>JAABUO010004172.1_pt1 | contig 17028 bp, 15 predicted proteins | sample 5559291 | NCBI WGS metagenome assembly JAABUO01 (sample SAMN10711878, study PRJNA513372) | rock metagenome | isolation source: Antarctica rocks | place: Antarctica: Victoria Land, Finger Mt sud | reverse complement strand
AGGAGAATTTGCGGAATGTTCTCTTCTTCTTGAGCTCTGTGGATCAGGGCGAAGTGTTAGCCTTGTACTTCTTCGTCAACGGTTCGATGATATTTGGGGCGGGCCATCTCGGTTGATTCGATGATATATACACAGTGCAACGATTCTTGGCTTCAATGACGGAGCCTGACGAACAAGAGGGTACTCACCAGCAGCCTCCTCGGGGTTCTGGATAGATGACTCGTTAGCTCATTCCTCTCCCATCCTAATGTCATAGATTCCACGAAGATGGCACTCACATATTCTGCGTCAGCCATGATTGCGGTCTTCAGCTGCCTTGCTTAGATCGAGGATGGTTGGCGAAGAGTTGTCGTAGAGATACTTCAACTTCTAGGCGTGGTCGCGGATGAGGTTCGTGGAGGCGCTAGAAGGTGTACTAGTTAAGCGAGGAGAACATACGCTAAGGGTCTTCTGCCCTATAATAATCATATTCACCACAGCTGCGTGGAATATCGATCAAAGCATCGTCCGCGCATCTTGCTGGTCTTCCACGGTTATACAATATAGCCGACTAAGTTTGTATTCCATTTAATGATCCGTTCCTCCATTCTGTCCGATATTCTCTTACACTGTGCTAACGAACCTACGCACAGCTAGGACAAATCTTTACCTAGTCGCTATCGTCCTTGCCAGTACACAGACTTAAGTGATGGTTTGCATAGAACAGTAACTTCTAATCTAGATTTTCCCCCCCTCTAGATCCGTAGTTGGAAATACCCGCTAGAAAAACAGCACAAGAATTATCTAGTAACTCTGCCTAGAAGATAGCTTATAAGCAAATGCTCTACAGCATGACCCGAACGCCCTCTTCCATGATATGTAGACTGCCCCGTAATCCCTCACGCCATTGTACATCACAGACCACCGTTTAAATTCTTCAATTCTTCAAAAACTCCTCTTCTTAGCATTCTTCGCCATCTGCTGCAACATCCTCTTCCTCCCCTCCTTCTCCTTCTTGTGCTGGTCCTCAATTAAAGCTTGCTCCTCATCTTCTTTCCTCGCCGCTTTGATCGCCATTTGCTCTTCTTGTTCGACGTCCGAAAACCCGGCTTCCATATCTGACTCTGAATCGGGGTACTCATCCTCGTCCCCCTCGTCAAGCTCTTCGTCATCAATGATGTCGTCCTCAGAGGCGGCGTTCCGGGTTTGGCGGGGCTTGGCGGCGGAGGGATGGCCGCTCGAAGGGGGTTTTCGATTGGAGGCGATGGAGGATACCGCTTTCATGGTACCACGGTAGGCTGGGACAGGTTTGGCGGTGCCTTTGTAGGCGGGTTGGATAACCTTCTTGTCGCCAGGTTTCTTTGATGATGGGAGCCCGGGGGCAGGGCTGCTGCTCTTACTGTTTGGAGTTCCTTCGCGCTGCCCAGGCTTCGAACCAATTTTGCCCTTTCCCGAAAGCCCCTTCTTAGCTAGTAATAGCTCCTTCTTCTCACTGAGTTTCTCCTTGGGCTTATGCTTGATAACGCCTACGGCAGGCGAGATCGTCTGTGCCGCTTTCGCTCGAGCCATAATCTCGGCATAAGAACCCTTTTTGGGAGCAGCTTTAGGAATCTGAGCAGTAGGTACGGTGGGTGTTGCTGAGGTACAGCCCACAGCGCTTGTTGCGCGATAGGGGACAGATTGTTTCGAACACGTAGCAACGGTTGGGCTTTTTGGATTGGCGGGTAAATGTGATTTGTCCGGTACGGCTAACCCACTGCTTGGACCGCTCGCTTTACTGTCCTTCAAGACCTTGCAATTCATTTTCGAAAGCTCGCCTTCTGCTTTGCGCTTCAGATTCGATGAGACGATACCGGCTGAAGGCGGTCCTCTATCAGCCTCGCGGCCGGCTCTCGGCTCATTTGGTAAGCCTTGTGGTTTGGCCGATTTGGGCGGTGGTATAGTTGGAGGTGTACCATCACCGCCGATAGAGCTTAACACCGAGTTCAGGAACTACACGAAATCAGTAATATTCATTTCTGAGTCTACCCAATGTTCTTGTTCACTCACGCTCATCGTGACGGTCTGGTCGCGTGCCCTCCAAATCCTGCGTTACCGCCGATGGTTTGTTGGTAAAAGAAGAGTCATACTTCAAAGCCTCGACAGGCTGGATCTTGAAGTATCTAAACTGAAGCGAGTTCTTATAGTGCCCCGTGAGTAGAAATCATTACCTAAATAGTGAATGCATGTGGCGGCGAAAATCTGTGTTGGCATGCGCCTCTCGTTGAGACTGATGCATGTTCAATGGATGGCCGTAGAAGGTATGGCGTCACGCCATCCGCAAGGCTAACCGAGTTTCTTCCCGCGATTAGCTTCTCCCACACACGAGTCAGAATCTGGTAGACATTTGGTGATTATTGTTGAAAGTTCCGTTGACTCACCTTCAAACCTCCACATAAGAACTCGACGTTTCAGTCTCCGCTCAGCGGTTAAATCGATTGACTCTCCTGTTCGAACCATCATCTACTATCAAAGTACGAAAATACACTTCTTATATAGCTGCATCTTCAAAACCTATCTGCGTACTGACTTCATAACTCTAGAAAATTCAAAATGAAGCATCTCGCAGCATACCTCCTCCTCGGCCTCGGTGGCAACACCTCGCCGTCCGCCTCCGACGTCAAGGAAGTCTTGAGCTCCGTCGGCATTGACGCAGATGAGGACCGCTTGGACAATTTGATCAAGGAACTTAAAGGAAAAGATTTGCAAGAGGTATGCTCAGCAACTCCGGTCAATCTTATCCAGGAAACGTCTTTCTGACTGAGTTGCAACAGTTGATCGCCGAAGGATCCACAAAGCTCGCCTCTGTCCCATCCGGTGGAAGCGGAGGAGGATCCGGAGGAGCAGCGCCTGCTGCTGCTGGAGGAGCAGCCGCAGCTGAGGAAGCGAAGCCGGAGGAGAAGGAAGAGGAGAAGGAGGAGTCGGACGAGGACATGGGCTTCGGTCTCTTCGACTAGGCGCGCTCTATGGCGAAGCTGGTTATTATATCATGCCTTGTGCTAGCTGATATGGATCAAGCCTCTCCATTAGGTTATGAAAATTCAAGGACTGTGTGTATATCTAGCCATGTCAATGTATCCGCCTAGAATCAAACATTTAAGAGTTGCACAAGACCTCGCGTAAGCAAAAATGTATGTTGCTAATATGTTATGAGATGCGGGACAACATCACAAACGAGACCCAGGAAAAATGCCCAAATATTGTTTAATCTATAATATTTAAGGACCTTCGCGAAGATCAGTAAATTACAACTTGCTTTCTGCTGGCTCTCCTATAAGTGTATCGAAAGCCACCTCCACTTCGTCCGTCAAATCGCTCGCCTGCAGGGCTCTTCCCCTCTTTCCAAAAGCCAGTCTTGAACACTCTCTTGTGATAGCACTTCCTCCCCAAGCGGCCAATCTCAAGGTCTCCTCCCTACTCATCTCCCCCTCTGTATCCCACATTCCCTCCAGATACATTCCCCGCCACGCCAACAAGGTCCCAATACTGCCCGTCAGCGTATCTCCTTGTCCACCACTGCGTTTGCGCCCGCCTTCGCCGGTCGACTGAAGTGAATTGGCGCCATCACAGATCCAGTCTGAGGGCCCTTTGCGCACAATGAGCACGCCGCCGAGGGCGCGGGCAAGAGCGTGACACCCAGCTTCGCCTTTGTCCTCGGTATCTACGCCGACCGCCTTGGCTAGCCTTGCAAACTCAACCACGTTGGGCGTAAGCACGCATTCCTTGTACCCTTTTACCAGCTCGGGGCGCTGTTGCACCAACCACAGCGCATCCGCATCCAGCACCAGCGGGGTGTTGCTCTCCCGGGCAGCTTTGATGACTTCAGCGACAGTATCTTGCATGAGGGTATCACGGCCCAAGCCGGGGCCGATAACCAGGGCGTGTAGGTTTGAGAGCATAGACGTGATAGGAGTGGCGATGGTGGCTGGACTGGTAGCATTTGATTGGACCTCGTGGGCTTCACGCAGGGTGGGGTGAACCATGAGGTTGGGGGAGTAGGTTTTTATCACGTTGGCGGCTGGCGGAGTGCAGAAGACGTGGGACTGTGGAAGTAGTCAGAAGACGCTGATATAAATTCGGCGCACAGAGGGTGAAGTACTAAATCGCAACCTGTCAAGAAGAAATGTCAGCTGTCCGCTCTGTAGATGGCTGTATAAAGAATAATACCTAGACGAGCAGAAGCCATAGCGGAAAAGTAAGGCGCGCCAGTGTAGCTGCACGTTCGACGTAAAATTAACTGCTGGATATTTGTAGGGAGAACGTCATCTATGTTGATGCTACGCACCTCTCGCTTCCACCAACCACGGCAACTCTACCTAATTGACCTGGTAAAAGATGTCAGATAAGACGGTTGTAAGGTGCAGCAATTACCAACCTTTGTGGAATTTCTCTAACATGGGCGGTACCATCATGCGGACCTTGGCGAGGAGCTCTTTAGTTGCTGGAGACATGTTGGGCTTTTCTGACATAATTCGAATTGAGAAAACAGAACAATTGCAGGATGGATAGCAGATAGAGAATTAAAACCTGCGAGGTTGCTGTTCGTGTCAGCCACCAGAGCGTGCCGGGTGGGTGATGTCATTTTAACCGACGCCGTAACGTTTCCGCCTCGGTCCCTAGCGTCGTTGGATTCGAAACCTCCCAGTCTGCGATAGAATGATAAGTTACACAAGAGAGCTGGTATCTACCTGTCTCCTACTTATAAGAATGTCCAATCGCAGCATAATGCTTGGTTTGATGGGTTTCGCTTCGCATCAAAAGTCCTCTGATTGATATGCCTCGTTGCGCCATCCCAATGCTTCCGAAACCCCGGTACGCCAGCGCGGAAGCTGCACAAATCTCATCTCGTTCGAGAGGCTATGCCAATCTTCTCACGTGGAACTGCGTCTTCAGTTCGTAGCCACTCGCCATTAAAAGCGTTGATCAACCAATTATTCAACCCTACCATGAATCAGTAAACTACCACTAAAAGCACCCCCAAACCAACCTACTATCGTATACCATCTTATTCGCGTTATGAAAATAGATGCTGTGATCCGAATCCGGAAATATATGGACGTCATAATTCTCCACGGCGGCAATATCGAGCTTATCCAAGAGCGTAAGCGAGTTTTGCATATGAACGTTGTCATCTGCGACACCATGCATCATCAGAAAGCGGACATTGCTTTGAAGGGCGGTCACGTTGCTGACTGAGGTATTTGCGTAGCCGTCGGGGTTATGCTGAGGGGTGTGCATGTAGCGCTCAGTATAGATGGAGTCTACGCAAGGGGTTAGTTTGATGATAACCATCCCAGGAACCAAGCAAATCTCAATTACCATAAAATCTCCAATCCGTCACTGGTGCAACTGCCATCCCATACTTGAACGTATCGCCCCCATCCAATTCAAGCGTCTTCAATGTCATGAAGCCACCATAGCTCCAGCCCCAGATGGCCAATCTGTCAGCATCAACATATTTTTTTTTAGCCCAGATTTTGGCAGTGGAGATTTGGTCCAAAGCTTCGTAGTATCCAATATGACCTCTGATAATACACCTCGCTTCCCTACCAATGTAGCCAGTACCTCTTCCATCAACCGTTACGACGACGTATCCGAGATTCGACGCAACGTAAGCTTGGAAGTCAACGTTGAACCTCTTGTCAACTGATTGAGAACCAGGCCCACCATAGAGGTAGAAAAGAACCGGATACTTTTTACTCTCGTCGAAATGTGGGGGGCGTCGCTCCACCAGCTGTAAGTCAAGACCATCGATTATTACCGTTTGGTAGATCTCAATGGGTAACTCGTGTTGAGAGGCGAATTTTGCCAAGTCCTGGTTATCCTCTATATGGTGCTCATATTCATCCTTGTTACTCGGGGTGTTAAGAACTTTCTGCCACGGAATATCTGGGCCTTGGTACGAGAGTAGGGCATAACCAACGCCTGTGGAGAAAGAAACATCGTAGTAGCCTTGCTTGCTGGTGTCGCTGATGGATTGCAGTCCGGAGCCATCGAGATTGACACTGTAAACATGCCGTTGAATGGGTGACTCCTTAGTAGCAATGAAATATATCAAATTGTTGGCTAGGTCTACGGCTGATGGAGCCTTGACAACTTCCCATTTCCCAGAAGTGAGGTGGATGGGATCCGGATTATCTAGTGGTGTAAAGTATGCGAGGTGGTCATAGCCATCATGAATAACAGTATCAACGTACCCAGCATGCGGACGGTCGTTGCTAGGATCCGCTGGGATGAAGCGGGTCTCTTCAGAGACTTCGAACCAGCCACCATCAATCCCATTGACATCAACCGTCCTTACGACCTTGCCGGCACGCTGGGTAACATCGATCAGGAGAATTTTCAAAATGTCGCTCTCCCTGTTAGTCTCCCGGACGAGGACTTTGCCATCTTTGCCGGCCCAAACAACCTCTGTGATCAGTCTATCCTCATCAGAGTAATCACTATCTGTCTTGACGTCAAACACTTCTTCCTTCGCAATATCATAGAATTTGATATCTACGATAGGATTGGGAGCACCAGCTTTTGGATACTTGATCTGTCGGACTTCAGGGTAATTCTCTTCTCCAGGCTCTGGTTTCTTCCCGCTTGGTCTGGAGAGAAAATACTGGATAGGGAACTCAGGTACAGCGGTTTCGTTGGTACGGAGAAAAGCAACATAATCACCGCCATCGGACCACCAAGTTGCGCTGTTACCACCAAAGACCTCCTCTTCATATACCCAATCAGGAACACCATAAAACAATTCAGTCCCACCATCCTTGGTTATCGGTATGACTTTGGCTGAAGACAATTTCCGTAGATACATATTATTTTGTCTTGTAAATACTATCGCGTCAGATTGCGGTGACCAAGAGGCTAATTGAACCCTTTCACTTGCATGGTCGGGATCAAGAGGTTCTGCTTCTTGACTGGCAACATCGAAGATCCAATACTTCCCAGTGTACGAATGCCGCCAATTCTTCTCCTCATCCGACATGACTAGAACCTTCTTGTAATCCGAACTTGGCCAAACTTTGCTAGGATAGACCTGGTCACCATTCACTTTGAAGCCTCCATATTTCATCAATGTTTTGCTGTCCAGAGAAGTAGCACCAGGCTTGCGGCTTCTCACATCCTCCACCACGAGGAAATCCCGCCCATTCCCGCCTTCCCTTTCTAGCAGCAAGGCATCTTCTCCATTGGAACCTGCGATCCAGGAAAGATGATGCGATTTGGCCCGCCATTGGCCCCCCAGGACTTCGTTCATTGTGACAGCCTTGCCAGAACCACGTGAAGCCGTTGCAGCAGGATCATGAGGTATCAGAGAGGCATGTCTATAGTTTTGTCGGGACAAAAATAGCACCAGGGCAAGTAGCCAACCCCCTAAGCATAATCCTCCTAGTGACCAAATTATTCGACGAGCTCTGTTATTGACAGGGTGAGTCTGGAGCGGGTGGAGAAAGCCATCCTCCGCATCGTAATCTCCGTCTTTAGCTCGAAGGGCATCTCTCCGATCATGGGTACTGCTGAATGTCTTGCCCTCGTCTGCGGCAGGCTTATTGAGGCGCTCTAGAGCGATCGACGTGGTGGATGCGGACGTTACTGATTCTGAAGAAGCGCGCGATGGATCCAAAGTCGAAGAGTCACGGGTCAGCGGCTTCATTTCCTCCTCGTCTGTGTACTGTTGAATCGCCATCTTGAGCTCGTCTTGGCGAGCAGGGTGCCTAGTGGAGATCGAACCACTCACATGGGCTACTTTCAGCCATGGGTAAGTTGAGAGCTACTCGGTTTCCAAAGTTGCGCATTGGACAGGAGACGTCTACAGCTCGTTCCTCATTGGCTAAAGGGATCTTGAGCCCTAGATGACTAATTTGATGATCGCTAATGTAAGCTACCTTAGCGCCAATCGTTTACTCTTCTTATTGATACCCATTCTCGGTGCTATTGAATTTGGTTACATACTCCGTACAACCATGGGTAATCATTTGCCCAGAATTTGATCCTTATATGCTCTAGTACATCTATGAAGATCTCGAGGTGTGTTTTCGTTATACAGATGACACCCATTCCAGTGGCCTGAACCACTCGTCCTACCTGCCAGCATGATCAACAAGTTTTTGACTGCGTTTGTCTTCTCCCTGATGCCAATGCGTGTTTTACCTCTCAACCGATAGTGGGAGAGCTTTTGCTTGGGACTTGAATGACATTATATTCGGGCGCAAAAACTCAAGACTGTTCTGTTAGGTTTTAGCTTAGAGTGTCCTGAAAGCAATCAGCAATGGGAAATACAGGCAACCAAGGCTGTCGAACCCAAGGAAGTCCTCTTTGACACTACCGATGGCAAACATACTGCCCACATCACTCCTTGTACCCATAAGCTTTATGCGCAGATGAGTGCCCTTTTCGATGACTTGATCTCCATTGTCGGTGTATTGAGGCGGAGTAGCATTTGGGTCCCACTTAATATCCGAAGGTATTAGCTGGATAATGTCAGCGCTCCTGATCCTCCCCTCTTTAAAATTGCATAGCAGTAGGAACAAACCTGGTTAGACACAAATACTGGCAGAGGCCCAACGTCGGCAAAAACTCCCATTCTGTTGACAGAGCTGACTATGGCATCGACCTAGATATACGGAAACCCCATTCTTAGCCAATTCGAGCTGAATAGTCCTGCAGTGGAACGAACCGTTTCCCCCTTGAAAGGTCTCCACACGACCGCGCGATAATGTACTGTATACTCTGCCACTGCGCTTCCGGGTATGACACGTCCTTCGGAGATATCATATGCATCCATCACACATATTATGTAGTACTGTCCAGTACAAGTTCCTTCAACATCTTCCAGGAGGCGGTTTGTCAAGTATTCTTTAACGCGAGGCCCGAAAAAAGATGGATGTAAGGTGATTGTGCGCTCGAGCTCATGGAGGAAAAACATCTTTGTGATGTATAGTACTTTTCTGCACTGGCTCGCTGAATGGTTTCTTTAGTTTGGACTGAAAACTTGCGGCGATAATGCTAACACAGCGCCTTTGGCTGCGATGTGCGGTACACTGGTCTCACACCTCGACCCTCGAAAGGGCCACTTCCCTTCTTTCAAGACCGCTAAAGGTCGATCACAACACTACTTGCCTGCATACGGCGCTTTTAGTAGAGGCGATATAGAGAATGACAGAAGTTCGTGTCAACACTGAGGTCATGTAATCAGCAACAGTCCAGTCGCATTGAAGCGCTGGACAACATACTGAAAACCACTAGCTTTCAACGGGTGACAGTGCAAAGACTAAAACGGCCTGCGAACCCTCTTGAGGTGAGAGCCTGCTCGAAGCCTTGCCAATGCAAAGTACCAGGCCGTGATGGCGCAAAGAGTGGAATGGAAGAAGAAGATTCACGAGCTTAGCGGCGATTTGGAGCTGCCTCTGGTTTAGTGTTACTCAGTACTTAAGATTTCTCGCATGAGCAGTACTTTTCAGTACGATATTGAGGCTCGCTAGGGTAATGTGAATATTGATAAATTAGAATATAACTTACAACGTACGCCCGCATGGCTTAGTGGTACAGCGTCTCACTCGTAGCCTTATTGGTCTTCGACATGAGAAGATCATCAGTTCGATTCTGATTGTGGGCAATTCTTGGCTTTTGTTACAGTTGAGCTGCTTCAATAATAAATCTTCTTTTGCTCGGATTTTGGACTGTGACATAAATCCCGCAACGGCTTTCCGAGGTCGTTCGCAACGTTCATCCTCGTTACTCTATCTAAGCTCTAATTTTGCTTCGGCTCCAGAACTCAGCATGGCACTGAATCTGGAGAAGCAGCTCCAGTTTGTACGAATTTTCATCTACCGTGAGTAATATTGCATACTAAACGATGCTAACATGTGACAGTATGGCTCATACCACGATAACCCTGTGAGAAAGACCGCTGCTTCCTCCAAAGATAATGTTTGATCAGATGCTAATACATCAATCCATCAGGTTAATGTAGCTATCCACATAGCTTGCGTTCCAATGATCCTGATGACGGCCATCTTACTTGTGAGTGTAGCAAGTCCTGAGACGATTGTTTTACAGCGGAAACTGAGATCTTCGCCTAGGGTACAAATACGCCATCACTGATACCCATGCCGGAATGGCTCCAACTCGGATATCTTCCGCCGAACTTGGGCACCATCGCGGCTACACTATACGCATCTCTATATATTCTCATGGAGCCTGTCGCCGGCGGCATACTTGCACCTTTACTGCTTGGAGGTACTGCCTACGCGAACCACTTGACAAGCGTCTACGGAATGACGGCAAACTACTGGGGGATTGGTCTTCATGTCATGAGCTGGCTGTTCCAATTCATCGGTCACGGATTATTTGAGGGAAGAGCGCCCGCATTGCTTGATAACCTGGTACAAGCATTGTTCTTGGCCCCGTTCTTCGTATGGATGGAGATCCTATTTTACTTTGGGTACCGGCCTGAGCTTAGGCAGCGTTTGGACAAGGCTGTCCAACAGGAACTAGAGAAACTCAGGAAATCCAAAGGTCAAAAGAATGGCGCAGCTCTCAACGGCAAAACCAGTGGGAAAGAGCTATGAAGGATTGACAAATGGCTGTGAACTAAACGGTGCTTGGCTTCTGGTGAATAAGATCGAAGCAGGATACCTTAGTGGCCCATATCCAGGTGTTAGGAGTTGGTGCTTGGTTGTTTCACGGAATGTTATCCAAGTATAGAGACTTGGCAGCGCAAGTATAGTTTTTAGAAGTGTAGCAATAATAAGTTGTAGAAACAGATTAAGCCAGGATGATGGCTCGTGCACTTCCGGAATGGCGTTGATGATTTTGACGTGGGCATCACATCAAATTTTTATATTGGCAAGGCGCTAAAATCTTGGTCTTTCTCCCTCAACTTCTCTAACCCGTAGTCACCATAACGCAAATCTTTTCAACGAAGCCAATCCACGTCAATCTCCTCTATCCTGCCAGCAATTGCATCTGCAATTACTGCTGCTTCTTTTCTATTATTTGTGGATCCACAGTGAAGATGATCAGAAACGCATTAAGACAGTCTAGCCGCTCGGTCGGCGCAATCTCTGTGACAAGCAGAGCTGCAGTGGTAAGCTCACCTACGATTGGCCTCGGACTCGAAGTTCCTTCTGGTTTGTATCTATGGCCCATGGGTCGCCGTGCCTACTTCAGTTCGCTACCAACCTCTTGCGAGCTTTCACAACGTGGATGACTGCAGAATGCTAACAGTCCAAATTTGCATAGGCCCTAACTGCAGCACCCGCGGTGTTGACTACGGCGCCCAAAAAGGCTCGGAGCTATGCCGCCGATGCAAAAGCTTCGCCAACGGAGGTCTCGTCGATTCTGGAGCAGAGGATCCGTGGGGTACAAGAGGAAGCCGGCCTCGCCGAGACAGGACGTGTACTGTCTGTCGGGTACGTGAATATCCAATAGGCAAAATTGCTTCATGGGTTGATTTTGACTTGGGTGGTACTTGCTAGAGACGGAATTGCTCGAGTCCATGGCATGAACAATGTTCAGGCCGAAGAGCTTGTCGAGTAAGTGCAGACGATTGATGCCTAATGCCGGGCAAAAGGTGTTCATACTTCGACAGATTTGCGTCCGGTGTCAAGGGCATGTGCATGAACCTCGAAGCTGGCCAAGTCGGTGTGGTGCTGTTTGGTTCGGATCGTCTGGTGAAGGAAGGCGAGACTGTCAAGCGTACTGGCGAGATTGTAGGCGTCGTCAATATTCCACTGCAAGGCCTGTTCTAAAAACCATCTAGGTCGATGTTCCGGTTGGTCCAGAGATGCTCGGTCGCGTCGTTGACGCCCTTGGAAACCCAATTGATGGCAAGGGCGCTATCAAAACCACCGAGAGACGCCGAGCTCAGTTGAAAGCACCCGGAATTCTACCTCGACACTCCGTCAACCAGCCAGTACAGACCGGTCTTAAATCCATCGATGCCATGGTGCCCATTGGACGTGGTCAACGTGAATTGATCATTGGAGATCGTCAGACCGGAAAGACTGCTGTTGCCCTTGACGCTATGCTCAATCAGCGACGTTGGAACAACGGTAACGATGAGACTAAAAAGCTCTACTGCGTGTACGTTGCTGTTGGTCAGAAGCGTTCAACTGTCGCTCAACTGGTCAAGACCCTCGAGGAAAATGATGCCATGAAATACTCAATCATCGTAGCGGCAACAGCATCTGAAGCCGCCCCTCTACAATACATTGCTCCATTCACTGGATGTGCTATAGGAGAGTGGTTCCGTGACAACGGGAAGCACGCCGTCATCATTTACGATGATCTATCCAAGCAAGCTGTGGCTTACCGACAAATGTCCTTACTGCTTCGCCGGCCCCCGGGACGTGAGGCTTACCCTGGAGAGTAGGTCTCCCAAATAATATCGAAGTCGTAGATTAAGCAGGATTGTTTTTGTTAACAGCTATACAGTGTCTTCTACCTCCACTCACGTCTCCTCGAGCGGGCTGCAAAGCTGAACGACAAGAACGGTGGGGGATCCTTGACAGCGCTTCCCATTATCGAGACCCAGGGTGGTGATGTGTCGGCCTACATTCCAACCAACGTTATTTCCATTACGGACGGTCAGATCTTCTTGGAAGCTGAATTATTCTACAAGGGTGTTCGTCCCGCCATCAACGTCGGTCTATCTGTGTCCCGTGTCGGATCTGCTGCCCAACTTAAGGCCATGAAACAAGTTGCTGGTTCATTGAAGCTTTTCTTAGCCCAATACCGAGAGGTGGCTGCCTTCGCACAATTCGGATCTGATTTGGATGCTGCCACTAAGCAGACGCTCAGCCGTGGCGAACGTCTTACCGAACTGCTCAAGCAGAAGCAATATCAACCTATGGCTGTCAATGAGATGGTTCCCCTTATCTACGCCGGTGTTAATGGACACCTCGACAGCGTTCCAGTAGCAAAGATCCTCCAGTGGGAACAAGATTTCCTCAACCACCTCAGGACAAGTGAGAGCGAGCTAATCGCACAAATTGACAAGGAGGGACAATTGAGCAAAGACTTGGAGGCCAAGGTGAAGGATGTTGTGCAGTCTTTTACCAAGAGCTTTACGTGATTGCAATAGAAGGTAAGACACCCACCTCAATTATTGACTCTGGCCAACCTAACAACACCAAGATGTATCATAGACAACAATTCGTTTAGCCGCCTAGTTATCTTCGTATTTTGTTACAGTCATCCCAGAAAATCGTCTTCCCACAGGTCTATTTACACTATCATGGGAAGCTGCGTTGATGTTGTAACCTGTGCCTTATACCTCAGATAAAACGCAGTTTTCCTATAAAGGAATCATCATATACTGTACGGCGTTCCATCAAAAACTGGTGCACAAGTCTAGCAAAATTCCAGGGCGTCACCCAAAAGCAAGTTGTGAACTGACTGCCTCAACATATCTAACCAAGATAGAACTCGATGGACCAGAGAGTGTATATACATCTTCGTCTCCGGCTCATACCCGATTCTTTTGATAATGCATAACCCTGAAAGCAGTAATCCAATAAAGAAGCTATTCCTTTCAATAGCTTGATTGATGCTTTGCGGACATGATCGGTTTTCAATTTCTAGCTTACGGCATATTACCTTGGGCGTATGCCCTGCTCTGATGTCTTGTGATATGGGTAGGCGTGAACCTGAAGGTAGATTACCTTACTCGTAAAAACACAAGTCCCATTTAGGTGCGGATATCATCACGTGACCGTTAGATCTAACCGACCCGTGTCTGAACGGAGTTAAGGGCAGATGTTCAGGGTTGCAAGCTTGTCAGAGCCTGTAGCAGTCCAAGAGCGGGCAATGCGATATTACTTCGTCCACTAACAATACTGCGAAGAGTGAATACTCAGAGTGACTGCGAGCCTTTGTCAGCGTACTGCCGATCTACTGCAGAGCAGCACCAGGTTATCATTCCTTGTAGATTTGACGATTATCATATACGCATCGAGATTCAATCTTCCTCCTGCCAGAAGGATACCTTAAGCTATTACACGGAGCCTCTATGACAGATCCCCAAAACAACACGTCATTATCATCAACTCAACCCTGCTCGTCTGCAGAACATCTCGAGGAGTCACAACATCGTTCAGGATTAAGGCTCAGCGAAGCATAGAAAACAATTGGACATAGTCGCCTTCCTATGGAAAGATTCTCAACATTTCATCTATCGAAAACTTCTACGTCGGATTCGCTCAGCTATAAGCCTCGAGTTTTAGTCGCAAGCTTTCGGTTTCTCCAACATCCTTTTCACCATCATATCCCACACAATGCCTCCTACGCCTCCATCTGCGGCAACTTCGATTAACTCACCAGATGGGCAATTTCGGGTGGTTCGGAAGAGGAATAGGGTCCCTTTATCATGTGCTCCCTGCAGGAATAGAAAGTGAGGACCTATATGAGTCATGACAGAGCAGACCGCCCTTCTTGGGCTTCGCGGAAGCTAACATGATGCCTAGACTCAAGTGTAACAGATCGCAGCCATGCGACAACTGCGTGAAAAGAGGAGATGCGATGTCGTGCTCTTATGCTGCCCCAGGCAGTCGTAAGAAGCAATCTACGTCTTCTCACTCCAGTAATTCTCCGGATGATATGCAAAACCGTATCGATCGCCTAGAAGGATTGGTTCTTTCGTTAATGACGAATGGCTCCCAATCGGCTGGCGCAACAGCGGCGACGCGAGCGTTATCTATGAGTAATAGCACAGGATCCATGGAATATCCGCAAGATGTTGATGTCGATGGAAATGAAGAGGCCAATGGTGTTGTTAAAGGAGAGGGCGAAGAAGCTGAAAGCGAGACAGATCGAGTTGCCCAGTCACTAGGAATAATGAAGGTTGATAATAACAAGTCGATGTACTTTGGGGATGCTCACTGGGCGACTATCCTAAGCGATATCGCAGAAGTCAAGAACTACTACGCAGAACACAAGAAACAGCTTGACGACCAGATGGAAAAGGTTCAGAGGTCCAAGAGGAGTGAAGACTCAGCGCCCCAAGGACCGACATTCATGTTTGGAGGATCGAAAGCTCCGGAGTACTCGGAGCTCCTTGCAGCTCTTCCGAACAAGACTGTTACCGACAAGCTTGTTACACGATATTTCAATTCTTATGATCCAGCTGTCCATATTCTACACCCTCCATCATGGTATAGGCAGTATGAGCGACATTGGAAGGATCCAAATGAGACCGGGCCGGTATGGCTCGGTCAAATCTTTGCTATATTATGCCTCACGATGCACTCCTATAATAAGTTGGACGATGAACCACCTGAATATCGCGGCAAATCTCTCAATCTAGCTGCCCAGTACCGATCACTCACTGGACAATGTCTGCTCCTAGCGGACTTCACCAAGCCAGTCAATCACATGATTGAAACTCTAGTTCTACATTTACACGGGGAGTACGCCAGGAATAGGGACGCAGAAGTGGGCGTTTGGGTTATAGTAGGGATGATTGTGCGACTTGCTATGCGTATGGGCTATCACAGAGATCCCAAACACTTCCCCAATATCACGCCTTTCCAAGGGGAGATCCGAAGACGTGTCTGGACTTTCGTTCGACAGTCAGACCTACTCTTTTCCTTCCAGATCGGACTACCAAGCATGATCCGGCTGGGAGACTGCGATACTGGGCTTCCCCGAAATATTTATGATGATGAATTTGATGAAGATACGAGGGTTCTACCACTCTCAAGGCCTATGACCGAGCCTACCCCAGTTTCATATATGATTACGAAAGCCGCCATGGTGTTTGCCTTTGGCAAAATTATTGAAAGCCTACATTCGACTTCTGCATGCCCCTATGAAGAGGTCATGTCGTTGGATCAAGACCTAAGGGACACTCTTGCGCAGATTCCCCCCCACCTCCGTCTTAAATCAATTGAAAATTCCTCGTCAGATCCAGGGACGCTAATTCTGCAACGTTTCAGTCTTTCAATGCTTTACCACAAAGGACAATGTGTCCTGCACCGAAAGTTTCTCACTCGAGCCCGCGAAAACAACAAGTATGCTCATTCCCGCAGAACCTGCATAGATTCTTCAATGGATCTTCTCCACCACCAAGCAACGCTTCACTACGAGGCCCGACCTGGTCGCCGCCTCCATGGCATGAGAGTCTTTGTCAGCTCGCTCACCTCGCATGATTTCTTGCTTGCTGCTATGATAATCTGCCTTGACCTTGCTTATAAGGGGAACGCAGATTGTACAGGTCGAAGCTCGACTGATATGTACACATGGGGTTCAGAGAGGCGCGAAGACATGATACGTGCGCTTGAAGTATCACAAGAAATCTTCAGAGAAATGAACGACAAGTCAATGGAATCATACAAGGCGTCAGAGATCCTGACTGTCATGCTTGAGAAGCTGAAGTATAGGAGTAACCAGAAAATTCACCGCCCTCCACAAGGCATGTTTCCAGGTTTCGCGGGCGCGTTCATACCTGGACTCGATAGCTCGACGGCATTTGGACACCAAATGGAAGAGAAGCCGGAACATTCTGCAGCTATGACCCTAGGTATGCTCAGTAACGGCGGAATGACTCCAAACTCAGCCGCTCTATTCAACGGGGCATATCCTCCTGGATCGGGCAATAACGCCAGTATAAGTGATGTGCAACCCTCTGGGCTGACACCAAATTATCCTATGGAGCAAACGGTCAACGGCTCTGCGCCTGCAGCAAGTCCTTTCTCTTTCTTGGCAAACGGGAACCCGATGGTGGATATGCCCCCTGTGAACTTGGATTGGGTATGTAATCTATTGAACATATTCATTGAGAGGACTAACGATGTTTTGTCACAGGAGCAATGGGATTCATATATTCAGAACGCGACTCTTGACCCAAACACGCAAACGTGGACCAACAGCACGGATATTCCTACGTTCGTACCCCAGCTGGATGGACAAGAGCGACGGTCTCCGTTGGCGCAAACAAACGCAGTGACTGGAGGAGGTGGCGTGTTTATGGGTGTCAGCACACCGCCAGGAAATGTTCCGATGTGAAAGCTATCTTTG
>JAABUO010004170.1_pt1 | contig 17034 bp, 17 predicted proteins | sample 5559291 | NCBI WGS metagenome assembly JAABUO01 (sample SAMN10711878, study PRJNA513372) | rock metagenome | isolation source: Antarctica rocks | place: Antarctica: Victoria Land, Finger Mt sud | reverse complement strand
TCCTCCAGCAAAATGATCCAAAACCCATCAATTGTCCCATGGTCAATCTGTCCTTTTAGTGCTCTTTGAGGATCACAACTGTGGATCAGCTCCAACCTCTATGGCCCTCAATATTTGGTGCTTGGCGACTTAGAAACGCTCTGATGGGTTTTCTGCCACACATCTCGTGCATTGACAGTGCCTACCATAGCAATTCTGGTTCTGCTCGATGTCTCCTTGGTAACCTTTCCAGCAAAGCTAATGGCACGACTTCGTAAAGGTCTTCTCAAAGCAAAGGTCAGCAGTTGCATCGCGCCCAGGGTAAGTTTCGCAGCAATCGGTTTGATGGTGTCAGGGCCAGACAACAGTGTCTCTTGACCGAAGCCAAACTGTCCGTCGTTGCAGTTTGCACGCATTGTTCAAGTATGACTCAATTATTGGGAGTCCGTGATGGGCTGAAAGCCTAAGGCTTCGAGGATGGCCTAGAGACTTTTCGACCCTTTATAATTTTCCATTTACGAGCGCTAGGCTTGGGTCACATCCTACCAAGCTGTGGTTTCTGGTGTTGAGGAGTACTTAGGCATTTGGCTGAGCAGGGATTTAGGATACGCTAACGTTCCCTGTGTCTCGATTGCCTTCGCCCTTGACCTCTTTCATCGCGGAGGTGGTGTGTAAGTCATTGGTCCTGGTGTGACATATGCAGCGCTTGCGGGCCCAGCATGCCTTCTGATCATCTCTTCACGATCGCGAACCTCCCTTTCATCCTGCATAATAACACAGCAGCAGCAGCATAACGACTTCAAGCAATCGGATCCAAAGCTCCCACTGATCTTATACATCTTACGTATTCTAGTTCGTTGAATGGAGGCAAAAATACCTGAAACTGTTAGCTCTTACATTTCGTAAAACCAAGAAGATAGACTCACATTGAAAACCGCAGGCCGCAGCCATGAGCCCACATGAACCATTGCATGAACTGTAGCTCAATAGATCCGTTGGGTCTTGCTTCTTAGCTCTCTTGGAGAGACGATACTGTGTCTTGCCATAGACTATGCAAGGACAGACGATTCCTGTACAGCAAAGTGTGTCCATGTCGCAAAATCCATGTTTCCATTCAGGTTGGACCGCAGCATTAGGATGCGAGACCTGACCTGGAAGATGCTCCCCATGTGCGGCATTGGGGCCGGCTGGTGAAAGTGGATTGTAGACGAGGGGCCTTCCGTCTAAGTCCGGGTTGACTATCAACGCAGATTTTTTGTGTTGCTCTTGAGACGCATTGCGCATGGGGGTGGCCGTCGATGAGCTTTGTAGCTCGTGTGGTTTGATAGGAATAGATCCTGGCGACTGCAGTTCTTGCGCCGAGGGATGCGCTTCAGTCTGTCGAACAGCTGGCTGTTCCGCATAAGGAGCAAAGTGCGCTGGATGGACTTCCTGAACTGGTTGGATGTTGTATGGGGTTCCAGTTCGCGCTATCTGGTCTTTCTCCACTAGGAAGGGAGAGCTGATGGTATTTTGTGGAACGTTTGGGATACCATCACGCGGAGAAATTGGAGATTCGTCGATAGTAGAATTGGTAGGGCTTGAAAACTCATGAAACACGTGTCGCTGCATCTCGACAGGTGTCTCCATATATGAGTATCGTGGGTCGCGATTGATGTTGTTCGTTTGTATAGGGCCTGTTGGTAATCCTCGTGGACGAGGACCGCTCTGATTTGGGGCCATTTCTGACGCCGATGTTCACCTATCTAGCGCAGAATCTGATGGACTGAGGAATTCTTAGATCTAAAGTAGATTCCCGCGATCCTGTTTGAGGGGTACATCTGTTTTAAGGGTTTCATTTGGAGCGGGATTGCGTGGAGGTATCATCGTTGTTCCAGGCGCAGCAATTCAGGCACATCGATGCAAAGCGATCATTGGCTCAAGCCAAGAGTAAGCACATCGCAGCTCGAAACCACGAGTGGGAAGTTGATTGTAAGCGCCAGAGCAGCCACTAATCCCAATTCATCATCTTCATGCAAAGATCACCAAGTAAACCAAAGATGAACAAATCTTCTCAGGAGTTACGTTTCAGGGCGTATCAGTTTTACCCGTCGCCGAAGCCTCAGGAGCAATTCTTCAATGCATCCGGCATATAACATTCATATCAGAGCACGGCTGCTCTTCTTTGTTCTTGGGAACGACAAATAGAATTGAATATTTGGCTTATAGAGAAGCTTTGGTTTTAGATCTAGGTTAAAAAGTACAAGATGAACGAAAAACAAGAAGCAGAGCCTAAGTAACCCCCTTTTGATGCCTTCCAGGCTACGTTCAACCCCCGCTAACAGTACGGCAAGCACATATTCGAGAGATCGCCTATGGGATATAGAACGTAGTACTGAAAAAAGCTAATCGCTCAAGAAACAGCACGAGAACAACTCAGTCATCGTCTTCCACCGTCAATACAGCTGGCCCTTTGGCAGAGCCGCAAAACCTGCCGTGAAAGGAATTGTGATAATCAACGCCCAAGCCTCCGCCTGTCTCACAATTTTGTTTTGAATCAAAGCTAGTCCTTGTTCATGCACTTTTGTTTTCTTGTCAAAAATTTTCCTCCACAAGGGCTTTTTTTGCCATTTACCCATCCAATACTCTTTTAAGGAATCGTTCGGGGTGCCGAAAACTTCCATTTTTACCGGCCATCTCGATTTCATGTTGGTATAAGGGACAGTCGAGCCACTGAACGATAATGTGTCGGCTCGGATAAGAGTCAAGCCATCTTCGTCATCACCTACTTCCCATGGTCTGACGTTTCGGGTACCACGCCAGTGCAGGAGAATGCAAAGACCTTTATATGCTGCAATCAAGTTTGTGATACCAAACCACCATGGCAGAGCAGCAAAAAGGTGCCACCAGCGAGATGCAGATGAGAGAGTGAAGAGTATGGCGGTGAGAAATCCGAAGGTGAGTATGGTAGCACCAAGGCAGCGGAGGAAGATCGTTCGAGGTTTGTTACCATTGCAGATTGACCATCGTATGAAGTTTGGGTGGGCTTCTTTTCGAAGTGTTGCATCTAGGATATCTCTGATTGGGAAAAAAGCAGAGGGGTGAGTGGTGTGTCGGAGAGCGTGTAAAACAGCAGTGCGTTCTTTGTGGGAAAGATTGAGCTCGCGAGGACTGCCCGGAGTTATGTAATGTGAGATGATCCTATCTACCTCCAAGCGGAATGGTTGCACCGGAGAAGCATCTTCTGGGTCGACGGTGTGCAGTGAAGTAAACAGTTCTGGATCATAAGGATGCAATGTGCCAAGTATTTCTGAGTATAGCGTCTGCTGCACTTCTACGGCGAAACTGTCCGAGATATCTTGCCCTTTCTGAGAATTGACGTCTCGTGTGTTTAGGGAAGCTAGTGTATTTCCAGATAGTCCCCGTGAGACGAGAGGACAGCCGACGGAAGAGCAAGCCGGGTTGTCAAAGTTCCATCTAGGGGACAAGTATTGCTCTGATTTTGGTGCATGCATGAATCGCTGAAAAAAGTCAACGAGCCAAAGATAAAACTGCAGATTCTCTCCATCGCATCTGACGTAAACCATCTAATCCATAAAATCTTGGAGAGAGCATGGCTAACCCAACAATTAGCCTATTACGAGCACTTTTAAAGACCATAAACGTACTGGCAAAGCTTGATCCGCAAGTATAGTCTCGAACGAGAGTTCTGGCGGTATCTCACTTCTGTAAGATGTTGCTCGGTCGACGTATTTCTGACATTGGGAAGCATCAAGAGAACCCTTGGGTTTAGCTATGTAGTCTGGACGTTGGTAAAAAAGGATCGACATCGTCACAAGAGAAATAGAAGAATGTAAGAGAAGGACATGAAAGACCTTGTTATCCAAGTAGAACCTCGAAGTATGTAAACAAAGAATGCAGTTGAGGTGGAATACAACGAGTCACCTAATTTCCTACGCTGATGGGGATGACATGAAACGGGAAAATAGTGAAGAAATAATTGCTCCGAAGTCAGCTGTGGGCCTTAAGAGGAGCATTTTTGGTTGCCTGGCTCGCCTAGAGAGGGAGAGAGGGTCATTCATCCAACAAGGAATTATTCTGGAAGGAAGGAAGCATTGTTCGCATCATCACATGGCACTTGATATCTACGTGGTGACACAGCCCACGAGGGTGGAGAGGGTTAGCAGAGCGAAGCCAAGTAAAATTCTGCTGTAGACCATTAGAGTACTTCTAGTCTTCAAGAATAGCGATTATGTTGCTTCAGTAGTGATTTTCAGTGTGCTTTGCTTCGCCTCAGCATGAAACATGGTCTGTGTTACTGTACTATGTAGAAATTGGCAGGACGGTAGCAACGGACGAGTGTACTATGTATAGATAATCGCTTGAATGGCGTGAGAATTTGACGAACGAAACTATACAATTCCTTGAGACGTTCAAGGGCAGCAGCAACCCTAGCGCTAAGCTGAAAGAAAACATCGAGATTCATAAGATATGATACCCTCGGATGAACGTTTTGGTCAATCCGAACGTAACCCTTCAATTCTTAGGGCAAGTCCCTTCAATTCTCAATTCACTGTCGTTTTCACAGCCCGAACATGCTTGAGTGGTAACGCTACAAATCGCAAATTCTTATATATTGTTCTAAAATTCTACGGTAGGGACATTTTGCGTTCTTGAATTGACGAGATGAAGAATTGTTGCCTTATGCTTTCGGATACTGTACAATAATTACATCTCTAGCACAGCTAATGTTCTGCAGTGGGTTATGAAGATCAAGATATCTGGATGCTCGTCTCCTTTCGGCTTTCAGCCTGCATGATTGGTCAGACCTGCGGTCTTCCTGGATCCACGGTTCCTTTTGATTTCGCAGTCTCCGGGGTACCTTCACCTTTCTTACTCTTCTCTGGGTTGTTTGCGATATCAAAAGGATACTTGGTATCAGCGTTTGATAGCCCTTCTTGTTTGTTCGAGATGCTGTGCTTTCCTTTAGGAGCTTTCGCCGTAGCAGGCTTGCAAGTCATAAGCTTCGCAAGTAACGGATGTTTTCGGTGGACAGCTGTAATCTCACCTTGTCTTTGACCTTGCCATCCTCGTCTCTAGTGCCATCCTCTTCATCAGAGACACCTTGCCTCATGCCATAGTCGCTCTCGATCCTCAATTTGTTGTAGCCCTTCGGGTCGGGGATGTGCTTCCTCGTATCGGTTTGCTCGTTCGATTCGTCACCTGCCTTGGTAGCACCTTTAAACTGCACGCCTTCCACGTTCCCTCCACTCTTCTTGCCCTTCTCATAAGCGACATTATCGGATCCTTCATTATCAGAGGTATCCGGAGTAGTCCGCTGGTCTTCACTTTCGCTTCCTGAGTCGTCAGACTTGGCTTCCTCCTTCCCTTCGGATTTTTCTCCTCCATCACCTGCCGGTTCTTCGCTCTTCTCGCTTTCAGAATATTGGTCCCCACTGCTTGTAGTCTCCTCCGCTTCTCCTGCTTCCTCACTTTGTTCCTTATTTTCCTCATGTTCCTCATGTTCCTCATGCTCCTCATGCTCCTCATGCCCTTCGTCCCCATGCCCACGAGTCTTGTTCGGATCTGGTTGTAGCAGGTAGTACAGGGAAGGAACCGTGACAACAGTGGCACCAATGGCCCTACAAGACTTAAGTCAGCCACCTCTGCGTAATAAGGCGCACTTTAAGATCGCGAAGGATAGCTTAGATTGTTGACCGAAGTTCCGACAGACGAAAACAGAGATGGTTAGAACAGCTTTCCACAGACGTTGTAGCTTACCATGGTAAATCACTCCCACTTTTGTGTGTGGAATGTTCACCGCCACTGGCATAACCTCTTCTTCGAATCTCTCGGGAAGGTTGGGTGCAAGGTCTACGTGCAGCTCTGGCAGATTGGTTCATGAGACGAGCGGACCACCGGCCTGAAGCTCGGAGAAGAGCCATTGCGGAGGATATACTAGTTTAGAGATACTTGGAAAAGAAAAGGGAGACCACACGAATTAGAGGTCTCCTGCCCTACAGCTTCACGAGGTACGAGTACAGGTCCACAATATAGTGTGTCAATTGCTGGGTTGTACTTCTAGTATAGAAAAATTGCGGTAATGGTGGTCAAGCTTGGGGGATGACGATTTAGCGCCCCGGCTCGTTATCGGCTTTACTTTTCTACGCAGCCCTATCGTGTAACGGTCGAAAGTGAAGTCTGAGGTACTTAAGGTACCATACACAAGGTCACAGAAATACACATATCACTTCACCACTGGACACAAATTCTCTAGAATTCATCTCTCATATGTGTCATATTTCAGCGCGGAGTTTCTGATTTAATCTATTTAAGCTTGTGAAAAGCCGGACGATTTCCCCTTCCTTCAAGTCTTCATATACGTGACTGGAAAACCCCCCAGCGGTGGATTCATAACACCTTTGGACAGAGCTCATGCTTGTTGAACATAAGCTAATCTCTACTTGATGGACTACAAGCAACAATACTCCTAGACTGACGAAGTCTGGTAGATGATATCAGGCAGGCAATAATTCGCAGCCTTGTTCAATGTTGCATTCGCTATAACATCCGACAGACTGGCTACAAAGCTTTATACGTCCTAACCAAGAAAACGATACCAAAATGGCGCCAGTACTGCCTCAAGTCCCTACGGCCAATACTCTCCTATCTCTGCTGCCTAAGCTCAGCGACGCAGATGCCGACATACGTTACATGTCACTGGACGATCTTGACAAGACTTTAAGAGCAAGTTCACCGGCTTTTCTACTCAATGATTATCCTACGTGTGCGAAAGCTGTTGAAAGTCTACTCAAAACTCTTGATGATCAACACGGAGAGGTTCAGAATCAGGCCATCAAATGGTGACAGCACCTCTATCACTATGAAATAAGCCATTGCTGATTGAGAGTTTGCAGTCTTGGCTCTCTAACGCTCAGGCTACCGTCAGATATTCTTGCTCCCCTTGTTGAGAAGCTCTCGAACCTTAAGACCACAAACTCAGTCGACAACTCAGCACCTTCCACAGCGCTACGAACCTTTATCACCTCCTTCCCACCATCTTTGCCTGGTGTACCACCCCTCAAAGCAACGCAAGATGCCTACGCCGCAATTAGCAAGGTCCTCATACCACGTCTAGTCGGGTACGTGGTCATGCCCCATGGACTTAAAAACCAGCCTACCCCACCTCCTGGCATGTTGGAAATTGACCCCAGGAAAGGTGTGGATAGCGATGCGCTTGATGTACTTATTGAAGTGGTTAGATGTTTCGGATCGATGCTGCAAGACCCTGAAAGACAGGCGCTACTGAAGGCCATTATGGATATCTTTGATAGCGAACGTACCGGGACTGTTATCAAGAAGAAGGCTGTAGTTGCAATCTCATTGTTGGCCATACATCTGTCGGATCGTCTACTAAGTACCTTCGTGTCTAACACTATTGAAAGCTTTCGAAGCACTCATCTGACGCCTCCAAAGAGGAGGTTATTGATTACGATGATCGGCTCAGTTGCTCGATCAGTACCGAAGCGGATTGGTCCTTACTTGAAAACTCTTGCACCGTTTGTGCTTAGTGCTCTAAGTAAACAAGAGTACGAAGAATTGCTTGAAGAAACAGCCGAGAATGGTACTTCAAACCCTGAACTAGAAGAGGTTCGCGAAGCTGCTTTGGTAGCCTTGGAAGGATTTTTATCATCCTGCAGTCATGATATGCGGATATATACTGACGAGGCTATCGAAGCTGCCCTTCGGTATGTGACCTATGATCCCAATGTTGCCGATGAAGATGATGAAGAAATGGGAGGAACTCAGGGCGAAGATTCGGACGATGACGGTACGAATGGATATGATGACGAGGAAGAGGAAGACTTTGAAGAGGAGGGAGCAATGAGCGACAACGATGATTCAAGCTGGAAGGTACGGCGATGTGCGGCGAAAGCTCTCTACACCCTAATTTCAACAAGAAGCAACGGGGATTTATTAGAGAACGGTATTCTATATGAGAAGATAGCGCCCGTACTAATCAGCTGCTTTAAAGAGCGGGAGGAGAACGTTAGACTTGAGATCCTGGTAACTTTGGGGTCCTTGATCCGCAAGACCGGAGAGGAAATCTCAGTGTCGACGTTCATTGGAGACCATGAGTTGGACAGCTCAGTCGCCAATGTGTCACGCTCACGCAAGCGCCGAAGAGGTGGTAGTGATGCGGCATTTGACACACCGGGCGCGTTGTCCTTTTCGATGGGTATGAGCTCTCCGGCTCCCTCACCATCTCCAGTCTCAGGTCCGAAAGCGGATCTTGCTCGTCTTAGTCCATCCATCGTTCGCGGTGTCACGAAGTTACTGAAGCAAAGTTCTATCTCCACGAAGCAGGCGGGCATCATGGTTTTGCGTGACATGGTCCTTGTTCAGCATGGGGGTCTCTCCGAGCATCTTGGAAATATTATTGACCCGCTTGTTGACGCAATACAGTCCACAGCTAGTGGATCTACGTTGACTTTAGTAGGTGCATCGGCGTCTGCAACAGGCAGCAAGCTACGGATCGAAGCCCTACAGCTTGTCAGCGCTATTTGTGATACACATTCTTCAAGGGTAGTTGCACCATCCATTGGAAACATCATCCCAGGTGTGATCGTGGCTGTCAAGGAAAAATACTATAAGGTTTCCAGCGAGGCTATCAACGTTGTAGAGAGTATCGTCAAACTCTTGACACCTCCCCGATCTGCTGGCGCTGAGCCACAGAACCGCACATATCTGGGCAATATCTATAACGTTATCTTCGATCGTGCTGTAGCAATTGATGCCGACTTAGAAGTACGGCACCGAGCAATTCATGCCCTTGGTGTGCTTCTTGCTCGGACATCTGGGTTGAAATCTACGCGATTACTTCCGGACACGAAGAGGGCAGATGCCTTTGGCGTATTGTATGATCGTTTAAAGAACGAGACAACGCGACTCTCTGCCGTCCAGGCTGTTGACATAGTAGCTACCTCGGCAGCAGAAAAGGATGATCTTCAGGCAGACTGGGTGCGAAATGTAACGCTTGAGCTCGGCGCACAATTGCGAAAATCTGATCGGATCCTTCGAGGGGCGAGTTTGACCGCTTTGAGGAACCTAGCCTTCAATCCTGTAGCGGTGGAATATCTTGATGACAAGATAGTATACGGACTAGCTGGGATGCTATTCCCACTGGTACATGCTAATGATCTTAACCTGCTCGGCCTAGCAATGGTGATTCTTTCGAAGCTTGTCAATCGTAGCCCAAAGAAAGTCGTCGATGAGAACCTGAATAATGCCCTGTGTGAGATAGTCCTTGCTCCCCTTGGTGGGGCTGTGCTAGATGCTTTGCTCGCGCTCGTGGAGTCAATAGGCAATCAGGGAGTTGGCCAGCCGCTCATGCATGGCTTGCTTAGGAACGTGGGCGTCGCTGGTGACCCTGCCATCGTCGGTAAGGCCATTGGCACATTACTGGTATCAGGAGGCTCGACTGTTGGGATCAAAATCGACAGCTTTGTGTCTGAACTACAATCCAATGTGGACGATAAACGCAAATGCTTAGCCCTTGGCATACTTGGAGAAGCAGGTCTACGCATGGGATCATCATCCCCTCTTAAACCAGGCCTATTTACCGCTCAATTCAATTTACGGTCGGAGCTTGTGCCTCGAGCTGCAGCTGTCGCGTTAGGACGGGCTGGTGCCAGCAATATCAAGACATACTTGCCCGTCATATTATCAACCTCAACCAAGTCTGGCAGCTCGCAGTATCTATCACTACACGCTATCAAGGAGGTTCTACAATACGCCGGTGATTCTCGCCCCGTCATATCATCATACACAAAGGAAATATGGGGAAAGCTATTGGTGGCCTCACAGGCAGAAGACAATAAGGCTGTAGGAGCTGAGTGCATTGGAAGATTGGCTATTCTTGAACCAAAATCATTCCTACCGCTATTACAGGTAAGATAAGGTATATCCGATTACGCTTTCATTTACTAAGCATTGTGATCTTTAGAAATACCTCCAAGATCCCGTACCAACAGTAAGAGGAATGGTAATCCAAGCGATCCGGTTTACCTTCGCCGATGGTGATGATGCCTTTGATGAAGTTCTCAAACCAATGCTAGTCAAAATGTTGACTACCATGCTAAATGATCCTTGTTTGGAGAACAGAAGACTAGCTCTAAGCGCTTTAAATTCTGCGACCCACAACAAAACCGACATTATCCTGCCTCATCTGCCGCAGCTTCTACCTTCTGTTATGAAAGAATCTCAGATCCGACCAGAGCTCGTGCAGGAGGTACAGATGGGACCGTTCAAGCATAAAGTGGACGACGGGCTTGAAGTACGCAAAGTGAGTAGCCTGATTCCATGCTGTCGAGCTCAGGAGCTGAGAGTCCCTTACAGAGCGCCTACGAGACCCTTTATTCCCTTATGGAAAGCGCATATACGCGCATCAATCCCCTTGAGCTTTTCGATCGCGTGATTGCTGGTCTCGAAGATGAGCATGAGATCAAAGTGCTCTGCAATCTAATGTTAACCAAGCTCATCGTTATTGACCCGGAGGAGATGATCCGTCGTCTAGATTCAATTGCGGAACGCTTCCGTGCAATTCTTTCTTTCAAACCCAAGGAGAATGCGGTTAAGCAAGAGGTTGAGAAGGCGAATGAAGCGAGCAAAGGCGTACTGAAAGTGACAATTCTGCTCAACAATGCTTTTCCGGGGGCTGCGAGCTCATCAACGAACCCTCAAGGACAAAGTTGGAAAACGTACGTTGAATGGGTGCTCAAAGATTTTAGAGTGCAATTCCATACTATGGAGCAAGAGGTCAAAGACCAGGCTGCGTAGAAATGCCTTTGCATCAAGGCTAGCCAGAACATCAATATCTCGGCGGTAAAAGCATTCACGCAGCGTTTGATACTAGCGGAGTAAGCGATCCAATGTCTTAGATTAAGAAGATGATGTGTGATTAACAAATCATTAGCAGTTGCACTACAATCTGCAAGAAAGTCGATGAACATTTGAGACATCTAATTGAGTGTGCAAACAGAAAGCTCGGGGGGGGTGGGTTGTTTGAGCCTCTTAAACGTACTCAAATTTAAACAAGGCTCAACTGTTAGCATTATATCTAGTCGGCTTCAACTTTGCCCTCCATAAGCAATCACCTGCAATCCTGTTCTACAACAACGATGCGATCCTGATGCCGGAAAGCTGATTAGGTCCAGAACCACCTAAACCATGATCGTACCAATCTAAGTTATATAAACAGAACCTCAATGAGATTTTTATTTAGCAGTGACCTGTATGCCCGCATATATGTAAGATGCCGCTGAACCATGTAATAAAGTGTGAGACCTTTGTTCCAGCATTTCTTTCGAGTCCAACTGTCAGGCCGTTCGAGTAACGGCCGTCAAGCGCGCGATAAGCCCGTCCCCGCGTTCCACAAACCAAGGTTCACCCCCCTCACAAACTCGTCACTTTAGAAGTATTGTTCGCGTCCTTCATACGAAGGCCGAATTATCTTTGCGAGGTATTACACATCGTGAGAAAGGGCTCCTTGATCTTCTGCCGCCGTCCGTCTGGTACGTTATGATGGCTACCCCTATTACCTTCTGCGCTTCTTCCGAGTTTTTTATGTATTTCCTTCCCAGGCATCATACTTTTCCATTGTGCATGATCGCATGACTCACTACCTATTATTGCTGACTTGATGAAAGTAGATACCGCCTGGCCCCTGAAACTTATTCACTCTAGCCCTCGACTGTTCACAATCCCCTTCATAACAAACGCTCGACCACAACATTAACCAAACTCGACTCTCGGAGTTATTCTATGATTCCCCGTACAGTCTCTCCAAATACCTCAATACAGCTATCAACCAGATTTTTCTGCAACTATCATCAACCTGGCAGGGAATAAGAGGAGGAGCTTCTCCTCCCAGGGAGGGGGTCTATTCAATAGGATGTTTGGTAGCTCTACTAGCCCAACCAGAGCGACCAAAGAGAGCGACACTACCCTCGCTTCGCATCCCTCCCCAAAATCAGCCACTGGTCCGGGTAGCATACCCGATGGTGTATCCCTAAAATCCGTGGACGAAAGTAGCGACAATGATGGTGACAAGAATGTTGGCGGAAGCACAGGCGCAACCTCGTCCGGGCGGAAATCTACTGACGACGCTATGCTAAGTGGTGAGAAAAAACGAAGAAGTAGTGGGGTGGCTAAAGCGAGTGCTTTCCTCTCAAATGCAAAGAACCACTTGATATCGGGTTCGCCAGATAAAACGTCTCTGGATAGTCCCCTCGTACCTCAAGCGACAGCGATACAAAAGCTTGGGAAGACTGATCCTGCATTGAGCGTGCCGCAAGGCTCACTGAACAACTCAGCAGGCGAATCTCGTCCTGGTCCACGATCCACTTTTTGTGTTGGCGTGACAGAGGACAAAAACAAGAAATGCAGACGGACCATGGAGGATACCCATGCTTACTTGTACAATTTTCTAAGTACTCCTGCTCCAGTCATTAGACCTGATATGGACTCCGCGACCAAGAAGGATCAGGAGTCAAAGGAAGATCCAGATTCGACCCAGCACCACTCACAACCTTCACATGTGGTAGAAACTGATAATGGCTATTTTGCTATATTTGACGGGCATGCCGGGACGTTTGCAGCTGACTGGTGTGGAAAAAAGCTTCATGTCCTACTAGAAGACATGATAAGAAAATATCCCAATACACCGGTTCCGGAATTGCTAGATCAGACATTTACGAATGTGGATCAACAGCTGGAGAAGCTACCACTGAAGAATAGTGGCTGTACAGCAATTTGCGCGGTTCTTAGGTGGGAAGATCGAATACCAAATTCCAAATCTGCCACGGGTTCTACTGCAATGGCACCAGCAGCTGCTGCTGCGGTCAAGGCTGCCACGGAGTCAACCGCTGGAAATACCACTCCTGAACCATCGCAACACCTTGCACCTCAAGTTGAGTTTACAGCTACAAGCGCTGATCGATCGAGCACTATACCGAAGCTTCAAGATTCTGCTAGCCGTCAACGTGTGCTGTACACTGCAAACGTTGGAGATGCACGCATTGTTCTTTGCCGTAACGGCAAAGCCTTAAGACTATCATATGATCACAAGGGTAGTGACGAGAACGAGGGCAAACGTATTTCCAATGCTGGTGGTCTGATTCTCAACAATCGTGTCAATGGTGTCCTGGCTGTTACCCGAGCATTGGGCGATGCGTACATGAAAGACTTAGTAACGGGGCACCCTTACACTACAGAAACGGTCATACAACCTGATATTGATGAATTTCTGATACTGGCTTGCGATGGGGTAAGTTGATTGTGCGCAAACCTTAACCTCTCTGAACATCACTGACTTCCTACTTCAGCTCTGGGATGTCTGCACCGACCAAGAGGCAGTTGACTTAATCCGCCATACCTCAGACCCTCAGGTCGGATCCAAACAGCTCGTAGACCACGCTCTCGCCCGTTTCTCAACCGACAACCTGTCTTGTATGGTTGTCCGGTTCGACAACAAGGCCCTACAGCAGACTGTGGAGCGGAGGACGGAACCAATCGGTGTCGAAGGGGATCCTCCTTCTACCAAAAAGGGTGGAATAAGCGAAGCTGACGCCATCATAAAAGAGGCCAGGAAGAGTTTGGGTGACACTAAAAATCTTGGACTCGAGAACCAAATGCCAGAGGAGGTCCAGAGAGGCCGCTTTAGCAAAGAGATCATACAAGAGGAGGAGGAGAAAGAGCCTGGACCGGAGTTGAATCTCTCTAGAGAAAATTATGTTACGGTGGCAAAGCGAAATTAAGAGCATTAGTCTAAGTCCAGCGTTTCGGTTCAGGTCGCCATGCTCGGCAGCAGCCATGTTGTCATCAGCTTGCGTTGGGGCTTGTCTGGCCGAGGAGGCGTCAACGGTTTTGGTTACTAGGGATGAACCATATTGAGCATTAGCACGTTTGCGTTACGGTCGAGGCTTTAAATCGTGTCACTATGTACATCAATAAGTTTCTATCAAGCTTGATGAGTCTTTTATTTCTTGACTTGAATTTCATCTGAAGTCCCGAGATAGCTTAGGAGTACGTATAAGCCGTAGCCTTATAAGGCGTTACTCTCCGTAGCGCTAAAGTTTCTAATAGCGTATCATCAATTCCAGCTGAAACCAGAAAAATAATTTATCCTCACTTCTTCACCTTTGATTTCTCCTTTGATGGCGACGCCTATAGCAATGAGGACTTCATTTTGGAAGGCCTCGCATATGGCTGCTTCTCTTCTAACCATATCAGCTCGACGTACCTTGACCACCTCTCAACGTCCTAATAACCTGCAAAGTTCATGCGCTCGAATAAGATCACGCAACCCAAGATCCAACCTGTCGCAATCTTTCAAACGTTCATATGCTGAAGCGCTCTCACCTCGGACGAAGAGAAGAGGTAGAGGCTTCTTTAGATGGACGTGGAGATTGACCTACCTTTCAGCAATTGGTGGGACTGGATGGTTGAGCTACAACATTTATTCCCTACGAACGCCGCACGAACAATTCAATCCAGATCCTTCAAAGAAGACTCTCATCATTCTTGGTATGTGAGATCAGTTGGATTTAAATTGAGATTCATTGACTATTTCTAGGCACTGGCTGGGGTTCAGTGTCTCTTCTCAAGAAACTCGATACCGAAAACTACAATGTCATCGTCATTTCTCCTCGCAACTTCTTCCTGTTCACTCCACTGCTGCCATCATGTACTACGGGGACAATTGAGCATCGATCTATAATGGAGCCGATTCGGAACATCTTACGGCACAAGAAAGCTACTGTCAAGTACTACGAAGCTGATGCCACGAAGATTGATTATGAGAAGAAGGTGGTATACATCAACGACGAATCAGAGATCAAGGGTGATACTTCTGCGACAGAGGTACCTTTTGACATGCTCGTTGTTGCTGTTGGTGCGGAGAACGCTACCTTTGGCATACCCGGCGTGAAGGAGCAGTAAGTGCATTTTTGTACAATCTAGTTGTGCTTTACTAAGATTCCTTAAAGTTCTTGCTTTCTAAAAGAAGTCGGTGATGCTCAAAAAATCCGCAAGCGTATCATGGACTGCGTAGAGACTGCCAGCTTCAAAGACCAATCACCTGAAGAACGGAAACGCCTCCTCCACATGGTCGTTGTTGGCGGAGGTCCCACAGGTGTCGAATTCGCTGGCGAACTCCAAGATTTCTTCCAACAAGACCTCAAGAAATGGGTACCTGAGATCACCGACGACTTCCACGTTACCCTTGTCGAAGCCCTTCCCAACGTCCTACCCATGTTCTCCAAACAACTAATTGACTATACTGAATCCACTTTCAAAGAGGAATCGATCAGCATCCGCACGAAAACCATGGTCAAGAACGTCACCGACAAATACATCGAAACCGAACACACCCGCCCTGACGGCACCAAAGAAACCGAAAAACTCCCCTATGGACTCCTCGTGTGGGCCACCGGCAACGCCCTCCGTCCCGTCGTCAAAGACCTCATGAGCCAGATCCCCGCCCAAAACGACTCCCGCCGTGGCCTCTCAGTCAACGAATACCTCGTCGTTAACGGCACTGAAAACGTTTGGGCCATCGGCGACTGCGCCATCGCAAACTACGCCCCCACCGCCCAGGTCGCCTCCCAGGAGGGTGCCTTCCTCGCGCGCCTCTTTAATTCCTTGGCCAAGACTGAAACCATCAACGCCGAGCTACGCAATCTCTCGGAGGCGCAGGCCAAAGCACCCGCCGAAGAGCGCAACGAGATTTTCACGCAGATCAAAGCGCTGCAGAAGTCCCTCAGGCGCATCAAGCAGATTGGGCCCTTCGAGTACAGCCATCAGGGCTCTTTGGCGTACATTGGCAGCGAAAAGGCCGTTGCGGATATCAGCTGGTTGAGCGGGAACTTTGCGAGCGGTGGCGCGCTGACGTATTTGTTCTGGCGGAGCGCGTATCTGAGCATGTGTTTTAGTACGAGAAATCGGGTGCTGGTGATTGTGGATTGGGTCAAGGCGAAGATGTTTGGGAGGGATGTTAGTAGGGAGTGAGGGGGGTGAGCGAGGTGAGTAAGGGTGTGGGAACGGTGTTGGGGAGAGAAGGATAGAAGGGGAACGGTGTTTTGATAATAGAAGGGAAAGGGTCGTTGTCTTTGTTGCTCTCGGTGGAACTATTGTTTTCCTCTCCCTTGCCCTAATCAACGGTTGTACACATGTACATATTGTCCGTCCGAACTATCTTTTCTATTCCGTAGCACGATAGACCGTACCCTCTGTGACAACACAATCATCTTCAAGGCTTCTAGTACTTCATTGCATTCACTCCGTTCGTCTTCTTTTTAAGATTCCCACTTTCTATGGTTGAGAACATTTCCCCCTCCCTTGCCCTGATCAACGCGGTTGTGCATATGTACATACAGCACCGTTCCTCAACGTCGCTACTTTGCTGTTTCGTAGCATGATACACTATTACCCCCCCTCGATGCCAAAAGTAACCACCTTCAACTCCCTCATTCATTCAAAATCCTTCCTCCTTCCTCCTTCCTCCTTCCCTCCTTCTTTCTCTCTCCCCTTCACCGCTCACATCCTCTCTCCTTCTTTCTTTCTCTTCTCTTCTCCTCATCTTTCCCATTTTTAAAAATCTATAAATTCATATATGAAACACAGTGTTGTTTTTTCTATGTTTTTGTTGAGGGATATGAAGACGCAGTAGAAACACATATACACGGTTTGGTTTTTTTTGTCAGGGGGAGGACTGTATGCAAGAGAGTGAAGAGTGGGGGTTGGAGGTTTGGATGTTGGAGTAACTTGGGTGGGAAGTGATTGTCTGTTCGTAGGTTACTCGATGCTGGAGATTGCGGACGGAGATAAACATTATTCATGGTTCGTAGGCTGGAGGGTTTGGGATCCTAATCTCCCTTCTTTTGCGCGGTCGAAAGTGCGGGAATGTATATGTGTCGAGGAAGAGGTATATGCAAAAATCGCTGTATGCAAAATACCCTTTTGCAATAACCACAAAAAAACAAACCTTACCTAGTCCATCCAACAAAAAGCACCCCA
>JAABUO010004167.1_pt1 | contig 17037 bp, 17 predicted proteins | sample 5559291 | NCBI WGS metagenome assembly JAABUO01 (sample SAMN10711878, study PRJNA513372) | rock metagenome | isolation source: Antarctica rocks | place: Antarctica: Victoria Land, Finger Mt sud | reverse complement strand
CGGCATCCACCAACACAAATCTCATCCCTGCAAAAGCTGACAATTTCAGCAGCACTTGTTCGTGCACTTGAATGTTCACTATGTTATGTCATTCTTCACTGTGTAGTGTTACAGTGTGTTATGAGATTACACTATCTTTACGGTAAGTGGTAAAGTATCGTGATGGGTGCCTGTGACAGCACATCACTGCTCTGAGCATGCCTTGTACGCCACCATTAGTTGTGTCACCCACCTGCAAAAGACACTTACGTTGTGCTGGAGATACAAAGCTCATGCAGATGTGCATGCATACATGCATGCATCCATCTTTGTTGTAATGTGCCAGCACCACAGCATTGTGTTTGCAGTCCACCATCAACAAAACTTCGGCTCTACCAAGTCATGTTGCTGGCTGTCCCAATACACCTCATGAAGTTCCCAGCACTATCCTGTTGACTCTGACAGACAGTATCATGGATGTCACCAGCATGCAGACCTCAGCTTTGCCAGCTGGCATACGCCCAGCAGTCATAGGCTGTGAGTCATGTCTAAATTTGTCATCATTAGTGGTTTGCATGCGCAGGCGCTGTTATGGACGCAAAAGAGGAAGAAGAAGTTGTTCATGATGATGATGATGATGATGACAAGGAGGATGAAGCCACACAGAAGAGGAACAGCAACGGGCTGCAGGCCACCACTGGCGAGACAAAGAGCACATGCAGTTTCTTGGGCAGCTTACTCAGGTGGAGCAACAAGCCTCAGCTTGACGCCAAAGAGTCATCTCAGCCGAGCACAAGCAAGCAGAAGGAGGGCATGCCAAAGCTGTCAGATGTTCAGGTAGCTCGCAAAGCTTCACTTAGACAGATCATCAATGTGACAGCATATGCATGTTTCACACTGTTGTGCGCTGCCTGCTAAACAGGCACTCATATAGGGACTGAAGGTACCTGACCCTAAGGGAAGACACGCGTTTGAAAAACGAATGAACATAATGCATGTCTCACAATACGCATGAATCAAGCTTCACGGCACGTCACAGCGTTTGATTCTTGTGTCATCCGTCAGTCTGTCTCAGCCTTGGGTAATCAGGAAGGCTGCCTCTGAATCAGATGCATGCAAGGCTTTGATCATGCCAGATGCACAGCTTGCCTCTGACCATTGGCAACAGCTTCAAACTTTAGATGCTCACCTGCATTCCATTTACTCTGCAGGGTCTGCATGACATGGCAGATGCTGTGAATGCAGTCCTGGAGCTGCTCACCAAAGCCAGGCATGTCAAGCCCAGAGTTGAGAAGAGAGCAAAGCCTGGTAACACCTCGTACTCTTCATACCATGACAAAGCGTCAACATGTCGCTGGCTGTTCATACAGACAAGGCACTTTTTACCCTCTAATTGTGCGTTATTCTGTTGTTTTTGGTTGCATATTTGCGTGTATTTGATGATGAGATGCGTCAGTATCAGCTAGAGTGTCTCAAAGGACCATTACCACACAATGTATCCTCATCTAGTGTACATACTGTTATAGCAATGCTTATGTCGATCAGGAATTTGATCCTGATCGCTGGTCAGCAACAATGTCACTGCTAAGCAGTCTCCCCTGCAGACAAAGAGGTGGAGACACTGACAGACTTAAGGTCAAGCGACTTTGTCAATATCATATGGCTGGCCTGCTTACAACAGGCCGGGGGTGATTACACCAAGCCAATCAAGTGTTGACAGGAAAAACAAGCATGTTCACGTAGCTGCAGGTTCAAAGCGGAGGGGTGGCAGCTATGCAGGGGCCAAGAAGCGGCAAAGGACATTGCCAAAGTCTGCCAAGCGTAAGCGAGATGCAGACAGCACCACAGGTCAGCACATCAAGCAACTGCAAGCAGAGACGCTTTGCCTGCAGAAAACCTTTGCATCAGTCCATTACCCTGCCTCTCCAATCCTGCGCTGATATTTCTCTGCAGAAGGTGCTTTTGTAGAGTGTGCAATTTGCATGGCCCTGAATAGCTCGCTTGTATCAAGCTTTGTTGTGACTGTTGTTTGAGCAGCAGAGGCTGATGGCATGAATGATGCTTCAGGAAAGCTGCGTGAGTCAGGTGGCCTCCTGCCCAATCTTTCTGATGATGCAGCTTCGCCCAGGTGCGCATCATCTATGCCTCCCCCCATTGTCATGACGTTGCCTATGTAACACTCATGCTCAGTGCTTAATCGTGTGTTGTAAATTTATCCTTATGACATGACAGTTTTCCCTGCCAAATAATCTAGTTGGTTGAATGCTGTTGTGCCTTGCTCAAAGCTGACAACAGCGATCATGTGGAGACTGATCAGGCTCATGTGCTCAGTGTCATTGCACGCATGCCTGACATGCACTGCAGTGCTGTATAGCCATGTATGAAGTGTGAAGCAGTGCCTTTCTCGGTTCTCTGTCAGGGGTCAGCACAACATAGCCTTTGTCCTTGACTCAGTTCTTGTACTTTCGGCTGACAGGGTTCTGGCTAATTGTGACGGACCAGCATCCAGAACAAAGAGCAAGACCAGAGGCCAAGGAAGCTTTTGAGCATATACTGTTGGATGATCATGCTCAAATACTAGCTGCACACAGCTTCAGTACTTGTTGCATGTTATGTTGACGAGCTGAAGGCATTGTACGGTCTTTTCTACATGTTGGCCAAGTCAACTGCAATATTGATGCAAGCACTGACTGCTATAATTTATTCTCGTACAGTCGATGCATTTTTGAAGAGTGAGCATGACCTGTGCATGATTGCGATGCAAGACCGCAAAGGTTTTACATCAACCAGCAGGGTCTCAAGACATGGTGTCAAAGCGAACTCTTCTTGAAAATTGTTCTTGGCAGCAGCAACTGGCATAGTATCATACTGGTACAATCATAATGGTACAATGTCGGTACATATGTCACCCAGGAAATGACAACAACCTTGCAACATACACACGCACTTCAACAGGGTACACAGTATGTCAACTAGACAAAAAGAATACATGGCCTGGCAGGGTTTGTCAAGATCAGATACACAATTTGATAGGGTCTATGCACAACCAAAAAAGAAACGTACAATCGGCTGGTAAGTTCAACTGCGGCCATAGCCAACTGAGCAGCAGTCTGCCTTGACATGCTGACAGATGTGATATCAGATTGACAATCTGGCTGGGATGCCCAAGATACTGTTGATGCACACAGAAACGTCTGCTACAGACTTGTATCATGCCTTTCTGAGGAAGTTGAGCATGCTGGCACTGACCGGCTCTGGATCAGTCCAAGGGGCAAAATGAGATGGGGAATCTATCTTTTCATACCTGGGCACCAGACAGCGCAGTGAGACACATCATGCTGCTGCATCACTCACATGTTGACAGCATTTGCATCGGTGCAGGGCATACCAGCTGGTGCAATGTATGCACTACTGAAGGGTCTCATTGCAATCTATTGGCTAGTTTTGTGTATACTGCAATACATTGCATGTCACCTGAATGTGCCAGGAGACTTGACATACTGTCCAGAGGTCTTTGCTTGGCCCTCAGTGCACACTGGATCATCCCCAGTGAACCAGAGTTGCAGTACATCACATGTGACAGGTGGCAGCTCGGTCGTCAGGGAGCCTGTCAGGAAATTTGTCAGGCCTGCGTTTGCCCTGAAGGGCACACCAGAGGAGACTGTGCTACCTTGAGTCATCAAAGAGGCCACACCTGGAGTGAGAATTATGCAGCTAGACTGTATGCGATGCCGCCAAGCAGTGACAGAACAGGTATTTGAGCAGAACATAGACTCATCAGCATGCATCACACGAGCAAACCAGCAGCCGCAAGCCGCACAGCACGTTGACTTTGCGCCCTGGGTGTGTATCTGTATACAGATATAGGTATCTTTGGCATGCTTAAGAGCAAATGAAGCATCTTGCATGTCCTGCCAGTGCGCCAGCAAAGGTCGTCTACTTAGCAGTCTACTGTGTACTACTCACCTGTACCAGTTGAGACCGGATGTCCAAGCTTCTGGCTTGTCCATGCCTTTCAGCATGCCCAGCTGCTCAACCATGGGCGCTTCCACTTCTGCTGCCTCTTTGGGACCTGCACCTTCGGCGAATAACTTGCCAGATGCCATGGCCCACTCAGCAATGCCACGCAAGCTGAAGAATGCAATGTACCTGCACAGACGGGCAATTTCATCCCATGACAGGTATTCAATGTACATATCCTGTCTTGAGAACTCATCAGGGGAGTCAGCATGGTAGCACACTGCAGTAGGAACCTTGCATGCACTCAGCAGGCAGGTTTACAGCAGAATAGCTTGGTTGCTTGGGTGATTGGATATTTCTTGACGCTGAGCGGTGATATGCAAGGGATACAGTTGCAAGACATTGGTCTGCAAGGATTGTGTACCATGATTTTAGCTTCTGCTCATTGGCATGGTCACCCTTGAAATAGCCACTGGGATTGCCTACTGACATGGCCACTAGTTGGAGGGTGCGGTCTGGGTAGAGGGCAGCAAAGGCCCATGCCAGTGATGAGCCCCAGTCATGACCCACAATATGAGCCTTGTCAATGTCCAATGCATCCATGATACCTGCAGTGAGCATTCATGATAAGCATGAGAATTTCCTGCATCAGATCTTGTTTAGAAATGAATATGATCATGTCATGGGTGATAACGTCAAGTGCAGTAGTAAAGGCACCAGGTGTGGTGACCTGAAAGTTTGTCTGCGGTGCAACGTGTTGCTAGACGCCGAGGCTTATGACCAAGGGATGAGACGCAGTGCGCTCAACATCGCTTCTGCAATCTCTAGTAGGTCTGGTCTGCAGTGCCTGCTATGGCCGATCATAAACAGGATGTGGAATCTTATCAGATAATAAACAACGAGGACGATTGAAAAACCGTTCAGGCCTTTGCAACTCAACTCGATTTGCAGGCTCTGAATGAGGACAAAGGGTTGTTAGTGTGGTCACCTGCAACATCCTTGACCAGCGCCTTTTGGAGGTTATAAGCCTGCACACCTTGGGGAGCGTCGCTTTCACCGTTGATGGCCCCACGCAGGTCCGGGGCAATCACACGAAAGCCCTTCTGCACCAGGCCGGGGATCTGCAGGTTACGATGACGCGTGAGTAACGCTGTCTACCGAACGTTTCAATCACAAGCGTAAAGAATGCCTTTGATCGTCACGGCGTGCACTGATTGCACAGTGCAGCAAGACCAATCACAACCTGCCTTTCCCACATATTAGCGCGGTTTGGAAACCCGTGCAGGAGGATGACCGGCACTGCCCCTGTGTCACCTTGATCGTCGACCACAAAGTTGAGGCCGTTTGCCTTTAGACGCTTTCGTCGACCAGTTGCGTTGTCAGTCGTGACAACACAACACAGTGTAGGAGCCTTTGCTCTTAGCGGTCTAGGTCTGCATAACCTCGAACAAGTGAAAATCTTGTTACAGGTTGCTGGGCTGAGCCTCGTTGCCATCGCAAAGTCACTTGACACAGATCACCAGCGGGGGCATGTGCAGGCGTGTGGTGCCCGCAACACGGCAGATTGGCTATGCAGAAGATGTCAGAAGCACAGCCAACATGACAGCCCTCTAGATCTGACTCATGAGCTCGAGCGCACCCGAATTCGAAGAAAATTACCGTAGGCACTTGTGCAAATGTCTCGCAGAATGTCTCGTTCATGTCACACATTGGACTGTACATTGCCTGGACTCTGCCCCGAAATGCGGTCGTCCTGATCCGCAGCTCTCTCAGTCCGAAAGTCTTGCAGCTCTTCGCTGTATTCTGGACAAAAGCAGGAGCTCAGAGAAACGGCTTTCGGGGCAGACAACCAGGCAAGCATAGCTGCGCTTCGCAGCGTTTCTGACGCACTTCATCATGGCCTCGAGCTGGCCTGTTCTTCGTTGTGCTGCTTATCAAATAGCAGTTTCTTCAACATTTCGGACCCGTCAGAGCTCGTCCTTCCAGCTTGCTTGTCTCGCCTCGTTGACGTGGCTGGTGTGCTTCAGGTCACACTCCCAATGAGCTTGTCTCACTGCTATGGAGATGGCTGTGGAGACGACAACACTGGCGGCCAACCTATGCAAGGGTGAGCTCCTCGGAGGGTCAGTCTCTTGCACTATTGCGGCTGAGGTCTCTGAAGCAGCGCAGGGCTTTGTGTTGAGTGCTATTAAAAACCTGCTGACAACTAAGCTGATTTGAGCTTAATTTGCTGTATGCAGGCTGCATGTAGAATTTGTGCTGATGCCCCTGTCAGACCTCATCCACCAGGTCCCAAGGTTGCTGGAGCTGATGCCTTCAGAGTGCCTTGCAGCCTTGATAGCAACCAGCACAAACCACCGCAGTCAGATTCACAACTATGTTACAAGCATCATAATCAGGGACCCCAATCATGCCAGTGACCTTATCAGCTGTAGCTGGCCTCGGCGGGTGAAGTGGACATTAGCAGACCAGGACAGCCACAGGATGCAAATTATACAGGTTACCTGTGACATGACAGTTGCTGCTGCTTCAGTGCTTGCCAAGGCCAGCATGCCGAGCAAATGGCACTTACGGCTCAACGGCATTCAGCTCAGTGCAGCTGTTGCTGCAGAGATTGCCAAGGGAGACTGGCCAACCTTAGTGGGACTGTACTTTGGGTGTACCAGGCTGACAAGGGCAGTTGTGCAGGAGCTGGTGGCAGGCAACTGGCCAGCATTGACCTGTTTGTCGGCTCTTAAAACGCCAGTGGACATTGGCTTACTTTCACTGTTGTCCCAGGCATGCTGGCCTGAACTTGCTGTCATGAGCCTGCGCAATGTGAGGCTGCCATTGACCAAAGAATGGGAGGAGGTGGAAAATCAATATTTATCTGCTACAATAGATGCCATGAGCACGGTGATTTTGGAAGCTGATCCAGAGCAGACTTCATCCAGCAGCTCTGCAACAAGTGCAACATCAGACTGGTCTTCAACTGCAGTACTGAACCTGTCATACCAGCAAATTGACACACAGATGGTGACAAAGCTCCTGCACACAGGTTTGAATCAGCTCAAGATTCTTATGTTGCATTGTGTTCAGCTTGATGCTGCAGTCATCTTACAGCTGACTAAGTCAGAGTGCCCAAGACTGCAGACATTGATTTTGAGCCGTAATGGGTTAGGCAGTGTGGCCATGTCATGTCTGGCACAGGGCAAGTGGCCTTTGCTGGAAAAGTTGAATCTTCAAGGCAATGAGCTTGAGGACACAGCTGCAGATGAGTTGTTCAAAGGGGGATGGCCATTACTTGAGGAGCTGAGGCTGACTGTCAGGTCACTGCATGGCAAGGCCATCACCAAGTGGCTGGGTCTTTCTTCTGACAGTGTGCAAGAGGCACTCAGACAGCCTGAGCAAGATTTGCAGGTTAGCGAATTGAAGGTCAACTTCAGTACCGGCAATGCTGACATGACACCACCACTGCAGCACATTAGACATGTGTACCCTTGCCTTGCCACCGTGACCCTGTACCCACCAAGACCATGAGCCATTTAGGCTAGAATTTCGGGCCTTTTTTGTCAAACGTCAGAGTGTACTACTTTGTATCAAAACAAAACGCCTGCTGTTTATGTTGCCTGATGCTGCCGTGTGTTGAGAGAAAGTTTGTGATTGAGTACAAGATGAATCATACAGTGCAATAGCAGTACATTTGTTTCTTTTCCAACAGCTTGAAGATCTTGTTTGCTTTCCACATTTCCAGTGTTAGCACTGAGTGTCGCAAGATTGTCTGTGGTACTGCAAGACAGTTTGCTATTCTGGACTCAGATACATGTACTCATCTGTGCTGTGTACACATGTGGACACTTGCTTGTGTCTACAGTTGAGTGCAATGCCCGCCTGTGAAAGTTGTCAGGACTTGTCAACCCAGAGCTCATGTGCACACTTGGAGTAGGTCATGGTACTTATACCACATCATATTCAGCTAGATGCCATATGACATGGGTTATCTTGTAGCTGGCTAGTCAAAATGATCGTGACTGTGTGCATTGTCCACATCTACTATTCAAATGCACACCAGTCTCTGGTACAGCTGCAACCTCCTCATTTCTGGGAACTTGCTGTCTCGCTGGAATGCGTTTGCTCATGCCGACAAGAGCAAAGTACAAGTAGGCTTGCTTAAGTCAGATTCAATGCAAGGGCCAAAGTGAGAGCGACTCCTTGACATGAAAGAGCTCTGAAGTCCTCTCTGGACAGCAGCTGGGGAGCTGATGCCACTGAAATGTATGTCTCACAGCAACTGCCAACAGACAACTCAGAAATGGTCTGCCTATCAACTCAACCAAGTGTGTTGTGTAAATACTGCCTGTCAAACTCGCAACCCTAGATAAGTACCTAAAGCAATTCAACGACCCTGATGTCCGGAAACTTGTCCTTGATAGCTGCCTGAATGCCCATGCCAATAGGCGCAGGGCCTTCGTACTTGACTTCACAGATGCCATCATCCACAGCAAGCACCTCAACACTACCACCATAGCCTTGGATTGCAGGTCTCAGCATGTCAAGGTGACTGTTGACTGACTCAACAGACGCTGATGTGTCAATCTGGTCGACTTGTTGCACCTCAAGCAGCTGCTCACCAAAAGTTGCCTGCATGACACACACACATGTTTGAATTCAGTCAAGACAGGCTGTTGATCAATGTCAACAACACATATGTGCCGTTGTTTCAGGTCTAGCAGCTGGTCAGCAAAAGTCGCTGCGAGAAAAGCATGCAGAGATTGGCAACACTGCCAGCAAGTCATCGTGTGAGCTTCATCACCTTTCTTGCCGCAAAATCCTTTTATACGCGCCCAACAACATTGCCCAGACACATTGAATATCCATCAAAACACAAAAGAATTCTTGCAAAACCGTGACCAACATATTGACACGCCCTTTGCTTGCACCTGATAATTCAGACCCACCCTGGGCGTTCCCCAATGACATTTCAGATTACATCACATCATAACTCACACAATTTTGTGTCACATTATGACTCACCCTCAAAGATCTCTCGATGCCCATCTTCATGGTGGCTGTGGATGAGGGGCAAGTGCCACAGGCTCCTTGCAAGCGCAGCATCACAACGCCATCTTGAACTGCAGCCACCTCCACATTCCCTCCATCAGCTATCAAGTAGGGCCGCACCTCGTCCAGTGCCTTGTCCACCAAGTAGGGAGTCAGAGGTGGTAGCTCTTCATCATCGTCGTAGTCATGGCTGCTGCCTGCAGGGTAACGTGTTGCTGTGCTCACTGCTTGCAGCATGACACATGTTCAGAAGCTCAGTGCCTTCTTGCATCCACGCTTCACACACTAACTTGTGCCAATTTCAGACTTGGCATGATTGCTCGGGGGGCTTTCTGCAAATCACATGCAAAATGCTAAAGCTCAGTACCTTATCAGGTAGGTGGGGAGCAAAGAAGATCTGTTGACGCTACTTGCTTGCACGGTATGATTTGCTGAGGAGTAGTTGCAAACATGAATTTGCAGCACACCTATCTGCCTGTGCACAGTAGCTCTTGTAAAAGGGCTGACAACAGCCTGGGCCCTCTGCAAGCTTTCCTCCCTGCTGGCCTCATCCTGTGCCTTCTGCTCCTGAGCCTTCTGAAGGCTGTCTTGCTTGTTGGCCTCGTCACTTTCCCTTTGCAGCTCTGCAACAATGGGACTGGCTTGCCCATTTGGACCACTGACTTGCCCATTAAGGCCAGTGTTTGCCTTTTGCTGCTGTGCCTTCTGGCGGTTGTCTTGTCTGATGGCCTCGTCTTGCTCTAGGTGTGCTGATCTGAGCACAGTATCGGACTCACTGGTGGAGGACTCTGGCCTCAGACCATCTGCGGGACAGGACCGGCCCAGATGATCAGGGTACGCTACTTTGGCTTATGCAGGATTTGGACTCAGCTCACTCGCATCAGTTTGTCAACTCCACAGACACATGATGTGGCATGATGCAGACCTCAGATCACAGGACCAGAAACATCTTCACGATCGACACTAACATGTATTTGTTAAACCGTACTTGCATGCCAGATAATGCATCACACATGAGGGCAACCTTTGTGCCACACAGAAGGACTTGCACAACTGATTTGTGTTCAATGCACTTAGCTGCATGATGACAGCAGCGCTCAACAGCAGCATACACAGTACAAATTGATGCTTTGGTAGGGCTGCAAGCTAGGCAATGCAGGAGGGCTCAGCAGGTCCACAGACATATGTAGAGTAGATAAGTGAAATGCCCTGGGCTTGAGACCTATCTAAATCACATGTCACATAGCAGCAAGACACGACTGTAGAGTCAACTTGTTTGCTTGTCAGCCAAGTCTGTGAATATCAGTGTCACAACTTACAGACAAGAACGAGGGACATCAGCAACAAGCATACCTTCTATCGTCTGCTGGGTCTGGGAGTCAATGACGGCACTCCAGTCATCCCCTTCAACAGCCTTAATCAGGTTCAGCCTCCTCTGCTTTGAGTCGGGCTCCTCGCCTGCATCACCATACCACATCTCTTCACCAGCATGCCTGACATTTGCAAATATGTACAACATGCATTGGGCACACAATGTATTCAGACAATTTCAACCTTTTCTGCTATGAGTCTCGCTCTTTGCGCACCAAAACTTTGCTGTCTAAGCACATAATCAACCATTGATAGACATCAGACATGAGGTTCAGCATCAACCAATCCTTAGGGTGGATGACACAAAGCAGCCAGGAAGGCTGCAGAGAAAGTTGTGGCCCAACATAACCACAGTGACCACAATAGCAGGGGTCTCACGTGATGTGTGAATCATGTTACCACATGATATCAAATGATCGCACTTCTTGCATAAGGGGCTCTAACGCAACACAAAATGAGGCAGATTCAGCTGCATCACATTTGCACATGACTGTGAGAGCATGAACTCGCAGCTTTGGTCCCCTCTGTGAATGATTCGGAGCGAGATGATAAGTTGCATGAGGATCCTAGTCAAGGCAATAACAAGCAGGAATGCAGCTGTATGCTACCTGCAAGTGGTTGACTGAGGCTTTGATTGCACCCTGCTTGCCATTCATACAGAACATATCTCTGAAAAAACAAGGACATGACATTTGCTGCATGCATCCTGTATGTAACGTCAGTGTCACATGCGCATGTGCATGGACAGCTGAAGTTACGCGACGCAAAGCATGAGACTGCCTACCTTGGACATCATCATGCAGGTTTTCTCCCATGGCTTTGCGCATCTTCAGCTTCTTCTCCTCATACTCTGCCATTTCAGCAGGTGACATGACCTTTGCTGTTGCTTGACCCTGTGACAGACAAGGCGGCGAGTCATGATATGCTGCAAGACTGTTGCGGTGTTTTGACTGCTTGTAGGCAGCTGCTGCATGCGCAGACATGGGAGAGCAAATAGATGATAAGACATGCATGTTGGCGTGCCAGCTGTGGACTGCAGTCATTGGTAACTGCATGCCCACTGACAGCACGACCCATGGACAATAAGGTTGATGACTAGCATGATGTTGATGCACGAGACTCACATCCCATAGTTCCTTTTCAGGGCCATTGCCTGGCGGAATGACACCCTCCCTATCAATCCAGCTGAACATCTCCCTCTCAAGATTTGTCCTGGAGGCCATGGCTGCATTGGCAAAGACCATGGCTCTGACAAAAGCACATTTTGCTTCACCAACCCTTTGCAGATGATTCTGTAGAAATACAGAGGAAACGATTTGAAGTGTTTTGAGCCACACGTCTATAAGCAAGTTGTGCACAGCATGTATGGTGCGGAGTCATCATGGCACAGCTGATGATGCATGCTGTGACAAGCTTGGTTGAGAGATGCGACAGAATGGCAGCTGCAGCATGGCGAGTAGAGTACCTTGACAGCCAAGACCATGTTACGGGAGTAGCCAATATACTGCACAGCATTGTGAGCATCGTACAAAGCATAGACTCCGAGAGGCCTCTCGCCATCTCGCGTCTGGAGGTATTCCTCCACTGACATGGATGAAGTCCCGTCATCTTGACCCTGCAGGATACCAGATCAACTTTCACACAGCAATTTGTGAATCACCCAAGCACCACGTGGCAGATCAGCAGCAAAACTGGTACCTCTCTGAAGTTGTATCGTGACTGAGAGTCGTGCTCTTCAGCTCCACCCTCACCATACAAGAATCCATGCAGTCCCTTGTGACCTTCTGGTACAGCTTGATCAGTGACAACGCCCCCAGTCGTCTCAAGCCGCTGACGAACTTCACTGTCCACTTGTGCAGCTTTTCTCACAAGTCTTTCTGCTCTGCTAGAATGGTTCTGCGCTCGAAGAGCCGGCTGTGCAAGGGTATGCAACAGGCATGCACGTTGACCGCTACTTTGTGGAGGAGCACGGTGTGAATGCAACATGGCTTGTCCTGTCGCCAGCACGCCAATCGAACTCATAAGGCGCGATGAAGCTCTACGAAGGACAACTCAGTGCACGTTCAGTCAGAGTGTCTAGCAAAGCGCTGGTGCGCTGGTGACGACAGGCGGCAGATCTGAAGACACTGCTCTAATTCACAGTGTACAAGTACTTGAGATTGCTGAAGCTGTCGCGCTTGTCGGTCTTTGCTTTGTGAGATCAATTTGCTATCTTGCCCGTGCAGCTCTGCACCTTGGGGCAATCTGTAACATGCCTGGGGCGCTTTCGAGCAAAGTCATCATCCAACTACACCTTACCGTCACCCGAAGCCCCTGGCGGTGCTCTGCTTCAGTATGGGAAATCTGCACTCGCCACCGTTTCAGGGTGGATAAGTAATAAAGAATGCCCAGCCACCGTTATCTACCCCAGCGGTCTAGGCTTGCAAACTTGATAACTGCCAGAAGAAGTGTCTGCAAGCTGTTGTTTGCAACTTGTTGTTAAAAATGGTCGCCACAATGCTCGCTCAAACATCATCTTTCCTTGGCACCAAGACTGTCGTGCCCCAGAAGCAGGCACGCGTGGCAAACAGAGGCGTTGTTGCTGTGAGGGCTGGTGCTTATGATGAGGAGCTTATCCAGACGGCGGTATGTTTGTCGGCTGTGTTGTGTGTCAAACGATAAGGCCCAGCATGTGTGGTCTTTACAGCCTTGTCAACTGCTGGCATTCCAAGTCCCGTCAGCCGCGATCTATCCATTGCCTGACCTAAGCTGCTGCATTGCAGAACACCATCGCTAGTCCAGGACGTGGTATCCTTGCTATGGACGAGTCAAACGGCACTTGCGGCAAGCGGTTAGACAGCATCGGCATGGAGAACACAGAGGACAACCGCAAAGCATACCGTGAGCTGCTTGTCTCAACTCCAGGCCTAGGCAAGTATATCAGTGGAGCTATTATGTTCGAGGAGACTCTATACCAGTCAGACAAGAGCGGCAAGAAGTTCACAGACGTGCTGAAGAGCCAAAACATTGTCCCCGGTATCAAGGTCGACAAGGGTTTGGTGCCTATGCCCGGCAGCAACGGCGAGTCCTGGTGCCAGGGCCTAGATGGACTAGAGCAGCGATGCGCAGAGTACTACAAGCAGGGCGCACGTTTTGCCAAGTGGCGGTCAGTAGTATCAATCCCAGCTGGACCCAGCAAGCTTGCAGCAATGGACTGCGCCTACGGTCTAGCCCGATATGCTGCCATCGCTCAGTCTGCTGGCCTTGTGCCCATCGTTGAGCCAGAGGTCCTTTTGGACGGTGACCACGACATTGACAGGTAATTGGTGCAAGCTGCTCGCCCCTATGTACATCTATGTACATGGGTTTTGGTCTGCTATACCTATTTTCAGGTTGATTGGCAGATCGGCCACATTGCCCCGCTTTTGTAGCATAGCTACAACCTTAAGGCGTTTGCATCTTCTTAACAGCAGGGCAACCAAACAAAACCTGCACAATCACAGTCATCAGCAGGGCCAGCCCTGCACATTTTCAAACAATTCAGGCAAATAAGGCATAGTTGTGTTCTGTTTCACTCATGTGCATGGAGCCACATCATCACACAGTGTTCACTATCTGGCCCTTTGCAAATACACTGACAACGTTTCATCTTTGCAGGACTGCTGAGGTTGCTGAGGAGATCTGGGCAGCAACTTTCAAGTACCTTGCAGACAACAAGGTGCTGTTCGAGGGCATGTTGTTGAAGCCTTCCATGGTCACTCCTGGAGCTGACTCTGGCAAGAAGGTATAGAACAAACTTCCATCACTGTCTAATAATCTGCGCAAACCTGGTTCAACGTTGCCTTCATGTGTGCCAGTCTGGCTGTCAGTCTTCCCAATGTAGAAGCGCGTGTCCAGGCGTTTTTAAGTTTAAACTTCCACCATAGGATTGACATTTTGATAAAATTAGACATTTTGGGATTGAATTGTGCAGTATGCATATTTTGTATAGCATGCATCCAGGCCTTAGCAGCATCTTACCCATAGCAATGCAGGCATCTCAAGAACAGCATCATGCGCACCTTGTATTACAAGTTCATACTTAAAGCCCAGAATCTTATTGACCTCGTGAACTTTGTAATTGGCTTGCAGCTCAGCCCAAAATGACAGAACAGTGCGGCATACAATGCAGAACAAGGAGTGTGTGTTGTGTCAATGCATTTGCCAACTGCATGATGGCTCCTGCATACTGAACTCAACAAGGTAGGGGACACATTCACCTTCGAGGTGCTGCCATCAGGTTTTCAGGGCAGCATAGACGCTCAGCCGCACTGTGCAGGTTTTCCTAGCAAAATTTTGAGCGTCTGTCTTTTTCTGCTGGTATGTGATCTGCTGAATGTTGTGTTTCTGCTGTGCAGGAGTCCCCAGAGACTGTTGCCAAGTACACATTGAACCTGCTGAAGAGGAGAGTGCCCCCTGCAGTCCCTGGAATCATGTTCCTTTCAGGAGGACAGTCAGAGCTTGAGGCCACCCTCAACCTGAACGCAATGAACCAGTCACCAAACCCATGGCATGTATCCTTCTCATATGCCCGTGCCCTGCAAAACAGTGTCCTGAAGACATGGAAGGGTGAGGAGGCCAACTGGGGTGCAGCACAGGATGCTTTGATCAAGCGTGCAGCTGCCAACTCAGCTGCCCAGCAGGGCAAGTATGACTCATCCCAGGAAGACAAGGCAGCTGGCGAGTCCACCTACGAGAAGGGTTACGTGTACTAGGCGCGCAGCATATCTCTGGTGCATGCATTCACTGAACATAATGGTTGACACAGCTCTCAGTATGCATGTATGCTGTCAGTGTCGAGCTTTCAAATTTTTAGATGTGGGTACCATCATACGCATGGACCAACAAGTCATGTGGCCTTGAGCCCATAAGCAGTGTGTGTCAGTTTCAGTGGGTCTTTGGCTCAGTGCTTTTGGTCTGCTGTTTTTCGGCGTCTGATTCAGTCAGGAGGAGCTGGCATTTGCCAGTCAGAATTCAATTCTTGCTTTGTATGCGCTGAGATGAGTCCTGTCAAGGACCAAGCTACTTTGTTTGCTAGCTTGCATTTTTATGCAGACCCACTTCTTGGTACCATGTAAGTGTCTCTGAGCAGTCTCCAGTGTCAGCAGCGCTGGACACTTCATGCGGCATATCTTGCAATCGAGGTCGTGTGCCTGATACTAAGTAGCCAAACAAATCCTCTTCACCTACTAAGTTGTGAACACAAGTACCTGGCTTGACTCTTGCTTGGTGGCCATAAGTTGCTGCTAGACAAATAACGTCTAGACTGAGTCTAGTAGACTCGTTGAAGCCTTGAGTCTCGAATAACGCTACACAGAAATGGGCAACTGGCTAGATCTAAACATTGAGAAGGCAGATTTTCAGCACTTTTGCTACGGTGGCTATTGTCAATGCAGAGAAGTGCCAAGCAGAGAAGCACTGTCGTTCGTGGCAGTGAAGCCGCTTTGTTCAATAGACGTGCTCAAGACCTGTTTGGCAACTTAAGTCTGAGAAAAGCGACAGCACACTATCGTCTGAGCACACCACAACAAACAACATAACAAGCAGAAGAACCAGCCTGATAAAAAGCATGTTCTGCTTGCTGCCACTGTGTATGACACATGTGCTTTGTAGCAAGCAGGCAAGCAAGTAAAGTTGTTTGGAAATGACCCTTCCTGCGCAACTCCTTTGCTGCATTGAAGTCAAAAGGTCATGACTGTTTCGTGATCTAAGTCCAAAGCTCTGTTGGCTTGCCTGTTTTAGACACTTGCTGCACAACTGCCTCTGGAGTTACATTGCCCTTCACAAGCACCTTCTGACTTGGCAAAATCTATGTGGACTGACTCTACACCTGCAAGTAGACTGAAACTGTTCAGCAAGTACATGCAGTCAGCTGGCACGCACTGTGGGCTGACTGCTTGTTTCACCTGGCATCTTTTTGAGTACTCGGTCAACAGCACCAACACATCCCTGGCAAGACATACCAACTTTCAAAGCAACCTGCGAACAGCACAGGCACCTCCAAGAGAGTTCAGCGGAGGCAAGCGCATACGTTGCAGGATGACAGCACACCGTGAATACGCATTTCGAGCTAGAAGCCGTTTGCGCTTGACGCTAACACACGCGCGGCAAGAAAATGAACATTTGGAACAGCCTGCGACTTTTGCCTCACCTCGGTCATGTTGGTCTAGGGTAACGCAGTGGACGACGTTCGACTATGCACGTGCAATAGAGACAGTTGCTGTATGCCACTGACGACGACGCACTTTCAGCTCCTGTCGCAGGCCGCTGGTGACAGGCCTTTGGGGACAAGACGCTGATAGCAGCGATCAGAGGGGGTGGACATGACCCTGTGAGTGTGCGTAGGCCCCTAGGGGCCCCTAATTAGGGCTCCGGGGCGGAGTCCCATGGCCCCCAGAGAAAAGAAAGGAAGAAGATTGCAAGTATGGCCAGCCAACAACTCGTGGCAGAGCTTCGGCAACCTTGCCTAGTGCCATTCATTTCTGTCAAACCAACTGTCAATGACCCCCAGACAGACATGCTCTGTCAGCGCCATATGCATAGGCCTAAGCAAAGGCTAGAGCAAATGCAACAAAACCAAGGCAAGCTGCCCTGACACATTTGAGGATAGAGTGAGGGAGTTGCAATCAAGGCACGTGAATCCACAAACTGCTGCATCACTGTCAAGTT
>JAABUO010004166.1_pt1 | contig 17038 bp, 9 predicted proteins | sample 5559291 | NCBI WGS metagenome assembly JAABUO01 (sample SAMN10711878, study PRJNA513372) | rock metagenome | isolation source: Antarctica rocks | place: Antarctica: Victoria Land, Finger Mt sud | reverse complement strand
ACTTCCGGTCTTCTTCGCGGAACTTGATAGGTTCGTCCATTGTTTGGTGAGTGATATACCTTTTTTCCCCAAGCAGTTGGCGACCTGGCGGGGGGTCTGAATCCTTACGGATTAAAGCTGGTTATCAATGATTTACCCCACGGCACAAGTAGTCGGTGGGAAGAACCTCAAGCTGAATCAAAGAAGCGCGATGCACAGATGGTCCATAAATAATTAAATACTAAACTCCCATGACGTACATACAACACATGCCGATCAAAAGAAAATAGTGGCGCAGTGGGCATAAGGATGTTACAATTTCTCTATAGCACTCTCAGCCCCTCAGGATGCGGCGAAGCACTCAATCCCACCATCATCCCCAGCACAAATCGGGTGCGTAGGGTGTAGTGGGAGCAGTGGCATTAAATACACTGCTCACTAACCTGATTGTGTTAGCTTGGCTCCTTCGGAACACGAAAACATACTACGGTATCTGGGGTAATTGTTGTTAACGCGTGGCACAGCACTATACCTAATTGAGCATAGCCTTTATGCAGTTTATCCACAGTACCATATATGCTTAATATCCGATATGCTTTTCATCTTGTTAAGACCATGCCTAGAGCGAGTCATAGAGGTACGTGTAAACCAGGTGATAAACGGGTAAACGAGGATTCAAAGCTAAAGAGCAAGGTTTACGAGGTGCGAAGGCTATATGTACAGAGGGAAGGAGAGCGCTAAGCCCGATAGGGCCTTAGGCTCGCTCGAAGGACACGCGTTCCAGTAGAAGGCTGGGCACGCTCGTAACACATCTGCATCAATAACAGCCTGACAGCGAGCTGACATGAAGTTAATAAGCTCATCTAATTGCTCCGGAGTGACTGCATCTCAGGCCTTCTTCACTGCGTTTCTTAAAGTACTGTAGAAGAGCTTGTCCTGATCATCATAATGCTTCTGTATTCAGTTCTTCATAATGTTTCATACAGCTTCGATGAGATTTAAATTAAATGAATATGAAGATCAGTTTATAACGCGTATATTCTTATCCTTAAGCTCTTCTCGAGTATATTTTGCTGCGTGCTCGAAAGCATTATTCTGCATGAAGAAGAGACTCTGTTTCATTCTTATTCAGCCGTGTATAACAGATACAATATGCTCACAATAAAACTTCTTGTTAATTTTACCTTAATCTTTCTCTCAGAATATACAGAATTCTTTCGTTAATCTCGAAAAACATCTTTAAAACATTTATTAAAGATCGGTTTAAAGCGAGTTATAGAAGTATTATTTAACTAATAAATAAATGTTAAGAAAAAAAGAAAATGTAATACGCGAAGAGTCTTGTACTCACGAAGACGCGCTAGATTACTAGCGTGTTAATATTAGCTTTAAGCTAGTTTATAATAATTTAACGTAATTTATATTAAATTAATTTAGTTTAATATAATTAAATTCATGTAACTAGTTTAAATTAGTTTAAATTTAAACTGCACGATCGTAATAAAAAGAAGCGAAGTTATAATTAAGTTAAATCTTAACTAGTTTTATTAAATTTAAATGAAGCGAAGGTTAAAATCGTAACATTATTTTCTTTCTTTAATTATTTATATTCGCATGAATGTATTATTTTAGTGCGCTTTTACTAAATATTTAATATAAAAGTTATTAATTACTTTTTAAGCGTTTATAAATTTATCGTCGTTAGCGTTATATTAGTTAAGATTATTATTATAATTCTTTTATTTAACTTAATATTAAAGTCGTTTTTAATAACGTTAAAAATTCAGTATATTATTAATTTCTTATTCGTTCTTATTATTTATTATTATTAATTTTAAAGATTTATTCTTTTAATTAAATAATAAGTCATTAACGATAGGTTAAAGAAGCTTTAAATGAAATACATCGTGTATACGCATTATTTTTAATAATTTTAATTTATAAAAGAAGCTTATAAAATCTGTAACTTTAAATAATTTAAGCATTTTATCATTTAGCATTTTAAAAAGCCTTATTGTAACAATGTTTCGTTCGTTTAAAAACATCTTTAATTTAATCTCGTAATTAATCTTCTTTTTATACTTATTAATTTAACTTATTATTTATTTTCGTAATTTAATTAAAGCTTCGCGAGCGAAAATTAATGTCTTATTCATGTAATTAAATATATTCTTAGCTCGTGCAGTTTATAAACGTTCGCGTATGCTTTTATACTTAATGATGTTAAGATTAAAGCTTATACGAAAATGAAAGCTTTTATTTATAAAGAAGAAAATTATAAAGATTAATAAAAACAAAGCATTATTATTAACAAACTCGATTATTAATAATTACTTAAATTAATTATTTTACATATATGAATAAAAGAATTAAAAATATCGCTCGACATTTTAATTAGCTCGTTCGCTTTAATTATTAATTTAAGAATGATAAACGGTAAATAATTAAAGAAATATACTTAATCGTTTATAAAGAGACTTTTATAAAATGAAAGTGAATTAAGAATCTTAATTAAACATAATAAAGCTTAATAAGTTATAAGTATGATATACTCATTGCATTAACATTTTAACTATTTTCTTAATAATAATATTTTTATCGTTAGTAAAGTAAGAAACATAATGTTTATCTTTTAACAATCTGTAAATGATAGTTAAAATAGCGTTATAATTGTATAAATTAAGTAAATTAATAATAAAGTTCATTATTATATCGCGTTATCATTAATTAAATATTAATAAAGAATGTTATAATTTATTTAATTTATCTTTAAAAGTTTTTAAACGTTAATAAATATAATAGTTTCTTATGTAACGTTTTATTATCTTTCGCATTAAGAGTTAATAATAATATCGCTTTATAATCTTTATAGTTTTAAAAATATTAAAGTAATTTATTAAGAATTAATCGTACATTTCGCGAATTAAATTTATTTATAAAAGCTCGTTAAACGAGATTTATATTTAATTATTATAAAACAAGATTTCATTTTAATCTTAATAATTCTTTAGCTTAATATTTTTACATTGTGTCTCGTTTTTAATTATTACTTCGCGAAGTAGCGTACAATTCTCGTTAACTTTATTTGCATTAAGAATTTATTTATAAATTAATTTATTATTATTTTTCTTTAAATTAGTAATCTTTATTTAATTTAACGTTAAAATCGTAATTCGTTAATAACGAACGCGTTCATTTTTAAGTTCTTTAAGCATAGCGTTAACTCGTCGAGTTAATGCATTAATTTTAATGTTTTATTTATTTAATTAATACATTATTTTAAAATTAAAATTAGCGAGCTTTTATACTTAGCGCATCTGTTATTTATTAAGCTTCTTATCTTTTATTAATAACGTAAACGCTTAATAATTAATGAACATCTTAATAAAAATATTAATTAGCTTCAGCTTAAATCGTTAATGCTTAAATGCTTAAATAATAATTAGTAATTTCTTATCGTATATTTCGTAATTACATTTAATAAAAGACATATTCTTATTATAAAAGATAATTAAATATAATACTTCTTTATCATTATATTAAAACAAAATCTTATCGTTAACGTAATTAAATAAGTTAATTTTAAGAATAATCTCGCGAGTTTAATTAAAGTAATAAAATATAAAAGTTTTAGTTATACGTTTTTTCATGTAATTAAATACAGTTTAACACGTCTCATTTTATTTAAATATAATCCCATTTTAAGTAAATTAAATCATTAAGCGAATAATCTTCGAAAAATTCTTAATAAAGCGTTAATAGAAATTGCAGAAATTAATAAAGAATTATATTTAAGTAAGATTATTAAAAATAAATTAATTCACGACTGTTTAAATCTTTTAAGAATTCATCTTTAGTTTCTTAATTAACATTAAAAGTTTTAAAAAGATAATTTTTTAAACATAAAACTCGCATATATTTATGTTCATTTATAAATTAATCTTTCGTAGTTAATGCAAGATTAATCGTACATATCACTTATATTTCTTTAAGATTTTATCGTAAATAATAATATTATTAAGATAAGTTTAATAAAACTAATGTAAATATTTAAACAATACGTTATTTATATAATGTTAATAAAAAGCAAACTCGTTAATTAAATCGAAAAACATTACGTAATATTTATATAAGTTAAAAAAGATAATAAATGTAATTAAACTTTCGCTATCTGAATGCATGCGAAGTTCATTAAACGTAGCGATAATGTTTAATTAAGTTAAATACTTGCTTTTTTATATACGAGCGAAAGTTTCGTTTATTAATAATAAAGAATAACGATTTCGTTTAATTAAAGCATTAAGCTTTTTATAATTTATATAAAAACGTAAACTTTCATCTTTCTTTTCAGCGAACAGAATGAGCGAGACGTAAGAAAAGAAGCTTAATGAAATGAATTCTTTGTTTAAATATTTAATTAAATACTTCTTTATTTTTTAAAGCTTGTAATTAAACATTTAATATAATTTACTTCGAAAGAGCGTTTTCTTATTAATTAACTTAATTTTGTAATCGTAAAAATGATGAGACGATAACTAATTTATCATCGTTTAATTAAACACGTTTAAATAATTGTAATATTCAGAAAAAAGCTTAATTTTAACTTGCTCGAAAGCTTTAACGTAAGAAAGCTCATGTAAATTTACTTTTTCAGATTTATTCTTAACTGTAATCATTAATTAATTAATTTTTAAGACGATAATCGCAAAGATTTTAACGTTTAATCGCTTAACTAACATTTTATATGTCGCTACTTGTATTATTTTAATGTTAATAATCTTCTTAATGTTAATAAGTTAAAGAAATGAAAGTTAATTAAGATTAACTTAAGTGCTTTACTTTAATACAGAGACAGGTTTAACGAACTAATTCATTAATTTTGAATTTATTAAATTTAACGTTAATTTAGAAATTTTAACGCTAGTTAAAGTCGTCTTAAGCGGTTTTAATCGTTTAATTAAATTAACTAACTTCTTTTTTAACTAACTGAAAAAGAATGATTTTTAACTAATTTAAGAAGCAGTAAAAGTGATAAATCTTTTCAGTATATAAATAAAACTTAAGCTTTTTAATTTCGCAGTTAATTTAGTACTTAATAATAAAATACTCGATTTCTGATTAAAAGTAATATCTGAAAATCGAAGAGAGTCAATTCGCATATTTATGATTAGATTAATTTTGTTTATTCATGTTTTTTCGAGAATTATTTAATGTTATTTTAATTAAGTAATTAATATAAAAGCTGTTTTAATCGTAATCTTAAACTATTAAATTTAAGTAAATGTTTTAAGTAATGAGGTTTTTTACATAATGATTGTCGAATTCTCGTATAAACTTTACTTTAATTAAAATTAAAAGCTCGATTTATAACTAATTATAAATACTCTGCGCGATTACTTCATTAATGAACGAATAATTAACAGCTAATAATTAACAGCTAATAATTAACAGCTAATAATTAATAGCTAATAATTAACAGCTTTAATGTTAATTAATAACTTTAATGAGTAATTAATTTCATTGTTAAAAAGTATACATTTAGTAGTTAAAGATTTAAAAGTAAAAGAATCGTTTAATATGCTCGTCGTTAAAGAAATTAACATCTTTTTCATCGCGTCTTTAATGAAAATTACTAGTTTTTTGTCTTATTCTTCTCGTTAAACATTTCTTTATTCTCTTTATTTTTTAAAATAACGATTTTATGTAAACGAGAAGTAAAAGTACGAAGAGTAAAAGTACCTGTCTTGTTTTAAAAGCAATTCTTAAACAAGTAACTTAAAGTCTTACAGATGTAGCAAATGATGAGCGATTTAACGAGCTCAGAAATAGAAAAGATAATTAACTTAATATAGTTAATAATTAAGACTAATATTAATGTTAATGTTAACGAAAAAACAAAACGTTTTTTTAAAGCTGCTATTAATTTGTCTGTTCGTTACTTGTTACGTAGCTAATAATTAACTCGTTAATTATTATTCACTTTCTGAAGAAAAGTCTTAAGTTTATTAAGCGACTTAAACTTTATAAGACTAATAAATAAAGCGTTCTGTAAATGATTATTAATTTTGTTTTAAAAATCGTTCATTAATATACGATCGTCATAATTAAGAAAGCTAAATAGCTTTATAAATTCGAAGTAAAAAGTGTTAAACGACTTGCTAAGCTGCTTTAATGCATTATATTCGCGACGACACACTTAAAATTTTATTTTAATCGTTATATATTTCGTTTAAATGTTTTAATAGCTTAATTAATAAGTAATAAAATGAAAAAGCATTAATGCGACGCTTTGCATAAGTTTACTCCTTAGCATCGTCTTTTAATCTAATTATTACATAAATAATACAAAGTTTCTTAATAAAGTAATAATTCGCGTTAGCGTTAAGCTTGTTAAATATTTTAATAATTTAGCTTTTTTAAATAAAATTATCTGTTTTAATGAAGACAAAAAGATTCGAAAATTTAACTAACTTGTAATAATCATTATTAAATAAAGTAAATAACTTTCGTAAGCTTTAAAAGCGTTCTTTTTAATTAAATAAATGCTCGACTAACTAAGTTTCTTAACGAAGCATGAGTTAATTAGCTTTACGTTATTCCGCTTTAAAATTTAATCGCTTACTTTGTAACTGATTAATTTTTTCTTCTAGCTCATCGTTCTTTTTAAAAGCGATTTTTAATTATTTTGCTCTTTCTTTATAATCGTTTTGTACGAGAATTTAATGCGCGTTAAACTATAAAGTTAAATCTCGCTAACTTTAAAGCTTGTTTAAAATATTAATAATCTCATTAAATTAATTACTAACTTAATGAAATAATTATTCTTTAATGTTTATGTTTTATAATATTATAACTTCTTTAGCTTTAATTAAAACATTAATAAGTAAAAGTAAAACTTTTTTATTAATAATGCTTTTAAGTAAACGAGCTGTTTAAGACTTAATTAACTCAGTGTCGCGTGTCATTATAAAAAAGATAAATAAATAAATTTATTAAAATAAAAATAAATGAGAATTAATATTAATTTAAATGATTTAATAAAAGTAATTTAAAGAAGCTCTTGTAAATTTTCTGATAAACAAATAAGAGTAAAATTAAAGAATTTCTTGCGGTCTAAAATGATAATGCAAATTTAAAGAATTTCTTATAAATTTTCTGAATAATTAAAGTAAATTATTTCGTATCGTTTACACGTCGATAGTAAAATAATTAATTAACATTTATTTATTATTAAAAGTTAACTTAAAGCGAGTTATAAAGATATTATTTAATTAATAAATAAATGTTAAGAAAGAAAAGTATGTATAGAAAAGAACTGAGTTCTTATATATATTTCTAACCTTAACGCTAGGCTCGAAGAAAACGTGTTGTAACACAGGCAAGATGTTAAGAAAGAAATAAAAAGAGGCAAAGTCATAATCGAGCTAGATTTTAACTAGTTTTATTAAATTTAAATAAAGCGAAGGCTAAAATCGTAACAGGCTGCAAGATCTTTATTAACTTAAACGTGAAGAAAATTTAATAAATAGTTTTTAAATTATCTTTTTATATATTCTTATTTAAAGTTTAATTACTTGTTTTATTAATTAAAATCGTTTGTTTTCTTAATACGTTATTAAATATTAAGCATCGTAAACAAAGTGTTAAGATTTTTATTATTTAAAACATGCTTTAATTAACATTTGTATTTAAAAATACATTAAGATATATTAAAGAGCTCGCGTCTTTCTTTATTATCGCTCTTTCTATCGTCTCATTCTCTTACTTAAACTTATATTAAAGCAAGATTTTTACTTCTTATGCAGTTTTAACGAAATTCTTTATCTTAACTTGCATCGCTGTCTTAAATAATAAGCATTATGTTTAAGATTAGTACTATAAACATTTAGCTTAATACATCTTGTTTAACGAAAGAATTAAAGATATATTATTATTCGAATTTTAATATAATCATTAAATCTTTTAATCGCTTATACTCTTTTAGCATTACTTCATTCGAGAATTATGAAAAGCGATCTGTTCGCGTAAGTTTTTATAATAAAAGAACGTTATTCATCGTTAATTTTATTAGCGCTATTATTATTAAATTACTTGTTAATAAGTAATATTAAAGTTTTAATAACTTAGTAAAGATAAAGAAATAAAAGTAAAAATTTTTAAAGATTCTTAAGAAGAGAGTAATCGAGTCAGAAACGAAATATAAAGTACGCTAAAAAGATGTATAATTGCTTAAAAATAAATTAAAAAAGGTATAAAAATTGTAAAAGAAGTTTAAGATAAAAGATTAAGCACAGCATGAATATAAACGAAATAAATTAACTCGAACGAACAAAGATTAATGATCGTTATATTACTCTTTTAATAAATTATTATCTTTTTAATCATTATTTATATATAATTATGACTTTATTACTTCATAACTAAGCCTTTTTTATATTTTTATCGCTACTTGTTCTTTTTTTTATTTTCTTATTCGCTAACTTTAATTATCGTATTAAGTACTTAACATATCGCTAATTCTTACATGAGTCGTAAAATTTATTTTTACGAAAGCTGCTTTTTATTAAAATCATGTTTAGAATCTAATTACTAATAGAAGAGCTAAGTAAAATGTTTAAATTATAAAGATAATTATGACTAAAAGTTTAAGAATACAGAAGAAAGAAAGTTTCTGAAGCGATATTTATGTTTAGAAACTCAGAATTCGTGCTAGACTCGAAAAGAAGATGTTATGACACAGAAAAGATGTAATACTTAAAAGTGTTAATTAGTTCGTGTTAAAGTTATGTTAAAGAATGTTAAAATATGTTAAAGCTTTTGCTCGTAATAAGCTCGATCTAGTTTTAATTAATTTTAACACACTCGTAACATTATTTTCTTTCTCGAATATTTATGTTCGCATAAATAAAAGAAAAGAAATCGAATCTAAAACGTCGTTTTTGTTTAATTTAATGTAACTTGTTTAAATAAAGTTTATAAAATTTAATTAAAACTTTCTTAAAGCTTTTAAACTCTTTCTTATTAACGTAATATTATTCGTCGTCTCGATTTAAGTTTATTCATTTAACTTTATATTACAATCGGTTTTAATAGCGTTTAAAGTTTAAAATGTCGTTTATTTTTTAATATTCTTCGTTCTTAATAATTAATAATCGTAATGATTTTAAATGTTAATTTAATAAAGAATTCTGAAAGTACGAACGCAGTAGTTTAAAGCTAAAGATTAAATAAAGTAGCTTCATACTTTCGAATAAGCGAAGCTAATAAAAGATTTTTACATTAACAGTAATTTAATAAAGTTCTAGCTATTTAACTTTTAAATTTTTGCATGATTTAATTATTTTAAGATTTCGAAAGAATAATTAAACTTAATCGTTTATCTTATAAATTACGTCTCGACGATGCTTATTAATCTGTGCTTCAATAATTATTTTAATCTTTTTTAATTATTAACGATTAAAAATTAAAAGCTTTTTCATTTTAACTGCAATGTCGTTAATCTTTCTAGCTTTCATGCGTGCACGAGTTGTTTTATAGTTAGTCGTATCTAAATCGAAACTTATTCGTAAATGAAAACTCTTATTAAAGTAAAACGAAGTCATTAAAATAATTAAGAAGATATTAAATTTTCGCTGAATTTCATTATTAAAAGTCATTTTGCTTAATCATTCTGCATGTAATTATAATAAATTCTTAACTCGCGTTTAACGTCTGAATTAACTCGCTTTAATTATTTATCTGTTTTAGAATAATAAACAGTAAATAAACTAGCTTTAATCTTTAATCGTTTACAAAGGCTTTATTATAATATTAATATGAATTAAGAGTCTTTATTAAAAATAATAAAACTTAGTAAATTATAAAGTTAATAAACGTTTCATAACAGAATTTAAATCGTTTCTTTAACGAAGATTTCATCGTCTTCTTAATGATAGAAAACATAATGTCGTTTCTTAATGAGACGACAGATTATAATGTAAATCGCGTTAAAGCTTTCGAATAAGAATAATTTTATGATAAAGTTCATGATTATATTCTTTTAGCGTTTCTGTAAAATTAAAAAAGATTAATGAAGTTCATTAATATTATCGCGAGGCGTTTTACTTCGTTAATAAACATAATAATTTTAAATGTATTATTTAATCGTAACTCGATGATTTAATTAATAATAAAATCGTTAAATTAAATTTATAATTCTTTAATTATTAAGATAAGAAGTAAACGACTAATCGTGAATTTTCTGTAGCAATTTTGTATATATATTTTCGAGAACTTATAGTAAACTCTTTTTAAATAAAGCTTCGTTAACGATTTAATAGTTCTTTAGTTTAATGTTATATAATTTAAGCTCATTATCGCTTATTGCTTATTAATATTTAATGCAAAGCTCATTAATTTTGTTAGCGTTCGATACTCGTTAATAAAGATTAGCTTTTAATTTAGTTATTAAAATATTTATTTTATTTAAGATTAAAATGATTTAATAGCGATTCTCGATACATTTAACGATTTCGAAAGAATCGATTATAAGCATACATGTTAGCGCATTAACTTTAATATTGTTCTTGTTTAATCGAAAAATAATTTAAAAGTTAAACTTTAATAAAATATTCAGATAATTAACTTAACGTCGAATTAACTGTTTTTTTTCATAAAGATTTTTAAAGCCTGATGATTAGTAAATATTTGAATTAATAATTTAATATCTTTCAGCTCGAGCCTTTAATGCTCGAAGCATTAAATAGTAATTAATAATTTCTTATTATAAATATAATAATTACATTTAATAAAAATCATGCTTTTACTATAAAAGATTATTGAATAAAAAATATCTTCGTTATTATACTGAAATAAAATATCGCTTTTAACGTAATTAAACGAATCGGTTTTTAAAATAATTTAACGTTTAAGATTAAAATATCGTAGTATAAGAACTGAGCTAATCTGTTTCTTTAAATCTTTAAAAGCTTAAACATAAATTTAATTTTATACGAAGAATGTTTCTTTACGAGTAAGCTGAGTGAAAGATTTAATTAGCTTTAAGAAATTCTTAATGAATCATTAATAAAAGTTAACAAATCTTACGAAGCTTTAAATCTTTTCTAAATTAATTAAAGTAGCTTAATTAACTATGACTTTTATCTTAACGAGATTCATTCGAAGACTCTGTTTTAACACGATGACTTTTAAAAAGATTATTTCTTTAACGTTAAATTTACATTTTCGAATATTTATTTATAAACTAGCTTCTTGTAAACGACTTAATATTATCTTAACATGTTGTTTATATTTTCGTTAAGTTTTACTGTAAATTAAAATGTTATTTAAATAAATTTAACAGAATTCGTTTAAAAAGTCTTATAAAACATCGTTCATATACTGCTAAAAAGAAACAGAGTCGTTAATAAGTTTAAAAGAAAGAATTCGTAATTTATATGATTTTAAAGCGATAATAAAGATCGTATAATCTTCGTTATTAAAATGCATGCGAAGTTTATTAAACGCTAATATAATATTTAAGCGAGTTAAATGTTTATATCTTATAATTTTACTAATAATCTTCTCGATTAAAAATAGCGAATAACGATTTCTTTTAATGATGACGTTAAGCTTTTAATAGTTTACGTAAAATCGTAAATCATCATTTACTTTACAAGCGAACAGAATTAATCAGAAATAAAGAGCTTTGCTGAGAATAATAACACTCTTAAAAAAGTTCTCGTTTAAATATTTCTTTATTTTTTAAAGCTTGTAAAGAGACATTCGATATACTTAATATTAAGATGAGACGATATTATTAATAAGCTTTATTTTATAATCATAAAAACGATACGAAAATAGCTTATTAATCTGAGCTTAATTAAAGACGCTTAGAAAATTCTGATATTTCGCGAATAGCTTAACTTTAATATCTTTTAGATTTTAAGTCGTCTCGTTAATTAAGAATAAACTGACTAAATTTAAATTGTACTGAGTTTTATAAATTAGCTCTTTATTAATGTTTTTAACTAACATAATAAAAACCTTAATGTAATTCTTTTTTAAATGATTAACTAAAGTCTGAAAAGTCTCGACGCTTATGTTATAAATTAAATTAGCTTTTTTCTTTAAAGTCGAAACTAATCGTTAAAGAACTTTAAGAGCGTTTATAAAGAGCGACGTTTTAATTTTAAACTTAAAATGATCGCGATTAACTTAAAAGTTTATTAAAATTAAAAGAACGAATATGAACGAATTAAGTTAACTAGAAAAAACGATGATATCGCGACTCATGTTTAGTAATATCTTATTTTTATTTATTTAAGATTTTTCTAGTATTATCTCGTAATGTTTAATGTTTATAATTAATATTAATATTAAAGATTTCTTATAATTATTACCTGTTAGAATAAAAAGAATTTTATGAATAATTATTTTCTTAACTAGCTTTTCATCGTAATCGCGTATGAGCTTTTCTTTTAATAGCGAAATAAGTTATAAATTAAGCTTCTTATAAACTTTCGTAATTAGATTCGTATATATTAAAATGTAAACAGTTAATTCGTTATTTATTAATAGTTAAATACTAAAAGACTAATCTTACGAGATAAGAAACGCGTTAATCAGAAAGAACTTTTTAAAATATTCATCTTTCTGAAGAATTTCGTTATGATTACATAAAGATATTATCTTAATTCTTTTAATAACTTTTAAAGAGACGATTAGTTTTTTGTAACGAAGTTCGAATCGAAATTAAAATAATTAAACTTGTTCGTATTATTATTATTTATAACATTAACTTTTGTAACTCGATAAGAACATTTTTTAAAAATATAATTAAGTTTATAATAAACGAAGCAGTTTTCATTTAATGTGTTAATTTCTTTTACGCTAGTTAAAATCGCGTCGCGCTGTTTTAACTAATTCATGAATATATTAAATTTTTTCTAATAGTAAGATTTAAGAACGTCTTTAGTAAAAATAACTTGTTTAATCGACTTTAATTTAATAAATTTCTTTTTTTTAATTTCTTACATAGCTCGATGATCATTATTTAAACGTATTAAATAATTTTAAATTTCGCTTAAAGAACTAAGTTATATATGTTAAATATTAAAGTTATTACATCGTACGACGTACAGCGTACAACGTAGTTAACTATCTTTATTAAAACTAGTATTAAGTGCAGAGTTTTCTTCGTATCTTCGTACGTTACAAACTGTACTTCTTACATACTTTTAGTTACTATATACTAAATATATAATACATACGCTGTATGCTAGTAACATCGTTTATTATTACTGCTGTACATATATAACTAAACTTCTATTTAATATTTAACAGATTATAAGCTCGATTAGTAACTATTTATCTTTAAACACTATTAGTCTTTCGTTAATACAGTACGCACTAAATTTATTAAATCGTTTACATTAATTATAACATCAGTAAATGAACGAGATAATCATTCTCGTACGAAACGCATTATATTTATTAAATTTAATAATTAATCGCGATAATTCAGTAACATTAAGACAAGTATGTAAAAGAAAGATGTTTAAAACTTAATAGAAAACGAAACAGTAATTGTACGAATCGTAGCAGTAAAGAAAAAGATTAATGAAACAGTATTAAGAATTATACTGAAAATCATTAATGATAATTTATTTCGTACGATTAAGAACATCGTCGTCATAAAAAATATATGAATTAAACTTAAGATTATATGCTCGCAAGTAGGTTAAGAAGTAATATACGTTATGCTTAATGAGCTTTTCAAATATGTAGTAGTAAATAAAATAAAGTATTACATTAAATTAGTTAACGTTATATTTAACGATGTAAAAAGTTTTATTAAACGATTTAAGACGATCGTACGAGATGATTAAGACATATAAGACGACATTTACATTATTATTATTCTCGATTTACTTTCTTTAAAATACGACATTATTAAAGCTCATATCATTACTTTAAAAAAAATGCAGATATAAAAAGTTTAGTAACAAATGACGTTCGAAGAAGTACGTGTTAACTTTAATCATTAAGTAAATGTAAAATTAAAGTTAATAATGAGTATGTAATATAAGAAAAGATTATATAATTACGATCGTTCGTACGAAAGCAGAAAAAACTTCGAAGATATAAGAATATGCTTTACATACGATAAAGTAAAATATATATCGCGAAATTATCGCAGTACAGTAAGAAGATTAAAGTCGAAACGACGACGCGAAAATGATAAAAACTTTTTCGTACGAAATAAACATTTAAGAAGTCGTTTGCATAAACTTACTAATATTAGCATTAACGAGAATGAGCTTAGCGAGAAAGAAGAAAATAAATTGTTACTCAGAATGATTAAATAAAGAATTCTCGCGAAGAATAATATTTAATACATTAATAGCTGCGCAGCATAACACGTCATTAATCGATTAAACTTATACGATGCGTCATCGTTTTACGAGAAAAAGCATGAATTTAAAGCTGCGAACGACGAAGTTATACGTAGTACGAAAAAGAAAATAATAATAATTATCATTAACGTTACATTAAGCGTACAAATACGCGATGTATGTTACGTGTTTTAAACATTCGTTAACTTAATCTTATTAAGCATTTTAAAGAGAAATAAATAATCATACGTAAATGAAAACGATTACATGTTACTAGTTAAAGATAAAATCTTTATGATTAAAGTTAAGCTTATAAAACAAAACATTTATCGTTTAATATCGTACGACGATAAGGAAATCTTAATAACATTACATAAAAAATCAGAAAGATTTATTAATTTAAAAGAAATAACATCATTATAACAGTTATGACACAGAACATTTAAACACGTAAGTTATACTAGAATTAAATTAATCTTTATTATAATTAATGACTTATTTTTAAACGAGCTAAATGATTTGTACGAAGCAGATATATTAAAGAATTTAATTCGTTAACATTAAAGTGTAAAAGATTTCTTAATGAAGATAAATGCTTTACATCATCATTATATAAAACATTTAGCAGTTATTTTTATAATCTGACGATGCGTTAAATGTTTATACGTTATGCATTTAAAGTAAGCAATTACGAATCATTCATTATACGTTTATAAAACTTATTACTAAAATATTAAAAAGATTACATTCGAATTATTAAGAATTACATGATTTAATATCATTAAGAAAATCTTCGTACGTAATTATACTAATGAACGATTATATTAAAAAATCATGAATTAATATTTTAAAAAATAAGAAAGGTTTTTATAACTGATTTATTCACATAGTTTTAAGATTAAAACGACTTACTGAATAAAAACTAGCACATTTTAAAGTCGATGAAGAAAAAGAATATATTAATCATGCATTATTACGCTAATGCAAGATTAAAGAAGTTATCATCGAGTAATTAACGTCTTATACTTCTGAGCATAACGCAGTAAGCGAACGAAATTAAAGAACGCTTCGTACGATGAAGAACTCGTTATTACTAAACGTAAAGTTATTTAATATATTCTAAGCTAAAGCTATACATGTCGTTAACAAACTTAGAAATTTATTATCAGTGTTAAAAAGAAATAAAGGTTTAAATCATGCGATCAGTAGCATATAATCGAACGTGACTCATTTACGCATATTTAACAGCGTCGTTTATGTGCACATTTTAAAGAAAAAACGAATTAAATTAAACGTAAAACGTACATGAACTAACATTTTTATAAGCTATACGAAATTTATTAAGAAATATTAAATATGAAGTTTTTAACAGCGATTTATTTATAAAGTATTAATAATTATGATTAATGAGTTAAAATCTAACGCTTATTTACTTAACGAGTTTTTTCTTAATTTTATTAAAATTAAGAATGCTAATCGTATTATCTTAAATATATCACGTTTTAAAGATTAATTACGTGTTAATAAATAAACTTAATAAATAAAAAAGAAAATAATAAAATTATACGAGTTAGTACATATTAAGACGATTATTATATTTATCTTAAAAGACGAAGAAAGCATTTAAAATAAGCTTTTAAGCTTAAAAGTTTTTAAACGAGACAGAAAACGTTTTAAAAAAATAATTAAATATTAATAATTAAAGTAACGAAGTTAAATGCTGAAGTAAAGCTCGCAGCATTAATAAGAAAAGATGCTCGAGTAAAACTCGTTAACTTAATGTTACTCGCTTATAAAATAATGAGAAATAATTATCTTAATGTTAATCTGCGCGTCATACGAGATTCGTACGAACTGAATGTAAGAAAAATAGCTAACTCGTTTACGCATTAGTTAAAAGCTATTTAAAATATTAAAGAGTATAATACGCAAAAGACGTTACGCATAAGAGAAATAATTAACTCGTCTGCGCATTAATTAAGAGCTATTTAAAAGTTATTAACAATGAGCGAGTTTTGAAAACGAGCAACATGCTAAATGTAACGCACTTCATGAAATTAATAAAACATGAAAAAGCTTTACGTAATTAATTAAAATTAACGAGTACAGAAGTTTTATTTAATGAAGAAATTTATGTATTAAATAAGAGAGCTAAGCTTATAAAAATGAAATTAAGTTCTTCGTACGAGAAAGCTAAAGAATTAAAGATTTACGAAAAGACATTAAAAGACTTTATTCATAAAAAAAACTAACGAAATGTTATTTAAACTGAATTAAAAAGTTTATAAGCACACGAAGTATGAAAGTTAAATAAACTACTCGAAGAAAGAAAGCTCATTAAATGTAAATGAATATTTAAGTTAAAATATAATAAAAATGAAAGAATAATAAAGTACAAAGCTCGTTTAGTTATTTAAGAATTCTCGCAATAAGAAAACATTAATTATAAGAAAACGTTCGCATTAATCGTACGAAAGAAATTACTAAGAATTTTCTTAGCTATAATCGCTGCATTAAATCTGAAGTTTCATTAAATGAATGTTAAAGCAGCTTATTTAATTAATAATTTAAAGATAAAAAAACGAGAGATTTATATGTAAATTTCAGAAAAATTAAACATACAACAAGATCGTACGAAGTTAGTATAACGAATCGTAAAGAGTTTATATGAATTAAAGCAATTA
>JAABUO010004165.1_pt1 | contig 17039 bp, 19 predicted proteins | sample 5559291 | NCBI WGS metagenome assembly JAABUO01 (sample SAMN10711878, study PRJNA513372) | rock metagenome | isolation source: Antarctica rocks | place: Antarctica: Victoria Land, Finger Mt sud | reverse complement strand
GTGGCTACTCGAGAATACATAAGATCTGGATTCACGCTGAGGTTCCCGCCGCTAGGTTAGTCTCAAAAGCAACGGCCTTCCCAACTCCCAGGGGCTGGAGGACGTCAGCAATCCACAACATTTCACCATGCGTCTTCCAAACCCTTTTGAACCCCGCCGAAGCCCACCATCCGACAAGGCATTCCCCACAATTTCGTCAAATCCCGACATCTCAGGGGAAGAGAAGGGATGACCAAATTTGTACTCTACGCAGTTCATGAAAACCAGTGATGGGTGGCTTGAAATCACCACCCAGCAGTGCCGGCACTGCAGATGCCGCGGCCTCACCAACGCCGCATTCCATGATCGACAAGGTATACAGCCCTCCTCAGCCGGCGTCTGGACAAGTTAAACAATTATGGAAATTCCGTATGAGGCCCGAACTTGATGATCTTGGGAAGGATTGGTGGTTTGCCTCCACCGCAATACCGCTTCTGGCTGCGACGACAGGCCCTCTTGCCAATGTCATGTCCATTGCTGCTCTCATCACTTCGTGGAGGAACAACTTCGATCCAGTATACCCTGGGCAAGACTCATACTCTGTTGGCTTTCCGGATCCTCACTGGTGCATCGCTCTCAATGCCGCTTCTCTAGCCTGCGGCTTCATTGGCAATATATTTCTACTTTTCAATTTCACAAGACGAATACGATACATTGTTGCTCTGCCTATGACTATTATACTCTGGTATTTTGCTACGGCTACCGTAAGTGGCTTTCACGTCAAACGTAACCCAGCACTATCTTTCGACTTCTCCTGCCATGTCCGTTAGTAGTATTCCCATTTGTTGAAAGCTAAGGTTTTCTTATTTTCAGGCTGATTGTGGAAGGCCATTGGTTTTGCCCCTTATCGAATAAATAAAACAGTATTCTCATTCCCACAAGATATTATTCAATTTAGCCAGGCTTCTATGAAAGTTCATATTATTTGCTAGATTAAAGGCTAGATTCCTCCTTACTCAGAAGACTCTCCAGTCCCCCAGCTTCTAGCGTTTTTCAAGGTGCACCCATACATGCTATACTATCTCTCTCAAGCCGTTTTCGTATAATAGCGACTATCTAAATAAAAATCAATCCTTCACGTACCTGTAGGAGAGCATTTGACTGACTGAAACTTTACTTTTAGCTTATTGCTATTATAGTGTGTGTTAATGAGTTCGTCCCTCCTGTGCGGCCGTTGCAGACCTACTCGCAGGGCTTCTGGCATGCAATTATTGCTGCATCGCTCTACCTTGTATCCTCTATGCTGCTTATGGTCAACATGCTGGGATACTTCCTGGGTCATTACCCTCAACATTTTGAGCTTTCGGAAGAGCAGCGAAACTTGATTCTACAAACGATGATGTTTTTCATCTGGCTTGCAGGTGGAGGAGGGATTTTTGCAAGGGTATCGGGATGGACTTTTGTTGATGCGCTGTATTTCTGCGATGTTACAATACTTACTGTCGGTTTCGGGGATTTTCACCCCAATAATGATCTTGGAAGGGGACTGGTGTTCCCATATTCGGTTGGCGGTATTATAATTCTCGGCTTAATGGTCAGCAGTATCCGCCAATTCGCAAAGGAATTGGGTAGAGATAACGTCGTCAAATCGCATGTTGAGCGACGCAGAGTCCGGACAATGGAACGGTCCGTCACCACTTCGTTTGAACTTGAGGAACGTCAGGCACACTTGAACAGGGCCATTCAGCAAGGAAGCCGACCCACTATATCTGAGCCTTTCGATCCCAAAGCTCGTTCTGTCTCATTTGAGCCTGAAAAAGTAGAACGCTCAGGATCGCAGCGCCAACTTACGCCGGGACCCAGAAGCAACACCTTGTCGTCTGGTATGAAGAGGCTCCGACGAATTGGATCCTCGAAAGCAAAATTGCTGTTGATGAGAGAGGAGAAGGATCGCTTCGACGCTATGAGAGATATTCAACGGAGCACAACCAATTTCAAGCGTTACTATGCGCTGACCATGTCTATCATTGCTTTCGGCTTACTCTGGTGTGTGGGAGCTGTCGGCTTCTGGCAGGCTGAACAGAAAACTCAAGGGCTTAGCTACTTTCAGGCCCTCTATTTCTGCTACGTCTCGCTACTCACCATCGGTTATGGAGACCTGAGTCCAGCCAGCAATGCCGGTAAACCCTTCTTCATTGTCTGGTCCCTCCTCGCGGTACCAACAATGACGATACTCATATCCGACATGGGCGACACCGTCATCGCCAGCTTTAAGCGCGGTACATTCACCATCGCCGACTGGACCGTCCTGCCCAAAGCCGGCCTCCGACGCGCTTTTCTTGAAAGACACCCTTTGCTCCTACGCTGGCTTCAAAACAGAGCCAATAAAGCTGCCGCTACTAGACGAGTCACCGAAGGATTCCGCGCTGGCCCTGCGGACGAAGACACTGAGAACCCCCCATCTCCAACGTTAGAAGAAGTCGCCGATTTCAATAAGCTGGACGAACACGCCATCGCCCGCAAACTCGCTCTAGCTATCCGAGAAGTCGCCAACGATCTACGCGTCGCTCCACCCCGTAGATACAGCTACGAGGAATGGGCGAGATTCACGCATCTGATACGCTTTAGCGGGATGCCGAAGAGGGAGCTGGAGCAGGAAGAGGAGGAATTAGGGCTGATAGAGTGGGATTGGATTGGGGAGGACAGTCCGATGTTGGCGCAGGGGAGCGAAAGTGAGTGGGTGCTTGATCGGCTGTGCGAAAGTTTGGATCGGTTCATGAAGAAGCAGATTCCGGAGCATGTGAAGAAGAGGAGGAAGGGTTTGAAGGAGTTGAAGTCGAAGTCCGGGTCTAAATGATTGCGACGAGTAGCGGTTATAGTGCAACAGTATGGGTGGGGACACTTTTTGTCGCGGAGCATTGTGTTTTCAAGGTTGCTTTTTTGAATTGTGTTCATGGGGGTTGGGTAAGCCGATGTTTGGATGAATTATGTTTATGTGGCGGTGAAATATCTTTGGGATATACAGTCAATGACCTTGTACAAAGCAGCATCAAGTACATACGATCAAGTTCTGAGCATCTGTCCCTGGGTCGATGTGTCGAACTGACTACTCAGCGACCTGGCCCATTGCCGGTTTTGCTTGAAAAGACTTACCTAGGTTCCGTATCACACTGCTATTACGCACTGTCTGAATTTTTGATCAGGGGTTTTCAGATCACCAGAAGATTGCTTATCCCCTTTCGTTTTCATAGGTCTCCTCAAAACGATGATGCTCGATATTGCACCAAGCAGCATGCTATTCATCGCTTCCACCAGCATAAATACGACCATGGCATTCACCCTTGCGTGGACCCTCTTGTGTTCAATCTCAAGGATTCTGGACGATGCTTTCATCAATGCGGTTGTTTCTTACTTAGATTTCGACCCAGGCAACTCCGTTGCAAAAGGTTATCGTACGTCTTGACCAGACCAAGGGAATCGAAATGCTGGAAGCTGAGGATTTTAGGATTACAATTAATCCAGGCTTTCATCTTCGAAGCACGATTTTCGAAGTACCCCTATTCGACATTGCAATTGTCGTCTAAGACGGAATGGCTGCATCAATCTCATCTTGCGCGAGTTCAATCAACACCATGCAAATGAAACAAGCCGTAAACCCACCAAGACCTGTCCTTTCAAAAATCAAACCACAAGCGCCAAAACGCCCGCGCCCAAAACCTAAAGGTATTTGCTCAACTCCACCACCATAGTCCCACCAACGCCGTCTTTATCACTGCACAACTGCAAAGTCCCAACCATCTTCAGCAAGTCCGTCTTCGCGATCATGTACATCGGATCCATTGCTAAATCCTTGGGTCTTTGCCTTACGAATTTGGCTATCATCAGCTATGAGGCGGATGGATCGTTAGCTTGAATTAATCCCAAGTTAACAATTTTACCTTTGCTGATACTCCAAAATATAGCTAGCTACATTAGCAGTCAAAATAAACAGGTAGAATGGGGCAATATCTTACCGCTTCGACGAAAGCCCTATTCCGGGCGTGATACCAAATCCGCGCCTCCTCCTCGAACAACGCATGCAGCAAGAAAAAGCTTTTGATAGCTAGATGCGCTGCCCCCAACGTGCCCCTCACATCAATAGGCAGTCCCTTACTTTCATCAACGTTGATAAGCATCAAGCAATGAAAATAATTACTGTTCAGGAGCAATGTTTGCTTTGTTAGTCTTCGGCTGCGGCACATAAGGTCGCAGATTGAGGATTCTGTAAAATCCCGCAATGGAAGGGGAAACGAACTGTAGATGCGATTGAATGATGAGATGGGTTCGCTGCGTGCAGAAGAGGACGTGTAAATGGGGAGGTGGAGAGAACGCTTTTGGCAAATTCGGGTCTGGACGATACCCGCGAGAAGCCACATGCTGCGGATGTAAGAAATATCTGTACCGCCAGAATTGACTATGGTGTCTCCCTCCTCAGCCAAGTCTTCGATCTTCACATCGAACTGGTAGGCGGTGGGAGGAAGTTGAAGGAGCATTGCGAGAAACGTGTCTTGCATGAAAACTGCCTGCCAGATTTTCCGCCGCTGTTGCTTCTCGAAGTGAGTTAGAGGTCGGGGTGGTCTTCCTATAGAGAGCGTTGAAGGATCGAGGTTGAGGGCTAAAGCGTAAGCTTGACGGATTAGAATGCCTGCAAAAGCTCACGTATCAGAGGCATGGTCCTCGTTAATCAGAAAGTAGGTGATGAGGACCATGGTTTGGATGGATCGTAGAGAAGGATGACTGAGATAACAGGTTATCTGGAGGGCTTGACGGGATGCCGACACTGACCAATCTCACTTAGCCTAGCATAATAAACTTACTGATCTCGAAATACTCACCCCAAAATTCGGCTTGCTGCTCCTTTTCGTCAGGGAATGGGAATACCGCAGCGAATTGTGTACCCAATGCAAGCATTACGAACATAAGAGCGACAAGCGCGCCATCCACATTGCTCCTCTCTTCGGGGGTCAAGGACTAAACCCCCTCATACTCATTTTCAAATGTTTCATGGTCAATCATGGGGTAGACAGGATCGATGGCGTCGAAATACTTGGCGATGAGACCGAGAAAGCCTTAGCATGTACTCAACCGGACAATGGGATTGCTGAATTTCCCCAATTGTAGAATGTGGGAGTGAATGGAAGAGCATAGTGGAAGCGATGGATTTGGCACCATCTGACACCACGGAAAAACCCCAGTGGGCCGAGAAGCATGGCAGCTGATAAACATAAGGTTCTTACATATCGGCCTGCTCCTTATTCGGAAGAACATCAATGACCTCGGTGAGTCCGCCTTTGTGAGTCCACCAATTCCTGAGTCATGCTTAGCAGAAGAGACGTCGGAAAAGGAAAAAGGGGGAAATGCCTGAAGGGGTGTTCAGCCTTGAACACGTTTGAAGATGTAGGATGAGAGAATGGAATATTGGAGAGCAAGGCGGAGGACGATGCGGAGGATGACAGTGATGACTTCCGCATGACTGGTCTACTGCCATCATGCGCCTATCCAGAATCAGCCGTGACCCAGGACATACACGAGCACACACCCACAAAGGCCACGGTGTTGGCCGGAGCCACTACTACAGTACTCGGTTTGGTTTTCTTCGTGGGGCTTTCAAAGCCACTAGACCGATGCCTCTCCCTACTGTTTGCGTCAGCAATCAAGCATAACCCATCCCTACAACGGGATTCCCGTCAAGGTCTAACTCTATCAAATTTGCTAGATCTGAGTAGTGACACTCTGATCTTCGTTTAAGACAGGCCAAGCAGCTAAGAGAAGCATAGAGGTAAGTGGAACCGGACCCTAAGCGCAGCCGCAATGGGCTTTGAAGTTCCAGGTCTTAACCTACGTCGGTCTTGTGCGGTCACACTATGATGGTCTCCAGTCAGTATAACAGTCAAGACGTAACGGGATGTCATGGATCCCTCTCACTTTGGTCTTTTTCTGGGTGCATTGAGAACAGCTCAGACTGGGCTTGTTACGCCGTCTGGAACGATTGGTAGAATCGTCCAACGTGGCGCTTTCGGCGCAAGAGGCACTGGTGTCAACAATAGCAAAGCGCTCAATACTAGCATGACCTGCTACTGCAGCAGCAATAGTGGTAGCCGTAAAAGCGTTTTGGCTCATTCTTGGGTGGGTTATTTCCGGTTCTTCTTGTTTCGGCTGTGCCATTTTCGCGCAGTGGCCTGCCACTTGGGTCTTCGACCCTTGACAGTGGAAATAAGGTATCAAAGCCGAAAAGTGTGGGGGTAAAGCTGACTCCAGCGTCGTGTTCTGACACACAAGAAGACAAGGTAGGGTGAAGTGTCAGGAGGAGTACAAATACGTCATACGTCATTCTTATAGCTTTGTGTGATGTGAGATATCAATTGAGTGGCGACCGGTGGAAGAAGGACCGTGGACCTTGGAAAATAAGAGGACGGTGTTAGGCGATCTTAGATGTCGTCCCGTTATTTACTGAAGGAACAATACCTTTGCCGTGAACGTATGCATTGGAAAAACGGGTCATGTGGAAAAATATGTAAATCGTGATGATAAGATATATATGCATGAAACATCCAGAATACTCTACCTCCTACGACTTGAGTTTAGTTGTCATCTCGGGCACCTTGTCGAATAGATCTCCAACAAGCCCAACATCTGCGACTTGAAAGATCGGAGCGTCGGCGTCTTTATTGATTGCAGCTATAACCTTGCTGTCTTTCATGCCCGCAAGATGTTGAATGGCGCCCGAGATACCAGCGCAGAGGTAAAGCTGTGGGGCCACGTTCTTTCCTGTCTGTCCGACTTGCAGGCTGTTGTCTGCAAAGCCGCTATCAACGGCTGCTCTCGAGGCGCCAATTGCTGCCCCTAGAGCGTCTGCGAGTGGCGGTATGAGCTGATCGAATTGTTCTTTTGATTTCAGACCACGTCCGCCAGAGACTACTTTGCTTGCAGTCGCAAGATCAGGTCGATCTGACTTCGCAAGATCCTCACAGACCCACTCGGTGGTGGATTCAACCTTTGGGTCTGCCCCTTCGGTAATTTCCGCTGAACCACCCTCGGCTTCTGCTGCAGGAAAAGCAGTGCCACGAATGGTCACAATCTTGATAGGATCTGTGGATTGTACAGTGAGGATTGCATTGCCAGCGTATATTGGTCGTACAAAAGCTGAGAGGGTTAACACAAACTCTCATTTGAGGACAAAGGGTTCGGAAGCATACTATCCTCGCTTTCAATGACCGTAACATCTGAGATTTGTTGTACGTCCAGAAGTGCTGCTACTCTGGGCATCAAGTTTTTGCCGAAGGCCGAGTGCCCAGCCAAGACATGTGTGAATCCTTGTTTCTTGATGTTCTCGACAAGTAGAGGGGCGTAATTTTCAGGAAGACCCTATGGCTAATTGTTAGACTATGAGGAGAATTGATGTAGGCATCTCGATATAGTCCTACTTTATCGTATGCAGCATTCTCTATCATGATGATTTTATCTAACGCTTTGAGCTTTGCCGCCTCCTCCACCACAGACTTTACATTACTACCCGCAATGAAACCAGTGATGGCGCCTCCAAGCTTTTGGGCAGCGGTGATAGCACTGAACGAGGCATTTTGTAATTTCCCCTCTCTCTGTTCAAGAATTGCCAGAGAGTTTAGAGAACGGGCAAGAGTCGTGCTGAATGGCGAACGTTGACTTCGTGAATGTCGAAGGTAATTCTGCGATTGCCGCAGAATTGATCCTCGAGTGCTATGGAGCATCGTACTCAGAGGTGCCAGACTGCACAATCAGCAAGACAATTTTGAATGCGGAGACTGACTGGTGACCTGATACACCATCACCTTGCGAGGAAATGTACAAGATGTATGAACATTGCCTACCTTACGTATGGAATTGAGGTGCCACGGCACGTGACGGACGAAACAGATAAGAGTGGTGGAGCCGCGCGACTGCCTAAGTAAGCGTAACTTCACCCCCCGGTTTCGCGTGTTGGCAGCATCAACTGCCTAACATATCGATATCGTCTTTTTTGATTGAAGTCCCGCCGCGCTTCGGTTGCAGTAGCTCGATTATAGACATCATATTCATGCGTCTTTGCTAATCACAGCGCCGTACGCATCCTCGTTCGGAACAATCGAGATACAAATCCAGCTTGATACTTTCAAGTTCCTGTCGTTGCCATTGTGTTCTTAGCAACACCCTAGCAATGGAAGGAGGTTCCCTGGACTTTGGCGACTCGCCTGCCCCAGCGGGCTCTACTGAGCCTAGCGATCTACAACAGGCTTCACATTCTCAAATGGCTGAGACTATCAGAGACCCAAGCTTGCAAGCTTCTGGGAATGATACAGGTAGACAATTTTGTTAGAACGCGCTTAACTACAAAGTTCCTGGCATGCTGATGTTGTGACCGTGTAGAAACTTCGAATCCAGGAACACTCCAAAATATGGACGGAGGTACTACCAATGAACAGACACAGAACCCTTCAGACCCCACATCTACGGCAATATCAGACAACCCTTTAGATGCTCCTGACGCACCAAGACCAGGCGACGAAGACGATTATAGGGAGGATGAGGAGATGGAAGGGACAGGGGAAGAGATCCAGAAGAACGGTGCCAGCCCTGAGAAGGATGCCCTTGACGAGCGGAACTCTCAACAAGCTGCGGATGGAACAGCAGATGACCAGCCGGTTTCCACGAAAGGTGCACTTGAATCTTCAGCACGTTCCCATCTCGTAACACAAGCACATGCAATCATCCTCCCCAGCTACAGCACATGGTTCGATATGCACAAGATTGATGAGAAAGAGAAGAGAGCTCTCCCAGAATTCTTCAACAATAGGAATCGAAGTAAGACATGGGCGGTTTACAAAGACTATCGTGACTTCATGATCAACACCTACCGTCTTAATCCTCAAGAGTATCTCACAGTCACCGCCTGCCGGCGAAACCTTGCTGGAGACGTATGCGCTATAATGAGAGTACACGCCTTCCTAGAGCAATGGGGACTGATCAACTATCAGGTAAGAGCTCCCCTTGGTAGTGCTCTACTCAACTGCTGAAAGGCTTCACAGATTGATCCAGAGAGCCGACCCTCTGCAATCGGCCCACCTTTTACAGGTCACTTCCGATTCTTTGCTGATACACCTCGCGGTCTGCAAGTATTCTCGCCATCGCCAAAGTCCGAGGTGACGCCGGGCAAAGAAACCAAACAGACACAAAGCTTACTCGAGCATTACAAGGCGGTTCCGGAGACGGAACAGCGCCGCCTCAATCTGGAAATACGTCGGAACTTTTACGATACTAAAGGCAAGGATGTAATGGCCAGAACAAATGAGAGGCAGTCTAACGGCGAAGACAACGGGTTAAATGGGGCTGCATCTGCTGAATCAACCACCAAAACGCTTGAGGAATTAGCGGAGGAACCGAAAAAGTCTATAAACTGTTCTTCTTGTGGTATTGACTGCACCCGCCTTCGCTATCATCTCACAAGATCCGCAGCCGCTGTAGCAGCTGGTACCGCTCCCGCAAAAATTGATTACGATCTCTGCCCGCAATGCTTCTTATCAGCTCGATATGGCGATCTCAGCTCATTGGAATTTTCAAAGCTTGAGGACCCTAATTATACGGCGGTGCCAGACCGCGATGCGCCCTGGACAGACGCCGAGCTTCTTCTGCTTCTCGAAGCCTTGGAAATTGAAGATGATGACTGGAATAAAATAGCTGATCATGTTAAAACCCGAACGCGAGAAGAGTGCGTGTTAAAATTCTTGCAGCTGGAAATTGAGGACAAGTACCTAGAAGGTGATCCGCACGGTAATGTCAGCTACGGTACACTGGACGAGGGACGAGTACCTTTCACTCAAGCGGACAACCCAGTAATGTCAGTTGTTGGTTTCCTCGCCGGCATAAGTGAGCCTGGCATCGCTGCAGCAGCTGCAGGCCGATCCGTCGACGAAATGCGAAGAAGTCTTCGCACCCGGCTCGAAAACGGCATAGACCCCGCAAGCAGAAGCAAAGACAAAGACGCCATGAAGACTGAAGACTCCATGGACGTCGACACCGCCGGGAGCCCTCAACCCCACGACAATAACCAAGTCGCCGTCTCAGATCTTAATCGTGACCGCACCACCTCCCTCCCCGCAGTCGCAATGGCCACCTCCGCCGCCCGTGCCGCCGCCCTAGCCTCGAATGAAGAGCGCGAAATGACCCGCCTCGTCTCCGCCGCCGTAAACACCGCTCTCCAGAAATTGGAGCTCAAGCTCCAGCAGTTCTCGGAAATGGAAGCAGTGTTGCAAGCTGAGCGACGGGAGCTCGAGCGCGGGCGACAGCAGCTCTTACTCGATCGGCTAGCATTTAGGAAGAGAATGGGAGAGATACAAGAGGCTTTCACGAATGCGAGTCTGAGGGGTGTGGAGGAGGGGCCGAGGATGATGCAGGAGGCCGCTAGTGGGGCGGGGGAGAAGTTTGGGTTTCAGCGGGTACCGGAGGCGGGGACGGAGGGGGTGCAACCGTTGGGTGCGGGGGCTACTGGGTATAGAAGTTATGAGATGTAAGGCGTCTGTGTTAACGTAAGCGGGTGTATTATCTACGAGGCGTACGTCGGAGGTTGATAGTTACGCGTGTCCTGAGGGCCAGGCATGGAAAAGATTCGTTGGGCATCGATCAATTTACATTATAAGTCAAGTGCTTATTTTGATAGTAAGGGGTGTTTTTTCGATTCTCCAGATAGCATTCTTCTAGATCCCGTGTGGTTTAAAGCAAATCTTATTGCTCCCCGATTCCTATCTTCTGTATTTGCTCATGCTGTCATCTCCGTACACTAACGATTGTGCAAACTCAGAGCTTCCGTCCGAAGGAAAAAAGCATTGGAACCAACACTCATTCATCCGCGGAGCTAGCTAATCTGCTTTGAACATCGCTGTCCACATCACTGTCACTACTCATGAGCTTCTCCAGTTCTCCGGTACCGAACGACGCAAAATCCCGATCCTCAGACACAGATGTTGAATCTAAAACAGAGTCAGTTTGGTCCTGCTTTTCGTCCGCTTTCTCGGTATCCTCATCTTGGTCCTTTAATTCATCCGCCCCTTTTTCGGAGTGGTCCTCGACACTGGTCGCTGGTGACATCTCATGCATGCGACCAGGCATTTCCAGATTACCTGAAGTACCATCATCATTGTTATCACTATCACCATTAGTCCGACCCGCCAGTTCTGATCCCCTAACAGGCAACACAGATGCAGCCCGAGATCTCCTATTCCTAAATTTTTTTTGAGTTGCAGCAAAATCGCTCGCAGACACAGGCTTGTCATGAGCTTCCCACTCCCCAACATAGTCTACCCAAGATCTCCAATCATCCAGATCTTCCCTGCTTATACGCGAAGGCCCCGATCTCTTCGGCAGCTCGATCTCCCAAGGCTTGACGGTTTCTGGAGCTTTCTGGCCCAGAATCTTCCATAGACGTTGCTCCTCGTACTGGCTGGCTTTAAGATCAATAGCATTGACATAGGCATCTTGATCCTGTTCTAAATGCTCTTGAGCAAGAGCATGGCTTTCACAACTTGTATGGGATAAGTCTGCATCGTCAGGCGAGGCCGTCACTTTGGAAATGTCTTCGGATAGGTAATCTGACACTGACGAATCGTCTTCGTGTAGTGGAGTCTGAGAGGCAAGATCGTTCTCTTGAGGAGTGATGGCGCCACTCTTCAATTTGTACTTACGGGGTTCATTCAGTCTCCTCTCAATCTCATCATAGTTTAATCTCTCGCCTTCAACAGTCCTGCGCTTGGGATCCTCATAGACATCTAGACTGCACCTTTTTGCAACGCCGGTCCAATAGCTTTTAGCATCATATTTCATGCCCAGAACACTGAGCGCGGCGGTAACATCTCGACGTCTGACATGCAGCCGGTGCGTGTAGGTTGACGAGCTCGTAGCTCTCAACCTCGACGTGGCGAAGAATAGCGTCGATTGAATCAGTCGTCTTGTAACACTAACTGCTATGTCTTGTATATCAGAAAACGCTGAATACAGAATAGATGGGCTCTCATCCCTGCCAGAATAGGAACGCCAATTGTACTCCGGATCATTCGAATTCATGAAGAGACGTGATGATAGCTCGAGATAATAGCCCAGATTCAAGACTGTAGCGGCTGGTAGGACTTGTAATACCTCACTTTCACCATCTTTACCCTTATGTAAGTGGTCTTCTACCCACTTGGCAGCGGTTGCATCCAATAATCTAAGCTCACCATATTTTTCAATCTCTGACTCATGTTCCTTTTCCTCCTGTAATACACCAAGAGCATCTGCGGCCAGATCAAGGGCATCACAACAGTCTTTGCTTACTTCAAAAGCCCCAACTACGTCAGATATGCCCAACAACTGCTGACGACGGTCGTACAGATGATGCTCTTTCCTAGCTTTCTGGAGCAGTTGAAGGTATACATGCACTTCAAGCTCGTTCTTCGTACCTATCATTGCAGCAATGCCTAAAAGATCATCTTTGCCCTTCGTAGTGAGGGCTCTGAAAAACAACTCTTTCTCTTTTACACTCCATTCCGTGATTCCAATTTGGCTTGCCCCCAAAGGCTTAAGTTCGCCTGAAATGGTCTTCTTAGTAATATCATCTATGGTGTTGTTGAGCAAGTTGCGATAATTATTGTTATAGTGGCCTCTCAGTCGCTTTAACCTAGATCTCGGGGTATTTTCATCGTGAGCTTTGCGCTTCTTGGGCCTTCCTGAGATGCCTTTTAGCTGGGATCTAGATAACGATAACTCTGAGCCATTCGATTCGGAGTAGGATGAGCCTTGGTCCGATAATGTCCTTCGTACATGATCTGATTTTCCAGTCAACGGCACATCAGGTTCTTCAGGTGATATCAATGCGTCTCGGTCTCCATCCATAGTCGGATCTTCTATATTGTAGTTTCAGCATGCAGTCATTCTAGGATCGTTAGAATCCTTTCATGATGCAGGTTCAACTGTAATGCCTCTACTTGGACCAATCTCAACGATAACTTTTTTTCTACAGGAGTTGCCGATGCTCTGGGACGCAAGATTGAGAGATAGAAGCGGCTTTGTGCAGCATCAAAATTACGCTTCCGCTGTTATACAAAAGCCAGGTGGACCTTAGCTTCTTCTGTATCACCGACCTTAGTACGGAGTACATAAATGAACACGTAGATGTGAAAGTCATTGACCACCGACCTTGAAATAAGACTGATTTCAGCCCTATCATCCGAAGCAAAGCCATGGCCCGTGCATTTAGCGACTGTGCCTTCGGTCACTGACTTACCTTCCCTTACCTTTTTCTTCGGTCCGACTGGAACGCTAGTGTACGACCGACATGAAGTGAGGCATGCAACGAGCTTCTCGAAGCTTGTTCAGGTACCTCAGCTTCGGTACTTCAACAGTACGTCGGGACTCCGCACGCTGGCTAGCCACCGTAGCTCTTCAGCCTTATGCAAATCATGCTTTGGCGCCAGCCAATCATACCACTGTACGGCTTCGAGAATACCAAGAGGAGTGCATTCAATCTGTACTTACATATCTTGACAACGGGCATAGAAGGTTAGGGATATCGTTGGCAACTGGTAGTGGCAAGACGGTAAGATGAGACGAGTGGTTGCTACTATCAGACTAAGCTAATCCGATAGTAGGTCATTTTTACTCAGCTTATTGACCGCATTCATCCTCATAAAGATGGGGCTACACAGACCCTCATCCTTGTGCACCGACGCGAGCTCGTGGAGCAAGCAGCTCGACACTGCTCCAATGCCTACCCAACCAAGTCCATCGAGATCGAAATGGGCAACCTCAACGCCTCAGGCATAGCCGACATCACAATTGCATCAGTCCGCAGCATTACTTCCCAGGATCGGATATCGAAGTTCGACCCAGAAAGATTTAAGCTGGTGCTAGTAGATGAAGCCCATCATATAGTTGCCCCAGGCTATATGGCGACGCTGCGACATTTTGGTCTGACAGACAGGATCACTTTCGAGAACAGCCCAGCGCTAATTGGCGTATCTGCTACCCTATCCCGTTTTGACGGGTTGAGACTTAGTGATGCTATTGATCATATAGTTTACCACAAGTGGGTTACATTAGCATAGCCTCTAGTATGGTCGCGATGCTGATCCAACCAAGGGACTATGTGGACATGATTGGGGAGAAATGGCTTTCAGATGTCATCTTTACTACTGTACAATCAAAAGCAAATATTAGCGGGGTAAAGAAGGCAGCCAGCGGCGACTTCCAGATATCAGATCTTTCTAGGGCCGTCAATACAGAGGAAACGAATGAAATCACAGTGCGGACATGGCTATCTCGGGCTAGTAACCGAAAGTCTACGCTTGTCTTTTGTGTCGATCTTGCACACGTCTCTGATCTTACTGCGATGTTTCGAAGGCATGGTATTGAAGCCCAGTTTGTCACTGGCGACACTCCGAAACAGGTCCGTAGCGAACGGCTTGATGCTTTCAGGAACGAGGAGTTCCCTGTGCTTGTCAATTGTGGTGTTTTCACGGAAGGTACTGACATCCCAAACATTGATTGCGTTTTACTTGCAAGACCTACAAGGTCACGTAACTTGTTGGTTCAAATGATTGGTCGGGGCATGCGTCTGCATCCTGGAAAATCCAACTGCCATGTCATTGATATGGTGGCCTCCCTCGAAGCCGGAATTCTGACCACGCCGACTCTGTTTGGCCTTGATCCTGCGGTGTTGGTCAAAGAGGCTAATGTCGAAGAGCTTGACGTGCTCCGCGAATGCAAGGAGCGCGAAAAACATCGGGAGAATCTTATGACAGACGTCTCCACCGCCCGTTCGGAAGCTTCCGGTGAACCGAAAAGGAGCGTCACTTTCACGAATTATGACTCAGTATACGACCTTATTGACGATACTTCAGGCGAACGACACATTAGAGGTATCAGTCCGCTTGCTTGGGTTCTTGTAGGCCCAGACCGCTACATTCTGTCAAGTCAGAATGGAAGCTTCCTCAGAATTGAGCATGCTGCCCCTTCAACTTCTCTGTTTCATGTATGGTTTACTGATAAGGTACCTGACGTTGAAGGAAGTGGAAAAAATGCGTTGATGCGTCCCCGAATGATTGCAGGAACAGTAACCTTTTCGGACGCCGTTCATGCGGCTGATACCTTTGCTACCAAAAAGTTTCCATGGGTGTTTGTCTCTCATAGACAGGATTGGAGGAAAGCGCCGGCAACCTCTGGGCAAATTGCTTTTCTAAACAAAACACGGGATGCAGACAATCAACTATCGACCAAAGATATTACCAAGGGTAAAGCTACCGACCTGATCACAAAGATCAAGTTCGGAGCTAGAGGATGGTATAAGAAGCTCGAGGCGACGAAGAAAGCAGAGGAACGGGCAAACGATAAGACCAGCCAAATTGCGCAGATTAGGCGGCGAGAGCAGGTCAGGGTTGGCCCCCTCATGGCTTGATCAAAGGAAGCAACAATCTTCAAGATGCGTGGTCTACTACATATTGCAGGATCCAGTATGGATCCTCACATTGGATAGCCTAGCGCACAAGTATCTAGACTTTTAATTCTAGATAGTCCCAGTACTACAATTTGACACTCAATTGGCGCTTCAATTATTGTTTACTTCATTCATTAACCTGAAAACCGTCTCTGACATAGCGTTCTGAGTTCGAACCGACTGACACAGAAACTATGGCAGCAATTCGATGAGATAGCGGAAACTCGCAGTCTTCGATCAGTCCTTCAGGTGGCATATACTACTAAGTAGCCACTTAGCAGTTGGAATAATACGAAGGAGGTCTTTTAAATGTAGCGAGCCTTAAACACTACCTGCTTTACTTCCCCTATGACTACTAATAGATGTTCCGTCATGCATGCAACCACCCACTACATTAGTAGCCTAGAGAAAGTTGATTGGTGGGTGGAGTGGTCCGCAGCGATCCAAATTCTATCCTTGACATTGATTGCTGCACCTACTGAAGCTACTACTCATAAAGATTGCGTGATAAGATATCGAGTAGTAGGTAATCCCAGCCGGCTTCTATCCAGGTCACCAGGTGTGAATCCACACGGTCGCTTCTCATAGCGATCTTATTAGTGGACGTACATATACACTCGTACCACTTTTCTCTCGATCATCAAGCTGTCTTAGCCCGATCATTTCACATTCGTTTACGGAGGTAACAAAATTCCAAGTTAATTGGGTAAGAAGCTTGCACCTCAATTTCACACAGTACACCAGTAGCGCTTCACCCAATCAAATCCCTGACGTCGTTCGTTACCCGCCCCAGCCTTCCCAGCTCCCTATCTCTCCCTCTCCCTCCCCGGTTACCTTCACGCAGGCCAACAGTCGCCGTCGACGGGCAAATCACCAGGCTGTTGGTATGCAAATCTCAGCTTAATTCAATGCGAAGAAGGTCCTCTGGCTCGGCCGAAGAGGACGAAAATACCAGCGAGGCAATTGCAACCGAGCCTCGTGCGGAAAACAATGGTGTTAGAAGAAGCTTCACTTCGGCCAAATACGACGTGACCAGGCATGCGGATACTCTGGACCGAAGAAAAGTTGAGAAATCAACCATGCCCGCACCGCCGCTGCCAGATGGCTGGAAGCCTCCCACTGGGACACAAGTGGCCCCGAAAAAGCAAACGCCCCTGGCCCCCGAGCAAAGTGTGATAAAAATACCGGAATTGCGAGGACGGCGGTCTTGGACGCGTAATCCTTGGTCAAACTCCCTGCTGACGCTATCAGCGACTGCACTGTCAATGGTCCTACTTCTCTCCATCATTCATTCATTTACTACGCGGCAGCTGGATTCCAAAGGCTGTGATATGTACTACACACGATCAATATTCTTCAAGTTCGCCGACTTCGATACCGAGCATACGCGTTTCGCTAGCAAATACTCGTTGCATCTCTATCGAGAGGGAGGTTTCGATGAAGATCCAAAGGTGAGCGCCCTACAGCCTTCCGTCTGCTCTCGGCTTACAATAAACAGGTCAAAGGTGTCCCTGTAATATTTATACCTGGCAATGCTGGAAGCTAT
>JAABUO010004163.1_pt1 | contig 17040 bp, 18 predicted proteins | sample 5559291 | NCBI WGS metagenome assembly JAABUO01 (sample SAMN10711878, study PRJNA513372) | rock metagenome | isolation source: Antarctica rocks | place: Antarctica: Victoria Land, Finger Mt sud | reverse complement strand
GCCCCGACTGGCTTGCCTGACACCCAAACATAGTCAATGCGGCTAGGAGGATCTCCACCTACGCAGTGCCATAGTATGCCACAGACGCTCATTATGATGCACCAATGACATTGGCAAGACGGCCGTACTGCGCGTCTGGCAAGCCAACACAATGGCCAATACACGTGTGTCATTATAAAATATATGTGTGCTTTGCACCATGTTGCATTGCAATCAAGGGTGCTGACTTGATGCTGGTTGGCATACTGTTGTCCTCTTTAAGTTGCTTAAACACAGAAGGGTCGAAATGTGGCACATTCTCTCCTTGCAGCCAGCTCTGGAAGCAGTTGCTGGTTTCAGAGCTCACTATGGATTTGAGAGGAGCAGCAGTAGGATGCACTGGGCTTTAGGCGATCCAATAAGAGTTGTTTTACTACATTCACTAAGCTATGTCAGCTTGCTCAAGTACTCCACCTGATCAGCACTCAACTGTCCAACATGCAAGCTTGCCTGGTTTGGTGAAGGTGTTGTCAGCTGCATTGGATGTGTAACCAGGCTGTTCTGGATGCTGCTCTAGCCAGCAATCATGCAAGTCAGGAAGCAAGGCTTTGAAGATGTGCATCTCCAGGCTGTCAGGCGGACAATTCAGGTCCCCTGCTACAACAGTCCCCATGTATCCCTGCATACATGTACGGCCTGATCTTAGCTCCTGTGTTTGGTCGCTCACTGAAAATAGTCAGGTGGGCATGTTGAGCTGAATGCCCAGAATTGCTTGCATGCATGCACGTAATAAATGATCACGGCATGTGGCTTAAGCATTATGACAAGACTTGCCAGTTACCAATATCTGGGTTGAGGGCACACTGAGTGGTGGCATGAAAATATCCATGCTTGGATAAACATGCAAGTGACTCATGTTCTTATTTGGCGGACAGGATGAATAGGGCTGTGCATCGCACAACTTTGCAAGCAATGTAGTCAAACAGTGGTCATGCAAAGACTCTCCCCGGTCTCATGTGCTGGATGTTGCATAGCAAGCTGCAAGTGATATTCACTGTACAGACAGCTGGAAGCCTCTAGTAGACTGACATTCCTACAAATACAAACCCTTGTCACACAGGAAGATGGTGCAGCAGCCCCTCAGGACTCAGCAGATCTAGAACGCACATGTGGCATGTGCAAGGTAAACCTCACGCAGTTCTGGACAAAGAGCTCAGGTTGCAGATGATGCACCTGTTGCTGAGCAACTTGCACCAGGCTTGAAAGCTGCAGCACCTGTGAGATGCGTATTGCTGCATCGGTGTCTGCAGGGATCCTGCATTTGAGGCCCGTAGCTGGCTCTGCAGACAACATTCAGTACATGGCTTGGTGACAATCAGTATGTTGAGCTCAATTGTGGCAGAGCAACAGCGTGATTTGCCTTCAGAAGCCAACAGAAGCAAACCAGCAATCGCTGGCTGACCAGCTTGCCATGTGATGTGAAAGCCGTAAAAAATGCTGTACAGAGAAGTTGCAAGGAGCCGCAGGAGCTGTATGCAGCCAGCAAGCTTGGTGCATATATCATAAAGCGCTGAAGGCCCTTGTGCCAAAACGCTAAGAAGAAGGGTTCCCAAAAAATGTAGGACATGGACATGTGTTGTCACCTTTGTACTTATGGGAGTAGTTGGCACAGGTGTGAGTATTGAATACACTCAAGAGACCTGCAGAGGTCTGGAGGACTGCATGACCAATACCCTTGCCAGCATAAAAGTCGCCATTCGTAGGCACAGATGGATCTCCTGCAACAGCATATCCATGAAAGTGTGCCTGCAAACCAGCACTACAGCTGATGTTGATTGCATTGTGGACATCTGCTACAGGAAGAGGTTGATATAATGTTTCTGTATGTGGTTAAAATAAGCGCTGTACCTCATGTATAGGATATGTTGACAGCAGCAGCAACTCCCCATGCAACATTCCACTGTTGAAGAAATGAGCATGTTTCAGCTTGCCAGCTTTGGCTGAGTTCACGAGAAGAGATGTGTCTGCATGTAGAAAGACCTCTTGCAGCATCACAACATCCTGGAAGGCAAACATTTGGCAATTTATAGGTACACCTAAGGGAGGTCAAGCTGTTAGTCGAGGCAATCTGGAGCTGCATCTCATACACTGACCGCCTGACAGCTTCTGAGGAACTGCGCCAGCCACCTACATGAATGGGAGGAGTTGAAACACACACAGTGATCACTATGCTCAGGTGACCACACTTTACTGTTTGCCACACAGCCTCTGCAACAAATCAAGCGGCACGTACAACCAGACCTACCTCATACGCTGAGATCGCCGTTTGGCGACCAACCAGAGGCCCCAGCAGTTCAGAGTGAGAACCGTGAGTTGCATGTCTGGCAGGCTTTGTGATAGCTCACTTTTGAAAATGGATTGATCAGTGGCTATAGCTTGGTCGTTACGCAAACACTGAAGGCCCAGTCCAGCTGCTGCACGGACCCTGCCGAATTGCTTTACATTCACACAACAATGCCTTTGCCTTGATGGCTTTTGAGGCTTACAGCAAGGCCCAGAGCAAGGCCTTTGTTTCTTCACCGCTTGCACGTTCCGGCGAGCGTACAATTCAGCGCATACGGAGACGGAGACCTGGACGGAGACAGCATTTTAAACGGCACTGCTGTTGGCAATTTTGCTTGAGCACAGGCCAGCAATTTGAGTGTCATTTCCCAGTCCCAGACGGCTCAAATTCCCTATTTCGACTGCAGTATTCGCTTCCTAGGAGATCTCACGCTCACACAGCATCTTGCAGACTGATCAAGCATGCATACGGGTGTTCAGTGACGCAAAACTCAGTGAATTGCCTCTAGGCTACAGCGCGCATGGCAGCTCAGTGGGAGAGGCTGAAAACTGGGTTAGGCATTGGCCCTGAACCGGTCGCAGAGCCGGAAAGTTTACCAAGTCAACTGCTGCATCAACTGGATGAAGCCACTACGCTGTCCAAGACTCAGGTAATGTTTATTCAGGCTTGTGCACATGCAGAAAGTACTACTCTGAGCAGGTAACATGACCTACTGTCGTCTGCAGAGGGTGTATGGGTTTGCAATATGTTTAGGCCTTGGCCTGTTGTTTGGCTTTCTGGTAAGCCTTTTGCAGACACAGCTGCTGCATCAAATAGCAGACAGACCAGCAGTGGCGTGCTTTGATAATGATGGGACTGATGTCCTGTTCCTGCCATGCAGTCCAGTGTATTCTTCTTGATGCCTGTAAAGTTTGCAATTCTGTATACACTTGCAAACCTGTTGTTCATTGCCAGGTGAGGCTCTGACAGGTGCTTTAGCGATCAGCAGTCTCCGCTTTGGCAGGCATTGATGGGGTGCATTGTCATGCAGTACCATGTTCCTGATGGGACCTTTGGCACAATTCAAAAAGATGTTTGAGAAGGGTCGAATTATTGCTACCTGTCTGTATTTTGGAGCCATGTTCATCACGCTGTGGATGGCAATCAAGGTATGTACAGCTTGCATGTTTGTGTACTGCCTTTGCCCACTGTATCACAGACAGAGCACATAGTGTTGTTACAATCCTGCATGTTTGTGTCACTGTGCATTGCCATGTGATGCATGTGCAGAGAGTCTCTGTATGTAGTTGTGAACATGCTGCATAGTCTGTATGCACAGTGGGTGAACAGATGCTCAACTGCCTGGTGCATAAACCTGGTCAGACAATCATCAGCAGGCCAAACTTCTGTCACCAGACTCTTGCAAGCTGACTTGGAGAGTGGCCTGCAGTTACACAGCTTTCCTGGAACTATACTGGCTCTGCTAGTGCAAATGGGCGCCTTGATTTGGTAAGCATGGTACCTGCAAGTTCTGCTGCAAGAACTTTGTTACATTTGTTGGTGACAATGCCTTCCTGTCTGCTTTGCATGCAGGTACTGCATGAGCTACATCCCGTTTGCAAGGGCAATGGCAACCAAGATGTTCTCCTCCTTTATATCTGGTTGAAACATATTGTTGGTAGAAACGCAGTCAAAACTGCCTCACAGTGTGGAGTCTGGAATTAGGAATGAGCAAGCTGCTTGTGCTGCCTGTCATGTGTTGATGGCACTGCTCTTGTCAAAGCAATTATCTTAGTGCAATGCTTGGATGCAAGTGTTTGAATGCAAGCCCAGCTCACATCTTGAGGAGCCAGCTTGTCAATGAATGCTCAGAAGTGCTGACCAGACAAGTAATTGCAGATGCCTTCATAACAAATGTTTTATATTGGTGTTGGGCACCAGCTGCTTGGAGATTGACTGATTTGCCAGCACCTGCAACTGTCAGTTTTGACTACATCACATGCTAGTGAGCCACGCTTCAGTTTCACTGTTATGGTTTCTCAACAAGTCGACTTGCGCCTGCAGGCCCAGCAGCTGACTTTCCTTAGCCTCCAGTGTGCTTGCCATTGTATCTCGCTCTTCTGTCAGGAATTTCATCTGCTCTTGCAGCCGCTGCAACTGCATTTTGGCCTGCAACAATGTGTATGGCTTATACCAGCTGCTTTTGGAATCATGTGTCTTGTAATTTATGGTTTATCTTTACCATGCAAGGCATCATGAATACATTTGACCTTTTTTACACCCTGCAGACTAATTTCCTGCATTGCTTTCAGCCTTGAGAATGCACTCCACATATGTATGCAGACACTGCATCATCATCAATACATCTAAAGAATCCAACGCATACCTGCTGCAACTCAGACTCCAGTTGAGAGACATGCTGGGCAGAGGCTGCTGACAGCCTCTGGGTGGCTTCTCCTGCTTGCCTTATAGCCTCTGCCTCAGCAGCTTGTGACTGACTCAGCAAATTCTCTAGATGCACTAACTCCTCTTCATCGGCTGCCTACATGATGGCATTACGCAATCATCAAGACAGCGAACATGCAAGGAACATTGACATTGGTGTCAATGGCAGCATAAGTTGGAATCACAGCACCAGCTGTTGTTCAGATATTGCTGGCTGACAATACAATTTGGACTTTCAGACGGATGACAGCTGAGACTGGGCATGCTGATCATGCAGGCATGGCAGGCGGGACATAGGTCTTCAGAGTATGCTACTTGTCAGCACCTGCATGAGAAGCTGCCGTTCTAGGTCATCAATCTGCTGCTGATCAAGGTCAGACTGGCGTTGGCACTCTGCCAGATGATCATCCCGCATCTGCACAGCCAGCTGCAAATCCAGCACCTCCTGTACACATACAGACTACATTGTACAACGTTGACAATACTACACAAGGTGCAATACATGCAAAAGCATGTGAGCTACTTGCAAACCCACAGACCTGCATTGAGTCATCCAGTGTCACATGATGCTACCAGCACATCAGACTGACCACAGATCAGACAGACATTGAATCCTCACCTGCTGTACATGTGCAGTGCTCTCAGCCTTGCGCTCCGCTCTTTGTATGGCCTGCTCCAACACCTGACAGCGTGCCTCAGCCTGCTGTGCAGACCTGGCATGGGCACTGGCCTGATGGAATGCCTCCCTAGCGGCGCTCTGCTGCTCCTGCACCCTGGCCTCTGCCTGGGCTGCCTTGTCACTGTGTTGCTGCAGCAACAGCAACAGAAGGGTGAGACATCAACAAAAAGATTCCCAGCAAATGACAAGCTGTCTAGCTGTTTGTGATTGCTGCGTCCTGCAGTCTGCTTGGGAAGCCTCGTCGTTTTGCCTCTGCAACGTCAACAGTAGCATGTTCAATGGCACTTTATGAGCTCTGTTCTTGCTGAGCTGCTGTGTTGCTGCAGCCAAAATGGCAAAGCTGAGACAGTCACCACAATCTGTTTAGCAATAATCTTCAGGTAGGCAGGGAAAGCAAAATTTGCAGGGAAGCAGCTTGACATCTAGTCCAAGACAACAAGATCAGATGCGTGGCTGGGTACAGTGTGTGGGAAGGAGATGATAGACTGCAAAGGCAAATCACACAGTCTCCCATCATCTCAAACATCAGATCAAGAGATGAGACGCTGCACACAGGCTTCTGCAAGCAGAACAGCGCTCAATCACCTGAAGCTCAGACTTCAGATCAGCAACCTCATGTTGCAGCTCCTGCACTTGTTCACCAGAGCTACCAGCTGCTGAGCTCTCAGCTGTGGCAAGTGACCTCTCAGCTGTGGCCAGCGAGCTCCGCAGCTGGTCGACCTCCGCTTGCAGAACAGCCAGTTGATCAGCCTGCAGGCTCGTCACCGACTTGCTGTCTGTCAGCTTGGACTGCAGCAGGGCCACCTGGTCTGAGCAGTGCTGCAGGGCAGCAGCCTTCTCAGTAAGGTCAGAGGCTGCCTGTGTCAGTCTGCCGCTCTGCTGCTCAAGCTTGTCAGACTGCTGACTGATCAGTGTGCACTGGCCACTGACGGTGGCTTGAAGCTGCTTGTGCTCTTGCTGCAACCTGCCTAGCTGGTGACAGAAGACTTGCTCCTCCTGCACTGCCAGACGCTGCCAGTCTGCTGGAGCAGAGTCAAGACTGCAGCTTTGGCTCGACAGGCCGTCCACCAAGGTGGTAGACTGATATTGCTCTTGATCTGTGCTAGATCCCACTACCTGCTGATCGTCTCTTGAAGCCTGAGTTGCACAATGAGACAGCTCACTTGTCTGAGCTAGAGCAGCGCGCAGGGAAGTGACTTCAGCTTTCAAAGCTTCAAGCTCATCATCTTTGCCGCCGCTGCTGCCAGCCTGACAGGTGTCAAGCTGCTGACGCAGAGCTTTGATTTCAAGCTGCGCTGCCTGCTGTGCACGCTGTGCTTCAGCAACCTCCGCATCGCTGTTGCTTGAGCTGGCGTCAGCCTGCCAAGCATCCAGCGGCTGCCGTAGAGAGCTGATTTCAAGCTGCTGAGCATGCTGTGCGCGCTGTGCTTCAGCCAGCTGGTCTGCACACTTGGAGGGAGAGCTGCAGCCCTGCTGGCTGGTCAGCCGGGACTGAAGCTGGTTGACATGCTCATTGGCTCTCTCAAGCCGCAGATGCAGCCTCCTCAACTCATCTGCCTCTTGCTGCTCTCCCTACAACCAAAGTCAGCTCAAGTCACAAAATCAGTATTCAAAGTCTGGCTCCAGAAGCAAAGGCAGCTCTTGCTTTCATCCTGGGATCTTCTGGAGTGCCTGTCCTACGTAGGTACAGCTCAAGCCAAAGCAGCCAGGGAAGTTCACTGATTGCTAACAGCTGCTAGGCATTTGATCAAGCAAGCAAACAAAGAATTTGATTAGTATTTTTCTGCTCACTCCGATGTCAGGCTGATTATGTCTGCTCTATTAGCCACGTCTTGTCTGGAGACAGTTCACCAGCATACTTGTAGTCTACCAGCTGCTGATAAGGCAAACTTGACCACGGCTACTGCCCCTGCCAGTGCGCCACTTGACAAGACTGACCAGATGCTGCATCATCTGCAGCCTTCTGCTGCTTGGGTTATTTGATTTGTGCATCATGCAATGACTACAAGAGACCAACCAAAATTTGTACATGAGCTGGCCTTCAGCTTGGAGGCAGGCTGACCGATGACATGAAAAAGCTCACAGCTCTTTCAAGCTGACAACAGGCACACCTGCAGCTGTCGCCCTTGACGTTGCAGCTTCTCCTCAGTGTCCTGCAGCTGCTGCGTCAGCAGCTGCACAGCAGCTTCCCTAGCGGCTGCAGCCTCCTGAAGCAGCCTGACTTGCAGGTGCTCCGCATCAGTCAGGGCAGTGGCCTCTTGCAACTCAGCCTCTGTGGCTTGCAGTGTGTTCTGCAGCTGGTCATTGTGGACTTGCTGGTTCTGAAGAGCGGCCTGCAGCCTGTCTGACTCACCGCCTCTCTCTTGCACTTGTGCCTGCAGCAAGCAAACGCTGATTCAGCGACCAAAAGCTGACCCTCACTTCCACATGCGCTTGGATGATTTAGCATCTGGCTTCAGCTTTGCTAGACTTTCTGTTGGATAGCCTGTTTGTCAATGTGATGCCTACAAGATTGTGCCTCGACAGGGAGGCAATCCAAGGCAAAATCTAGCAATACATCACAATGCACTTCATGAGGGTCAAGGACACCCTTGGTCTAAGCATCAACGTCTACATCCTGCACTAGCACAATTGACAGTTGGGCAGATCTGCTAGCCTAAGCCAAACTGAGTTTGCTTCAGGTCTGACCCACGGAAAGTGACCACCTTGACAAGCTATCAGCCGTGGTGAGGCTGCAGCACATCCTGCCATCGAGCACAAGGAGATGCCAAGTTGTATTCTGCCTTGCATGGACGCATGGGTCTGCAAAAACACCATTTAATGTACAATTTGCATGCACAGGTGCGGCTGCACACTGGTCACCTGAGTTACCTGTGTGGCAAGCAGCTGAGCTTGCGTGTCCTCCAGCTGGCTTGCCAAGAGTGCAAGGCGCTCCTTCTGACCAGGAGAGGGGCCCTGCTGCTGCAACATCTGGAAGCCAGCTATGGAATCATCACGTGCCTGCATGACACAGGCGGGTCATGTCGGCAAGTCAGACATGCAGCAGCACACCTGCAGTATGACGCGCTTACATGACGTGGAGAGAGCATTATGCTACATACCAAAGTACAAGGCTCATGCAGGTAACACTTGGCTATGGCACTTTCTCACAGTGCAGAAGCTTATCTGTGACTGCTCAGAACTAGCGTTGGCAAGCTTAAGGTGGCAGTTCCTTGCAACTGGTGGCGCAGGTTTATAGCTCAGCTCACCTGCACATCAGCCTGGAGATCCTGGATGGTGGCCTCAGCCAAGCGCAGCCTGCGCTGAGCCTCAGTATACCGTTCCTCCACATTGTGTTGCCGCTGCAGCTGGTTGGCAGACAGCTGCAGCTGCCTGTCCAGGCGGTCGCACACAGCCCTCTTGGCATCTAGGGCTGCTTCTAACTCCCATACCTGCAATGCCAAGTTGGGTTGCAGTGCATTGCTGTGTGCTTGAAGCCTGGGCATGTGGATTGAATGGCACACTTGTCCAACAGGAAGAGATACCCAGATGTTCTTCTGCTGAAGTAAGCGCTGTCAGGGGTGTGCAGGCAGATCAGTATTGTCTGCATGTGCATGCTGCACTGCCTGAGCACCACTATGCCAGAAATGCTCAAGCCACGGCATTGCGAGGCAATCAGCGCCTAGCAGCCAATGCACAGCTGTCCTCGTGCACGCAAGGCTTTGAAAGGCTTTATGAAAAGAGCATGGCATGATCAACAACGCTCAAAAATACATCAACCAGGTTCCCTGACCTTCTGCCTGAGCTGGTGTTCTGCCCTAGGCACATCCTGGATTTCCCCCCTTGCACTGCCCGTATTGCTGCTGCTTGGTATGAGAGCCATGTCTTCTGACCTCAAGGCCAAAGCAGTGCTGGCCTGGCTGGTACCGGCCAAGGCCAGTCTGGTCTTACCAAGCAGCGCAGAAGCATCACTCGCAACGCTCCTCAGAGGCAACCTGGTGTCCCTGCTAGTGGCTGAGTTCCTGCTGCCAACCGCATGGCCAGCACTCACTCTGCCATTCCGATTGCTGTACCCTTGGACAATATCACCACTCAGGCCATCTTGATTGGTATAGCCAGCGGCATTAGCACTGGAGTCAGCATGCCTGCTGTGACTCATGCTGGTGTTCCTGTTGCTGATGCCGGAAGCTAGGGCATCATGTCTGGTGGTGGCGGGGATGGCGGCAGGGGATGGGGGGTCTTGCAAGGCTTGGGCGGAGCTGGGGTTGGGGGGTCGACCGCTGATGGTCTTGTTCAAGACTGGGTTAGGGTCAGGTGTGCCCTTGCGGTTGCTCCATGCACGCTGTGCCAACCTGTCCAAAGCTTGACGCATTGGTGAGGCGCCCAAACTGTCTCTGTCTTCTCCCTGCACCATGGTTGTACCACATTTGTCACACTTCTGAAGCAGAATCCTGACTGACTAGTCAGGGTTTCGTCACTTGTGTGAGCACAGCACAGGCAGTCCTGGCATCTTTGAGGTGTTCTGGCCTCAATTACCTATAGCGAGCATGCTTCAAGCTTTGCAGAGGTTTCAGCGTTAAAATTCAGACGCATATGTCTCGACATCCACTGCATGGAAAGGGCCAATGTTTCATGATTGCTGTTGCAGCCAGTGCACATGTGTATGCAGCATGGTTGCATACCTGATCACTGTCTTCACCACAGCGCTGCAGCTGCAGGCCAGTGCTGTGGTCACGCTCCAGGGGCTGTGGTGTGGCCAAGCCAGAGGAAGGGGCGCTAGATTGGTGAAGCAGCCTGGGACTTGATAAACTGCTCTGCAAGCTGAAAGCCTGCATGTTCAGACCTCAGCTCGAACCACCTGACGGTGCAGAGGTTTGCAGAGGCGACCATTGAGGAAAGTAGATTGCACACAAGAGCAAAAGCTGTGCAGCAAGGACCACTGCGCAATCGTTTGCTAAGCATGAGCCTGTTGTAAGCAGTTGTGTGCATGGCAAAGCCAGAGCGTACCTGAAAGCTGCTGCTCATGGCCTCAAGATCATGCTGCTCTGCCTGCTGGGCATGCTGAGCACGCTCAGCTGGCTGTGGTGATCCAAAAGACAGCGGATCAGGCTCTGCACTTTCCCCAAATCTGCTGTCATGGCAGTCGAACAGGAGCCGCTGACGCACATCACCAGCTGGTGTGTCCAGAGGGCTGTGTGATGAAAGGGAATTGGGAGAAGAGCTGTCCATTGTTGCAGCATGCCTGCAAAGACAGCCAAAGCAGCTGAATCTTGCTGGATCTATGCAGATGCTGCAATCTGCATGAGCTTGCTTGATCTCCTGAAGCGTGCACGGCAGTGATGAGGCTAGACCCTCCTTTGTTCTATGCAGCTGTGGCATTTCTGGGTTTGCAGACTGTTCATCTTTGCATTGTGCTTCTTTGGTATGGATACATAACACCTGCTGACAAGCTTAACTCACAGGCAACCATTCGTAAGGCAAGTTGATGGTAGATTTTGCATAGTACCTTAGCCGGCTGGCAGGTATTTGGGGGACCCCTGCTTGACCCCCTCCTGTGTGAACAGCGCTCAGATTGCTGATGGTGAGTTGCCCCAGCTGAGCGCTCTTCTCAGAGGCTAGGCGACGTAGGTGCTGCACAGAGTCCTGCATGCTGCGCTTGCGCTTCAGAGCCACGCTGTCTGCCGCACCTGCAGGAGCAGGAAGAATCACACCCTTGAGCGATCACAACAGGCCTCTGATGGCGGCAAAAGGCAGTCTGCTGTCACATGCAAATCTCTGCTATGGGGCAGCAGCACAAGGCGGCCCCTGCAAGCTTGGATGCTGGCCAGGGCAGGCTATCTTGCTTGATTCTGATGCTAACAGGCAGAATTGGTCCCTGCCCTTATTGAGTCAGTTCAACTGGTGTCTGGCTGCTGCATATTTGGTTGTCTTGTCTGCAAAGAATGGTCTGACGTCGACATGCTGCAAACTTGGCTGTGTAGGTATGCAACAATGTAGCCTGAGGTGTTTACCAGATCAGTTGTTCATCTGGTCAACACTGCAATATTCCAGTTGTGAATGCATGCAAAGCAGATGGCTTGCTGCACCCATCTGCCTTGATGCTGGGGCTACACACCACCTCTACAGTGCTGCTGGCCCAGAGCAGACACTTGCGTGTAACAGCTTGAAGAAGCATTTGCAGAACAGTTTGACCCTAATGACTACATGCAGAGAGATTAAGGGCAGAGACTTACCTGGAGTAATATTGCGGCTGCCAGCATGCCCAGGCACCTTGGCAGCTTTCAGCCTGTCTGTCAAGTTCTGGTGTATTGCTGAGCCCAAGGGGTTCAGTGATTCTGGCAGGGCAGCAGCAGGGCTGTCTCCAGCAGCCTCTGAGACTGCCCTGGCTGCAGCAGCAGCTGTCTGAGCTGGGCTGGTTTTGGGCTTTATGGCATCTGGTGAATCTGACCTTGGAGTGGTGCTGCCTCCCTTTGGGATATACAGACCACTCTCCATTGTCTTCACCTACACTTTGTCCAGAGCGCCTTTGACGTGGTTGAGCAGGAAAAGACATGTTAAGTTCATTGTTGTGCTCTTGCTAGGTTGATGTCTTTGTTATTTTGCAGCTTACTGCAGACAGTGATCGGCAGCCAGCATGTAGTCATGCAAGGACTGGCAGCCACAGCAATTGCTTGCTTAGCCAAGTGGTGCATCACATGGCAAGGTGAATTTCCGTTACATGCGTGCAGCTGCAGACACGTCTAGGCAACAAATGTGGGCATGACACGGTTGGACAATTGCATCATCATGCTGGGCATGCTATGGCCATGAGCAGCTGTCCTCTGGACACACAGATGCCTTCTGCCATCGTCAATGCATGCTTGATTTGCCCCATGCTGTGTACATTGCATCAGAGTGATGAGCTTCACGCATTGCAAATGTATGCTGAGAGGTTACAGCATTTGGTCACCTGATTCAGCAGAGTTGCCAGTTCAGCCTTGCGAGCTGACAGCTCGGCAGTGCGCTGTGTGCGGCCCTGAGACGCATTGGGGGTCGTGCTGCTTCTGTGCTGCAGCAGTGCAATAGCCTTGCTGATGGGAGTGATGCCGGGTGTAGCTCCCTGTTGTGGAGTCAGCGGTCTGTGATTGGCAAGGTCAGTACCCCAGGCAGCAGTTGCAGGCGTGCTTGGCACATCTTCTACTGTCATTGCTGCAGCTTCATAACCTGCTCTATAGATGGCTGACTACAGTGCCACTGCTGATCTTGCTGAATGGCCTGCTGCAGCCGATGCTATGAATCAGAAGCAGATGGTCAGGCTGACGTGCTGCAAGTTGAGATTTTGTATGTGCAGCTGTAAGTGGTCAATAGTGACATGCATGAACCGCGCAACACCGCCGCCGGAATGTGCCTCGTTCAATGCGCCGTGAAGCGTGTCAAGGCGTCACAGCAGCGGTGTGGGTGATGCATTGCCTGCTGTCGTCCCGGTGTAGGAGACGACTGGCCGGTTGCCGCAAGTGATGCTACAGGCCATCGAAAGGCCGCTGCTGATGCACCAGTCTGCTTCTGAGCAGGATCCGGTCAAAGGTGCTTCACAGCTGTCAGTTGCAAGTTGCAACAAAGGATTCTGAAAGGTGCAATATTTCGAGCAAGTTTATCAGAAAGCCTTTCGCAAGGAGTCAAGCAAAAGAAGTTGGCGCTTTGTACAAAGCTGTTGTGACCTGGGTATACAGTTTTTTGCTTAGATCGTAGTAGCCACCTCACAAACTCCTGCGAATCTCTGTATGCTGTGTAACCCGATATCCTGATCGTTTGCATCTAGTCAGCGATTGACAGCTGCGCTCCTTGCCTTTTCGTAGCTCGTGACAAGTCGCAATGTCAGGCGGAGGTTTGCAGATTGATCCCACAGAGTTGACTTTCCGTTTCGAGCTCAGAAAGATCATTCCTGTCACGCTTTCCCTGCACAATCCCACCGGCGACAGAATAGCCTTCAAAGTCAAGACCACAAATCCCAAGAAGTATTGTGTCAGGCCCAGCTCGGGAGTTGTTGAACCAGAGACCACACGAGATGTACAAGTCATCATGCAAGCTCAGAGGGAATATCCAGCCAGTATGGCAGATTGCAAAGACAAGTTCTTGGTTCAGTGGTCGACCATGCCACCTCATGTTCAGGAAGTAACAGCAGATATTTTTGACACTACCATCAACCGGGATGTCAGGCAGGCTCGTCTGCGTGTGAACCTTGTTGGCCCCCCAAAGCCACCATCACCTGTTCCTGAGGGAACTGAGGAGGAAGCTTCTCCAGTCAAGGACGTATTCAAAGACAGCAATGCCAGGCCAGGAGGGTTTGGAGGCACTGGGCCTCTTGCTTCTGATGAGCGTAACAGACTTCAACAGCAGCTTGCAAGGGCTGAGAAGGAGAAAAGTGAATATGCTAGAAGGCTGCAGTCTTATCAGTCAGGCCCAGCCAAATCTGGTGGTCAGATCATGCAAGGCGGGTTTAGCTTTGTCCACATCATTTTGGCCATTGTTGTAGCCTTTCTCATAGGCAGATTTCTATAGACAGGTATCGGATCTGGAGGGGTGTTGAGAACCTGTTCTAACACTCTTAACATCTTGGGTGCAAATCCTCATATGTGCTAGTGCAGTCCGGCACTGTGCTCCAGTCTATTTTGTCTCATCTGGCTGCATTCTGGCATGCATGCATTTGAATTGATGATGATGCAAGTTAGATCTCTGTTAACTGGTTAGAGGCCTGCAATGCAGTCCAAACTTTTCAATGTAGCAATGGCCTGGCAGATTATATGATAAAGACCGATCGAGACATATTTTAGTTTTGTACGTTGCTGCTTCTGGTGTAGTCACACAAAACACTGCTCCTGGTACAACAGTGTCATGACACATTTACAGCTGCTTTACAGAAAATTCTGCTAGTCTGGTCATCCTCAAAGCCCTTGTTGCCTATAGATAGCACGGGAGTGCTGACAGCATTCTCATGTGTCAACATATCACCTGTGATTGTTGTACACAGTGCAGGCTGTTGCAATGACGCCCGAGAGCCTTCTTACTTCCCCTTGGAATTGCGTGACCAAAGCGAAGCGCACGTGGTCGCTTAAATAACTGCGTCAATCACAACCTGCTGGCATGCAGCAAGCAATCCGATATGCCTTCTGCCAGAGCTCAGACTGGAGCATACCTTGCACCGGCCTATTGTTTTACACCAGCCCCTTATGACATGTAGCATGTGCTTAGGTATTCCATTACAGCACTTCAGAACAACATGAAGTCATGCACTTTCAATTTGCTGAAGGCCCTGACAACAAAGCCTAATAGGGCCATCCTAGAAAGCCTGCATACTGGTCTCCTGAAGTGCTGCATTCTGCTTTAATTGTTTTCAGCAAAGGCAGACGTTCCATCAAAATTCTATGCATTGATGATGTGGTACTTGGACAATCTCCCAACTTCAACACAGACAGACTAGAGCAGTGTGTGAGCTGAACAATGTCTTGGTCACGCCAATTACCTACAGACATGTTGAGATTGCGCAAAGAAGTCAAACCAGTCAGCAGAGTAATCCATGTGCTGCTAAATGCACAGCAGTGCATGTCTATCACTTCTAGCTTTCTTAGCAATGATATAGCTTGAACTCCCCATGTCTGCACATTGATGCACCTAGGGAAATGGAGCTCTCGCAAACTTGTGAGCTGCTGCAAAGGAGCAAGCGTGGAAACACAGACCAGATCTGACATGTTGAACCACTCTAGCCCTGAAACCTGTTCAAGACCATCTAAAGATGTGACACTCTGGACCCCATGAAAGTTTAAGTTGGTCAACAGTGACAACCTGCTAATCTCCTTGATAGACCTCAAGTACACAAGCGACTCTTGCATGTCAAGATCAGTCAGCTGAATGAGCTGGCATACGGCAGCAAAAGCGACTTCAGATGCCCTTGCATTGACAAGCTCTTCTGGTTTCTTGCTTGTCTGTTGCACGTATGCTGTGTGTATGACTTCCATCAAAGATAGCCTCCGTATATGGCTCAATGTCCTTAGTGCTTCCCAAGCAACCTCACTCATGGCTAAGCGAGACAGACATAGAGACTGAAGCTGAGCCAAGCTAGATGCTTGCTGTATGATATGCTGCGCAACACTCTCGTCTTCATAGCAATCCGGCCCGCCTGGAGATGTGTAGACTTCTGGACCCCGAACAGACAACGTTGTAAGCTGCTGTAGCTGACTGAGCTTCAGCGACGTGACATCGCCTAAGACTAAGGGACAAAAGTCGAGTTGCACCAGGGCAGTCAGCTGCTCGAGGGCCTCGCTTGACGCGGAGGGAATGCAAAGTGCATAGTTGCCGGCGTGAAATGCTCGGAGGCTCGCGACGCGGAGCAAAGGTTCCAGGTCGACTGGAGCCCGAGGAAGGCACGACGACAGATTTACACCAACCAAGTTCGGGAAGCTGCGGGCCAGCTTGCTGACTTTCTCGGATGTGCAACCATACTGTGGGTGCCAAATTGCTCGAGCGCCGTTTGCTGCTAACAACCAGGCTTTGCACACAACGCGGATACTTTTGGTAGTAGCATAGTCGCCACGACTTTCGCTGGCAGCAGCAATCTGATACAGAAGGGACCCTACATTATCCGACCATTCTGCGCCATCTGCATCTCGAAGCATGATCCCACAGAGCACCGGTGGGCACAATGTTGCAAAATTTTTGCCTGGGACTCTTAGGTCAACGAAAGTCGGTATGACTAAGACACAGGCAGCTGTACGGAAAAGCTCAGAGAATAGCACTAAGAAAGCAATTGCTTGAGATGACCAGATCATCTGAGATCTCAATGGTACCAGTATTTGTGCCGCCTTAATCGGACATCGTTATAATAACATGGTCACTTCAAGAGCAGCATTTTTTTGTTGGCGAAAGCCATGCATGCATCAACGGCCCTGTTGGCTGCAATGTAAACCCTATGAGCAATGACCCGATTTCTGAATTTGCAATGGCTCGTTTTGCACCAAAATAAACTGCTTGGTCCAGTTTATATGCCCCAACAAATCCTGAGAGCTACTGAAGCTAAATTCTTGGATGTGACGCAACATGTAGAGATGCCGCACTTTTTGCTGCGCCCAAATAAGCAAACGACTGGATGGCATGCATGCACAGCTAGTGTCACGACGCATTGCTGTGAGCGGGCGTCTCTGACAAAACAGGAGTGTAGCATACATGCACAGTTCAGGCATACAGCGCTGGCTCATGTTCTGACCACTGTGCTTCAACCAGCTTCTCTTGCATCGCCTTTGCATTTCGTGTGTGCAAAGGTAGGCTGAACAGCCAGACTGTCCTATGTGGGTCCTGATGCACTGGATCAATGGTGTGACTGCAAGAATCTGGGGAAATCCGTAACTGTTTGCCTGAGTGATTCCACTGGACTGCCCGTGACTTGTGAAAGACTTCCTCATGAAAGGATCCCGCCACGAAGCCAAAAGAGGTGCCTTAAGGCGACGGCTGGAGGCGCGGCATCTCATCGTCCTTGCTTGCTTTTTGGCTACCTTGTCAGCTTACGTTGAGCGCGTGGGATTTAGCATTGCGTATACGGCCATGGCAAAGATTGACAAAGTTGACGAAGCTACCAAAGGAACAGTGCTTTCTGCATTCTACTGGG
>JAABUO010004162.1_pt1 | contig 17040 bp, 13 predicted proteins | sample 5559291 | NCBI WGS metagenome assembly JAABUO01 (sample SAMN10711878, study PRJNA513372) | rock metagenome | isolation source: Antarctica rocks | place: Antarctica: Victoria Land, Finger Mt sud | reverse complement strand
GGGGGTGGCTGCCATCGTTTTGCTGATATGTTGTAGGATTATACCAATAAAAAATGAAATGTGGATATTCAGCCCTATAGGGCTGTCCGACTGCTAGGTTTAGCCGAGTGCTAGGTGAACCCTTCTAGAGATATGTTGTCTCATGGTTCTGCGTCCACACCATTCATAGCAATGACAGGATGAAGCTTCGCTTGTATAGTATCGGGGATGGGGTCATTTGATCGGAGTATCGACTGAGTCTTTGGAAGACCGCATTTGTCCTCCCGTCATCCTTCTCCGTTGACCTAGGATTCAAAGTCTGCAACGTCACTCGCCGAGCTTTCATTCCCATCGACTGGGAATGACAGTCCTAATGTCATTTCAGGCGCTCTCTGCTAAAAGGTTCTCCAGTAATATGTTGGAATACGAGGTCATATGGGGTATATTGGTTGTTGCTGTACCAGCCCTATGAGGCGGAGGTTACCAACTCCCCTATTTCCAACATAATATTAAAACAAAGCGGAAGCAAAATACAAAATCGCAACGGTATCAGCAGGCGCACCATGCGGGCCACGGCCACGCTTAATGAAGGCTCAAAGGAAACGGTTTCAGAACCTTTGACGTCGCGCCAAGAGCTCGCTGGCGATAGATGATAGATCTACCTCCATAGCTTCTCCCGTTCTCCAGCCAAAAAAGCTGGAACCACTCATGTTGCCCGCTTCTCAAATCTACCTCGCACTGTCAGCGCGACGGGAAGGCTGAAGTATAAACAGTGGTGATTCAGTGCTCTAATGTTCTTCAGCTGTTCTGTCGCCTAGCTTAGTATTCACCATTTTTTATGCCTCAAAAGTCTGTAACCTGTTCAATTCGTATCAGCAAAATCTTCACTTTCCAGACAATTAGGGAATTATAGAAAGACAGGTCTAAGAAACACACCGAATGCATGACTTGAGTAATGGTAGTCATCCTCAGAAGATGAAGGGAAAACACTGCTTAGGGCGTTTCAAAAGTATATACCGGCAAATGGTTGGCTTCTTTTAAATGGGAGGTAAAGATTCATTTGGAAGCTTGGCCCACACGAAAGAGCGTCACGCAACATTGAACAGTGCAAGAATAGAGCGCCACGCCAACGCCCCGGTCCACTAAGGGATCTATGATTCGAAACTATAATTTGACACAAACCGAGTCTTGAGTAGTTAGTTAAGGCAATGCAGCGACTATGTTCTGTAGGAACAATATCGCAGAATCTCCCGAGGAGTTCGATAACTGTGCATTGCTTTTTACTCCTTGTTTCCAAATGCAAGTATTTGCGACATATAAGAATCCGGTACATGCATCCGCAGCTTGACTTGGCATGTTCAGATCAATATTATACGCAGCACATTGTTGAAGGCAATCTAAGAAATTCTCTGCATGTCTGTTAGGGAAGTCTTTAATCCCGGGAGTATCGTTTGACGAAATATCCTTCAAGCAGTGTTTCTGAAAAGTTTGCTGCTGTACAGAAGAATTCGACGCCGAGGACAAAACAGATATGTCTATCCCATTCTGCTTGGGGGGTACTTGGAAACCAGCAGTACAGCCAGACGGAGCGGTAATATTCGTTCCCAAATTTATCACATTCATGTCTATAGCATTGGTAGACACTATTAAAGTGAGGATTGAAAGAATGACCGTGATGCTTGTGACAAGTAGAGAGTGAGAGAAGAACATGGTTGAATCGTTTATTAGTGTCTACTAGAACTCGAAATGAGGACTATTGAAAGTCTATTTAAATGGCTTTTCGAAACTAAGCAACTAAGTAAATCTGTTATAAGCAGCATTGCATGCTTACAAGGTAAGAATGTTTACAATTTTAAAAAATTGGAATCTGACGTGCCGAAACCCATGAGCTGTGCGACTTTGTGCATCCTATTTCAATATTCAATGATGCAGCAGTTCCCCAAAGAATTATCGTACAGTAAGATATCGCATCGTACCCGGTGGCTTTTCATGGAGGATAGCAGCGATAGCTGGCGGATGAGCAGGACGACGGATATTTTCAAGCACAGGGCGAAAAGAAGAACGACAAAATCAAATACTGGCATACTGAGCTCAGAGAAGGCTTTTCCGAGGCCGTTGAATAGAGCAATGCAGATGGCAATAGATGGCCATTGTTTGAAGCCCCTTGAATAAGCCTCTCTCCTCTCCTCCTAATATTACGTTCCTGACATCAGCGTTACTTCGCATCAGTCAGTCATATACTTTTAGACAAGCATGAGGTTCGACCAATACTTATCAATGTCAGCCTTGGCATGGGTCTACTATCTTCACCTCCTAAAGGACAGTGGCTTTTGACTTACGCAGACGGGTTCGATTGCTTCGAGATTGTACGTATGTCGCTCACATACTTGCTCATGAGATCGAACTGAAAGGGCATTGAATATTCGAAGTTCATCTTGCCGGGTCAATTAAGAATTCTGAAAAGTCTTCCGGTTGTGCTGGCGTGGTTCCATAAGAGGAAAGTCCTTCTCAAAGAGACATTTTCGTAGATGCCACAATGCGCTGGTAGCTGTCTACATACCGGAAGTAGCCATGAAATTTGCTCGTGTGTTTCTTGCCGTGGATCTCGATATACCGGGGAATTCCAGACCGTGACCGTCTATACCCTCACCAAGACTACTAACAGCTCTGCTAATACGGCTGATGTAACTTCGATTTCGTCCACTAAAACCCTACAGGCTGCCTGGAAATCTTCTTGCCTCGGGCAGTAGCACGCAGATGCAGGAAGTGAGGTCCCTCTTCATTCGGAGTTTGATACAGTCTTTTGGTGAAAATCCACCCTGCAGGTCCAAAGGTATTTCTGTTGTGCTTCAGAAATTTTACAAAAAGAAGCTTTTTTTTTTTTTTTTTAATTCTTACTCGATTCAACACCCATTATGGGCCTATGCGAGATTCTATATACTGTAGCGGGCGCAGCGCTAGCGCAGCGCCCTTTCCGCATCAAAAACCGCTTCTTTCTGCGCTCTATACTATAACTGTTCCCAATGCGAGAACTCTATGAGCTTGTTCCTCCCCTATTCCCCCTCTCTTCCATCTGGCTCTCCGGTGGCGCCACAGCTTGGTTCAGTATGCCCGTTGAGAGTATCATTCGAATGGCCGCCGTCGCTGCGCTCACGGTTCCTAAGAGCTTTCTCAAGTCCGTGGTGTTCTCTCCTCGTTGCATTGCTTTCCGTTCTACTTTCCATCTGGGACATGTTAATAGAACGTGCTTGACCGACATTCGACCTCTGCCGCACTCGCACGCCGCCGTAGCGACACCGGGTACTCGCCTCTCATGTAGAAATTGATTGAAGCCAATTTTCCCCGTGCGTAGCTGCGTCAGTAATGCGCTGTGAGGCTTCGCACGGCCCTTGTGCAGCCGCAGGTGCCGATGTGTCACCTCTGGTGCCAGATACCGAAAATGAGCTGCGTTGGATCCCTCTTTCCAGTTCATGTTTGTCTGGCCTGTTCCTGTATGAGCGCCAGCCTCGCCGCCACTTCAGTGCGCTGGCGCTCAGCCAGCGGTAGAGGCAAATCGTGTGCGCCGTCAGCCACCTTGTCCGCCGCTTCATTTCCGAGTACTCCTGCATGTCCCGCCACCCAATGTAGCTCCAGCGTGGCTCCTCGAGACCGAATGTCCTCATGCACGGCCTGAACTCGTTGCAGACGTGTCTGATCTTTTGTTGATATCATAGCTTCCACTGTTTTCAGAGAAGCCTGACTATCACTGTATACTTTGTATATCTTTCCATGACACTCCCGATCCTCTGCCGCTACGCCTGCGAGATGTTCCGCCCCCGCGACCAATCCTTCCAGTTCTCCATGATGAGTGATGGCTAAAGTCGGTCCCCCCAGCCTCTTACCTAGCTCCCAGTTAATTCCCACCGCAGCCGCCGTAACATCCCCTCTACTGCCGCTACCGTCCGAGTAAACTCTTTGCTTCGACGCGGATGTGTCGAGGCGATGTTGACTTATTGACATTTCCTTGTTTGCGGCTATAACTACCCTCGGTGGCTCTGACCAGGGGGTCGCCGTGTAGGGATGACTTCGCTCCATCTTCGTCTGTCCGAGTGTTCCTTCCATCCACTTTCGCTTCAGCTGCAGAGACATCTTGCGCAGCTTTGGTTTTCGACCCCTTTTGAGTATCAAGTCGTTGCGAATTCGGCGCACCGCCGCCTCAATAACTTCACCTGATTTTCGGGAGTTCATGTTCGTTATCGACTTTTGTACCAGCTTTCGTAGGTGAATATCTATCGGCGCTGTGTTTGTTTCTACCTGTAGAGCCTCTGTTGATGTCGCACGGTAGGCGCCGGTGATTTGCCGCAATGCTCTTCCTTGCACTGATCTCAGCTTGGCGTTCAGACCTTTTCGATGGCCCTTCACCCCCTGTGGCATGTACCATATGGCGGCTCCGTGGCTAAGCAGAGGGCGCGCCACCGCGGAGTATATTTGCTTTCCCGCCGCCACTGACGGGCCCCAAGTAGACCCGGTGATTGTCTGCATGGCCTTTTGTCTAATCACTAGTTTTGCTTCGACATGATGCATGTGAGCCGCCCATCTCAGCTTGGAGTCCAGTTGAACTTCCAAAACCCTGATATCTGATTTCGAGTCAATCTGATGTCCCGTCAGCTCTACGCCGGCGTTCATATTGAACCACTTAGGGGTTCTCGTAAAGTGAATCAGCTCATGCTTTGTCTTTGAAAACTTGGTGCCGTGCGTTTTTGACCACTGTTCGCATCTATCATAGATCTCGCTAAGAACTCTGCAGTTGCGCTTCGTGAACTCCCCGTATGTTAAGATATTGACGTCGTCTACGAAACCTGTGGAGCTTGTTCTCAGCCTGATGTCGTCACATGCTTCTAGCAAGTCCGCGTTGTAGAACAGATATAATATTGGTGATAGCGAAGAGCCTTGTGGTATGCCGACGTTCACGCTGCGTTCCGTCGTCGTGTAGCCATCGATTGTGATCGTGGTGCGTCGATCCCTCAGAAAGTCCTTCACAAATCCGAGAAGCAGCTTGGGAACTCTTCTCTTTTTCATGTCATGCAAGAGCCTGCTATGCGCTACATTGTCGAACGCGCCCTTCCCATCCAGACTCAGCAGTGAGGCTACTCTCCTTCTTGTGCCACTTCATACAGTGTGTATCTTTTCTGTAATCAGTTGCAGAGCCGTATCTGTTGACCTGTGTTTGCGAGCCCCCATCTGAGTGTTCAATATCGAGCCGCACGCTTCTACGGCGTTCCGCAGGCATTCGGATATGATGGACTTCAGTATCTTGCCCAGCGTGTCGAGTAGCGCAATTGGTCTATATGCCTTTGCATTAGAGTAGTTCTTCTTGCCTGGCTTCCGCATCACTATTGTGGCCGCGCTCTTGAACTGAGTTGGCTGTATTCCCTTCTGCAGACATCTTTCAAAAAGAGAGCGTATTTGTTCTGGCGCGCCGTCGACGAGCCTGCGCATTATTCTATTTGTGTATCCTGTGTGTCCCGGAGCCTTGTCGGGCGCCGCCTTGTAGGCGGCTCTCTTAATCTCGCGATGCGTCAGCGGGGCGCCATCCTCAATCGAGGGCGGGTACTCGAAGCCTTCTGTGTCCAGCATGAGAACCTCTGGAGGTGGTGGAAAGTGAGCCTGAAACATCACCTCCGCCTTATTCTGCGCTGTCGTTGCGATGTCGAAGCACCCTGACTTGGCCAGGGGGGGAATTGTCGCTTGAGTCAGTGTGCCTACGGCTGCATTTCTTGCCCATTTCGCAGTTCTGAACAGTCCCCTCGAGGATTGTTCGACGTTCTGCATGGCCTCTCGATATTCACTGCGTTTCTGTTTTCTGATGATCTTGCCCTTCTTGTCACATGCTCGAATGTACTCTGTCCAGTCGCCGACGGTTCGACAGCTTCTTCTCATTCGCCGCACGCTCTTGACGACCTCCGTACACTCCTTCGTCCATCCTGCTTTGGCCATTTCGTGTGGTCTCGCTCAGGGAGTGGAAATCTCGACGGCCTCCTTCAGTGCATCCAGCAGTTGCTTAGTGTACTCATCTATGCGTCGACGCCCCGCCTCATGATCCGACAGTGGTTTCGGCATTTGTTCTCTCAGAGTATTGATGAACTTCTCTTCATTCATTGCCTTCCAGTTGCGGCGCGGTTTTCGCGCTGGCTCTTCGCAGGCTCTGAGATCTATAATTGTCTGTACCGGCAGATGATCTGAGGAGTTTTCCATTTCTTCGTTGATTTTGCATCGTATTAATCGATTCATAATGCCGTCTGTCGTGAAGATCAGATCTATTGTCGTTTGAGATTCCTGATAATCCCTCGTAATCGTGCCTCGAGGTAGCGTCAGCGATGCGCCGACATTTGTGATCATTTCAATTAGATCATTTGACAATAGATGCTGTCTTGGATAGGACGGTCCCCCCCATGTGGGGTGGTGCAGGTTGAAGTCTCCTACAAGAACGCATTCTTCCGGCATGTGTAGCGCCTTTTCGATGTCTGAAAGACTTCCTCTTTCATGAATGACTTCGTGATCCCTGGGTGGCGAATTGTATGCTTCGTGAATGTGTATAGCTTCCTGAGCCGCCTGTGTGTCGCCTGTTAATGTCTGTAACGTAATCGTGCCTACATCTTTGAAGTGCCATGTTGAGTGCCAGGTGTTGCTGTCAATTCTCTTGTTTATGTAGAAACAGGTTCTACCCCCATTATCCTCCAGCATGAAGCCGGCAGTTGCTGGGCAGTACGCTCTGGAATTCTCATCAAATCGCCAGGGTTCTTGAAGAATCAAAATGTCATAATTCTTTATCTTTTCCTTGTGTAGTAGCGCTATCATCACCTATTCTCTGAACTTGTGAACGTTGTACTGTAGTATTCGAAGCTCCTTTTGCTGAGGCATTAAAGTTCACATTCAAAGCTGTTTGGTGTTCTCTTGAGCGTCTGCGATGTGCTTGCTTCCCTTGTAAGATCTTCAAAAGAAGATGATACTGAAATTGACGTGGTTGGTGTTGACTCCGACTCATTTGTTTTTGACTTCTTGGCTAGGTGATTCAATATAGTGTTTCCGGATGTGGCGGCCGCGCTGAGCAGACGGCTTTCATTTGTTGGGCGTCCCTGTTTTCTCTTCAAGCCATTGTCTATCAGCGATTCCAGGCTGGTAGATGTCTCTGTGAACGTCTTCGGCGCCATCGCTTTGAGTCCTCCCTGCCCTCGTACGGCGTGGTATAGAGGTCTGTGTTTCGTGACTCTCTTTATCCTCTCTTTTTCGGCCTGTCGTTTATGGCATTGAGGGTCAAAGGCCCTGTGTGTACCCCGACACGCCCCACATTTCCACATGTCTCGAGCCTGTTTATGAGAACAGTGCTCCGAGCGATGATCTAGCGCGCAGTAGGCGCACCTTTGCTTGTTTCTGCATCCGTATGTCTTATGACCGTAGTCTTGGCACTTTAGGCACTGATGTGTTCTACAACCCGAATCATAGAACTGCGTGGTTTTTATGTCGGCCTCGTGGCATACCCCCTCGTCAATTAGCTTGTTCGCCACCTCAGCGCTGGCTACGCGTACCACCAGCGAGGCGTATCTCTTCTGTTCACTATCCTTTGTGAGCCACTCGACTTTCTCAATCGTCACCTCCGGGTGTATGCCTTTGTTGGCCTTGGTGAGCGCTTTCGCCCCCTCCTTCTCTATGTCTTTAGGCATTCCTCCGACCCTAATTCCATGTACCACTACCCCGAAACTGGCTCCGCGCAGGCTTGCGTTCGGTGAAACCTCTTTGGTCCAAAAATCGTTTTCCTCCAGTATTCTCTTGCTGCCTTCCGTCTTGACTCGAAATATCAGTAGACCTGGCCGTCTCTTCATAGCCTCTATGTCCTTGCGCGCCGGTAGCGTCTCGTCGGCGTCAATCCCTCTCGCCCACCCCACTATGTCCTCTGTTGTTGCCGCCATGATTCTCTTGACCTTCTCTTCCCCTTTAACGAAGACCTTAACCTCGAATTCCTCGCAATGGTTTCGCACTGGCGGCGCAACGCCAGCGCTGGAGACAAGGTGGCTCCCAAACGGCGCCGCCGACTCCTCGTTCGCTCTCTTCGCCCAGTTGTCAACGCGTCCCTTCTCCTTCGCGGACTCCTTTTCGAGCCTGCCCGTTACCTTCCAATCTCTCCAGCTGATCCTCCATGCGCCGATTGACAGCCGGCGCAGCGACGCGTTGACGCGTCAGCTTTTCTACCATCTCTGTCAATCTCCCCATCTCCCCCCAGGGCACCAGCCCGTTGTTTCTACGTCCGTTGGGCCCATAGAGTACTCGCAGCTTGTTCAATTCCTCGTGTATATCCTCCGCCTTGATTGAATCCTTCTGCGAGGTAGCGATACTCGCCCCTCGCCCACCCGCTGGCGTCGCGCCGGCGGCGCTCATCATCTGCCCTTCAGGATGAAGCGCGGGCATCATGCCGATGGTGTTCTATTGTCAAAAGAGATTGATGTAAATTTTTCTCGATAAAGCGGTTTTTGGATCCAATCCTAGTATTATTTATTCAAATTTCATTAATTAATTAAACTTAACTCATCATTCAAATAATATTATTGAAGCATGTAATTCACTGTTCAAAAAAAAAAAGAAGCTTTCCTTTGACCATATACCGAAATCTTGAGTGGTCAGGTGAGAAATATCGTGAGAAAGGCGAAAGGATTAAGGCGTATATTCAAAGTCGTACAACTAGAGTGAGGCTTCGCTGTCTTTTTACTATCTTCAATCACAGACGCATATATAGAACCACGGGGAATTCTGGATGAAAGAGTCAGAACCGAATTTCTCGCTACCCAATGCACAACTTCTGTTTCAACCAGAAGAGGCGGTACAGGCCGTTTCGATGAATCGAGAGCGACAACGCGACCACTATCTTAAGATTCTTTTTGTACACACTCGAAGGCACAGATCAATATTGAAAACCACCGACAGGATTAAACTCGAGCCAGCAGATGATCGGTAGTTCTGGTTGCTATCGGAATTTCGGGTAAAAAGCGAGTGAAGCCAGGTTGCTGATTCAATTGCGATAGAATACAGACTCAAAAAAGCTATCAACGATTAGTTCAGATGTCAAACTAGAACCGACAGTTGAATGTACAGTATATCGTCAAAAATGTTGTTGCGTTGATGATTGCGACGTGATGTTGAATGTTGATGTATCGAAAAGCTAATCCAAAACTTTGTATGTAAATACATCGGTATTTGGCAAAAATACATGCTGCACTGAGCTTGCGAAGTAAGCAGAGCTAACCCGAAGGGGCTTAGCCGCGCACGTCTGAGGTCCTGAGGCTAATACGAGGGGGATCAGATTACCTTTGGCTTGTCAAATCATCATCCTAATTCAAGCAGAGAAGCTCGCGAATGGATGAACGAGTACACTTTGTTTATCGTTTCTGACTGGCAAAGGCTTTGCCCAGGAGCAGAGGTCCCTTCTGCCTTAAATGTTTACTTCTCTTCTTTGCAGAGTATCAAAGACTTACTAAACAAGCCACATGCAAGATTTGCTTATAAGAAATCAGATTCATGTAGCGTTGGCAATTTGACTGTCTATGACTGTCAGCGCTTCATGCTCATGACTTGAGAACAAATCTTTTTATAAGAGCTCAATATTTTCCAACGTTCTTCTCGCAAGAATTACAGCTTGTCAGCGTTCTTCCTTTCCCGAGCTCAAATTTTAGACAAAAATGTTCTGTGGATGTGGTATTGGATTTGGCATTCGACCCAAAGCTACCACCCAGTCGCAAAGTAGGGCCACAAAAAAGTCATGATGCTGCTTATTGAGTTAACATATCTGCAAAGATCGTGGTATCGCCGAGATGATCACAACCTTGATTGATCAGTATCGCCACAAAGAGAATGAAGACGTCAGTGCTGGCGGCGGAAAATCTTTATTCGCTTAAGAGAAGATTCGGGCCAAGTGGGAACGGCGAAGATCGAAAAGACGGCTTGAGAAGCAGTGAAGGAAGGCCGGTTTAGCGAAGCCCACCAAAGTCTGATGAGGTTAAGGTGTACTACGCTTACAAGCTTACAAGTTCGTAAACAACACCAGTGCCCCTACTGTCAAGACTTCTCTTTTTACTGGAACGCTCCCATGATGGAGAGTGTGTCGGAATCTCAGGGGATTGTTTGGTTGTTGAATACCCGCCTTGGTAGGGCTGGTAGGGCTGAGGCCGGCTAGTAGAGTTTTCACCCTTCCATCCTAGATAGACTTCTATTCAGCAACAATCCATCTATAAAATGCAGGGCGTGGATTGTGCTTACTATCTGGCGGTGCAAAACTCCAACCCTCACAGAGCCCTCCTTGATTGGAGTGAAACCCAATGGTCACCACGGGAAGCTTCGAGGGCAGTGTTGATGATCAATAGCATCGAGTAATATAGCATTCCACCCGCGCATGATGATTTGGTCAACTTGCTGTTATAGTAGCTAACGTAGGAACAACAGTGGTGGTATTACACTGCTCCCTAACCTGATTTCGCTAATCTGATCGGCCGTACTCTAGCATTGAGAATTGTAGTAGCATGACATTTCTGGTATGATGGTCAAAGACATATTTACTGAGTTAAGTAAGCTGGATTATATACTCTTACTACGCCCGATGGTTCACCAGGATTCTTTGGTAGATCCTGATGACACTCGTATAAGCTTGTATAATGGGGTCAGGGAACAGCTCTGGTCCATTGGATATTTTGTAATGTCAACACTGTCCGTCCCTTTTTCCAAGCCATCGTGAATGCTACCCAAAGAGGATCATCGTTTAGATCCAAAAAAACATTACAAGATCACGCAAGCTTTGGACCGTCACGAAATCCCGCAGCTTCAGACCTTTGAAATAAAGAACACTAGGCAGCCAATTCGCTACGCGGATTTGTTGGATTTCTATCGGAACGATAAAGAAAGATTTGCGAGCCATGTCAAGCCACCATGTGCACCACATGGATCTCGCAGAGTCCTGATGGGGCTCTTCGAGAATAGATCACTGAACGACAAGCTGCTCAGAATCTTTAGATTCCGTGGCTTGGCTAAATGTTGTACTTGGAATTCTTTAACTGTCTTCTACGAACTTTCCTATCTAGTTCCCCAAGAGCTGGAACAAAAGCTTGACCACTTGGCGATGTTCTGGGAAGAGCTATCTCTCTTGACAGAGTCCTCTGAGGATATTTATTGCGACGAAGATACATCATCAAAGCTGTCTGGTTTATGGCCATTGAAGTGCGAATCTGACATGGGAAAACTTCGCACACTGGAGAATAGCAGATACTTCTTCGCTTTGGTGACGGACTCAGATATCAGGCAAAGCATTGTGAATAAAATCGCCACACTCAATTATCGTGTGCCCACTTTGCCTTTAGTCATCTCAGAGTCGTCGGCTCTGCGGCAATTAGCATTATTATTGAAGAAAAATTTGAATGCGATGGGTGAACGATCTTTCTTGAAGCACAGCAAACTCGGGTGGAAAGGTCGGCGTGCGGATAAATATCAGTATTGGCAATGCTTCCTTGCAGCTGCCCGAGCGCAATGCAATGGAAGCCACGAAATGTTAATCGATGATCTCAGACGCATCTTTGAAGCTGTTGAGCCTGTGTCACCTCCGCGAATCAGTGCAGCAGCACTTCAGGAAACAAGTGAATTCAGGAGGGTGTCGGCATATCCTCATGGAATTTGGGCATCAGCCGTTATCCTAGCCCTTTTATTCGACGAAAAAACGCTCAGTATAGGACCAAGTACTTGTGTCACCCAGCCCGAGCTTCCTATGATCTTGCTATTACAAGACTTTCTCCTTTCATTCTTCAAGGTTAACTGGTTGAATTCGCAGTTTCGGAACAAGCCATCGAACGCCAGCTGGCGAAATAAGAAGGTTGTCCAATATATCCCGTTCATACTCGACGTATCACTGAAGGAAAGCAATGCTGACGATATCCTATGGGGTGTACTGCATGATGTTGTGATCGACGACACTACTGAAGGCGATGTTAGACGGCGAGGAAAACTAGCTGTTGCCACACCAGTGCAGTCAGTCTACACGTCTATTAGTAATCCAGGAAATGACGAATTTATAACGAGAGGATATTCAGTGCAAACAATTGAAGCAGGACAAATTCATCACGGATCCACAAGCGCCACAAGCGATAAGTCTCACGGTAGCGAGACGGCCAGCTCAGTCTACGAAGATTGGGCCATGGAACAGGGCGCAACCGTCCCTAGCACAAGCTTATCTGGTAACACAGGAACAAAGGCTGACATTTCGGGCTACCGGTCAATTGTGGAAGAGACGCTTCGGAGTGTGAACGACATAAAATCACATGAACAGAGTAAGCTGAAGGCATTGAAAGTAATTAGCGGAAATGATCAAAGCCAGCCAGAAAAAAGGGATTCAATGATCGCTACTAAGAGAAGGATAACTGCGGAAGAAATCAACGTCAAGAACCCCGAGATTGAATGGCCATCCGATGACGACACGCTGTATGGAGAAGAATTTGATCAAGAGCCCTTGCAGTTATTGCAGGTAGTAAAGCTCAATAATGGTCAAGAGAAGTATGCTATGAAACCTGCACTGAAGAATCATCAAGCTAGACCCAGAGCTATATCATACTTAGGCACGGAAGTGAGGCCCCTTGAAAAGAAGAAGCGTTGGGCTCGTGTGTTCGCCCTTCTCTCTCTGAGAAACTAATATCTGTCACTTCTCAACGCTTAAATTTTTTTAGGGGGCTTGTTGGCTAATGAGATGTGGACATATTTCAACAGCTATGACAAGAGTGCCGCCGAAGGCCAACGAATATGATGCCCCAATAGCTTACCAGAAATCGTGTCAGCCACCCAATCAATGGCTTTCTCTTATGGTAATCTTATGACCACAAGTGCAAGTATATGAACTAAGAACAGTCCGCATCGTTTGCCCAACCAGTCAAATTATCACCAAAAATGTCGCTGGGAGACCTTCCAAATCCGCGCAAGCGCTTGCCGACCCCAATAGGAGGCGAAAACTGGCCTAAGCGTCGTCATTTAGGTAACGACTTCTTTGATAACAGTGTGAGAGACAAAGAGACCGAACAAACCACGGGTTTTGGGAACCCGCAGCAGCCAGCAGCCAAAATGATACAGGATAATAGATGGGATATGAGTGGGACGGTAGAGATGAAGATTGAAGCAGCAAGTTGGAATTTCACCTATGTGGGGTCTTATCCCGCCCTTTTGAGTACATACAATTCACTGGCGATGATGAACACTTGCCTGTCCTCTACAAACTCGGAAAAGCCTGATTCCAATCCTCTCTACGATAATAGTTGTTAATGGAGAAACACTTGATCGCAAACGTCTTCAAAGATGATAGATTAGACAAAGTATTACGAATAACACCTTCATCATAGTGACTTCAAATTTGACTTGATTTACCATAGATTGTGATATTCGTATGATGAGGTATAGTGCTCTAAGCATTTCAGGCTGCCCATGCTTTGAAGGCTGCTCAGAACTCGCTCTATCTGAGCAACTGAGAAGAAAAACAGGTATGAGTGGTGTTGTTATATGAGGGTCAGACTCAGAGCAAATATGTGCATATATTGACTATCTAGTAGGTGAACTATAGAGGAAGAAAGAAGTGGGCGAAGGGTAAATACCCATTCACTAGCGCCGGATCAATGCGGAGATTACTAACCCACAGGGGTAACAGTACTGTTCCCTATTTCCGTGGGATGGTGTAGAAACAAGAGGGCAATTGGCCTTATATGTTGGAAATAGAGGAGATGCCGCCTTCACAGGGCTGATAGGGCTGGGGCCCGCTAGTAGAGTTTTTACCTGCTCGCTCCTAGATAGACTTCTACAACCTACCTATCAATATGCCCCCATATGACCTCGTACTCCAACATTATACACGCTCCCCTGCTCATGGGGTCCCTTGCCCCGCTAAGCCCCCAGTCATCCTGGCTCGATATGTACTCGTACATAGCCCCTAGATCCTCCCTAACATTTGAACTGTTGAAGCAATAGGAGCTGCAGTAGGAGCTGTGGTAGGAGCAAGGGGGGTAGTCGTTCAATTAGGAACATAGTTCCTAATTAGGAACATAGTTGTTGCAATGTCCGCTAGCCTGGTTGAGGCTAGCGTCAGTTGCGGCACACAAAACATAGATAGCCTCTGCTGTAGAAATACATACCTTTAGTCAATGATCAGATCTACACTTCATCATGAACGACCGTGTTGGATTACGAGGTCATATGGGGTATTGGTATAAGGTCCAGCTTGACTGGAGGCTATCGGCAAGCGAAGGTGGCTGCTACCCGGCATTGGCTCGGCCAATGTCGGCCGTTAGAGAACACGGAGATTAAGCAGGGAAAAGGGGAACAAATAGGCCGTGCCCCCTTCTGTTTCCCCCATCATCTCTTCCTGTTTCTCCATCCCTTAGGATTCAGCCAGAAAAGCGCTTTTGCCCCACCAACCCACTCCATAGACTCAGTCGCTTAGATAGAGGGAGTGCTTGGCACCTCAGGGCGGCTTCCGGGGCAAATTTTAGCCCTGGAGACCGCCAGGGGCCGCCGGGTTTGCCCAAACACATAATATATATTCGTTCAAACGGAGGCGATGCCCGATAGATGAGGGTCAGAGCGAATATGTGCATGTAGATAAAGCCGGCTTTGGCCGGAGCGGAGATAACTAAACACCGGGTTGTAACATACCCCATTTCCAACATGGGGCATTTTGGTATATTGGTTGTTGCTTGATAGGAGTCTATCTAGGAGCGAGCAGGTAAAAACTCTACTAGCGGGCCCCAGCACTACCAACCCTATATTGGTATATGAGGGTCAGAGCGAATATGTAGGTGAATTATCGGAGGAAGGAAGAAGTTCTTTAAATCTTAAGGTAGGCATGGAAGGCGCCATTAACGAAGTAATTTTTGTTAGAGATGGCAGTAAATTAGATTAGAATATGCTCACCTTCGCTCGCTAGCGCTGTATGCACCGATGAAAAGATCTAAAATACTGGTGGCCCTCGCCGTCAATGCTGACAAGCCGTAAAGGTCGAGCCATGCATAGAAGAAAGCTCTTGACATTCGGCATATTCATAGCGAATGCATACTTCACCAGTATATCAGCGAACTTGCTTATCATGGGAAAATGGGTTAGGCTTACTAGTAATGACAAATGTAGACTGGATTTATATAAGTCTGTGCTATTTCAACAATGTTTGTTCCCAAACCATAGTATGCTACTAAAACATCGCAATTACCATCACCTTGTTCCTTACGTGATCCTCGCCCTTGGCACTTATGTACGAGGTTTTGTCAACGAAACTCCGAATCAATGCTCGACGCAGGTCGTTGACCTCCCTCCAGGCCAGGAGTACAATCTCACAATACCATGTGCCAAATATGTTAGCGCAGATATTCAGCTCTCCAACGGAAGCATTATATCGCTTCCAACTGGGGCCACCGACTGTGCTTCAACAGCGACGCAGACAGACCTGCAACTTTACTTGAGTGACACTGCGCCGCAAGGATCTCTCAATTTGACCATCTTCTGCCAGAATGTAGCCCCTGTCTGTTATTCGTTTAGGGTCGAGGCACCGAATCAGAGTACCCAAAAACACGACTATTCGTTGCGCGAGGTTTGTTCACTTAACAATGCAACAGTACGCACGAACTCAAGCTCGCTGGGCCAAGCTCAAGCCATGCCTCCAAACACACAAGACTCGGGTCTTGCTGCGGGAGCGACTGCAACCGGCTCCAGCCCTTCGGCGGGAAGCCTGGGTCAGCCTCTGAACTCAGGAGTCCCTGCGGTAGCCAGTCCGACCGACTCTGGCTCGCAGCCTCTGAGTCAAGTACAACCTGCGGGAGCGACTCCAACTGGCTCTAGTCCTTCGGGGGGAAGCTCGGCAAGTCCAGGTTCATCTTCAATAGCTGTTACTCAGAACGCTTCTGCTCCTGGAGGAGGCGCTTCATCAACTACCGCTCCCCCGCCCAGGAACGGGCAGGCTATGGCAGCTTCGGGTGGGCCCGCCCTTGCCGGAGGTCCTTCTGGCCCCACTTCCTCATATCCCCAGAGCACTTGTCTCTGCACTTCCTAGCGACAGGTACGTGCTTGGCCTGTGAGGCCCATGATGATGCAGTAAGTTAAATAATCAAGGATAGGAAATGAATAATGCAATACCAATAATTACATTTAAATGAATGCAAAGCTCTTTCCGTCTTAGTATCTCGCGTGTATCTCTTGTCATTTACTTTTGCTACGCTCTATAGACATAACTCGTTGTTACTCCATCAGGAACTGATTCAATCGAAAAAAAGGCCAAATAGAGTTCTGCTGTATGACAATGCGTAGGCCTTAGTGTTACTGATAGGAGAAAATAATTAAAGAGTGGTGTTGGCGCCAGGGAGTGGTATCCAAAAAGTCAAGGATGCATAGGGCAATACCTATGTAGCACGTTGGAAAATAGAGACGCTGACTTGGTCTTCTGTGTGCTAGTTTAACAGTCAAGCCAATACTCCTTGGTTCGGGACACAAAGGCATACACAGTATCATATTGTTGGAAATCTGGGTTGGTGTCCATGCTCGAGTACCTCGGATCTCAAGGCCGATTCTTTTGTTGATATCTTTATTTATCTCGTAGGAGTTCAAAAGACGTACTTAGCTACAGATAATATCATTGAGCGTAACTTACCTTCAATTGTCCAACCAGCAAATAGGCACCTGCCACTCGCTCCTACCTAGGTAGATAGTATTGGTATATGAGGGTCAGAGCGAACATGTGCATGTAGATATATATTGACTATGTAGTAGAGGCATATATCCAGTAGATTGGTAGATTCTTACAAAGGAAGATAGAAGGGCTCCGGAGGTGAGCTATATACCCCTAGAGCCAAGCCGGCTAGAGCCGGCTAGAGCCGGAGCGGAAATAACTAAACACCGGGTTTTATCCGTAGAAGGGTTCACCTAGCACTCGGCTAAACCTAGCAGTCGGACAGCCCTATAGGGCTGAATATCCACATTTCATTTTTTATTGGTATAATCCTACAACATATCAGCAAAACGATGGCAGCCACCCCC
>JAABUO010004159.1_pt1 | contig 17049 bp, 21 predicted proteins | sample 5559291 | NCBI WGS metagenome assembly JAABUO01 (sample SAMN10711878, study PRJNA513372) | rock metagenome | isolation source: Antarctica rocks | place: Antarctica: Victoria Land, Finger Mt sud | reverse complement strand
CTGCAGCAGAGAGTAGGAAATGCTGCGCCATGACACCCGCCAGAAAGTCGGTCCTGCAACCTTGTTCCCACAATCGGCTGCCACGTACAACCCCCAGCACGTCAGTGGCGGTTGCTACATAAGACCGCATAATGCTGCGTAGAGTGCTGGCAGGCGTGATCGCGCTGGCGACCATAGCTGTGGCCTCGGCAGCACCGTCTGAGTCGGGCGACCTCGCGGATGAGGTGCCGAGCGCTCAGGGTGTGTGCGCCGCCGTGGGCGCGCTCTACACAGCGGGCCGAATACGGGCCATCCTGCGCTACGCTCTACCCATCCAATACCAAGGTGCGGGTGCGGACTCGCCTGACAATGCGCGGCGCTTCATGACCGACCGCGGTTGGCGCGAAGCGACTAGTGGTGACTACGGGATGACCCAGTACCCGGATCAGAGCTTCGGGGTCGGGCGGATCGTGCTTGTCCCTGACAAGCCGGCCGCATGGGTGTTCTCGACAGATGTCGGTTCGCTCCACAACCCTTTGCTGTGGGTGCTTGGGAGCACGCCGGACAGCGCCAAGGCCGACCACCTGTTGCTGCAACTAGGCTTTGAGGCGTCCGGCTCTTTCGAGACGACGTTCGTGCGGTTCCGAGGTGAACCTTTTGCGGTGACGCTGTTCGAGGCAGAGGTCGGCGAGTTCGTGGACGTGTATCGGCTCGGCGAGCCTGGAGTAGCCTGCTACTTCCAGCCTCCAGGGTGGCAGCGTTCAGGGCCGCCGCGGTAGCATGTCATGCCCTTGTAGCCGAATTTCTGGATTTGGGTGTTGTGTTGCTATCGACGAAGGAAATATCATGACATCAGGCCAAAGCTTTATAGCGGGTACCAGACAGCAAACCAATGGTCATGTAGGAGAGGATAGAACTTCTGGTTTGCTAGGAAGCTACTTCTGGCTTCTCAGGAGAAACGCAGATTTTGACGGCGCTGATTTTCTTCTTCAAACGGTTGTAAGCTCTATTGAGGAAGAGAGGTCTCGGCGTTCGGGAGTGATGGCGACCGGAGTAGTTCAAGCGAAGTTTTTTGAAGGTGAAAACGGCGTTAGGGTTCGCCGGGATTACACCGAAGAAGCCGGAGAGCCAAGACTTGAGTTCTTTCTTCTCGCACACACGAATGGCGAACAGGGGAAACACCACCACTACTTTTTAACTGCAAAAGATATTGCAAAACTCTCTTTGTCAGAGGACGGTGAATTTAAAGTGTTCCGAGTTGCCAAAAGCAACCAATATGACCATCTTAGAGATATTGCGCCTGATGTAATTGCAAGTGTCATACATAAGCATCTTGCACAGGTAGAGTTTCAGATGAATCAGATGTTTCTGCGTCGGGCCTTTTTCAACTATAGGACATCTCACTTTTTAACCGATGAAAATGTTCAGAGTGCATATTACCTTGATATCTTCAAAGGAACACCCATAGTCACCGTTAAAGATGAAGGAGAGGAAAAAGAAACGGCAAGGCTGATCGAACTCCGCCGTGATTTTTACCCTTGTTCTGGCGAATTTTCTTGGGGATACGGAGGAACCGGCCCTAGTTTCTTGGCTGTTTGCATTCTTGCCCATCATTTCGGCGGCGAGGCCCCCAGCGATGAGCAAAGACGACGGGTTGTAGATAAACTGGTCAGTCAGCTAGACAGAATGCAATCTCATGTCATCACAACGAGGCAGCTCCAAGCTTTGGTTGGAGGACGCAGGACAACACCGATTACCTAGGAAGTTGATAGCACACCGTCAGGTGTCATGCAGACAACGCTGAACCGGAACCAAAATGAACACCATTGATTTTACTCGGCCGTCCCGCAACCGTCCATCCTGTACGCCGAATCCCCATTATGGAAAGACAGGGGAAGTCAAGGGAAAGCAGCGGGGCAGTCGTGGCGGAGCGCATGGGGCCGGAGAGCCGCGGGGACTTGATGGAGGGTAGTATTCGGGGGTGCTGGAAGGTGCCGAGGCAGGCGCGAGGACTTGCCAAGGTCGTTGCGTCAGCGGTCCTGGGCCGTGTGCCAGACGCGGAGAACGTGTCACCGCGGTAGTCCTCCGCCGATCCGCGTCTCCCAATAATCCCAAGGGAACGTTGCGCTTTCGATGGAAGCGAAGGCGACCCGATCATGCCCCGTCAAAGCCGCACGCGCCTTATCCAGATTGTGCTGCCTTACAAAACCAAGGAGGCGGATTTCCCAACCGTCAACGACGCCGTCGTCTTTCAGCTTCTGACGAAGAGGGGTGAACCATTGTCTCTCACGGTCTTTCGCTTTCGTCGTGATCGGACCTATGTCAGCCCCGCTCGCTACCTCAACGACGACGACCTCACGCTTCTCGAAATCGAGCGCCACGAAATCAGGACAAGACCAATCGCCCTTAGAACCCGGAGCGGGAATGCCGTATTGTGGGACGATGAACACTTTACCGCCTCGCGTAAGGTAGATGGCAATGACCTGTTCAGCGAGTGCTTCCATAAGCACCACTGTAGATCGCCAACTCCACCTTCTTCCAGGGGGACACGCGAACTGGCGGCAGCTCCCCCGCCACGATCCGCACCGCCTCCCGCATGGAGGCAATCAGCTCCTCCATCAGGTCCGCTTTGGGCGGGCGGAGGCGGGGCGCGCGGCTCATGCTGGGCCGCCCGCCCCGGCGTCGTCCAGCTTGGCGATCAGCGCCGCCACGTTCAGGCGCCCGAGAAGGTCTTCCAGCGTGAAGGGGCACGCTTCCGGCAGCGGGAGGGGCGCGACGCCGTTGTCCTCCATCGCCGCCCGCGCCCGCTCCATCGCCTTGTCGTACAGGTCGTCCAGGCCGATCCGCTGCTGCATGGACGGGGTGAACCGGCGCTGCACGTCGTGCCGGAAGGCCCTGACCTCGTCGCGCCAGTGCTTGGCTGACTGGCTGTCCGGCATGGCGTGCAACTTGAGCAGGTGGGTCAGCGCCTGCTCCAGCAGGCTTTGGCAGGCGCGAAGTTCCGATAGCCCCACGTCCTGCACTTCCTCGATCACATGGGGCCAGTCCACCGCTTCGTTCACGCCCTCGCCCGCCGCCAGCCGGCGCAGCAGCGCCGCCTGGTGGTCGGCCCAGGCCAGGGCGTCATGCTCGTACAAGCCATCCGGCATAGGGACCTCCTACTTGGCCGCGGGCGGCGGACCGCCATTCTTCAATGCGGCTAGGGCGTCCACCAGGTCGGTCTGCAACCGGGTCGGCGCGGCCTGGCCGTCGCGCCGGGCCTTGCGGCCATCGCGCGTTTCGTCCAGCTCGCGGGCCGTGGCCGTGCGCCCGGCCTGGTCCTTGGGCCGGAACCAGAGTTCGACCGCCAGCACCTTGTTGCGCGGCCCCTGCTCCACCTTCCAGCCGCAGGCAAAGTTGGCAAGCTGGTTCACCTCGGCACAGGCCGGCTCCACCACCTTGCGCCGGATGTCGCCCCAATCTCGATACCGACCAGTCGGCACCCCCATGACCTCGCGCAACTCCTCCACGGTGCCGCGCCAGCGCGCGTCACGGCGGCCGACCAGCAAGGCGCCGCGTTCGTAGAGGGTGACGCTGTATCGGCTCTCAAAGGCCAGCAGGGCGGCTCGGTTCATGGCGGCGTAGTGGTCGCTGCCCTGCATGGCGCGGCGGGCCGGCTCGCTGAACTCCCACCAGACCCGCGCCTTGTCGTCCTCCTCCAGGTGCTCGATGCGGTAGGCCACCACGGGGGCGACCAGGGCGGCAGCGCGCCCGTCCGGGGCTATGGTGCCGATCCGCAGCAGGGTGCCTTGCAGTTCGTCGAAGGCGTCGCTCAGGCGGTCGTTCGAGTTGTGGCTGCCGCGCAGACCGCGCTTGAGCACGCTGTGCGGCCCTGGCTTCCAAGCATCGCCGGCGGCTGTCTGAATCAGCAGGGCCAGCATCTTGCGGGCGGCAGCCGAGGGCGAGGAGCCTTTGGCGAAGCGCGCCTCGATCAGCTCCCCGGCCTTGACTACCTCGTCGTTGGGCAGAGTGCGCGCGGCCTGGTGCGCCGCCCGCATGGTGCGACCGACAGGTAGATTTTCGGCCGGAAAGAGCTTGGTCATTCCGAGATCATAAACCCGACCTACGACAATGCTCAAGGTCGTAGATCGGGCACCCCATCGGTCGGGGGTCCGCACCCCATCGGTCGGGGGTCCGCACCCCATCGGTCGGGACGGGCACCCCATCGGTCGGGGGTCGAAGTGTTTTTCCTTTCTAAATCAATGACTTAAAAATCCCGAATCCTTGAATCCTTAGAATCCTTGAATCCTTCACGCACATGCGCGCGACTCCCTGTGGATAACCCGCGTTGCTGATGGCGGTAGAAGTGCCACGGTGCTCGCTGCGGGCAAGGGGTGGGTCCTCGCCGTGCTCGCCATGCTCGGCCCGAAGCCGGGCCTGCGCGTGGCTGCGCGCGGCTCCGGTCCCGGCGCCAAGCGGCGCCGCCCTTGCCCTCCGCTGCGCGCCGCAGCCGCCGGATGGCGTCGGGACGAGGGGCGTCCCGATCCATCGACGCCGGCCTCCGGCCAGGGTCGAACAAGGGGCTGACAGGGAAGCGGGCTGGACAGGGCGAGCGTCTCATCCCTCACGCCCCTCATCCAGCATGAACCAAAAAGCCGCAGGGAAGCCCGCCAGAGGCCGTCCAGAGCAGGACGCAGGGGGATTATCGTCCACAGGCCAGGAAGGCCACCAGCGAGCTTCCTAGAGGCTCGGCAGGCTATACAGGGCCGTCCCGTCGCGCTCGCGATCTAGCGCCAGTGGCGAGCGATGTAGAGCGTAGCCACTGCGATGGCAGCGATCAGCAGCAGGCCGAACAACGCCGGGACAGGTGGCAGGACCAGGAGGTGCATCACTGCTTGTGGTGCAGCAGGAAGCGGCGGGCAAGGTTCACACGATGAACCCTCGATCCAGCAGGCGTCGCTGGTCAGGCTGCCGGACGGCGGCGGATAACCAAGCGAAAGCCGCTCAGGACGGCTAGGCCAACACCGACCAGGGCGAAGGACGCTGGCTCTGGCACAATGACTGGTGCTAGCTGGAAGCCGTTGACGTTAGCTTCACCGACCCTGGCCGAGACTCCAATGGACAGGTCTCCCAACGAGTCCGCCGCCCCGGAGAAGACCAGGTAGTTGTTACCTTGGATGAACGTGCTTGCATTGGTTTGCGTAGATACCTCTGACAGGCCGTTCACATTGACGGTGCTGCTTCTCCCAGCGGAGTTGTTGTCTCCTTGGGTGTAGAAGTAAAGGCTGTATTGCTGCCCGGCAGACAGGCCCACGAGCGTCAGCTTAATGCCAGACCCGCTTGTGTAGAGGATGCCCTGCTCCAGGTTGGCATATGGTGTGTTCGTGAACGCGGTGTTTGCAGGGTTGGCCGTGTAAGCGCCGTCAGCTGCGAACGTCAGCGAGATGCCTGTTGCTGCCTGCCTAGTATCAACCAGCTTGCCTGCGCCTGATGCGCCGTTGAAGTAGTTCCAATAATCGCCCGCAGCACCGATGACTGCCGCACCGGTTTGCTGTCGGCTCGGCGACGAAGCGGAAAATTGCACGTCGATCACGGTAGCGGATGCGACTGAGGCCGAGAACAGCAGTGCGATGCCCGCTAGGACAGAACCGGGGGCGATGTTCTTCAAGGCTAAATCCTCAGAAATTACTCGATGACATTAGTATCTGGAGACTGCGGTAGCAGGACGGCCCAGGGTGCTATCTCGCGATTACATTGCCACTGTCGGCTATCATTTGATTTCTGAGACGTCAAATCAGTATTAATATGATTGAGCTATGAAATGTCAGGCGTCCTTGGAGGACGCTGCGTACAGCGACAGGCCGCCTCGGGCCGACTTGTCGTGGCCCTCTACGTCCGCTGTCGTCCGCGAGGCTTGGACGAAGGTAAATCTGCGACGGAACATCGCGACAACCATCCCGTGAGGGATGACTTGGTCTGTAAGTAAGAGACCGTTGCGCTTTCGTGGTGGGACAGAAACCGGACGAAGCCCGGACGGAGGACGGACGGACGTAGGGCAAAAGAGCAGACAGAAGCCGGATGGAATACTAGGCTGCCTGGTAGGCATGGATGTGGGCAGGGACAGGCGCGGATGACAGGGCAGCACGAGAGCTGGGCGGGGGACGCGGACCTGCAGGAGATCCTGACCGTTCTCCGGGACGCGCCGGCCAGGGCGCGGGGCGGGCACAGCCCGATCTACCTTTGGCTGTGGCGGCATCACGGGCAGCTCCAGGAGGAGCTTGACCCTCCCTGTCGCCCGGACTGGCCGGCGCTCGCCGCCGAGCTGGGCAAGCGCGGGGTGGTGGACGGCGCCGGCAAGCCGCCCACCGCCGAGCGGACCCGCAAGGCGTGGTGGCAGGTCAGCCGCGACAAGGCGGCCGTGGCAGCCGGCACGGTGCGGCGGCGGGGTAAGGCATCAGCCACCGTAGCCGGGCAACCCGCCAGCCAGGCCCGGCCTGGCTCCTCGGCACCTGACCTACCGCTTCCATTCTTTGAGCCGGTTGAGGCAGTCGAGGTCGAGCCGGAGCCAAAGTACACGTTCCAGTTTGCAAGTGCGAAAGACTGGACCAAGGTAGCCGACAAGGGGGACGGTTGAGGGCCGATCCCAAAGGGAAGGCGTGCAGACTCAAAATGCGAGTGTGCAGCATTAGTCGGAGTAGGCTAGTTAGGAAATGCGCTTACATATTGTTGACGGTCGTCAACGCGTGTCGGCGACTCCGGCCCCTGTCAGCCGAACCGGAACCGCTTGCAGTTTACCCGCAGCCGCAGCCGCAGCATCCGTACGACCGCGTCCGGGCCGCCTTCGACGCCCTGTGCGGCCCATGCCTACGAACGGGCATGGTGCCATGCTGGCGCCATCGAGGCGACGTGGAAGCGACGTCGGAAGTGGGTCATATGGACCAATGCACCGCTCGTGCTTTGGGGGTGTCGGTAGTGCTTACCCCCTTCCTCCTGCCCCCATCCATCGCCGTCCAGAACCACCCCCGCCGGCCCCGCGCAGCCCGTGCCTAGGAACGGGCATGAGGAAGGACAAACCACGTGATTAGCGTCGAGTGCGGGATATGTTTGATGGGATCAATGTTTAACAGCGTGGCAGGTTCCACCTCTTGAAACCGTCAGTAAATCGGGGTTCCGTCCCGCCTGCGTCCGCTGCGCAGGTTGAGCATCTCACGAATAGCCTCGATGGAACCAGGCTTCGCCGTGGATGGCTCATCCTCCGGCCTGCCCCACCATCGCTCTGCCTTGGGAGGGCTGGCCTGATGCTCGCTCGCTGGCGGGGGCGGCGCATCTGGCTGGGCGAGGGCGGGCGGGCGCCAGCCAGGGGGCGCTCGGGGACGTGCTGAGGGTCCGGCGCGGGTGCCGAGCAGCCGCTTGGCTTCATCGGCGGCGACATCGCGGCAGACCCGGTGCCACACGCGCCGGATGGTCTCGCGGGTGGGCGGGTTGCCGGTGGCGCCCATGACGCCGGCAGCGCCGACCTGGTCCGCGATGGTCCGCCATGAAGCGTCCGTCTCCTCGAACGCGGCGGCGAGCTTTGCCTTATTGGCCCGCAGGAACCGGTACAGGTCCTGCCGGCCGCGGTAGGGGCGCTTGGCCAGGCCGGCAGCTATGTGGGCAACTCGCTCATCGGTCATGCGGGCAGGATCGCTGACGCAGATGCGAACGGCAACGCTGACGCTGGAACCCGGCTGGCTCGTGCAGCCAAGCGCCAGTCGCAGGTCAGTTCCGCCTCCCTCATGCCGACACAACGCCCCCGCCGTGCCGACCAACTGCCAACATGCTGCCCACCCGATTCAGGCAGGAAGTCGGTATACACCATTGCATTCCTCCGGAATGCCTTGGAGGCGGTGGGCAGCCCTGCCGCGCGCCGGATTTACACGGTGCAAATCCGGCCCTTGTAGGAATGCTATCAGGCCAGCCATCGGGGGAGACTAGGCTCGGCCTCATCCTTCCCTCCTGCCCCTCTCTGCTACCCAGGACCACCCTGCCGGCCCCGCGCGACCCGTACCTATGAACGGGCACGAGGAAAGGAAAACCACGCGAGTAGGGACGAGTGCAGGATATGTTTGATGGTAGCAGGGTATTACACCAAGGGGCCTCAACCTGACGCCTGCCGACCCGCCCCCGTTTACGGGTGCAATGAGCTGTCAGAGCTAAGTAGAAGCTGACGGGTTGTACCTAGGGACGAACATGCCGTCTCTGGGGACGGTTCAGGGCGTTCCCAGAGACGGCATGTTCGTCCTTAGAGACAAGTCCCCAGGGACGGGCTACGTTGTCCCTATGGACGGCGAGGACAGAACGGGACGGGAGCGCAAGGAACGGTTGCGGACACGGCGCGACGAGGCCGGCATGGCGCAGGTGTCGGGCTGGGTACCAAAGGATCGCCGGTCCTATGCGCGGGAGGTACTGGCGGCACTGGCCCGAGGCGCCAATCACTTGCCGCCAGACCCGGAGCAGGTCGCCGCCCTGGACGCAGCCCAAGCGGACGCTACGGCGGCTAGATCTGCGGAAATGGCAGCGCGAGCGGCGCTGACGGAGGCCGAGCAGCGCCGGCAGGTGCTGGCAGCCGAACTGGACGCTGCCCGCGCCGAAGGCGAAGTGGCACGGGAATCTGGTCGCCAGGCCGAGGCTGCCGCGGTAGCACGGGCCGAGATAGCGGAGCAGGCGCGGGGGGCCATTATGGGCGAGCTGCGGGCAGCCGAGGCCGCTGCGGCGCAAGCCCGGGCGGAAGCCGAACGGTTCCAGGAAATGCCAGGACTGCGGGGCCGGGTCGTGCGTTGGCTGGCTGTCACGCAGAACGACAAACGGTAGCTGTAGTGGCTTGCACTCACCCGCAGTCGGGGGCGTAATTATCGGCCTGAACCGGCTCACGCTCGCTGGGATTATCGGGCGCCCCTGGCTTACGCTACATGACTTGGGGATGATCCAACATCGCTGTTACGAGCCGCAAAGTAGCGCAGAGTAGCTTACGGGATCGGACGGACTACGGGGCTGCGGGGCGCGCAGCTCCTCCCGCAACGTCGCGGGCATGGGTTGCCAGACCGGACCCCCCGCACTCCAGCGAGTTGGCCGATCATGGTGTCCACGAGCTGGGGTCCGAGTGCATCTCAGGTCGGCTCAAGGCGCGGTCTGCAAAAGATTGAAACTGTTTGGTGAAAAGCCTTGTATATGCCACGTCCACCGGACTACTCGAAGACCCAGCCCGTGAATCACTCAGTTCTCGGAACGAGTCTGCTACTGCTTCAGCAACGGCATTCTTCGTATTGGCAGGTTTTCCATTTGGCAGAAAATAACCTGGCGTTCCCTCAGCATTGAGTGCTTTTGGACCATCACTGGGGCTTACAGATTTTTCATTGTCGATTGCAAACATAAGATGCCAGGAAAATATACGAATGGCGTACGCGCTTTGTTGAAGCGATGTCGAAGACAACCCAGCATCAATTCGGGTCCCAGTATATTCCTCGAAAGCAGATCCACCTAGACCTTGCGCCCTTGCAGCGGCCTGCTTGGCGGTATAGGAGGAAAAATCCATAGAGTTAACCGCTTTCATGAAATCAGAGCCTCTGGTCAGGACGTCAAATTTATAGTCCTGATTAGAGTAATGGTATCCAGTCACAGGAGCGTTGTCCGCTAGAGTCGAGTCGACAGTATAATTTTTATAAGCTTCAAGCTTTTGCTCATCTGATGCTTTTGGGTCGTTGATAGTGTCAGCATATGATTGGAAGACGGGGTTGAGCTGAATGGATTCCGCTTTTTTTATCCCAAGTGCAGCGGTCGCAAGTGTCAGCTGATATTCTTTTATATCTTCTTTAGAAGAATCTACACCAGGTTCCTTAACTGTCTCACCAGCGTCCCTGAGAAAATCAAGGGCCCTTTGGGTCAGTGTTACCGAATCGCTTGCTGTGGTTGAACCGGTCGCGGCTTGTGCGTCCAACCCTGGTTTCTGGGTTGATGCTGTAGTCACCACGGGTACTGAAATGGTTGACCCCAGGATCGAGCTGACTGACACAGACATTCTTATTGCTCTCAGCAATCACTGACCCATGCTAATCACGTAAGTGTGGCGATACAAGTTAGGGATCGTTATTTTTGGTTTATCGGTGAGTGAAGCGAAGTAGAAAGTGGAATATATCGTTTCATAAATTGTCTATTTGACGAAGTGGGCAAGGCAGCGTGCGGGTGGATGCGCCACCTTAGATTATGCTGCACCGCAGCAACGCCGAATGTGTCTTATGAAAAGTCTGAGACAGTTCCGGTGAAGTTCCCGGGCAGTCGCCGCTGGTGGCGGACGGCCAGGGTCAGTATCGAGGGCGTCGCAACTGTGTTTAACCGGGACTAGGTCGGGCGCGAATACTTACACGAACACCAGCGCCAGCACGTCCGACATCGCTAAGGTGTAGGTGTCCCCCTGTTCCGTCTGCACCCTGAAACTGTCCGACGTGGCCGCGAGGATCATGCCGGATACACTCGTCTCGAGGCTCCCTAGAACCACCGTCCATACCGCTTTGCGGGGGTACGTCGCGTCCAGCATCTTGGTTACCGTATCAGCGTTCATGTTCAACCCGACCCCTCGCCTTGGTTTGTGTCGATGTGCGGCAGCACACCGCCGGGCCCTGGTGACGGGCCGCTGTGCTGATCGCCTGCGCCAACATCATGGATGCGCTTGTCTCACAAGCGAAGTTCGTTGCATCACAGTATTTCTAGAACATACAGATGTGGAAAGTTAGTTTCCTGTCCCGTTTTCACTAGCGCCCGATTGGTGTGATGAAACATCTGCCTGGGCTACCTGCACCTACGTCATGTGTCTGCGCCGTGTTCTTGAGCGTGCCTTGTCCGGTGCTGACCCTTGCTCTGGGGAAGGCGTCAGCGGCCTCCAGCTCATGATCACCTCCAAGCACACCTGTGCCCGTGCATTGTCGGTGATGAGCGGAAAGTGCCGGCGCAGTTCGATCACGCCGGACAGCTCGCCCCCGTCCTGGCAGGCTTGGCGGATCGCATGGGTGGTTGCTTCATCTACGGCGAACATAGCAGGAGCTTGGACCTGCTTGCCCGGCAGGAGCAAGCAGACGTTCTGCGACAGGCGCGCAGCGATGGGAACAGGATCAGCCCGTCCCGCCCGAAATCGCTGGGACCCTACCCGTGTTTCCGTCTCTTACTGTACGTTTCCGTTCGGATGGGCCTTCCGGCCCTGTTATGGCGAAGCTGGAGCGGTGCGGGCCAAAGGCGCGCCCGTGCATCCGGGTGGACGAGAGCGCCGGTGGGTTCAGGGACCGGAGCGACTTCCGGGTGATCTTGGGATACTAGCCGTGGTGAACCGCAGTTATTAAGATGGCCGTACCTGAGATCATTGCGACGGTTTACGAAACACGATTAGGGAACATACAAAGTATTGAAGTGTTTTTGTTGAAGGCTTTGATCCGTACCTGACCAATTGCGGCAGAACGTTTGCGTACTGCCCATCAGTAGCGTGGGTAGCTACGGCAATGGTGTTCTAAGCGACTGCCTCATCATAATGGAGGTATGCCGGATCGAACCCCGCCGCGAGCGTGAGTTTGGGCCAATCATGCACAATCAGGGTTCCGTTCCTGAGATCAATCAGCTTCTCGCTGCGCAGCCATTGCAGGGTTCGGTTAACATGCACTGCGGTCAACCCAAGCGTATCGCCCAGTTCCACTTGCGTGAACGGCATCCTGCAGGTCAGGCCTTGCGCCAACCCGGCCCAGCGCATGCGTAGCAGGAACTCGCACAGCAGGTGTGCTGTGCGCTGGTAGGCCGTACGGCGCCCGACGTTGACAACCCATTCTTGTGAATTGGCAGCTTCAATCAGCGTCATGCGCCAAAGTGCCAATATTCGGTTCGGATGGTGACGCGTCCAATCAAGAATGGTTGCATGAGGAACGAACGCGACCCGTGCTGGGGTAAGCGTGCCGATACTGTGGCTGAGGTGTCCAAGCAGCAGGCTGGACAGGTTGCACAGGTCGTTCGCCAGGTGCAGGGCAAAAATCTGCCGTTCCCCGCATTCTAGTATCTTGTAGCAGCAGGCAAACCCTTCGAGGAGCAGCGGGCAGTGCAGCAGAAGGTCGCCCTCGCGGGCTATGTCCTGGTTGCCCTTAAGGTCATGCACGACGAGGGAGCTGTCTTCCAGAACGTATCGTTTCAGGTCAGAAAGGGCGCCGCGCTGCTGCGGCTTGCGGGTAGCGAGTCCATCCAAGATCAGTCACCATTTTCGACGTTCTTACGTAGAACGTCAGACTTAGGTGTGTCTGACTCTTGTCAACCAGCGCAGCAACCAGGAATTGTAAAATCGAGTTCGTTCCATGCGCCTGGGTTGTGGTTGCTGGGATGCCTGCCTGATCGGAATGTGTCGTACGCCCCCTTTTGCTCCAGGAGGTCGTGGAGGCCCTGAACCGCCTGACCGCGAGCCTCTGGCCAGCCCGGGCCGCCGCGGCGGCGAAGGTGGGCATGTGCCGGCCGCCTACAGCGCGAGGCGGGCCTTGCTCATCCGCAGCGTGGCGACCATGCCCGCAGCGGGCCAGTCGTAGGCAACGGAGCCGCCGAGCTGCCCGGTCATGCTCTGGGCGACCAGCTTGCTGCCGAAGCCCGTCGGCCCCCTAGTGACAGCAACCGGCGGACCGCCCCGCTCGGTCCAGACAAGCGTCAGGTCGTCGTTGTTGGCAGCGCATGACACGTCCAGCATGCCGTCCGCTGCCGAGAGCGCACCATACTTGATCGAGTTGGTCGCAAGCTCGTGCACGACCAGGGCCAGCGTGGTGGCCGCGGCTTCTCCGACGCGCAGCTCCGGCACGGAGATGCGGACGCGGCTGCCAACGCTCTCCTTGTCGCTGTAGGGCGCGAGCAGGATGGTGAGCAGGTCGCCCAGGTCTGCCTTGCTCTTTGCCTCGCCGGGGATGGGGCGCACCAGGTCGTGGGCATGGCCCAGGGCGGTCAGCCGCTGCGTCAGGTCGCGCTCCATCTCCGTCGTGGTCGCGGCCGAGCGTGCGGCGATGGCGGTGAGGGCGGAGGCGATGGCGAACAGGTTCTTGACCCGGTGGCCCATCTCGCCCGCGAGCATCTCATGGGTCTCCTCTGCCCGCTTGCGCTCGGTCACGTCAAAGAACACGCCGAACATAATCCGTCCGACGATGCCCGCATTCTCGCCCTGGCCCCGGGCGGAGACCCACCGGGTCTCGCTCCCGTGCAGGATGCGGAAGTCCACCTCGTAGGCGCCCGCGATGGCCTGGGTTTCCTTGAACGCGCTCCTGACCCTGTCGAGGTCCTCGGGGTGGATGCATGCGGACAGGTCCTCGAAGGTGACCAGCTTGCCGCCTGGCACGCCCCACAAGCCGTGCGCGCGCTCGTCGAGGGCGATCTCGTCGGTGTCGATGTTCCACGACCACAGGGCGACCCCGGCCGCGTTGGTGGCGACGCGCAGGCGCTCCGCGTCCCATACCAGGGCGCTCGATCCTTCCCATAACACCGGGCTGCATCCTCCACACTCGGCCAGGGCGCCGGGACCATGAAACCAGAGCAACGCTATGCAGCGCAGTCCACCAGGCACGGGTTCCTGGCTGCCGCGGCTGCGGTGAACCCCTGGACACGGCCATAGCAGCCGCACGCGGCAGCTTCCAGTCCGGGCCGGTCGCAGATGGTGACGCGCCCACGCCCCTGGCCGACCACGCCTGCCGCCTGCAACGCCTGCATGGCGACCGTCACCCCGGATCGCCGAACCGCGAGCATGGCGGATAGGAGTTCCTGTGTCAGGGCCAGATTGTCCCCGTCTGACCGGTCGTGCGCCATCAGCAGCCAGCGCGCGAGGCGCTGCGGCAGCGGGTGGCGGCTGCTGCAGGCCGCCGTCTGCGCCACCTGCGCCATGAACGCCTCCAGGGCCTGGAACAGCAGCCCGCGCAGCACCGGCAAGGCATTGAGGCTGCTGCGCAGCGCCGGCGCCGGCATGCGGAGCGCGTTGCCCGGCATTTGCACCACGGCCCGGTGGAAGGACGCCGCCGTCGGGCTGAGCAGGACCGGGAGGCCGACCAGGCCCTCCCGGCCGACCAGGCCGACCTCGGTGCTGCTGCTGCCACCGTCGGTGTCGGCCATCATCGCGGCAAGGCCCTGCTCGACGAAGAACACCTGCTCGATGCGCTCCCCGGCCTCGTGCAGCCCCTGGCCGTTGATCCAGGGCACGCGCGTCAGGAGCGGGCGGAGCTGCGACAGCTCGGCCGGCGGGAGGGCGGACAGCAGATCGTTCTTGCAGAACGCTGGCGCGTGGAAGTCCATGGCATACGCACTTCTCAAAGGAGAGCGGGAGCGTCTCTCAGCCGCTTGCGCTCAGATGTTGCTGCAGGCGATTTATGTACTATAACAGACATTACTAGGACTGGTCCAAGTCTTTTTTTATGGGCGCACGCTGCACCGCAGCAACGCAGAACATGCAGTTATGGAGACCACGCGGCGGCTGGCCGGCCTGACGCGATGCCGCCAAGGTAGGCCAGTCGTTCGCGCTGCCCGACCTGCCGGCCGCGGCGCGGCGGCGGCGCGGCCGGCACGGGGCGCACGCTGGCTGAGGAGGTGCATTGATGGCGACCGTTGACGATCTTTCGGACGACTACCCCGCGAAGGTTCCAGGGCTGACCGCCGTCCAGGTGGAGGTCAACGGCACCACGGTCATGGCCGAATACGCGGTCGTGGGTAGCACCCTGCTGTTGACCAGCACCGACTTTGGGGATGGGTCGGTTGAGCTGGGAGGCTTGCTGCCGGAGGACGTGGCCGTGCGCCTGCTGCGGGGCAAGGCGGAGGCGGCGATGGCGCATGGTGGCGAGCACTTCATGCGCGATGACGAGGTCAATGCCCCTGAGACCCCCGATGCATGAGGGAATCTCGTTGCGCTATGCGATTCGCGTAACGGCGGTTATGGAAATCTATTTTTCTATATCATTCCGTCGAACAACCGTTTGATGAAGCGAGCCCAGATCATTGGGGTGCCTGTGGCTGTGCCGTCAGCAATCTCGTGAGCGCATCGCTCAGTTCCGGTATGGAGAATGGCTTCTGCAGCCTCGGACATCCCTCGTAGCCGTGCGGGGTGCTGTCCCTGTTGTAACCGGTCGAGAACACAAAGGGCATGCCTCGCGCGATGAGGGCGTCCGCTACGGGGTAGCTCTTCTCTCCGTTGAGGTTGATGTCGAGCAATGCTGCATCGAAAACCTCCGTCTCGATCATCGCCAGAGCCTGCTTGATGCGGGCGGCAGGCCCGACGACGACGCAATCCAAGCTGACGATCGCCTGTTCCAGCGCCCACGACACCATCACCTCGTCCTCGACCAGCAGGATGCGGCGGCCGGAGAGCAAGCTGTCCATGCGTTATCCGCCGATCATCTTCGGAGGCGGCATGACGATCCGACAGATCACGCCGGCAGGCTCGTAATCGAGGTGAACCTCGCCATCCAGGTCCTGCGCCAGCCCGCGCTCGATCAGGCGGGAGCCGAAACCCTTGCGGCTGGGTGGCGACACTGGCGGCCCGCCACTTTCCTGCCAACGCAGCCGCATCCGCTCACCCTCCAGGGTCATCTCGACCTGCCAGTCGATGTCCACCCTGCCGGCAGCGTTGCCCGAGAGTGCGCCATACTTCGTCGCGTTGGTCGCCAGCTCGTGGAACACCATGGCAAGGGTCAACGCTGTTTTGGGTTGCAGCCGAGCGTCGTCGCCCCGGACCGAGAAGCGGGCGGCTTGGGGATCGTCAAGGCCAAAGGGCCGCAATATCTGGCTGATCACGTCGCGCAGGCCTACCCTCTCCCAATCCTTGCTGCCCAGCAGGCTGTAGCCCTTTGCCAGCGCCAGGATGCGCCCCTCGACGAGACCAACGGCTTCCCTGTCGGCCACATGCTGCAAGGTCTGCCCGACGATGGCCAGCACGGTGACAAGGGTGTTCTGCACGCGGTGGTTCAGCTCGTCCAGCAGGAAGCGGAGGCGGTCCTCCTCCTCCTTGTGCCGGGTGACGTCCACGAACGAGGCGAAATGCTGCACGATTGCGCCGCTCCCGTCCCGAACCGGGCTGATGAAGATCACGACCCAGAACACGCTGCCGTCCTTGCGGCGGTAGCAGACCTGCGTGTCGAGGTCGCGGGCGCCCCCGAACGCCGTCTGTATTTCCCTCAGCGCCTCGGGATCGGTGTTGCGCTCCATCAGGAAGTCGAAGCTTTGGGCCAGCACCTCGTGTTCCTCATACCCCGTCAGCTTGAGGAACGCCTCGTTGACGAAGATGATCGGATGGCCCGCCGCCTTGGCGTCGGTGAACACCATCGGCATACGTGTCGTCTCGGCGGCGACGACGAACGGGCCGAGTTCTTCCTTGACCCCCTCGACGTCGGCCTCAGCGGCTTTCTGCTCCCCGGACTTCTTCACATCATCGGGCACGGCTACTCCCTCTTGCAATCTTTCAGGGCTTCAAGGTGCATCCGTAATGGCACCTTCGATATCCAGGTTTGCATTTTGGCTATGGAGGTGTAACGCGCGATGATAAACCCTCTTTACGTCTGGTCGGCTAGTGCGCGGCCCATGTCCGGCCGAGCATCTCGATCTCCGCGGCCGACGTTGCCGAAACCCGGCCGACGCACCTGTCACCGCTCCAAACCTCCGCACGCTCGCCGAAACCGAGCAGCCGGCGCGCGAGCGCGTAGGCCTGCCTGTCGTCGGCGCACTTGGCGTTGGACTGCTGGACGACCCGCCCGCTGCCGTTCAACAGGTCAATCCGGTAGTCAGCCATCTTGGTCCTCATGCCATGTCAGGTTGCAAGGCAGGCGCTTGCCGGCCGCGGACGGCCGAGGCGGCAACGCAGGCGGGCGGATGCGCGTTGCGCGACACATCATGGTGCGGAGCTTCACACAAGGGCTGGGGCAGCGTAAGCCCTCAAATGATCATACTGCACCGCATGTCGCTGCAAGGTAGAGATGTCATGGCGTGTGCAAAGTAGAGGTGGCACTAGGGCCTATGCCGGACGGCGCGCCAGGCGCCTCCAGGTTGTTCACCGCTCGCGCCCGGCCCGCCGCACCACGCCGC
>JAABUO010004156.1_pt1 | contig 17053 bp, 15 predicted proteins | sample 5559291 | NCBI WGS metagenome assembly JAABUO01 (sample SAMN10711878, study PRJNA513372) | rock metagenome | isolation source: Antarctica rocks | place: Antarctica: Victoria Land, Finger Mt sud | reverse complement strand
CCTGCAAATAAATTATGCGCATCTGCACGGTATTAAAACAGCACTCTTGATCTTCCCCTCATGCACACCTGATCTTTCAATGTCTCAAGTTTGGCTGCACGCTCTTCTTGTTCTCTCTGCTTGGCAAAGGCAGCTTCGGTTCGACGTCGCACAAACATGTGGTTGCGCTCCTTCAGGCGTTGCAGCTGCTCAGCAGACAGCTTGAGTGTAGAGTCTGTGTCAGCAGCGGCAGCCTCTGCTGCAGCTTCTGCATCCTGCTGGGCCTGCCATCAGCAAGCAGAATTAGACATTGTCTGTGCATCATTGGCAAGCTAATGCGCATAACCTATCTTCTGGATAGCACACTGTCATGGGAATCACATGCCAGCTCGTGAAAACAATGTCAAAAGCCAAGGTTTCATGAAGGGGATGTACTGTCACTGCATGATGGTCAGCAAAGACATGTCCTGTAAGATGCGCAATCATTCAGCATTCATGTTCATGCAGCCTTATCATACTGTGCCTTCCTGTTATGCAAGAGTACAAAGCCTTGTGATACTAAACATGTGTGAACAACATGAATTACCTTGAGCTGGTGGTACTCCTCCAGCTTGAGCTTGTTGGCCGCCTGCCTCTCTGCAAAAGCAGCTAGTTCTGCCTGCACTCGCGACCAGCGCTAGATCACACCACAATGCTCACACAATGCTTAAATCTCCATCATAGCAGTCTTTCCATGTACTTGCCACCTTGCACCGCATTCTTGGCCATGTTGTGTGCAAGTTTTGATGCATGATGCTAGGATGACAGTGCTTCTTGTTACACATGTTTTGGCATGCATGCTGCAGGTGTCATGGCATCCAGGCAAATTGGGAACGGCTTCATCTCCACTACTGCTAGGACTATGCGAGACTTCCATGATGAGTAGCAACAGCCTAACATTGCTGGAAAAGCACTGATTTGTAGAACTGAGCTGACCTGTCTGTGCAGCGCTTGCTGTTCAGCGCGCCATTCTGCAGCCTCCAGCTCCTCCTGATCTTTTGCTGCTTTCCAGTCTGCCAGGCTTTTCTGCCTCAAGTCCCTGCAAAGGCAAGCCATCAGTAAGAGTATGCAAATGCGGCTGCGAGAAGCCTTTGCAGACTTGCACAGCGCACAGCAACTAGGGGGCACTAGCTTCAGCAGGCAGCACCCCTGCCAACCGATGATGCAGCATTCCCATATCTGAAGCAAAGACATGGACCACCTTTGACCAACCATCATGACCCCAAACCAGCATGATTCTAGTTTCTGTCAATTATCTGAATTTCAAAACCACAACGCAAATTCAGTCTTGTGTGCTTACCTTGAGATGCGCTGCTGTTCCTGGTGCTGCTGGCGATGCTGGTGAGCTTGACGCGCAGTTGGGACCTCAAAGGAGGCCTGCACAGCTAAGGCTGCCTTTTGAGCCTCCTTCTGGTTTCTCCACTCTGCCAGGGCAATCCTCTTTCTTACATACAGCTCCTGATGCTCAGCATGCCATCTGCACCATATGCAAAGAAGTTGTCAGTAACAGCAACATGTATAGCCCATGAGCTCACAAGAGCAGCAACAGTCAATCACATGTAGGCTCCTGATGCTCAGAGTGCCTTCTGTGCAATGTTCACACACTCATTACAGAACTCAAGAGCCAGATCACTGTTCCCATTGAGATTGTTTTAAAAGAAAAGTCTGCACATGTCACACAAGCAGCTCCTGAGGCTCAGCATGCTGCTCACACAATTAGTTGAGCCAAGGCCCCTGATCCCATCAAAGCACACTGTAAGAATGGCAGCAGCAGGCACACACAGATGAGGTCTGGTCAAAGTTTGGTAGTTTCTGTATCAACAGTTTTTGCGTCTTGTTCATCTTTGTTTGCTCATGTTGCGGCTGTGGCATAGGAGCAAAGATACCATGCAACTCAGCCTCAGCGCAGAGCATGACAAATCCAGGACTGTCACAGACCTGGCATGGGTAATGATGTCAGCCCGCTTGAATCCAATCATCTGGTCATAGCACATCAGCGTGGCATGACTGTAGTCCCCCTTGCAGGCTTTCAGAATCCGCTCGAACTCAGAGTGGTCATCAGGGCTCCACCCCCCTGTGGGCCCATGCTGCTCATGGAAGTCTTCAAAGGCCTCTACCTCAGGCAGCAGGCCCCCTCCATGCTGCAGGTCACATAGACCAGTCTCTTGTTTGATAAACAAGCCTAATCTTTGGCAAATCTGACCAGAGATGTATCTGCAAGCAGTAGCTGCCCTCCTTGCTGTCAATGCTGCTATGAGATGTTCACCTTTGGCTGATATGCAGCGGGTACTCTGGCAGCTACAGAATGTATGACATGGGACTGATCAGCTTGGGGCGCCAAGCTCCAAGCAGGGGACTCCATGCGCTCAAGCATCAGCTCTAGCTCTCTTGTCAAGTAATGCTCCTGCATGCATCCATGCGTGCCCTCATTGGATTTAGTTTCACATGGTTGTTTGCCTCCATTTGTTGCAGGTCATTTGCAATGCCAATCACCGCTTGTCAATCTGCATAAGTGCTACACCATGGATTGGCAACTGTGGCACAGATCTATACATATGCACATGCCATACAGCCAGCAAGGCAGTCCTGGCTTCTGCAGCATGGCATCACTTGTCACAGTGGCAATCTAGGGTACCTCCTTGGTCAGAGCATCGTACTTCTGACGCTGTTCCGCCTTCAGCTCTGTGATTTGGATCTCTCCAGCATCCAGGCCTGCTGCAATAGACTCCACAAAGACTGAGCCTGGCTGTGGGTCGTCCAGCTTGTTGACAATAGACTCGACTGTCTGCTTGATTTTGTCAGTGCGCGCTGCAAGTGCAGATACTAACAAACGCCTTTCAGAAGCCTGCTGATTGATGTCCAGTTGAGTCTGCCTGCCATCCCTGCAGTTACAGCTGCACTCAGGCATGACGGCAGAGTCATCAGAAGCCGGCAGTGTGTAGTCACAATGAGGAGCACAGACAATCTTCAAAAGTATGTGTCAGTGAAGCTGCAGATGCAATTGCAGATGTTGCTGTGATGTTGGGGTACACTCACCTGAGTGAGTCCACAGGAAGCTTCAGGGTGTTCTCCACAGCATGCTGTTGGTTTCGGAGCATGTGAGCTGTGTTGCACCATTCCCTACGCTGTGTCAGGTGATTGTGATGGCCTGAAGTGGAAGCATGACCCCTTTGCCGTGCTTCTGCTGACATCACAGGGTGGGTGTGGGTCACCTGTGACAGTTAGGAGACTTCCTGGTTTGTTCACAAGCATCTCAGGCTAATTCTGCTTGAGCTCTCACCTCAGCAGACTTAAGGTCCTGTGGCACCCAAAGCACCCCCGCAGACGAGTTTTTGACATCCATTAATGTGTCAGCGAGACGTGCCGCTGAACTGAACAGCTCCTACGGATAGTACGATTCCGCTGTCACGTACCTATTCAAGTCCTTGCCCATCAAACTTCAGCCATGAACCCTGCAGCAGCTAATGCGGGCATGGACCAAAGTATGCAACAAGCGCGGTGATCATACACACACTCAATGGACCTTCAGGTCGATTGTTTGACCGAAAGTCAGCAAGAACGACGTGAATTCAAATTACACAAACGCCAGATAGCAATTCGCTGTTGTGCTACTCAAGATGCCCACGCTCATCTTTTACCCCGAGAAGTGCGTCAAAACGATCACCGTGGTTGCTCGACTGGAGTCGATATAGGTAGCCTGCGCTGAAGAGGATGACGACGGCTCCGGAGGAAGGTAGGCCGTGAAGTGATAAACTGCGTACAAGCGATCTATCGCTGCATACTGTTGCCGCCACTGATGTTGACGGCTTGCACTGCAGAGTGGATGGACAGCTCAGCACTGACTGATGATATGATCAGATCTGACTGGTCTCCCGCTACCAAGGTCTGCGTGCTTAAACCAACGTGGCATGCTCGGACAGCCACCGAGCTGGAGACTGTACTCACACGTCTGGTGTGATCTTTTCAGGAGGTTGAGAGAGCTAGGAGAAAGTCCATTGCAAACTTGCAGAGCAAGCTGAGCTCGAAGGCAGAAATGCAGGAGCTGGACACACAGTCATACACAGGTTTGCTGCAGCTGCCACAAGCTTGCCATTGCATTAAGGTGTCACAGGAATGGCTGTTCCTAATTCATGTTCAGCATCTCTCACAGCTCTAGTCCCTGCAGGTGTGCCTCAGCAACCGCAGCAAGAAGCAAAGAAAAGCAGATTCAGTCTTAGTTTCCTCAGGGGATCCCTGCTGTCCCCAAAGGGAGGTGCGGGTGGCAGCACATTCAGCTCTACAGAGCGCAAAGCTTCATTCCAGTCAGCTGTACCAGCTGACGCTCCATCATTAGCAACAGATAGTCCAGATAGGAGAGACTCTGTTAGTGACTCTGCTGCCAGCGCTCAGCATTGGAGTCCATTGGGTCATGGGGCGTCAGCTTTCAGTAGTGCACAAGCTGCAGCTGCTGATGATGAAGCAGATGCAGTCAGCCTCCCACTAGATGAGTCCTACGGCAACTCACAAGAGCAGCACGGCGCACGATCGCCCTTGCGAGCACTGTCATCCAACAGCCCAACCAGGCTGCGCCCTGCAAACTCTGGTAGCCTCAGTGACGCTGCAAGCAGCAAACGACAGCCCTTGCTACATGCTCCACATCCACCTCCAGACAGAGGTCAAGCCATCAGTGACAGTCCCGATGACAATGACGACAGTTTTGCCCCTACTATGGTCTTGGGCCCAGCAGCCTCAGCGCACCACTCCCCTCTGCCTGCCAATGCTCTGGTCACCTACAGCAGCGATGAGGACGACTGGCACAATGCTGTTGACGCTACAGAACGTAAGCCCTCCTCGCCTGGTGCCAAACCAGAGCCTCAACAACTGAATTTGGGCATTGCATCAATAATGTGCAACTAAGCCTGCAGAGAAGTCTCTCTGCATGCTGTGATATTATCCGGTCATGGGAGAGACCTGTGTCGGTCAAAGCGTTAGACCCTGGCATTTCACAAAACAGCGCATGTGCTCAGTGTGCCATTTTCTGCAGGGGTGGACCTGGGACAAGCCAACTTGCCAGCATCACAGCTTGACAACACAGACGCTGCCAGCTTTGCTTCCGGCTTCTCAGATGCCAGCACAGCAGATGCTGCAGGGTCAGTCTATGACCTTGGTCAACGCTCGCCAGCAGCTCTCTTCATGTCACCCTCAGCCTCATTTGGAGACACCGATGCAGCAGGTGGCTATGAGCCCACTATGTCACCAGGCGCCTTTCAAGCTGCCATGGCTGCTGGCATCTTGGCAGCACAAGGGCCAGCACCCAACAACAATCAACGGGCTGCATATGCACCTCTGGACACGCCACAGAACAGTGGCGCTACAGCTGCTGCTTTGGTCAAGGCTACAGAGCCGGTGGCTGGCTCTAGGATGAGACCTGTAGAGGCTCAAGAGGGTCCCTTCACACCATCGTCAATAGCCAGCAACTCGGTGGCATCCAGCAAGCCTAACTTGGCTGCTGGCTTTGACTCAGCAGCTGTGAGCAGACAGCATGCTGTGAACCCTGCTACTCCTGTCAGCAAGGCCACACTCATAGCAGACTCTGCTGTCAGCAAAACAGGCGCAGATGCAGGGTCACCTGCTGCAGAGTCAACAAATGCTATCCATGACAGCATCAGCCAAAGTCCAGAAGCTGCCTCAAGGGTGAGCGCTGAGGTTGAGGCAGAAGTTGCGCCACAGTCAGAACAGAAGACATTGAGAGACAACAGCGTACTGCAGTCACAGCTCCCTGCTGCTGCAGCACCTTCAGGCGCGGACAGTACTAGCACAGCTGCAGCAGATGTTGCGAGTGTGGCAAATGCCGAGCCTGCCTCAACTCAGATGGCTGAGATTGCTGAGGTGTCCGATCAAGCTCAAATCTCTGCAATGGGCACAGAGCTGACCAGCGCTGAGCAGCCTGCTGATGCTCAGCTCTCCAGCGCGACGTCTGTAGGTCCTGCAATTGCGACTGCACTCACTTCACCAGAGCCAAGTGCATCCCCAGCAGATGAAAGACCTGGCAAAAGCTTGTTTTCAGCTGTCTCAAAACGGCCTGCTGAGGTGAGTTGTGTGTGCTCTTCACATTTGTCAATGCTGTATGCTAAATTCTTCATCACATACATGCTGGGTCCGCAATTAGCACCATGTGTTGTTGCAGAGGTGCATCTCTCATGTACCAGATGCATCAACAACAGTGCATACAATTATGTCCTAGACTTGACTCTTCAAGACTGCCTTTGGTTTATGCATCATCAGCCTTACACGACCGGACATCATCTCCCACATGTATATGCCATTGTGTAAGTGGGTTTTGGAGCACCAGACTCCTCACTTTCTGCCCGCAAAGCCCAATGAGTCATGCTCCTTGCATTCACGGTTATCCTGCCTGCCAAAACATCTGTTTGGATCCAGCTTGACTGGTACGTCTACAGGCGGGTTTGGAGGGTGAGCCAACCTCCAAAACCCCCCGGGTACCCCCGGCGCAGTCACCTGGCATCACATGCCTTCTTCAGGCAGCAGAGCCTGAAGCAACTGCAGCCAAGCCTGCTGCTGCATCTGCACTGCACTTGGAAGCCTTTGTCAATGACTTTGTTGAGCACCTTGTCTCTGAGGTCAAGTCAGAGCTAGTGGCAGAAGCACAGAGCACAGCAGGCCAGAGTGGCATCAGCCACAAGGAGCCACCCTTGCCTTTCACAGAGGGCAGCTCAGCAGTTAGCCCATCGCCTCAGAAGGCTCATTCAGGTGCTGCTAAGAGGACCCCCAGCAGGAACCAGTCCAGTGCAAAGCGCTCACTGCACAAGCCAGCCTCATCTCCAGCTTTGGCAGCTCATCCCCAGGCCTCAGATGAGCTGAGCTCTTCAGGCTTGAGTACAGCCAGACAGCCTGAGACAGCAGGTGTTGCATCCCAAGACCAGGCGAATGTGTCTGAGTCCCAGGCTGAGTCATCACAGCCTCAGACTGAGCTGAGTGAAGCACAGGCTGCATCTCGGGCTTCCAGTGCTGTCCCCTGCAAGCAGACACGAACAGCCAGCTCAGCTGAGACAGCTGCTGTAACTGGCCATGCAAATGAGAGCCATGCATCTGCAGAAGGCAGTCAAGTAGCTGAGACCCTTTCAGCTGCAGTGTATAGTCAAGCAGCTGGGACTGGTTCAGCTGCAAAAGACAACGAGGCAGGTCAAGCAGCCACAGCGGTTGAGTATGAGACAGAGCATGTGGACACTGTGGAGTCTGAGACAGAGCATGTAGACACTGTGAAGGTAGTGCATGACTTGGTGCAGGAGCTCTTGGAAGCTGTAGCCAGGCATGGCGCACCTCATAAGGTAATTTGTGCTGCTGAGATAGTATTGCTGACCGTTTCTGACGTGAAAGGCCATGTTTTATTGAGGACTAGTCCTCATTCTGGCAAGCTTACTAAACAAGCACATATGAACTGCACATTTGATGCCACATCTCTGCTTATGCTGGATGTGGGTGAATTTCTGCCTGATACTTCAGGCATTGGTGGCACACCAGATTTTGCCAGGCAGGCCATATTTTCAGCAACAACAGAATGCGCTCTGATTTCACAGACATGTTCTCTATGACAGCCAGAAATGTGACGTAAAGCGCCCCTGCATCTGCACAAGATGCTTGCCGCTATGGCCTTGTTAACTTTAATTTGGTGCATGGCAATTTGAGGCAACAAAAGCCAGGACCAGGGTGGCCACTGTGTCATCATTGAGCCATTTCTGTGCAGTTTGCTAACACCAGGGTTGACATTGCTTGCACGCAGGTTGATGCAGCACGCACACTCAGCCAGGCCTTCTCAGGCGGCCTCCCAAGCCCAGCTTGCGCCATCAGCATCTCAGCAGCACCAGCAGCCATCAGCCAGATGGACCTCTCAGCTTCCTCTGCCACGCTGACTCAACCAGCTGCCTCATCAGCTTCTGCAGGGGCTGTGCCGCCTGCAATTGCGGCACAGCATGCACACCTAGGCAGCGATGCAGACAGTCACCCAGAGCCCAGCCCCAACTACAGGATGGACCATGTCCTGGCAAACAGCCTGCACAGCCGCATGCATGCCTCGCATGACTTTGGGCCCATGTCGCTGGTAAGTGCCATGAGCAATGATGAGAACCTCACGCCGGCTGCCAGCACTGACTTCAGTCAGGCTGCAAGGCTGGTGGCTGAGAGAGAGGGCACAGTGCAGGCAGCTGAACAGGAGGTAATCGCCCTTTGCCGTTTGCAGTCTGACATCTTGTGGTGGTCATACATTGAGTACATAAAGCTGCTAGAAGAGTACCGCAACACATTGCAAACCGCCAGCACCACAAAGCAAACTGCCAGCAACACATCGCAAACTGCCAGCAACACATTGCTAACCGCCAGCATGTGGCCCAACAGTCTAGCTGGTGTTATAGTCGGATCACAGTCAGGTTTAGGCATCTGCAAGCAAGTCCTGCTCCTCACAAAGCATCTCAGTGTCTACAGGCAGAAGCTGCACCAGCAGTTGACACAGGCAGCCACAGGACCCAGCACAGCACCCCGCCCCGCCAGCCCTTCTGGGAGACCCAGATGACCCCCCACGGTCACCACTCAGCCTCCACACTTGACCTGCCCTCCACCCAACAGTCCTCAGCTGTGCCCACTGTCACCCCCTCCACTGAGGTCAATGCTGTAGGTCAGCCTGTCATTGCACAAGATGCAACTGCAGTGGCTGTTGTTCATGACGTGGCACAGCGCTTGGCGGAGGCACAGGCCACGCCAGCAGTAGCAGATGGGGCTGCAGCCCAGCGTGTTGCCCCGGGGTCAGGCGGTGGTGCGTCTGATGCTGACATTGTGACCCCACCTGGCGGGTTCCAGACAGGGCAGGTCTGGGAGAACAATGTGTTCAGTCCAGAAATGCCTGCCGAGAGACCCAGGTACTGACTCTACAAATGCACTGCTGTCCATTGTGCTGTCTTTGATTCATCAATACATGCTGCAGTGCACAGGCTGTGCTCAATTGATTGTCAGCAGCCATTTGTGGTGCCAGCTTGCAGCACAAATACCTGTAAAAAACAAACAAAACTTGCTTGCTGGCCTGACAAAAGTTTGAGAGCATGCCAACAGCCGGTCTCACAGGATGCACTCTTGTGCACGTCTGTCCAGAAGGCAAACCAAGCTTTGCTATCATGACATTGAGATGACTATGTCAACCTTCTGAGAGCAGTCCACATGCACAAACTCAAATGTCCCAGCAGAGGCACGAACTCAAAGCATGTGTCATGAATCAACAGGTCTGCCATTGCAATGGGAAGCTTCCGGAGGCTGAGCAACAGCCCTAACATGGGGCACTCCCAGTCAGCGGCCCCAAGGCTTCGGCCTGGCCCCAGCCGCACTGTCAGCCTTCGCATCCAGGTATGCAGTGATGCCAAACTGGTCACAAATTATTCTTTCAGACACTTATACTACCCTCTGTGTGGTATGTTCAAGTTAGCAGCAAATCAAAAGCAGTGAGGCAATGAAAAACCCCAAGTGTCAAGTGATATGTCACCTGTCATGCTTTTGATGCATATGGGCGGGGCACAAACCAATGTTCTACAGAACTGTCATTCGTGATAACTGCTGTGCATTAAACAGTGCTTGTACCCTTTTGTTCAGGTTCCCAATGACCCTTCCAGGCCCGACACTCAGTCCCGGGGTGCCCACCCCTCTTCAGTCTCGGGCAGCGTATCGAGTCACGGCCAGCCCCAGAGCTCAGTTGCTACTACTGTGCTGCTTGCTGACACCCAGGGCCTCTCAGTAGAGCAACCTGGTGTGAGTGCTTCTGGCACAACAGTGTGCCCGACCATTCAGGTACAACACCTTCTCTTCTGCATGCTGCCTCTGCTACAGCACTGCAATGGGAGTGGCAAATTGAGGCCTGCCCACATCAAATCATCAAACTATTGCATCGGCAAAGCTGGCTATGAACTGCAGAGCCACCCTACTGCTGCTGCCGCTTCTGCTGCTTCAGGGCTACACCTGAGACAGGCAGGACAAAGCATCAGCACAGTATACATCAGTAGTGCACGTCATTGCATATTCTGGCTGAGGATGCAGCACAAGCAGGGCCTGCAGTGACAGGCCTAAGGCAACAAGCCAGCAGATGCCTCAAACAAACACATCTCATCAGCAACTCCTCACATCTTGTTGTGGGATCATAGGTAAATCCTGCTGGAACGTCAAGTCCAGAGTTTGATGCTGCCTTTGCCAATGAAGCCGAGGCCATGTTTGGCTTTGGGGCTGCTTCTGGTCATGCCGGCAGCATCTGTCAGCTTCAGAGGAGGCTGAGGCTGAGTGATGTAGGTCTGCAGCACTCGCCAGCTGCTCAGATACTTCTGGAAGATGCAAGCACTATCAAGGTGACCACTCTCACCGTACCTCACGATGCCAGCATGTGTCGGCTTGCATGTGATCAGTCATCTGTGGCTTGTGGCGTAAGGTTGTACACGCTGATGCTCCACCTGCAGGTGGCTGCAGAGCACACCAGCTTGTACCCTCGTCTGACAACACAGCTCATGACACAAATAATGGACTGAGGAAACTGCATGAAGCATTGCTGTCTGTCTGTCAGTGCAATGCAAGAGCAGTGCCAGCATGCCTGCCCAGCACAGATGCAGCATGGAAGGATGTCAAGCTGCAGCATGCCATGCATCATCAACACAGTTGAGTATGTATGTATAAGCATGGATTGCAGTTTTTTTGTTGTAAAAGATGACTACATGCCATTGCAGAAGCTGGAGGATGAAGTGGCACGCCTGCAAGCAGTCAACTCTGAATTGCTGAAGGACAAAGAGGAAGCACTACCCTTGCTTGAGGCCTACAGGTCAGCACACAATTGGTTTTGGTCTCTTACTACCATTCTGCCTTGCGTTGCACTGTGCCATGTGCGCAAGTACAGCGGCTACATCAACAAAGGAATCCGCTCTGTCCAGAAGTTGTATTTGCTGATCATCTGACACTGCATCGTGGCTTGACAGGCTGAGCATCAGTCAGCTGCAAGAGAGGCAGAGCTTGGATTCTGTCCAATCCAAGACCACCATCAAAAGACTAGAGAGACAGGCGGCCAAGGTATGAAACCTCACAGCCTGTATGTCGGCATATTCTATATGAGCATGGGAGTTGGTAACACAATTGAGACAAGCTCAAGCATGCTGTCTGATGGTTAGTCCCAATGCAATTGCAACTGATAGCCAGTTTGTATTTGTGATGTGACTGATAGCAGCCAACTGCTTGACAGCTTCCAGTCTTGCAATTCTGTGATGTGTCACAGACATCAAGCTCGAAATGCAAATGCAAGTCCTGTGTTTGTCTGCCTTGGGCAAAAGTCAACGTCTGAATCTTCTCCTGCTGTTGCTGCAGCTGCAGGCTGAGCGCGACAGTGTGCAGAATCAGTTCAAGCAGCTGTACCATGACAAGTACCAGCCTCTGAAAGTGCGTCATCAGGCAGCTCTTGACAGCAACCAGCAGCTGCAGGAGCAGCAGCAGCAGACTGTGGAGAAGCTGCGCACGCAGCTGGCTACTGCTGACCTGAAAGTGCGCAAGGCTGGGTTGGATGTCCAGTCTCTCACACAGCAGCTGCAGAAGAGTCAAGATGATATTCAGGTCAGTAGACTTGCCGGCAGTGTCTTAGTCCAAAAGAACTTCAGCTGGATCAGCTGCTCTGCAATGTGCATCATGCCAAAGCTGATAGGATCGCCTTAGCTGGGCTTGGTACCACATTTGTGGTTCATCTGCATTGCCGCAAATGAACGATATCAATGACATGAATGAATGGCATGATGTGTTGCATGGAATGCCAATGCTACTTCACAGCGCAACTGTTATGCAATTGATCATCTTGGTATGCTTTTGCACTGCATACAGAATGTGTGTACAAATTTGCACCTTCTGTGTTGCTCTTACTTGCTGGCAAGCAAAACATGGCTGTGATACTACCAAGCACTAATCCTTCAACAGCACTCCACGCTGGGGAATGATGTAAAATGCACAACTCTTGCAGGCACAGAGGGGGGTGATGGCAGAGAAGGAAGCTGCTGTGGAAGCTGCTCAGGCAGCTGAGCAGCAGGTGCGCAAGCAGCTGACCTCAATCTCAACCTCTGGTGAAGCACTCAAGGAAGCTCAGGCTGAGTCTGATTCTCTGAGGCAGCAGCTTGAGGAGTCTGTGCGCAAGTACAGCACTGTAAAGCAGGCACGAGAGAGGGCTATGACAGAGGTGAGCCTGTGTGCTCTTGTTGCAAAAAAAACCCACAGCGTTTGCAAGATGCAACGCGCTTTACATTGACCCTATCCACCGCATCCTGTCATGCAGTTTTCTGGAGGGTCCCAACATGCCTTGCTGAGCCAGAAACACTGCTTGGTCATGCAAGCATCTATGTCTTGGTTGTGAGAGGCGACGCTTGTAGGACAAGACAGGGTGTCTCAAACAGGCATGTAATACGATCTGATGTGGTCTGAGATACGAGGTTGTAGGGCAGCCTGGGACTTCAGCTTGTGTCACCGTCTGATTCCTGTGAGGTTGCAGGTATATGCCAAGGAGGAGGAGCTGTGTGAGCTTCAGGTCAAGTTGGGAGAGCGGGACGCTGCTCTCAAAGCATACAAGACCGAGAACAGCCGCTTTGCAGACATGAAGGACAAATTCAAGGCAGATATTGCTGCGCTGCAGCAGCAGGTAACACCATACTATGTGCAGCCACATGTACAATGTTCACAGTGTTTCACTTCTGGTACATGGCATACATGGATTGTCAGTGTCCAACCCATTCACTGCAGCTCATGCTGTGTTTCTCAGTGCATTTGAGTATTCAAATGTGTTCACACCATTTGCGGGTCCATCTTTCAGCAAGTTAGGAATACTCTGTACAAGCTCGTTGCATTTGGCGCTGCTGCAGGTAAGCGAGAAGGAAGATGAGAAGGCTACTCTTCTGACAATGTGCAATGAGCTGATGAACAAGCTTGAGCGGGAGGGCATCAGTCTATGAGGAGGCTGCATGGAAGGCTTGTATGTGTGTTCAGGATTGGATCACACCATCTGTCGTCTGAATGTTTTTGGGTTGGGGTAGATCAAAAACATTGACACTTGCCGGTATGGTGGACTTTGCAATCTGTCACAGAGCTGCGCCGCCGAGACTGTAACATAACATATATACTATATATTAGGATGCAATGCTTATGCATAGCTCCACAAATGCATGCTGAGCCTCTTGGCTGACCATGTCCTGATGTGCATCAAGCATATATCATCAGCCAGGGATCATTAATGGCACTTAATCAGCAGGGCTTTCTCGTGTAGTGCTTTGGAACAAAGCTTCTGATGTGCTTTCCAGGATCAGAAACGCAGTGCAGCTGATGATAGACAGACATTGCAAAGGCAATATTGGTTTTGGTCTGTCAGGAACACAAGAAAATGCCAAGTATACAGGCGTGAGCAAGCAAGTTGGGGTCACAAAAGTACAAAGAAAACAGCACAACACGATACATTCTCAACCTGTTGGTTCGGCACTCATGTTCAGAGATTCATCTGTTCAGCCATACTTCTGAATCCGTACATATCACAGACACAGCTGACGATTGTGGCGATGTCTGTCAGCAAAAGCAGCAAACAGTACCCATTGTCAAGTATCGAGCCACATGGAGTACAAAATGAGACGAAGCCACGGGACTCCACAACGAGGTTTTTTTCATATCTCCTGCTGATGCTGTCAATATCAGTGCTGCCCATTCGTGTCATTCAACAAGCGTCTGATAGCATCCTTCAGTTGAGGCTTCTCATGAAGGACCTGCTGCAGGCCCTGAAGTGTGCCTTGCTGGCCTGTCTCAGATGTGAATAAAGCTTGTACCAGATGGGAGGTGGCCTTGACCTGTAATGCCTGCAGACAGAGGAGACTGCATGTCAGTCAGAGCTGAGGCATCATATGAGGCATCATGTGGACATGACAGAACTCACACTGGCAACTCAACATGTCTGGGTTGTACACCAACAACAGAAGTAGCAGCTGCTAATGCTGGCACTAGTCTGAGGCTTCCACTGTTGTGCAAAAGCTAGTGGTTTGGGGTGCAGGATTAAGCAGATTGCCTTCATCAGCTGGTGACACAGCAGCTGCACAAGAAAGTCAGCAAGCTCACATCAACGTTCGCCTGGAAGAGGTTGCCTTCAGGTCCGCCTCCCGTGAACTGCAGAACCCACTGCATGACAGCATCATCATCAGCCCACATCTCAGCTTCTGAGCCACTCATCTCCTCCACTTGTGTATCTAAAGTCACACCCTCGAAGTGCCGCCTGGCCAGGCCTTCAACTGCTACACCGCTGCGCAAGCTGATGTAGAACCATCTCTGGAGCAGCTTGGTTGCGTGGGCCCGAGTAATTGTCATGCTGGTGTTCATGATGGCCTTGATTAGCGGCTCCTCTGCAATCCTGCAGCAAACATGCACAGACCACTGTACTGACGCGTCACATGTCATTGTTGTATGGAATCTGTACACAAGCTTGCAACTATGCCAGATGGCACATGCGGAATGCTTCCTGCTCTTTATTTGTACATTAGGGTGCCTGACAGAATGTGCCCGCATGCACTGCAATGATCAAGCAGTCACCGTAAGCAGCAGATTGACAACACGGTTCATGGACACAGCGTGTTCGTTGGAGCAAGCTTTTGCTGACCGGTGCAGCAATGAAGATGAGACCATGAACAACAAGTATGACTTGATATGCACCTTCTGCGCAGGCGGGCTGTGAGGAATGGGCGGGCTTGGTGCCAGGGCACGATGCCCCTCAGCACTTCCTTGGCCACCATCCTCACTGGGCTGTCATGCATCTGGGCAAAGGTAGTGGCCATCTGGCGGTACACCGGCAGCAGGGCTTGCTCCCTAGCCCTCACCGCCACTTCCATGCCTTCTGCCTACATGTGAGTCCAAAACAAAGTCAAGATCTGATGTGATGCTCGCTTGACAAGTACAGCAGAAGGTGATGACAGCAGGCTGATGCTGCCAGTTAAAGGCAAGTGTTAACAGTGTCTGATAGCAGTTGTACGCCTCTGAAGTATGATCAATCAATCAATCAATTTCCATTTCCTGTCTTTAGGACTCATCAGGGGGGTCAACAGACAATGACTAGGAAGTCAACATACGATTAGCACTAAATGCACAAACATTTCAACAATAAAGCACCAAATTGCAGATGCGATGCTGTAATGAAGGAGGGTGCTAGTACTGTGACGCCACACGCTCTACTCTAATCATCTAGCTCTACAAAGGTCAGAAGCCAGACTACCAGTAGACTGGCCAACACAGATTATCTTTGTGCAAAACAAGTTTTGAGGTGACTGCCTAGCACGTTGGTTTGGTCAGTAGCCAGAAAAGCTGCTACTGAGGATGGAGCCTGACAAAATGGCACAGATCATGCTAGGCATGTGGGATCATGCTAGGCATGTGGGATCATGCTAGGCATGTGGGATCAGCACTCAATGTGTATTGGCATCCAAGTTGCCACCGTGCACATAGCATCATCTTGACAATTCTTGCAAATGTATGTCAAGCAAGAGCCATGACGGCAGCCTGAGGAGCACGAATTCTAGTAAGGCAGTACCTTGAGCTGCTGTATGCGGGGGTCAAGGCGATGCATGGTTGCAATCAGGTCTGGTGTTCGGCACTTGATCTCCACAATGCCTTCGGGCTCCAACACCCCGCCTGCTGCACCAGGGTCGGCATACATCTCCACCTGCACTCATGCCATGTGCTGTTTCACTTTGCAACTCTGTGAGTAATATTATTATCATTCATGCTTTCTGGCTCATGATGAGATGAGTATGTGCAGGACAAGTCTAGTCTCTCCAGAGCATCCTGTTCTGCGCATCCCTATACGGCCTGTACGGCACTATATGGTCTGTTGTGTGTTACCTTCACTACATCACTACTGCAATTCCTTTGTTGCTCTATCATTGAACGCCTTTTGAACAGTTGGTGCTTAGTATATGTTGCTTTCACAGTCATTGTCTGCTGAGTCCCTTGATGAGCCCCAATGACACCCAGAATGGTTGGTACTACGCAGCAGCACTTTGCATAGAGTGTGCTCACAAGATCAGCCTGATGAGGTGAATGACACAGGGTAACGACCAAGCTTTGTGAACTAGACTAGCATGGGTGTGTGCGATGATTATTGATGCATAGGTGATAAGAAGGCAAGATGACAGCAGCAGTAACCCATATTGCTTTCAAGAAGACATATCTTAGGCTGGTTCTAGACAGAAGGCCAACAAGAAGAAGGAAAGTAGTCTGATGAGAAGGAGAGTAGAGTGCTGTACCTGTGCTGGGTTGATCTGGCCGTCAATGACCACCCAGGCACCGCCTCTGAGCTCAGCACCCGGCGGCAGATACACTATGACTGGCTGGCGGTACGTGCGCAAGTTGTCCACTATCAACGACCCAGCCTGCATCAAATTGGCTTTAACACCACTGGGATATTGCATGTCCTGACAACACAGTGGTGTGAAGTATTTTGGGCAAGATGCTGACAGCACCAGCTTGATCTGTGGCAGCACTCACAGCCTTGACAACTGCCGTTTGTTGCCTTGCTGATGATGTTTGACATGCTCTGTAGGACTCTGTTTGGTTGCAGCGCAGTGACACACACCGGAACGCTTTGGTTGTCTCGTAGGGTGCGAGGAGATGCCAGCAAGTCTCTGATGCGTTCAGCATAATAATAATAATAATAATAATTAAAACGCTTTCCAGCTCATGATGAGCTAGGTACGTGCAGGACAAGTCTTGTCTCTCCAGAGCAGCCTGTCTTGTGCATCCCTATAAGGCCTACTAATACGACAGTTTTGACAATCACGTAATGCAACATCATTGAAACTAGACCTAGGGCGGCCAGGTGGGCGAAGCCCCTTGACTTCACCAAACAAAAGCTTCTTAGGCAATCTATCATTAGGCATCCTGAAAACATGACCTAGCCACCTGAGTCTTTTGCCTTGCAGCTGAGACTCCACAGATAGGGTGTTGCACCTATTCAGTATGACAACATTTG
>JAABUO010004155.1_pt1 | contig 17054 bp, 29 predicted proteins | sample 5559291 | NCBI WGS metagenome assembly JAABUO01 (sample SAMN10711878, study PRJNA513372) | rock metagenome | isolation source: Antarctica rocks | place: Antarctica: Victoria Land, Finger Mt sud | reverse complement strand
TGGATCATGAAGCCAGCGGTCCTGGTCGAGGCCCCACGCCAGCGCTGCCGCGCCGCTGGAGCCCGCCGCAACAGGCGCGCCGGCGCGCTGCAGGTCGAGCAGCGCCGCGGCCTGCCCGCTGCTCAGCGGCCGGGGTGCATCGCCCGCGTCCCGGGCTTCCTGCAGCGTGCTGCGCGCTTCACGGGCGCACGGCACGGGACCGCCACGGCAGCGTGGCCTGAGCGTGCACGCTGACCCAGGTGCGCGCTGTTACATCCATGCTAGGGGCTGCAACCCTGATGACACCCTGCCACAGCCCGTCGGCTGTACACGGCTTGCATGGCTGGCATGGGCACGACTAACAGACCGCCCGGACCCCGGCCGTGGTGGACACGGGCCTGCTCCCGCCAGCGAGGAGCGCGCGCAGGCGCTAACAGTCGATGACGGTGCGAGGTGCAGGCCGAGCGGGCGCCGCGGCCGCACCGCAGGGGCCGGGCGGTGCAGCTGCGCCTCCAGCCAGGCGCGGAAGCCGGGCAGGGGCGACAGCGTGGCCAGCTGCCGCAGCGCCGGGAACTCGTCCTGCAGCCTGTGCGCGACCTGCGCGCCGCGTCGCGCATGCGCTCGGACCGTAGCGGTAGTACGCATGCCTTGCGTTCGGCGCGGGCAGAGACCGGCGGCGGCGATGTGGGCTGTGTGCGCACCGGTGGGCAGCGGCAGCGCGCGCCGCACAGCCGGCAAGCGCCCATGCCGCGCCATGCAGAGCTTGCGTGCAGGGCGCGTCGCAGCGGTGCACCTGCTTGGCATGAGAACGAGAATGCTGCGCTGGTCCATCCGGCAAGGCTGCTCTGGCGCGCTCATGCTGTGCCGTGCAGGGCTGGGGAGGCCGGGGAACGACATGCGGGGCGGCGTGCGGGCGCGCCTGCTTGATGAGGAAGTTGCCCAGGTCGACGCCGGCCAGGCCGCGCTGCGTGGACGAGATGGAGTAGAAGACGGCCGCGTGCGCCGCGCGCGGATCGCGCCCCTGCCCGCCTGGGCGCGCGCCAAAGCTCAGCCCAGCTCTGGCCACTCAGTTCTCTGTTAAAGGACCATTCGGCCAAGGCGCCTGCCGGTGTTCAATCAACGGGACCACTGACCGTGTGGCAACAGCATGATAGAACAGGCCAGCCTGCCGCCGGCGCGGGCTGGCGGCGGCAGCACATGGGGTGTGCAGCAGCAGCACTGCATCACAACTTTCCTCGCCGAGTTGGCGGCAGAGCGCAGAACAGGGCGGCAGCTGGGAGGCGTGTCGCGCCAGCAGCGCCGCCGTTGAGCACTTCGGCCATGGACGCGGCGACGCGCGGCTGCAGCGCCGTGTGCAGCACCACCAGGGGCTCCTCGGGCAGGCTGATGACGCACAAGCTGTGCTTAGCACGACACCTCTGCATCATGTCCATCTCACACAGCCATAGGGACTGCTGCATGGCTCTGGCTAGCCCATGCAGCGCCTCTACAGAGCTGCTCCGCGAGGATCTGCGGTGCAGGCTCGGAGCCTGTGCCATGAGCCCATGACCTCAGCGCCATGACTCGCGCTTGGACCACGGAGCACAGGGAGCAGCTGCCGGAGCCGCTCATGCAGGCTGGCGCGCGGCGCGCCTGGCGTGGAAGAAAGCGAAGACGCGTCTGTCGGGCGCCAGCCGCGCGCGCAGGTCCTCCCACCCGCCGAACGGGTGCACCGCCTCATACCGCATCACCTGCGCAGCGATTTCGGATGCATCAGGCCCTGCACAGTATTGTTGGGGATCTGCCATGCCATGGTGCTGCGGCACTCCATGGCGGCACGGGATGCAGTGAGGCATGCAGGCGACAGCTCGAGGGAGGCGAAGCTGAGCTGCGGGCGCGGACGAGAGGCGGAGCCAGGCTGGCGGTGGGCGGGCGCCTTTTCCAGCAGCGCCGCGCTGCTGCCGCCCCAGGTGATGCGCTCCAGGTGCAGGAGGCCCACGCTGAACCACTCCGCCAGCGAGCGCCTGGAGGCCGCCGGTAGCATTCTTGGATGAGCCGCAGGCTTCAAAATCCACAGCAAGCAACCCCAGTTGCTATGTCGCGCCTATTATGTAGACTGAGGCGAGGCGCAAGCTAGCACAGACACTGTGGCAAACTCCTTTGGCCAGCAAGGCTGCTGGCGGCACCTCGGGACAGTTGGCTCCCCTGCAGTGCAACCCGCAGTGCTTTTTAACAGCAGCCAGAGCTTGAGCCCAGCGACTGAGACGGGACGCAACCGCAGCGCCTCGCTGAGGGCGCGCAGCGGCGCCGCGCCCGAGGGCGCCGTACGGATGCAGTCGCGCAGGTCGGCGCGCAGGTCGACCAGGAATTTTAGCCCTGGGACAGGCCTAGCGTGGCAGCAGTCCTGTGCACGTTCTCATCTGTGCGACTCGCAGGCCTGGCCAGTGCCAGGTCGCTACATGGCGCTGCTGCGCCGGCGAGAGACGTGGCCGCCGCCGGATGCATGGCAGCATGGCATGGGCACATGACGCCGCAGGCATGATGCATGGACCATGGACTTGGAGCTGTGGATAACTGCTGGCTGCGCATGTGCGGTGTCTCTTTGAGCAACCTGGGCGGTTGTGAGGCGGTTTCACAAATCCAAGTCTGTGTGGAAAAGCATATGGTTTTAAAGGCACCTGCAGCATGCACTGTGTATGCAATTCGTCGCGCCTGGGAGTACGTCGTGTCTGCACGCTGCGCGTGGGCAGCCAATCTCACCGGCAGGCTGGTTGCTGATGAGTGTGAATAGGTTGGCGTACAGGGGCAGCGCCGCTTGGCGCACACGCTCCGTCGCCCGCAGCTCAGCCTCGGCGCCGCTCTCCTCCAGGCCCTCGACAATGCGCTGCCATGTCTGGGTTGCCGCAGCCAGCTCCGCTCCTACGCAAAAGCGTGACATCATTTACAACCGAGCCTGGCAGGCCCTGCAGCTGCAGCTTCAACGACTCAAGACTTGGCAAAAGAGCGCTGTCGACGGCGGCGCACGCTGAGTTCCAAAGTCGCGGCAGAGCAGCCCAAAGAAGCGAGCCTTGTCCAGCGGCCGCGGCGCCGCCTGGCGGTAGAACGCCATCAGCACGGAGACCACCTGCACAGGGCAAGCAAGTTTGCACATCTTCACGCCTGGAAAGCCAGAGGTACAGCAGCCAGTGTGCCAAGGCTAGCAACCTGCTCGGGCAGGACGCCGGCCACGCGGCCCTGCCGCAGGCGCACGGCCGTGGCCAGGAGCTCCCTCACGTCCGAACTGGAAAACGCTTGCGCATGCGCGCCGTCCCATAGGGCCCCAGCTTGCTCGCCGCCAGCGCTCCGCCCCAGCCGGTTCTGCCAGTAGTGAAGCAGCCGCTCTCCATCGGATGTCCCACCTGGGGGTTCAGGGGCGTCCGCGCAGCTACAAGTTGTGGTAATGCCTTGCCAAAGCTGCCCTGACCGGGCCCCGCTCTTGGCCCACGCCACTGCGGCCAGCGCAGTGCGTCGCCCCAGCTGCATGTCCTTTCCGACTGGTGAGTTCCAGCAGACAAATGTGCCTGACTCAGTGCTGCAAGAAGTGAACAAGATGTGACTCAACGCGTGTGTTGAGAGGCAGTGCTCAGTGACAAACTCGTGCAGCTCCCCTTGTCCGCTCAGCACACCACAAAAGACTCCCCCAACTGTGCTGCAGGACACCTGAGTTTAGGCGCCCCAGACTTGCTCACTCCCATCAAGCTCTTGCGTTCAGCAGAGGGTGTTGCGTTATCAACCAATAACAGCCATGCAGTGGAGAGCATGCAAGTGGTGACAGCCTTTATCCTATGGCTGTTTGTTGGTGTTACAGCATGAACAGGCGGAGTAGGGTGGCAGGCTTCCAGCATCAGGCCATAGAATCGACTGGGACGCCATTCTGGCACCAAGGGGACGTCACAGACATGCCATGTCTGCATGACATTCATAACGCAACCTTGTGGGAGCGTGTGAGCACCCATGACCTGGACATAAGCAACAGCAAGGCACTTATTTACCAGGTGTGATCGATGCATACGGGACACCGTGACAAGTCCAGGCAGCGTCGGACTGCGCGAGCAACGCGCATGACCACGCGTGAAGCTTGCGGCTCCAGCCGACCTCCATAACCTCCATACACGTCACAGACATGACGGAAGAGCACGGAGAGGGTTGGTATGGCAGCCCCCTCCGGCGGCGCAAGCAAGTGTTCACAGGTGCAAACAGAGCCTGCGTACTGAGACGCACCTGTTGGCATGCTGTCAAGACACGGGGGACAAATCAGCCTCCTCAGACAAGGAGGACACCGACAGCCTGAGGGCCCCTGAGAGAAGGCGACCTGGAGGTGGTCTGGCCTGCAGCATCCGCCCAGCAACTCCGGCCGCGCGCGCTCACGCGCACGAGCCCCAGGAACACAGTTCTTAGGTGAAGCAACGCCCTCTGCGCGCTCAGGCACCCAGCCCGCGCCCAGCAATCAGCGCCAGTACATCCGGCGCGACCAGCGGCGCGGCCTCGCTGCGCGCGTCCGCCTTGGGCCGCCGCTGGCCGTACGTGCGCAGGACCCGGGGCGCGGGCACTCCTGCAGAGGCTGCAGGCGGCGCAGGCCTGCCGCCATCGCCCTCTTCCCCGCCAGCCCCAGGTGATGCGGCCGCCGCCGCGTCTGCCCGCTGCGTCAGCGCGCACACACACCCGTCAGGTCACGGCATAGCTGACCTGTCTGAGCCCTGCACCCTGCTCACACCATACCCGACCCAGCTCACATACCCCAACAGCCTTGCATGTGTGCCGCTGAGCTTCCTTATGGGCCGCAATAAGTCAAGCCACTGCTTGCACAAGCTGCGGGTACCCATGCATGCAAGGCCGCTGGGCCGCGCATGAGACAAGCATGCTGCCTGCCACCTCAAATAGGTTGCTAGCGTCTGTACAGGAGCCTCCGCAAAGCCACAGGACCGCTCTTTCCGTCAGAGACTTGCCCCTGGGCGGCACGCATCTATTGCCAATCAGCGAGGTCGCAGCGACTGCAAAGGGTGATGGACGCACCTTGCGCTTGCGCGCGTCCTGAGCCGCGACCGCCTTGGCCTTGTCGACGCGCGACAGGAAGAAGTCGCGGTCGCGCTTGGCGGCGGACACCTCCGCAGCCATCCGCTGGTCGCGCACCGCCTTCTGGTATGCTGCGCGCCGGCGCTTGCGGGCGTGGGTCCACCGGCCGCAGGCAAGCCGACGATGCTGGCTGCCGCGCACTCAATGCAGGCTTATTGCCGCAAGTTTTCAGCAAGCGCAAGTGCTTTCGCTGTTTCATTTTGCACGTTGTGCGCGGCCCTGCCTCATGGCCAAAGTGTGTTGTTATCAACTTTAAAGACAGGGCGGAGGACGGGAAGCACCCTGCAAGATGACACATGGCGCGCACTATGGCGCACCGATCTCCTCGGTCAGGTGGTCCCACTTGAACTTGGGCAGGTACTTGAGCGTCCACAGGTCGTAGTGGTACGCGGAGCGCCGCCGGCCGCCCATCTGCTGGCCGTTGAGCAGGGCGGCCACGCGCTTGGCGACGGCCTTGTCCTCAAACTCCACCCAGCCCTCCGCAAAGTTCTTGCCGCTGTTGCCGCCGGCCTTCTTGCGCCGCTTGCGCGCCAGGGGATCTGCCGGAGGTGTTCACCGGGTGTGGCGACCAGGTGTGGTGCAAGGGTCCAAGCGGGGCATGCTCAGGGCCGAGCAGCTGCTACAATTTCCACGCACTTGCTCGCAAGCTAACAGTGGCCTCGGCGGCGCGCCCTCGACAAGGAGGGCCTCATGAGGTGCTCAACGTGCTGGCTGGCGGGCTTCCCACTCTCGTCTCTGACAACGTGTGCCAGACGTCCTGAGCGCACACACTGCAGGCGTGGGCTCCGCACCTTCAGGGGCCAGGTACACGCGCCCCAGCTCACCATACTCGCTCAGCAGATGTCGCAGCTTCTGTGGCTTCTGCACTTCACATAATCTTGGCGTCAGCCAGCCTCCTGAGCTCCATACTCGTTGCAAAGGAAGGAGACTAAGGAGAAGGAGTGCAGGTGGTGGCGCGCCATATGCGGCGGTATCCTGCTCAGGTAGAGTATGCCTGCAGCCCAACAAACCCGGCTGCTCAGTTGCAACTGGTCTTGGGCTGCTCTGCTCCTTTGCACTTCCACCCCGCACGCACCGCGTCGGCTATACGCCTCCTGCAAGCGCTTCAGCCGCTTCTTCGCCAGCTCAGAGTTCACTGGTCTGCTGACGTCGCTGGGGCCAACTCCGTCGTCCTCCTCATCTGAGCCGCTGCCGCTGGGACTCTCAGGCGGCGCATCCCCTTCATTCTGCTCTATGTCGCTGGCGCTCTCGCCTGGCACCGCCCCACGCTTGTCCAGGCTATTGCCTGGCGCTGCTGGGACGGCCGCGGAGGCAGCTGGGCAGTCCTGCCGCTCTGCCTCCTCCCCTAGCACTCCAGCATCTGCTTGCGGGGCGCTGCGCAGTCGCTTTGCAGCTCGGGTCATTGCGGCATATGTTGTACGGCACCACACCCGTCCCTGTTCAGAGAAGGCTGCTACTGCTGCACACTATTTATATTTTAGCTGGACAATTAATAAGGAAAAAGGGAGCCTGAATAGGCTCGCTGCATACATGCTTGGGATGATCGAGGTCTCCCACCTCATCCCCTGGCGTATACACAGAAGGCGGACTGTCCCAGGCGTCACTGCAAGGGTAATGGATGCGGTGATTGGCGCGGGGGGCCCGACCGGGCTGGAGTGCGTCAAGCGCCTCGCGCAGCTGGGCCGACCAGTTCGGGCGGTTGTACGTAACCCAGACAAGTACAAGGACGCGTTTCAGAACCTTGGCAGCACTGTCAGCGTGGTGAAGGGCGACGTGGAGGCCCCCGCTTCGCTGCGGGAGGCGCTCGCCGGCGTGCAGAACATCATCTTCGCAGCCTCGGGCAAGGGGTACTTCTCAGCGAGAGCTGTGGACGAGCTGGTACGGCCTTCAGTGGTTTCGCACACATGCGCTGCACATACAATGTTTTTTTTTTGGGGGGTTAATAAACTGCGCAGCGCGCTTATGCAGGGCGTTGGCGCCGTTGCGGACATTGCAAAGGCCTCTGGAGCCAAGCGCGTCGTGCTCATCTCGTCAGCGCTGGTCTCCCCGCACAACAGGTACGCTCGCCTGTTTGGCTGCAGCTGGTCCGTGCTTCCCATCAAGAAGTCGAGAGCTCTTGGCAGTCTACACTCTGTCTTCCTAGTGGTATGCAACACTGCTTCCTGCACTCTCGCACGGCTGTTGGGTCAATTAAGCGTTGCGTGCAGCTGACACGAGAACTGCGCTCAGGTGTCACCCGATACGCTTGCTACTGAACAACATCCGGTGGGGACTGATGGATAGCAAGTACCGCGGTGCGTGCCTGCTCGCGCCTGCCTGAGATGTTGGCACAGCACACATTATGGGAAGGCTGGTGCAGCCGATGATGGCGTTGCAGCCTTCAAAGAGTCTGAATGGATCGTCAAATGACAGAGTTACAGCCGTCTATCAGCCAACTTTGGCTGTTTACGGGCGGCAGAGCACTTAAACACTTGCTGTATAATGGCCAGGCGAGAACCTGCTGCGGAGGAGCGGCGTACCCTACACCGTCGTGCGGCCAGGGGGCCTCACAAACGGGCCCGCGCTGACGGAGGCGCTTGTAGTCAGTGCGCACCCCGATGCAATAGACCCTCGGTGCTCAGGCCTGCATGTGTCGGGGTATCGTGCTGCCACGTGAGTTCGCGCGCCAGCATAAGGCCTACGTTTAGTGTGTTGCTGGCGTTGAGGAAGCTTGGAAACCGTAAAGTATTTTGTCGAATTGGAGGACATGGTCACGCGCTCGATTGGTGTGCTTGGAGTTTGCTCAGCATGTAGTTGACGAGGCCAGAGAGTTGGACGTCAGTTACGTCAGGTCCTATGCTTGCAAATTCATGTTGGCCCATAAGCTCTCTGAGGCACATGCATGCGCGCAGACCAGGGCGACAGGGTTGCGGGGCGCGTCTCACGGGCAGACGTTGCAGCGGTGGCAGTCGCCGCGCTGAGCGACTCAAACGCGGCCAACGTCACCTTCGAGCTCTCCAGCAAGGCTGGGCTGCCGCGGCCCCGTCAGCTGGACTCGCTGTTCCAGGGTCTCGCCAAGGAGTAGCCCGCTGACTGCATTGCCTTGACATGGCGAGGACTAGCTGGCAGGCAGTGTATCATATGGGGTCAGCAGCGGCTTGCTCTGTAAGGCTCTGTAAGACACGTATGGCTTCAAAAAGGAGCAGATGTGACCTCACAGAGATTATTAGGTGGTGTTGATCATCTGACTGCTGTAAAGTCCATTTTTACAGAGTTTCATTTGAAAATACAGGTCATTAGACAGACAGGTTTGGTATTTGTTTTTCCTGCGCAACGCCAAAGGGCAGGACATTAAAGCGGAAAGTAACACCCTCAAAGTGCACACATAGATAGCGCCTGTGCTCGGGCGCGACGCCAATGTGGTGGTAACCCGACTTGGCGTCGAGCACAACGAGCAGGTCGTCCTGCTCCAGGTACTGGGGCAGGTCGGCCAGGCGCTCAAAACTGAAAGGCAGGTACGTCTGCCAGATATTGAGAGCGCGCGCATCGGTGATCAAACGCAGCTTGCCCTTCCTATAACGACGCCCATCCCAGACACGCAGTGCGCCTCCCCCGCCTGCGCGATGCTGATCGCCCCTGAGCGCAGGCACGCCAGCAGCTCGCCCTCTACAAAGGAGCGGTGCTCAGCGACCGAAGTGTGGTTGGGCAGACAGAAGCTGGGCGGCAGCGGGCTCTGTACAGCCTGCCGTAGTGCCGCAGGCGTCAAGCACCCGCCCAGCAACTGCCCCACGGCTTGCACACGGGCGGCGGTTGTGCCTCGGCGGTCGTCGGGCGCGACGGCCGGGGCGGTGAACTGAAAGCTGTACCCCTCCCGCACCCAACGCATCACCGCCTTGCCTGACGCGGTCTTGGACTGGCACCACCTAGCCCACGTCATGCGCCTGCACACCGCGCGCGAGCGCGCATGCTGGCAGCAATGCGATGTTTGCCCGCGCACGGGCCCTTCGGAGGGCGCCACCCTGTGCAAATACTTACGCTGGTTTAGCCTGCCTGATAGTGTTCGGGCCAATCCTTACTTCCGCCTCCGCTTGGGCCTGGCGCGGGTGCTCCAGGTGGTGCGCTTTCGGCTGGGGTGCTCCACGCTCCCCTCTGTTGCGCAACGGAATCAGGGGGTCCACCGCGCCGCGCGGGTTTGCCTGTGCTGCGACCAGGGTGTTATCGGGGACGAATACCACGTCGTGTTTGAGTGTCCGGCCACTCGGGCCGCCCGTGCGCCTTTCGCGCACCTCTCGCGCACCTCCACCATGCTTGCGTTTAGTCGCAACCCGGACACCTTGACGGTGGCCAAATGCATACTCGCATGCCTTCATGAAGTTCATTTGCTCGCTGCGCAGCCCTGAGGGCTGCGACCGTAAGGGGCCAAGTTTGGCCGACACACGGTTGTAATTCATTCATTCATTCATTCATTCCTGAACTCGGGAACTGGATGTTGTGAGCGCTGCTGCTCCGCGAACACGCCACAGCACACCTCACTCTTGCATCTGCCGCAGCGATTTGCCACGCGGTGCGCGAGTCTGCTTCTGAGGTGCCCAAGCAGAACATTGCTGTGGTGTGTTGCCATTGAGCCCTTGAAATATTGTACATCTCGTGTGCTGCGTGCCTTTTCAGCGTACCCCAGTTCTGCCCCCATGCAAATGCATCCGCGGAACTGCCTGCGCAGGAGGAGGCGTGCCTGATCCCCGGCGGCGCCGCGCCCTGCCGGGCTCCTGCACGCCCCGCTGCCATCCCCCCGCAAGCCGCAGACCTGCAGCGTGACAGCGCGCGGCCATGCAGCGCGACAGCGCGCGGCCAAGCACCACGCTGCGCGAGTGGTACACGCCGCTGCCCGCGGGCCATGGCTTGGGCACGGGAAAGTGGGTGAGGTGCAACGTTTGCAAGGGCGCGTACTCCAGCTCAACGTTCTACAAGCGCCACGTCCGCGAGTGCCTGCGCCTGGGTGAGGTAGGCGTGGACGTGCGCGGTGACCGTAGGGGGCAAGCACGCCCTGATCATGCCGCTGCAGGCGCGCGCACTGCCGACTGCGGCAGCAAGAGCGGCGGCGGGCCCGGCAGCGCCCCTGCATCGGCCAGCGGCGAGGGCAGGGCCGTGCGCCCCGGGGCCCTGCCGCGCCGCGGCGGCCAGGGCGCCGGTGAGGCTGCGGCGCGCGCGCGCTGCGGCGCGGCTGCCGGTGCAGGAGCTGGCGCGGGCGGCGGCGCCGCCGGCCTGGAGCCGGAGGAGGATGCGGAGGACGAGCCGGAGCGGGTGCCATGGGCGGCGTCAGAGGACAGCGCGGACTCCCTGGCCAGCGACGAGGACGAGGAGGGCGACGCAGGGGGCAGCGGCGCGCGGCTCGGCGCGCGCGTGGCCGAGCTGAGCGTGCACCTGGACCAGCCGCTCTTCGTGCCCCTGGCTGGCCGGCCGGCGCCCGACTCGCTGGGCGAGGTCTGCAGAGAGCTCCATGGCTTCGCGCAGAAGCACAAGCTCAAGCCGAAGTCTGTCAGGGGTCTGTTGCAATTGATGCAAACCTTTTTGCCGACCAGCCACATGCCGGCGTCCAGCCGCGTGCTGGCTGAGGTGGGCGGGCGCGCTGCTGGCCGCGAGCGCGAGCCACGGGCGCGGTGAGCCATGCGCGGGCATGCGGTGGCTGCTTGGGGGAGCGGCATGTCACCCTGAGGCCCGCGAGCACCCCAAGCTCCACGGCGCGAGGGGTCGGCGCCTGCGCCAGCGCGCGTTGCTGGTGGAGCAGCTCGCCGCGGGCGCGGGGGCACTCATGCGGCCCGCGCAGCCGCATGCGCGCTAGCGCCTTTCTGCGCCTGGGCCTGGCGCACAAGGCTGGTGAAGGGCCGGCAACGCGCCAGAGCGGCCACCGCCTGTGCAGCGTGCGGCAGCCAGCGTGCGCGCAGCGCAGCAGGTGGGAGGGGAGTGGCCCTGTGGCACTGGCGACGGAGTGCGCGCGCACCGGTGCCGCCCCGCTCATCCACCTTGTCAGCCACTCCGGGGGCCTCTGCATGGGCGGCGGCCGTCGGCGCCCGCTTGGAGGGCGCCAGGGGCATGCCCATGCAGGCGTCTGCCAGGGGGCTGCCTGTCAGACAGGCTTGGCTGCCTGGCTGTCTGGCTGCACTGGGAGTGTTGAAGTTGTGATGCCTCATCAGCTGCTAGTATGCGCTTCAATAACAACCTGGCTGCATATTTGAAAGCAGGCGCAGTGCATGTGGTTCTGGGAGTGAAGTGGGGATCGGCTGTGAATGCTGCCTGTTTTGTCCGCAATTTTTGCTCAAGGTGGTCTTTGGCAGCACGGCGTGCGACTCCTTGCTGCAGCCTTGCTTCAGCGTTGGCGCGTTTGCGCCTTGCTGCAACATTCACTCTGCTGCAGAGCATGCTGTCATGTGCAAGGAAGAGGTTCTGCCTGCCTCAAGCGGTTCCAGCCCTCTGCTGCAGCTCACAATGTCCCCAGGCTGTGAGGCGACTGCATGCAGACCACTGCCCTCAGCATGAGGGCCCCAGAACAATATGCGGTCTTGCTGCACTGCTGCTGAGCTGCGCTTTCGCAACCCGGTTTACTCCGGCCCGTTGGAGCACACCCAATGGCATGCCCCAGAATGGCCCCAAAAATGGCATTCGCGTTAAACTCCCTCTGGGCCCAGAGGCCTCTCCAGGCTTTCATAGGCAGCAGGTCCGCAGGCCTGCACCTCCTGGACAGCAGCGTGGGGCTCTGAAAGACGGACGAGGAGTCCCACCTAGCGTCAGCCAAAGGCACACAGAAGCGCGCAGTATGACACCGCAGGAGATTGTCAAAACCAGCACAGAAGAGAATCCGGTCTACATCTTCATAGTACGCGGCTGCGCAAACTGCATAGCGCTGAAGCGGACGATCGACAAGGAGTTTGGGCGGACAGGCTACAAGTTCATGTGCGTGCGCCTGCTCTGCGTTTGCGGCAACCAGCTTGGTTCTCTGTTGCGCCCAACTGAGAGCACGTCTGTGTCTCGTGCTTGGTGCAGGGAGGTAGATAAACTTCCCGGCATGGAGCAGACAGCTCTGATGGACTACTTGAAAGAGCTCACGGGCGTGCCGAGCCAGCCGTGGCTGTTCTTGCGCGGTGTGCTCCCTTGCCTTGCTCAATCTCGTCCACGACCAGCTCTTTGCTTGCGCAACAGCAGACCAGCCTGGTGCAGGCAAGTGCGTGGGCAAGTACGACGACATAGAGAAGCTGCAGCGGGCAGGCGAGCTGAAGACGATGCTTAAGGAGGCGGGTAGGTAAGCTGTGCTATAGCTAGGCGTTGCTGCGCCCCTGTCGCTGTGTCAGCTGCGTTTGTATGCCCCCTGGCACGCAGTCCGTTGTGGCGGGTGTAGCGGGGTGCAGTCAAGAGCCACAATTGAGGTGCCCACATGTCGGCCTTCTCTGGCTCAGAGCCTGGGGCTCCTGTCAAGAAAGCCCCAGATCATGGGAAAGGTGTTTGTTACAGCATATCAACAGGTCTGTGATGACGACGCTTACGCACCAGTGAGCATGTAGCACTATCAGTCATCGATGACCGCACCTAGCACCAGTCATTGCATCTATCACCGTGCCAACTAATGTACATGCAGGCAACCCCCTGCTTGACAGCAAAGACGCCCGAAAATGTACAGCCCCTCCCAATATATCCATCCGCCCTACTGTTAGCACATCTCTCACACCTGTGTCACAGACACCTCAGGCCGTCTTCAGTCCACACAGTCCTCACACACTCATGCTCAGAAGTTCACGGGCGCACAGTTCTGTCTCCAGGCTCGGGACCCCCTCTCCCCACTCCCCCAGCTCAACCCTCTGCAGACCCTCTGCAACCCTAAGTTGCGCACATGCCGAGCCACACAGGGCTTCTGTGCACCGCGCTGTCGCAGACATTAAGCTATCTTACGTCGGCCCTCAACACCGGCGCGCAGCCAGCACTCCGCAATCAAAACTTGGGCTGACGCCCGCACTCTTGCCAGACGCCAGGCCATCAACCGCCGGGGCGCAGGGCGTCCAGTCAGACACCCTCTTCGGATCGGCCCCCCGCCCGCCTGCTCAACGCCAGGGCTTCACCTCAGCGACCTCAAGCACGTTCGCGTCCGGGTCGCGGAAGAAGATGGCCGCGCGGCCAGACATAGAGCGCGTGAAGGGCACGCCCGCGGCCTCCAGGCGCGCGGCCAGCGGCGCCACGTCCTGCACGCCTGCCATGCGCGGCCGGGCGTGTCAGCTCCGTACCCTGCCTGTGCGGGCTTGCCATGTCCGATGTATGCACTTAGCCAGCACCGCAATGTCCTCCCTGCTTGCCAAGCCGCGCGAGCAACAAGCCTGTTCTGCCTGACAAGAGAGTACACCTTCACTGGCAGTACAATGCACTGTGGCCTGACTCGCCGCTTCTTCTCTGCACTGCCGGACCTAGCACAGTGACTCCTAACAAGGTAGCGATTGTGTGACGGCAGAGGTGAACGCGCCGTGCGGCACGCGCTCCCCGGCAGGGCTGCGCACCCACGCAGATGTGGCGGTCCCGCCCGCCGTGCTCAGGACGCTGCTCAGGGGCGGTGGGGTCGGGGTTGGGCAGCTCCATCAGGTGGATCTGCGTCAGCATGAGCCAGGACTCAGCATCAGCTCCACCTGCAAACTCGTCCCCTCTTGCAGACCCCGTTGGTCCGTAACCATGCTCCCATAGGAGCCTGCAAAGCGAGCGCACCTGGTCATGACCGATCTGCAGCCATGTGCCACGGTATGGCAGTTTGTTGTTCGGGCGGCTGTCGTTCACCTCCAGGCCTGTCACCACCAGGCGCCGCACACTTGAGTGCGATTCAGTCACAGGCTGCCCGCTGGCGGGCTGCCAAAGCACACGGCTAGTAGAGACACCAGCAGCGCAGCAACGTACTTGCTAAGCACAGCGCGCATTTGACAAGACACAGGCACTTTGGCAGAGGCAGAAGCACACCGAGCACTTCGGTGTAGAACTTTAACGAGCGCTCCAGGTCACTGATCAGGACGCCCACATGGTGGACGCCATGGATCACCAGCTTGCCTGCCGCCAGCAGCAACGGTATGTTGCCGCTGTGACAGCATAACCTCAGGCACAAAGTGAAGCACCCGCCAGCGGCGTCGGACCATGCACCGCAAGCTCGTTCCGACGCGCGCGCACGACAGGCAGCCAGCCCAGGCCGGGGCTCGCAGGCGGGCGGGACGGCGGCTGCACCGAGCGCCTGCGCGCGGGCCGACCCAAGGCGGCGGGAGCGCACGCCGCACCTTCCGCGCCATTCTTCAGCTCCTTGCTCGCAATGCTGCCCAGCAGCTCCGCGCCGGCCACGCTGTTCGGCGTGCGCGCGGGCCCGCCCGACGCCCCGCTGCGGCGCGTGGCGCGGAAGAGGCACCTGCGCCGGATAAGGTGTACCTTCGTGTGGGCTCCTGGACGGCGCTTGCCAGCGGCTGAGCAGGGCGCGGCTGCCCGCGCGCGTGCGGTCACCTGGCGGGAACGACGAGCGCTCTGCGCGGCTGGCTGGCGCGGCAGGCTGTCGGGATCAGGCGCCCTGCTGTCTGTGCATGCATTCCGCAGCGCTCTGCTTCTGGGCAGCAGCGGCCGCCGTGCGGCAGTGGTCCCTGTGCTGGTGACCTGCCTGGGCCTGGGCGCCTGCTCGCTTTTACACCAGGAGCCCGTGCTGGATGTTGCTTGTGGGGCCACACAGCCAGGATCTGCACAGCCCTGGTTTCCCAGGCAATCCAGGTGGTTTTGAAGAGAGTCTGAGCTCTAGAGATCTGATCGACTTTGTGAGCACCTCACTCCTGGACTGGAGATCGCTGTTTGTGTAGCCGTACCTGCTATTGCGCACCTGGCCGCAGTGCTCGCAGTTGTCAAGTAGCAAGCTGATGCCATGTCAGCCTGACAATCTCTGCTGACGCCAGTGCTCCTGCATCGCCTTGTTTCCAGCCAGCCAGCAATAGTTGCCTCGACACTATCAATGTAGGCGCCTAGGAAAAACCCATGGTGGTGCATTGCAACATCCAGTGACACCAGAGCAGGCGGCTGGTTGATGCAGCACGCCGCCACACAGCATGGGAACGCAGATTGCATACACGCCGCTGTACGGCGCGATGTCAGACGGGCCGCTCTGCGGCCTGCTGGAGGTGCGGCCCCTGCCGCCCGCGCTCCCTTGGCAAACGCGCTTCTGCTGCCCCGAGAGTGCCCGGCAGCACCTAGATGGACTTCCTGTAAGGACCTGTGCCGACCCTGGCAGCCCCTGTGAGGAGTGCAGGCCGCGCTTGACACAGACGGCGCCGCGCCCCGGCGGCGGACGCGGACGCGCCCCGCGCGCGGCGCGCAGCCCTAAGCAGGGCGGGCAGCCCTAAGCAGGGCGGCCGCCGGCAGGTCAACGGCTTCCGGCTGCTGCTGGACTGCGGCTGGGACGACGCGTACGACCCCGGCCTGCTGCGCCCGCTGGAGGCCCTGCTGCCCTCGCTGGACGGCGTGCTCGTCTCGCACCCGGACCCCGCGCACCTGGGCGCGCTGCCCTACCTCGTGCGCACCCCAGCCTGCCCGGCAGCTCCCGGCGGCCCCAGCGCGCCGCCTCTGCCCCCGCGTGCGCTGGGACACTGCGTGCGGCCGCGCGCTCGTGCAGCCGCTGAAGGAGGCTCCGCCACCGCGCGCGGCGCTCCGTGGCTTGGGTATCGCCGTGGCCGTGCCCATGTCACATATTGCTGAGTCTGTGACCTACTAAATCTGCATATGCTGACCCCCCACTTGCCCCGCATGCCTTCACGGCTCTGGCCCGCCTCCCGCCCACGCGGCCGTCCTGCACCGTGAGCGTGAGCCTGCGCGCCTCGGAGCACGGCATGCGCTCTCGGCACCGCTGCAGACTTGCATGCAAGCCCCGCTCCGCACGTGTTCGGACGGCATGGGCTTGCGCGCACCACAAGCGCTGGCAGCATTCGCCACGCCGCAGCCGGGGCGGCGCCGCGCCCCCACCTGGGTCGCGCGCCGCGCGGGCGCCCAGCCCGCGCGCGCCGGCACACGACATGCTGGCGCCGCGCACCACCCCAGGCCCGTGCGCGCAGGTGGGCCGCCGCGGCCTGCGCGCGCCGGTGCACATCACGCTCGCGGCGCACAAGATGGGCCAGCTGGAGATGTATGACCAGTACCTCAGCCGCCACGCGGCCGCCGACTTTGACACCTGGGACCTGGACGACGTGGACGCCGCCTTCGGCGCCGCCTCGCCCGTCAAGTTCCAGCAGCGCGTGGCGCTGACAGGTGCCGCGCACCTGTTGGGGTGAGGCTAGGGTATAGCGTTAGGCACCTGGGACCTGGGTGACGTGAATGCGGCCTGCGCGGCCGCCTTGCCCGTCAAGTTCCAGCAGCGTATGGCGCTGGCGGGTGCCGCGCACCTGTCAGGGTCAGGGCTCACAATACCCTGCCTTTTGGACAGGCGCCGCATGCGTGCGGCCGCGCCCGCCCCGCGCCAAAGCACGGCCGCGCGCCGCCGGCGTGGCTGGGGCAGAGTCCCGCTGCAAAGCTGCGCCACTGTCTCTTATGGTCGGGGGCGGATACTCCAGGCGCAGCGACATGCACGCGGCGTGACTCTCGCGTACTGCTGCGCTCGTCGCTGCCTGAGGTGAGGCCCGGGCCGCGTAGGGCGCGGCGCGGGGTTCACGCTGACCGCGCTGTGCGCGGGGCGGCTGCTGGGAGGCGCGCTCTGGCGCGTGACCACGCCGGACGGCGAGGACATCGTCTATGCGGTCTGCGCCCGTGCGCGCACATGTAGCGATGCGCTTAAAATTCAACAAGTTTATTTAGTCCAAAGCTGTTCAAGAAAGCAAGTTTTCGGAGGCGGCCGCCTCCTGGCACCTGCCGCGGCTGTGCCCTCCGCATGCGCTGGCGTCTTCTATTTAACCCTGAACCTCACCCTATGCACTGCCGGCAGAGGTGGACCGTAAGCTCGCGTCGCGGGACGCGGCAGGTGCACTTCAACC
>JAABUO010004154.1_pt1 | contig 17056 bp, 16 predicted proteins | sample 5559291 | NCBI WGS metagenome assembly JAABUO01 (sample SAMN10711878, study PRJNA513372) | rock metagenome | isolation source: Antarctica rocks | place: Antarctica: Victoria Land, Finger Mt sud | reverse complement strand
TGTACCACGTCAACGACCCAGCCAGCTTCTTCACCTCCGAGGACTTCTGGGCTGTGCCGCCCGAGCCGGCCGGCAACCAGCTGCAGCCGCCGTTCTACCTGTTCAACCAGTCGCCCGGGCAGACCGGGCCCAACTTCAACCTCACCAGCGCGCTGATCGCCAAGGGCGCGCCCAAGCTCGCCTCGTTCGTGAGTGTGTCGAGCGACCCCGGTGACTACGGGACCATCCGGGTTCTGACGCTGCCGCAGGGCACCACGATCAACGGGCCGGTGCAGGCGCAGAACACCATCACCTCCAACGGAAAGATCTCCCAGCAGCTGAGCCTGCTGGCGGGCAAGGGGTCAGCCGTCGTCCCGGGCAACCTGCTCACGCTGCCGGTCGCCGGCGGCCTCATCTACATCGAGCCGTACTACGTGCAGTCAACCGATGACCAGGGCTACCCGACGCTGCAGGACGTCGCCGTGGTCTTCGGTGACCGAGCCGGCTTCGCACCCACCCTTGCCGAGGCGCTCAACCAGGTGTTCGGGGCGGGCGCAGGGGCAGGGGTCGGTTCGTCGGCCAGCCCGTCGCCGGTCCCGTCCGGGTCGGCATCCGCCTCGCCAGGGCCTGGCGGTCGAGTGGGCAGCGACGTCCAGGCACTGATCACCCAGGCCCAGCGCGACTACGCCGACAGCCAGACCGCCTTGCGCAAGGGCGACTTCACGACGTACGGCGCGGCGCAGGGGCGGCTGGCGCAGGATCTGAAGGACCTGGCGGCTCGGGCCAAGGCTCCGCAGTCGACACCTTCGGCGCGCCCGTCGTCCTCGGCCCGGCCGTCCGCACCCCCCACGCCAACCACGTCGTCGTCGCCCTAGCGTCGCTGACCTCGCCGGACTCGCGGTCGACCCACACCTTGCCGGGGGTGAGGTGACCACGGTCGCAGCCAGTTGGCAGTGGCCTGGGCGCCGGGGTAACGTATGGGGACCGACGCGGGGTGGAGCAGCTCGGTAGCTCGCTGGGCTCATAACCCAGAGGTCGCAGGTTCAAATCCTGCCCCCGCTACCACGAAGATGCAGGTCAAGGGCGGTTCCCGGAGGTTGGCGGGAGTCGCCCTTGGTCGTTTACCCATGGTGCAACCGCGAACGTGCCTCCGCTCCCGGGCTGTCCCTGGTCACGAGCATCAGCGTCAGGTCGTCGACGGGCTCGCCTACTCGGCGACTGACGCCTGAACGGCTGCGAGCGCGGCGGCCTCCGAGGGTCAAGTGCCCGCCCGACACGACCGAAGACGTGCACATGGTCCTGGTGCGGCAGCGCCCTCAGTCGCGCCCGCGGCTGAGGGTCGGCGCGAAGTTCTTCATCACGGTCGGCGTCCTGGTGCCCGCCGTCCTCGCGACAGCGGCTGTCGGAGCGTCGGGCCTGGAGCGGATGCACACGAACACGGACACGCTCTACACCCACAGCCTCGCGGTCAGCCAGCACTCCGCCGCGGTCACGGTAGCCATGTTGGGCATCCAGGAGAGCACGCTGTACCAGGTGGCCGTGGACGACCCGCAGCTCGATGCCGAACTGACCGCCGAGCTCGACCAGGTGCTCATCCCCCGCGCTCAACAAGCGCTCGTCGTCCTGCACAGTGACCTGGCAGGGAACGAGTCTCGCCGCCAGCACTTCGACCGCATCGAGGCGGGTCTGCGGCAGTACCTCGCCCTGCGCGGCAGCGGTGCCTATGCGGCCGCCAGAGCCAGGGGAGCTACCCAGGCTGCTCGCACCGCCTTCGCCAAGCGGGTCGACGGCATCCTCGAGCCCGTCGCGCAGGCCGCCGAACAGCTTCGGTCCGAGGAGGCGCAGGAATCCGCCCAGGTCAAGCGGGATGCCGACAAGACGTACACGTCTACGTGGCTGCTGCTGGCGGCCAGCGTCGTTGTCGTGCTCCTGCTCGGTCTGACCGTGGTCCTGGCCCTGATCCGCAATGTGGTGCCGCGCATCCGCACGTACTCCCAGTTCGCCACCGACATCGCCGCCGGCCGGCCGGCAACCGTGCTGACACCCAGCGGGCACGACGAGCTGACCGACCTGGGCATCGCGCTCAACGACATGGTCCGACACCGGGACGAGGCGACGCGGGCCGAGCAGGACCAGCGCGCCGTGGCGGTACAGGCGGAGCAGTCGCAGGCTGAGTTCGTCGACACCCTGCAGGTGACCCGCAGCGAGGACGAGGCTCAGGAGCTGCTGCAGCACCACTTGCAACGCTCGCTGCCGGGCAGTGCCGTCACCGTGCTGCGCCGTAACAACAGTGCCAACCGGCTGCAGGCAGCAACCGGGCTCCCGGCTGGAAGTGAACTCGCCGCGAAGCTTCTCGGCGCCGAGCCGCGCTCCTGCGTGGCCGTCCGCCTGGGGCGCAGCCATCGGGAGGGTGCCGGTCTTCAGCCGCTGCTCACCTGCTCGCTGTGCGAGGACGGCGAACGGCCCTCCACCTGCGAGCCGCTGCTGGTCGGCGGCGAGGTCATCGGCTCGGTGCTTGTCACCCGCACCGAGGCCGTCTCCGACAGCGACGACGGTCGGATCAAGACGACGGTCGGGCAGGCCGCACCCGTGCTGGCCAACCTGCGCAGCCTGGCCCTCGCCGAGTTCCGCGCCAGCAACGACTCCCTCACCGGCTTGCCCAACAAGCGCGCCACCGAGGACACGCTCAAGCGGATGGTGGCCCAGGCCGGTCGCTCCGTCGCGCCGCTGACTGCGATCATGCTCGACCTCGACCACTTCAAGTCGATCAACGACCGGTACGGGCATCCGAAGGGCGACGAGGTCCTGGCGGCGGTCGGGCTGGCGATCCAGTCCGGGTTGCGCGCCAGCGACTTCGCCGGCCGGTTCGGCGGTGAGGAGTTTCTGATCCTGCTGCCCGAGACCTCGGTGCAGGGTGCGTGGCAGGTCGCCGAGTCGATCCGCCTCAGCATCGCTGCCGTGAACATCCCCGGCGTCGACCGGGCCGTCACAGCAAGTCTCGGCATCGCCGGCCTGCTCGAGCACGCGGGCGATGCCACCGGGCTACTGCGAGAAGCCGACCGAGCTCAGTACGCTGCGAAGGCCGCCGGGCGCAACCGCACGGTCGTGGCAGCCGTTGCCTCAGATGCTGAGACAGGCGAGCGGCCTGACGGGACATCGCCACAGCATGCGGCGTTGCCGGTGCTGCCTGTGCCCTCGAAGCGTGCGGCCGCGGGCACAACTGCGGGCACAGCCGCGAGCTGAGCCAGCAGCCTCAGGTTCCCCTCGGCTAGCGCCCGCTGCCCGGCGCGCCCGCGAATGCTTGCGCGATGCCCAGCCACGTGTCCGCATCCGGCCCTTCGGCGTGCAGGGCCAGCTCGTCGCGGTGGCGGCGTTGCGTGACGAGCTGGCAGAAGTCGAGAGCCGGCCCGGTCACCCGCTGCCCGGCGTCCGCCGGCCCCCACGTCCACAGCTCACCCGCGGCGCCGGCAAGCTCCACCCGGAAGGGATCGGCCGGCGGCTCCGCCCCGTGCACCCGGTAGGCGAAGTCGCGGGTGCGGACGCCGAGATGGGCGACGTGCCGCAGCCGCGGCGTCAGCTCGACGTCCGCGCCGAGGGCGTCGGCGACGTCGAGCCCGTGCGCCCAGGTCTCCATCAGCCGGGCGGTGGCCATCGAGGTCGCGCTCATGGGCGGCCCGAACCATGGCAGCTTCGTCCCCTGCGGCACACCTCGCAGCGCCTCGAGTGCCAGGCGCCGGCCGGCGCGCCAGTCCTCCAGCAGGTGCTCGCGCCGCGCCCACTGCGCTGCGCCCTCGTCCACGACCGCGGGCGAGGTGATGGCGCGCATCCGGCTGGCGAAGCCGTCCGGGTCGGTGCACGCCACCACCGTCCACTCGTCGGTCCAGGCCAGGTGCGCGACTTGGTGCGCGACTGTCCACCCCTCGGCCGGCGTCGGCAGGCCCCACGCGTCCGGACCCGCGGTCTGCAGGCTGCGCTCCAGCTCGTCGCCCTCGGCCGCCAGGTCGGCGAGGATGCCGTCGGCGCTCACCTGGCTCCGGCGAGCCACACCGAGCGCACCGCATCGGCCACTGCCGGTGCCTGTGCGCGCCCAGCTCTGGCGCTGGGTGCGCGGGTGGCGGGGTCGAGCGGGTTCGTGCCGGCGGCCGCCTGGAACGCTGCATCAGCTGTCACGACGTGCACGCGGGACGGCTCCAACCCGGACACCTCCTCCTCCATGCTCGGAAAGGGCCCTCCGGCCGGCATCGTCATCGGGGCGAGCACGACGAGGGCCGCGCACCCGGCGGCGAGGTCCGCGTTGGTGATCGAGCGCAGGCCGCCATCGATGTAGCGGTGCTCGCCGATCGTGACCGGCGGCCAGACGCCGGGTACCGCACAGCTCGCGGCGACGGCGTCGACGAGCCCGACGCCGCTGTCCCGCGTGAACACGGCCTCCCGGCCGCTGACGGCGTCGACGGCGACGATGCGCAGGTCGCGGGCGGGCCAGTCGTGGACCGGCAGCCGGGCAGCGATGATCTCGCGCCGGACCGGCTCGGCCACGGTCGGTGCAGCCAGCGCAGTTGCACCGATCGCGGCCCGGAACCGCTGCCGGTCGCCGCCGGACTCTCGCATCGCCGCCACGGCGGCCGCCTGCAGTTCGTCGATGTCGAACGGGGCTCCGAGCTCGGTGGAGCGCTCCGGTGGCTCGAGCTGCGCCTCGTACGCCTCCGTGAGCGGCACCCCGGTGGCGACGAGGGTCGCGACCACCGAGCCGGCGGAGGTGCCGACCAGGGTGTCGGCTCCGGTGAGGTCGACACCGGCATCGGCGAGGCCGGCGAGCAGCCCCAGCTCCCACGCGATGCCCGCCACCCCGCCGCCACCCAGGACGAGACCGCGGCGGGTGGTGACGGCTGTGCTGCCGGTGCCGGCGCTCATGACGACGTCCGGCGGTAGGCCCGCACGGCGAGCGGGACGAACACTGCGGCGATGCCGATCTCCCAGGCGAGTGCGCCCAGCACGTCGCCGGCTGTCGGCCCGCCCAGGGTCAGGTCCCGCAACGCGTTGCACGCGACCGTGACCGGGTTGATCTTCGCGAAGGCCTGCAGCCAACCCGGCATCGACTGCACCGGCACGAACGCCGCGCTGGCGAACGTCAGCGGGAACAGCCAGATCAGCCCGGCCGACTGCACCGTCTCCGGGTCGTGGATGACCAGGCCGATCCAGGCCGCGACGCAGCACATCGCCAACCCGAAGCCGGTGCCCACCAGGACGAGCCCGATGCCCCCGAGCACAGAGGTGTGGATGCGAAAGCCCACCGCGTAGCCGACGGCGAGCATCAGCAGCACGGTGAACAGCGTGCGCACCGCATCCGCCGCGAGCCGACCGAGCAGCACGGCCGACCGGCTCATCGGCAGCGATCGGAACCTGTCGATCAGGCCGGCCTTGAGGTCCTCGGCCAGCCCGATTGCCGTCCCGAAGCAGCTGAAGGCGGCGCTCTGCACGATGATGCCGGGCAGCAGGAAGTCGACGTAGGACGTGCCCGGGACGCGAATCGCCCCGCCGAACACGTAGCGGAACAGCAGCACGAAGATCACCGGCTGGACAGCCGTAAAGACGATCAGCGCCGGCACCCGCGCGTAGCGGATCAGATGGCGGCGGGTCAGGACAGCCGTGTCGGCAACCGCCCACGACAGCGTGCTCATGCGGACTCCTCGGCGGCGTGGCCGGTCAGGGTAAGGAAGACATCGTTGAGGCTCGGGCGCCCCAGCTCGAGGCCGCGCAGCTGAACCCCGGCGGCATCCAGGCGGCGGACGACGTCACCGAGCAGCGCTCCGCCGTCGGTGCCGGCTGAGATGGTGAGCTCGCCGTCGGCACTGGACTGTTGCGCACTGGAGGCACTGGAGGCACTGGAGGCACTGGAGGCACTGGAGGCACTGGAGGCACTAGAAGCACCGCCGAGCCCGTCCAGCCGGCCGCGGAGCCCCGGCACTCCGTGCAGGGCGTCGACTGTGGTCTGCACCGCAGCGGGGTCAACCCGGATGGTGAGCACGTCGCCGCCGACCGAGCCCTTCAACTCGTCACTGGTGCCGTGTGCGATGGCCCGGCCGCGGTCGATGACGACGATGTCGTCGGCCAGCTGGTCGGCCTCGTCGAGGTACTGGGTGGTGAGCAGGACAGTCGTCCCATCACTGACGAGCTCTCGGATCAGCTGCCACAACCCGATGCGGCTGCGCGGGTCTAGCCCCGTCGTCGGCTCGTCGAGCAGCAGCACCGCCGGGCGCCCGACCAGGCTGGCGCCGAGGTCGAGCCGGCGTCGCATCCCGCCGCTGTAGGTCTTCACCGCTCGGTCGGCGGCGTCCTCGAGCTCGAGGTCGGCCAGGACCTTGCTGGTTCGTTGCCGGGCCTCGGCGCGCCCGAGGTGGTAGAGGCGGCCCACCATCTCGACGTTCTCCCGGCCCGTCAGCGTCTCGTCGACGGCGGCGTACTGGCCGGCCAGGCCGATGGTGCGGCGCACCCGCACCGCGTCGCGGACGACGTCGAGCCCCTCGACCCGCGCTGTCCCGCGGGTGGGGCGCAAGAGCGTGGTCAGCACCCGCACCACCGTCGTCTTGCCGGCACCGTTGGGGCCGAGCAGGCCGAGAACGGTGCCGTGCGGGACGCTCAGGTCGAGGCCGCGCAGCGCGTCGACCTTGCCGAAAGACACGTGCAGGTCGTCGACCTCGACGGCCGGGGTGGCAGGCACCGGTACTCCTTGCTCGGGATGGGCTCGCAACGGCTGGGGCAGGCGGGGTGGGTCAGGTCCCCGCCCGTCATCGTGCCTGCCCCCGGCCATTCGCCGCTACCGCGTTTCGCCGCGGCTACCGTTGGGTGGTGAGGATGGCGCGCGGCGGTGCCGCGATCGGGCTGGTTGGCGCGCTCGCTCTGGTGGGCTGCAGTGGTTCGGGTGGTACCAGCGGTACAGGCGGTACGGGCGCTCCGCCGACCCCACCGCCCTCGACGCTGACGCTGCCATCCACGCCAGGCTCGTCCGGCGCCTCGCCGGCCGACCCGCCGCCGCCGAGCCGCTGGCCGACCTACCACGGCGCCAACAGGCGCCAGGGCTACGCACCCTCGGCCCCGGACGGGACGGACCCGAAGGTCCGCTGGACGACGCAGCTCGACGGCCCTTCGTACGCCTCGCCCATCATCGCCGGCGCCCTCGTCATCCAGGCGACGACAGCTGGCTCGGTCTACGGCCTGGATGCGGCAACCGGCGCGGTGCGCTGGCGGACCCACCTGGCCGACCCGATCAGCGGGGACTCGCTGCCCTGCGGCAACATCTCGACGCTCGGTGTCGTCGGAACCCCCGCCTACGACACCGCATCGGGGCTGGTGTTCGCCGTCGCCAAGCAGGCCGGGCCGCAGCACGTCCTCTACGGCGTCGATGCGCGGACCGGTGCGGTCAAGGTCCGGCGGGGCGTCGACGCGCCGGGGATGGACCCGGCCACGCACTTGCAGCGGGCCGCCCTCGCCATTGCCGGAGGCCGGGTCTACGTCGCCTACGGCGGCAACTACGGCGACTGCGGCCAGTACCAGGGACGCGTGGTGGCAGTGAGCACCAGGGGCGATGGGCCGCTGCTGTCCTTCGCCGTCCCGACCAAGCGGGAGGCGGGCATCTGGGCGGCGAGCGGTCCAGCGGTCCTGCCGAACGGCGACCTGCTCGTCACGACGGGCAACGGCGAGGCCACGGACGGCACCTGGGACCACAGCGACTCGGTGCTGCGCCTGTCGCCGACCCTCGCCCTGCTGGACGGGTTCGCCCCGACCGGCTGGGCGCAGGAGAACGGCGTCGACGCCGACCTTGGTTCGACCGGGCCGCTGGTCCTGCCCGATGGGCGGGCGCTGGCCGCCGGCAAGGGCGGCAGCATCTACCTGGTCGACCCGAAGGCGCTGCGCGGCGTCGGGGGCCAGCTGGCTTCGCTGGAGGGGTGCCGGTCCTATGGCGGGATGGCGGCGGGGGCGCCTGCCGGTGGCGGCACGCCGGTCTACGTCCCGTGCGCGTCGGGGGTGCAGCAGATCCTCGTCGGACCGGGTGCCGCGCTGCGCAAGGGCTGGTCGGCGCCTGGGCAGGTCGCCGGCTCACCTGTTGTCGCCGGGCACACCGTGTGGTCGGTGCAGCAGGACGGAGCCCTCTACGGGCTCGACGCCGCGACCGGGAAGATGCGCGCCCAGGCTCAGGTGGGCGACGTGACCCGCTTCAGCACCCCGGCCGTTGACGGCAACCTGCTGCTGATCGCCACACGCCGCGGGGTCACCGCCGTCACCTTGGGTGCCGGCGGCGACCCGGCCAGCCAGCTGTAGCAGCCGGATCCGCCCGCGGCCGGCCCTCAAGCCAGCTGCAGGGTGACCTCGATGTTGCCGCGGGTGGCGTTGGAGTAGGGGCAGACCTGATGGGCCTTGTCCATCATCTCCTGGCCACCCTCGGCGTCGAGGCTCGGGAAGTCGCCGACGAGCGTGACGGCCAGCCCGAACCCCTGCCCCTCCATCCCGATGCCGACCTGAGCCGTGATGGACGAGCCCTCGACGTCGACGCCTTCCTGGTCCGCGATCCGCTTGAGCGCGGAGTGGAAGCAGGCCGAGTAGCCGGCGGCGAACAGCTGCTCGGGGTTGGTGTTGTCGCCGCCGGGGCCGCCGAGCTCCTTGGGGCGTTCGAGCATGAGGTCGAGCACGCCGTCGTCACTGACGACCTCGCCATCGCGGCCGCCGCGTGCCGTTGCCTGAGCGGTGTAGAAGATCTTCACGTCGTGCCTCTCGTGGCCGGGACCGGTATCCGGAGTCTGGCACGCGGGCGGCCGGCGGCTCAGAGGTGGCGCAGCATCCGGGTGTTACCGAGGGTGTTGGGCTTGACGCGCTCGAGGTCCAGGAACTCGGCGACACCCTCGTCGTAGGACTGCAGCAGCTGGTCATAGACCCCCGGCCCGACCACCTTCTCCTCGCCGATGGGGACGAAGCCGGCGCCGGCGAAGAAGTCGACGGCGAAGGTCAGGCAGAACAGCCGCTGCACCCCCAGGTCCGTGGCCCGGGCGAGGACGGCATCGAGCAGGGCGCGGCCCACGCCCGCCCCTCGGTAGGCGGGGTCGACCGCGAGCGTGCGCACCTCCGCCAGGTCCTCCCACAGCACGTGCACGGCGGCGCACCCGACGACCGAGTGCTCGGCAGTCTCGGTGGTCTCGGAAGTCTCGGCGACGACGAAGTCCGGCACGTCCTCGAACAGGGTCACCGTGGCCTTGGACAGCAGCAGCCTGTCGGCCGTGTAGTTGTCGACGAGGGAGCGGATGGTCCACACGTCGCCGGTGCGGGCCGGCCGGACGGTGACCGGCCCGCGATCGTCAGGCATCGGGCGCCCAGCCCACGACGGCATAGTCCTGCGGCCCGAACAGCCCCTTGGTCAGGGCGGCGGCCAGCAGCCTGGCATCGGCCTCCGCTACGCCCTCCAGGCGCAGCCCGGTCAGGTCGACCGGCTCCTTGGGGTGCAGCGGGCGCACCTCGACGCGCTCGAACCCAGCCTGCTGGATGAGGAACTCGGTCAGCGCCGGTGGCAGCGGCCGCTCATGCGTGGGGTCGAGGTAGAAGTTGCAGGCACCCATGACGATGTTCGAGGGGTTGGGAGTCTCGAGCAGCAGGACGCCGCCCGGCGCGAGGGCCCGGCGGGCAGCGAGTAGCAGCTCGACAAGCACGTCGGTCGGCAGGTGCTCGGCGACGTGGAAGGCGCTGACGGCATCGAGCGAGCCCTCGTCGACAGCGCGCAGGTGCTCGACCGCGTCGGCGTGCACCACCCGCTGCCCCTTGGCCTGCGCAGCGGCGACGAACTGGGCGTCGGTGTCGACGCCGTACGCTTCGACCCCGGCCTCCTCGACGAGCGCCAGCCACTCGCCACGGCCAGGCCCGATGTCGAGCAGCGGCTGCCCCCTCGCAGCCCGGGCGAGGTCGGGCAGATACACCGACAGGCGCTGCCGGATGTCGGCCTCGTCACCGCGGAAGCGTGCCTCGAAGGCGGGGTAGACGGCCGCGAACGCGCCGGATGGCTGGGCCGCCGGGGGAACCCCTGGCGCTGCCGGCAACTCTGACAAGGCCGACAGCCGCTCCTGCAGCTCGGCGACCTGACGCTGGAGCTCGCAGACAGTGGCCGACAGCTCGGATGGCTCAGCTGACCGGGTGGGCCCGCCGTCGCTCACGCAGCCGGCGGTGGGTCGAGCTTCTTGACCGGCTTGGCGGGAAAGCCGGCGACGACAGTCAGCGGGTCGACGTCGCCCGTGACGAGCGCTCCCGCCGCGACGACGGCATGCTCGCCGATACGGCACGGCCCGAGGACAGTTGCGTTGCTCGACACCCAGACCCCGCGGCCGATCACGATGTCGCGTCCGGACTTCGGCACGGCGACCTGCCGCTCGGCGTCGAAGGTCGTGATGTCGTGCGTACCGGTCAGCACCGAGACGTTGTGCCCGAAAAAGGCGTAGCGCTCGACAGTGATCTCGCCCGACGACAGGTTGAACAGCGCGTTGTTGATGACAGCTGTCGGGTCGATGTGCAGCTTGGCGCGGTCGCCGTAGACCATCGCGTGCTCGAGCAGGTCGTTGGGTGGCACATGTGGCGCATCCGCTGCATGCTCGCTGACCACGTGACTCACCTGCGTGCTCACCTCCTGCTCCACAAGCGGCGTCACCAGGGGAGCCAAGAGCGGAGCCAGGACGGGTCGGGCAACCGTGCCGACCACCCGTCCGAGCAGGCCGACCGCGTCACCCAGCAGCGTCATCGCTCCTCCTCGCCTGTGGCATCCCTGCGTGGCGTCACACCGGCGCCCCCGGCAGGTGTTCCCGGCTCGGCGGGCGGCACGCGTCGCAGCCGCACGGGTCCCTTAGCGCTCGCGATGTCGACGACGACACCGCGCTGGGTGACCTCGACCTCGCCGGCCGCGGCCAGCTGCGCCGCGGCCGCGCGTACCTCGCCCATCCGGGTGCGCCAGGCCTCCGGGTCCAGGCGCCGGGCGACCTCGCTGGGGCAGGCTGTGGTTCCCGCGGCGCGACCAGCGAGCACCGCACGGATCTGCTGCGCCGCCGCGGTGAGGTCGCCGGCTGCGGCCGGTGTCACGAGCTGGCGGGTGCAGCCGGCAGCCGCTCCGCCAGCACCTCGGCCAGGTGCCGGCCGCGGACTGCGGCGAGCTGCTCGGCCTGGGTGCGGCACGAGAAGCCGTCGGCGAGCAGCACGCTTCCCGCCGGCGCCTCACGCAGCGCGGGCAGCAGCGCGGTCTCGGCGATGGCCACCGAGACGTCGTAGTGGCCCCGCTCCATCCCGAAGTTGCCAGCTAGGCCGCAGCAGCCGGCGAGGGTGCGGGTCGTCGCACCCGCGCCGGCGAGCAGGCGGGCGTCCGCATCGAAGCCCATGACAGCGTGGTGGTGGCAGTGCGGCTGCACGACGAGCTCGAGGCCGGCCAGGTCCGGTGGTGACCAGCCTTCGGTCGGGCTGCCCGTCGGCGGCATCGTCAGCAGCTCCGCCAGGGTGCGGGTGGCTGCCGCGAGCCGCGCGGCGCGGGGGTCGTCGCCGAGCAGCTCGACGAGGTCGCTGCGCAGCACGCCGGTGCAGGACGGCTCCAGCCCCACCACCAGCAGGCCGGCGGCAACGTATGGGCTGAGCGTGTCGAGGGTCTCGCGCAGCCGCCGGCGGGCGCCGTCAAGCTGCCCGGTGGAGATCCAGGTCAGGCCGCAGCACGCCTTGCCCGGCGGGACGACCACAGTCCAGCCGGCGCCCTCCAGCACGCGGACGGCGGCCTGACCGACCTCGGGTGAGAAGGCATCGGTGAACGAGTCGACCCACAGCACCACGCTGCGGTCGACGACGATCGGCTCGGGCTGCCTGACCGGGCGGGCGCGCGCGGCGAGGCGGCCGCCCCACCAGCGCCGGAAGCTCTGGCGGGCGAATGCGGGGGCACGGCGGCGCGTGTCGAGGCCGGCCAGCCAAAAGGCTGCCGAGCGCAGGGGCCCGATACCCATCGCCGCGTTGGCCGCATCCGCCAGGGCTGGAGCGGCGCCCGCCAGCCGAGCCCAGCGGGGGAGCCACCCCATCGCGTAGTGCGAGGCGGGACGCAGCCGGTGGCGGTAGGCGCGGTGCTGCACCTCGGCCTTGTAGGTCGCCATGTCGACCCCGGCCGGGCAGTCGCTGGCGCAGGCCTTGCACGACAGGCACAGCTCCAGCGACTCGGCTACCTCACGCGACCGGGCGCCACCCGCGACGAGGGTGCCGTTGGCCATCTCCTGCAACACCCTGGCCCGGCCGCGGGTGGAGTCCTTCTCATCCCGCGTGGCGAGGTAGGACGGGCACATGAAGCCGCCCGCGGCTGACATGTCGGCCCGGCACTTGCCGATGCCGACGCAGCGGTGCACCGCCGTGGTCATGTCGCCGGCATCGTGCTCGAACCGGAAGCCGCCGCGCGCCCGGGGCAGTGGCAGGGCGGCGGGGCGGCGCAGGTCGGCATCGACCGGGCGGGGCCGCACCACAACCCCGGGGTTGAGGATGTCGCCGGGGTCGAGGCAGTGCTTGAAACCGGCGAACGCCTCCAGCGCCTCGAGCGAGTACATGATCTCGAGCAGCTCACCGCGCGCCCGGCCGTCCCCGTGCTCGCCCGACAGGGAGCCGCCGTGCGATGCGACTAGATGCGCGGCGGCGAGCAGGAACGGGCGCAGCCGCTGCGGGTGCTCGGCCAGCGGCAGGTCGAGCCGGACGTGCACGCAGCCGTCACCGAAGTGCCCGTATGCCAGCCCGTCGACGCCGTGCTCGCGCATCAGAGCGTCGAAGCCGCGCAGGTAGGCCCCCAGGTGCTCGGGCGGGACCGCCGCATCCTCCCAGCCGGGCCAGGCCTGCGCGCCGGCGGCGGTGCGACCGGCCAGCCCGGCGCCGTCCTCGCGGATGCGCCACAGGGCGGCAGCCTCCGGCCCGGCTGGGACCACTCGCACATCGGGCGTGGCGGCATCCGCTGCAAGCGCGCGGGCGGCAGCGAGGGCGGCATCGCGCGTAGCCCCACCCACCTCGACGAACAGCCAGCCGCCCCCGGCCGGCAGCTCGGGCACGGCACTGGCCCCCCGGTGCTGGCGGACAACGTCGACGAGCCGGGCGTCGATGCCCTCGACGGCGAGCGGCTGGTGGGGGAGCAGCGCAGGAACGGCATCGGCAGCAGTGGCCATCTCGGGGTAGCCGAGCACGACCAGGGCGATGGCTGGTGAGAGCTCGACCAGCCGCAGCTCGGCCTCGAGCACGAGCGCGCAGGTGCCTTCGGTCCCGACGAGCGCTTTGGCGAGGTCGGTGCCCCGCTCCGGCAGCAGGTGCTCGAGGGAGTAGCCGGAGACCTGCCGCCCGAACCGGCCGAGCTCGGTGCGCAGCAGGGCACGGTGCCGGCCGGCAAGGTCGGCGAGGCCTGGTACCGCATCGAGCGCGCCCGGGCCCGATCCGGCCCGGAACCGCTGCCCGCGCCCGTCAACCACATCAAGGCCGACGACATTGTCCGAGGTGCGCCCGTAGGCGATGGCGTGGGCCCCGCACGCGTTGTTGCCGATCATCCCGCCGAGGGTGCACCGGGCATGGGTGGAGGGGTCGGGGCCGAACCGCAGCCCATGCACCCGGGCTGCCGCCTGCAGGGTGTCGAGCAGCACGCCGGGTTGGACCCGCGCCGTCTGCGCCGCGGGGTCGATGTCCAGCACTCTGTCGAGGTGGCGAGACAGGTCGAGCACGACCCCGGGGCCGACTGCATTGCCCGCGACAGAGGTCCCGCCCCCGCGGGTGGTGAGGGGGGTGCCGGTCTCGCGGCACACGTCGAGCGCGGCGAGCACGTCGTCGGTGTGCCGGGGGAAGGCGACAACCTGCGGCACGACGCGGTAGTTGGAGGCGTCGGTCGAATACTCCGCGCGCCGGCGGGAGGAGCCGTCGACCTCGCCGCTGAGGCGGGTGCTGAGCAGCGTCGAGAGGCTCTCCGGCACGGGCTGAACGCTACTGGCGGCCATGCCCCTTACGGGGCAGGGACGCTGCCCGGGTCGCGGCGGTCAGTCCGGATCGGCGGTCAGTCCGGGTCGGCGGTCAGTCCGGGTCGGCGGTCAGGCTTACCCCCCCGGCGCTGATCTCGGAGGTCCACGGCAGAGTCGCCTGCAGGGTCGCCTCGACGAGGGCTCCGGTCCGCAGGTGTGTCACCTGCTGGTACTCCGGGTCGCGCACCATCGCGCTGAACGCCGCGCGGCTCGGGTAGCGCACGAGCAGGACGGCATCCCAGGCCTGCCCGTCCTCGGCGACGACGGCGGTCGAGCCGTCGCCGGCGTACAGCACTTCACCGTCGTAGCGGGGCAGGAAGGTCTGCTCCAGGTGCCGGGCGTAGGCGTCGTAGCTCTCGCGCCCGCCCGGGGCGAAGCGCAGCAGGTTGAGCATCACGACAGGCCCGCCGAGGTCGTCGGCGAGGTAGCGCTTGAGGTCGGCTCCGCGAGGGTCAATGGCCATGCGCGCAGTGTCGCCCAGCCTCAGCCCGCCTGCGCCACCGCCACCCGCACTTGACTACAGCCGTTCAGCCGAGGGCGTCGACCAGCAGGTGCACCGAGTCGGAGTAGACGCCATCGATGCCCCACCCGAGCAGCCGATCAAGGACGTCGCGCCGCTGCACGTCCCACGCGAACGCCTTCAGCCCTTGCTGGTGCACGGCGGCAACATTCCCGCGCGTCCACTCCGGCCAGCGCAGGTTCACGACCTCCCCACCGGCCGCCGCCACGTCCGAAGCCGCCGGTTCGGCCGGTCCGCGCCGCAGCGTCGTCGAGGCGACCAGGTGCGGCGCATCGCTGAGCGGGCGCCAGGAGCGCAGCTGGTCGCTGCTGCCGCAGAGCCAGAGCCGGTGGGCCGCGCCAGCTGCCTGCGCCACGCTGATGATGGCGGCGGCGCCGCCCGGGTCCTTGACGTCGAGGCTCAGCTCGGACCCGGTCCCGCACTCCTCGTACAGCTGCGCCAGGGTGGGCAGCCACTCCGGCAGCCTGTCGGTCCGCACCCTCGTCAGGGCCTGCCGCAGCGGCCAGTGCCCGAGGTAGCCGTCGTGGACGAGGACCGGCACTGCGTCTGATGTCAGCCAGACGTCGGACTCCAGGGCCCGCGCGCCGCCGTCGATCGCCGCCCGGAAGGCGGTCAGCGTGTTCTCCCGCACGCCTGGGCCAGGAGCGCCCCGGTGGGCGAACCCGATCACTGCTCTGGTGGCGGCAGTGTCGCCGAGCGAGCCCACCTCAGCTCCGGGCCAGGCGCCGGACGACCTCGTCGTGCAGCGTGCCGTTGCTGCAGACGACGCTTCCGCCATCGCAGGTGCGGACGCCGTCGAGGTCGGAGAACCGTCCGCCCGCCTCTTCCACGATCACCTGCAGGGCTGCGATGTCCCAGTGCGACACCTCCGGCTCGGCCGAAACGTCGCACCCACCCTCGGCGACGAGCATGTGCGACCAGAAGTCGCCGTAGGCGCGGGTGCGCCAGGCAGCGAGGCCGACGTCGAGAAATCCCTCGAGCCGCCCGTGCTCACGCCACCCCTCGAGCGAGGAGTAGGCGAAGAACGCGTCATCGAGCCGCCCGACACCCGACACCGCAAGCCGGCGCGCCGGGGAGGAGACGTCGCGGACGTACGCACCGGTGCCGCGCTCCGCCCACCAGCGCCGGCCGAGGGCCGGGGCGCTCACCACCCCGGCGACGACCTCGCCGGTAACCTCCAGGGCGATGAGCGTGCCCCAGACCGGCACGCCCCGGATGAAGTTCTTGGTGCCGTCGATCGGGTCGACCACCCAGCGCCGCTCCGAGTCGCCCGACAGTCCCTGCTCCTCGCCCAGTACGGCGTCGTGCGGCCGGTGCTGCTTGACGAGCCAGCGGATGGCGTCCTCGGCCGCGCGGTCGGCGTCGGTCACGGGCGTGGCGTCCGGCTTGGTCTCCACCCGCAGGTCCAGGGCCCCGAACCGCTTGGTGGTGACGGAGTCGGCTTCGTCGGCCAGGGTCTGGGCGAGCGCGAGATCGTCCACTGGGCTGAGCCTACGGAGGGGGCGCCGGCTCCTGCCCCGCGTCACGCGCCAGCGCGATCAGTGCTGGTCGGGTTGCGGCTCCGGTCTTGGCAAGCAGCGCCGTCACGTTGTTGCGAACCGTCTTCTCAGCCAGGAAGAGCTGACGGCCGATGCCGGGGTTAGGGTGTTCGACCCCATCCCGACGGTCGTCAGCACACCGCCGACTAGCCGCAGCGTGGAGCCGCGTCGACCCTTCACGCGCCACAGGGTCAGCGTGAAAGGGATGAAGAGCAGGGAAGCAACTGTGTAGACGAGGTGAGCGGTCAGCATCCGGTCGACAATCGGCGGCGCTTGGGCCACGACATCAACAGCCTTGGCCGGCAGCCCGGGCAGCAGCACGTTGCTCAGCACCAGCAGCGGAGCGGCCGCGGCACCGAGGATGGTGGTTGCCCGCCGGCGCACGGATCGAGTGGGGTCGGCCTCGGTGATGGTTTGCGGGGCGACGTCCAGACGGACGACGTCGTCGGACCGCACGGCTGTGCTCATGCTGCTGCTCCTTCAGGGCGGGGGCCCGGCGGGCCCGCTCCCTGAGACGCTGGCTGTCCCGATGTCCCGCCGCCCAGGGACGCCGGTCCCTCGCTCCCGGCAGCGACACGTTCCGGCGCGCCAGGGCTCGCATCCGCTTTCGGCCTGCGCACGATGCCGAAGCATTCGTCGAGTGCTTGTTCTTCTTCTTCGGTGGGTGGTTTTCGGGTGGGGTGGGGGTCGTACGGGCGGCGGTTGCCGTCGGCGTCGAGTTCGCCGAAGACGTCGTCTTCGGAGGTGAGCGGCTTGTTCCACCGTGGCGGGGGCGGCGGTGGTGCCGGTGGTGCCGGTGGCGGTGGGGGTGGCTGACCGGCCGATTTGCCGCTACCGGTGCCGGTGCCGGTGGCGGTGGCGGTGCCGCTGGTGTGGGTGTGGCGGTGGTGGCGTCGGCATAGCAGGGTGAGGTTGGCCAGGGTGGTGGGGCCGCCGTCTGCCCAGTGGTGGAGGTGGTGGGCTTCGCACCAGGAGGGGGGCCGGTCGCAGCCGGG
>JAABUO010004152.1_pt1 | contig 17060 bp, 30 predicted proteins | sample 5559291 | NCBI WGS metagenome assembly JAABUO01 (sample SAMN10711878, study PRJNA513372) | rock metagenome | isolation source: Antarctica rocks | place: Antarctica: Victoria Land, Finger Mt sud | reverse complement strand
TGCTTTCATTGCTTAATTGTCCTGAAGTTTGAGACATCGTTTGAGGCGCTGTCACATTACTACCTGATAATGTCCGAGTATGTGCAGACATGTCTAGCTCTGAAACCAGCACAAAGTCATTGGAAGCGCACAGCCTCTCGGTACATCCTATCAGAGACTAAGGTTGTGCATGGACCAAGCAAATGGCTTAGGGGAGCCAGTACCATTGCGACAGCGGTGCTTCAGTGAGGCAGGGCCCGACGGAGTCGTGCACTTTCAGATCGTTGACCTTCGACGCCAGCTATTTGTCTGGGTGTCTGTTGGGTCTGCTGACCTAGGGAACTTGTGTATGGCCACACAAACACGAATGGTGCGCAGAACAAGCTCGTGCTCTACTGCTGCTCTGCCGTCCACAGGCGCAACATACACCCACATTGCTTGCATAGGACAACGTTCCTGCAGTCGCTAGCCTGAACCACAGCAGCAGCAACGACGCCGCAAACACATTGGCTCAGAAGCTAGGTATGTTCGTGAGAGCGTCCATCGGCTGTGTATTTACTTCAGTCTCGCAATAAACAGCTCTGAGTTGCAGCTTTGAGGGTCCGCAAGCCTGTCCTCTGCTCTTGCCAGATACCCCAGGCTGCTCCCATGCTCCAGGTGAGCCAGGCCAGGATATGCACTGCATCTTATTGTAGGTTTGAAAGTCATGATGGGTCACTTGTTTGTTTTAGGCGTTTGCTGAGAGGCGTCTCTTTCAAGAACTGGAAACAATGGCTGTATAGTTATACTGTTGCAGTGAAGTATAACTTCCTGGACAGCACAGTGCTGCTGGTGCTGCTATGCCCTTGCTTTCATAGTGTGAATGCCAGTAGCTGTTGTGTTGAACCAGATGTCGACCTCGCAAGCTTCTGCTTTAAAGCAGAACAAGCAAAAGAGTGACTGCAAGCTTGTAAGGCACACTCATGCAGGCTATAGCTGGCTGGCTACTGTAGTGATGACGCATAATTGCTGTGAACAGAGGCATAATTGTCTCACAGTATGGTCTAGCTTCTCAAAGTCCTTTGCTGTGTGTAACGCAAACCACCAGATGGTTGCAACCAGGGCCATCAAGATCACATAGCAGTGTATGATAGCGACTGCAGAAGCTTATGCTTACTTGCCGTCAGCGACTGAAAATCACGCGGCTCTTGTTGGTTAGCCAAAGGCATCAGTGATCATAGTACTGAAATTGAAATTTAACAGCCGTTGCTGAGAACTAATGACTATGATCTGCAAATAAGACAGTCTGCTTACTCTTGCATGCGTGCAGCATCACATAGCCTTTGTGCAGCCCTGTCCATAGGCGAGGTTGTCAATTTCGACAGCTCTGTGCAAGACAGAGCACCAGATATACCCATGTGTCAGCTCTCTTCTAAAGAATCCAGCAGTGGCTGCACATCAACTCCCAACTCCTCTAGCTTTGCCTGAAACCTACAGCAAAGTATATTATTGTGTCAGTGAAGCTCAGTCTGGCTGCAATGGAAGGCTTGACAACAGCACAGCTAGAAGAAACTGCTGTCAAGAGGCCAATTTGCTCGTGTAGCACATTGACAATGCATGTTTTGGACTCACATATGTGCCTTCTGTTCTTCTAACCCTAAGCATGTCAGCAGATCGCTCATGGCTGACTCCTCAGCATCCCCATTCTCAGGCTCATGATGAGGTGATGATGCCTGCGGTGTCTCTTCAGCACTGCTGCCTGTGCATCATACTGATAATTACTTTCAAGTTTATCTAGTACAATGCAACAAAGTTACATGCAACTTGACGTGTCACAAGACTCCAAAATATGCCATGGAAACTGTGAGCATGACAGAGTGACGCATGCACGCCATGCTGAAATATGATAGACTCCCAAAAATTGTATTGATCACAGCACGCTCCCAGGCACAGCAGCAAGCAAAGTAAGCTGCAGCAGGCTTTGCCCTGCAATGCAGGCTTGGGTCTGACCTGCTGTGGAAGGTGCTTGAGCTGCTTGATTCTGAAGCCGCTTTATCTGGGCTTCAAGCTGGTAGGAGTGGACCTCCAGGTTGTTGTAAGCACCTGCCAGATCTGACAGCTCTGCCTCAAACCTTTGTGCACTGGAAACAGCCTCTTGCTCTGTCAATCTGGCAGCAGTCAAGGCAGTCTGCAACGCAGACTTCTCATCTGCAGTGTCATATGAGTTGTCATGTACAGAGTGTGCTGCTGACGCAAACACCGATGATGACGTCGCATCTGTTGTATGCTGCGTGCACTGTGGTTTTGTCTCTTGCGGTACAGCAGCCTCTGAACATAGATGATAAGAATGCTGGAGCTGACCAGCGGCCCACCTGTCAACTGCTGCACTGTCTTCTGGAGGCTTGCAGCTTGGCTTTTGGCCACTGAGCATGCATCCTGAGCAGCTGCAAGCTGCATGGCAGATTCAGTGCCCCCATCATGAAGGGCGTTGCCAGCAGGGCTGTCTTTGTCGGTGCTTGCACCAGCTGTGCTTGAGACTTTCAGCTCATGCAGCTCCCTGCACCACTCATAGCTCAACCACAGCAATTGTCATCCTCAAGTATCAGTACAGTAGCCTTCATTCATCACAACGAAAATGGATCATAAACAGCAGTCATGTAACAAGTACCCACAGCCAATATCATGCTTGCTCCATCCGACTGCCTGCTTGCAGGTCTGTGTTAATCACCTTTGAAGGTGCTGTATGAGGGTTTCAGCCTGTTGCAGCTTGACATTGGCAATGTCTGCAGCTTGGGATGACAAGGCGGTCCCATCTGCTATGCTGCCTGCCTGCTTGCCTAAAACTTGCTGACGCGTCTGGTGCTCAACGATCAAGATCAGCTGTGTAGATTGCTGGTCAAAAGGATTTTCGTCTGGTGGATGGCTTGGGCTTTCTGGTGGCTGGGCGCCATACTCATCAGCCTCACCTGCATCACCAGACAGGGAGTGTTAGCAGCATATCACACTGCACTTCAAGGCAGTTAGTCATGGGCCTGTAAAGCATTGCTGTATATACAGCCTGCTGTCAAGCAAACTTTCCGAAGCCAGCGATGCTTGTGATGGCTTCAAGACATGCGCAATGGCCAAGCTAGGTGCACTGGTAAAAGGCACAGTGCTTCAGCATCAAAGACAACTTGTAGCAAAGCAACTGGACACTACATTGCTTTGTGATGGTAGGCTCACTATAGTACCTGCTTCGTCTCCAAATGAAGAAGAAGATTGGGGAACATGCCTTGGGACTTGCAAGCCATCAACACCGGCAATAAATTCTGGGGTTTGCTTCAGCATCTGTATAGCTGCCAAATACTGACCAACTCCTACCTGGGTTTTGATGGCGTCAAGAATCTTAGCATCTTGCCCACCCTGAGACCAGAAGCACACTTTGAACATGCAAACTTTGCAGCAGCATTGAACAGGTGTTCATGATGCCACCTGCAAAAAGCAGCTCACATGACACAGCCTACCCCACGCAATCTGCCTGAGCAGAGCCTTGCGCTTTGCAAAAGATATTTTCATCAACACAAAAATATACAATTCAATTGCCTGTTTGATGAGTGGGTTACTCACACAGCAGCACATAACAGTGTACTAGTCACAAAAGAGCACCTGAGACTGCCCTGAGAGACAGGCTCCAAGCATGACTGCAGCCAGGCCTGCAAGCATTGGTTCTTGCATCTGCTCCCTGCAGCACAGGTCATTAGGCCAATTGTCAAGATGATTCATGCCATAGTAGTTGACCAGTGAATATGCTTGGGCAGCCAATGCAAGAAAAGCCAAGCCAATCCAATTCCTGTTGCTTACACCAAAGGCTTGCCCTGAAGCATCAGCAGCTGATATGCAGCAATGGGCATGACCGCTGCACATCCGTAGACAAAACCAAGCTGTCAATGCAGCCAATATTAGGTATGTGCCTTTATGCTGACCTGCTGTTAACACAGCTGACAAGCTCCATCAGAAGGGCTGCGGTATACATGCTGTTCTTGATAACCGGAGGAGCTCCGGCGAGCACTGTTATCATGAGCAGCACAAACAGAAGTGCGGTTTGTGTATGGCTTCCCTCACCAGCTGCATGTCATGTCTCACTTCATATGATGAGCAATGCTTGAGCTGGCAACGTGCACATTGAACAACGACAATGATCATGACTGGTTTTGCTGTCAGACATGATGCATTGAACACTCAACACAGCATGTACCACTGATAGGCCAGTTTCAAGTATCCAAGCAAACAGTGTACAGCAGCAAACTCACAGATACAGGAAGAACACCATCAGCTGCTGCTGGTATCAAAGGCGAGGGCTGAGAACATGATTTAAAGATTTGGTACCTGCACCAGTGACAGCTGCTGACGTAACTTGGAGGACTTGGGACAGCAGTCCTGGTGTACTGTCTGTGTCAGCTAGATATGGCAGGAGCATCTCTTTGCTCTGGTCATTGTCAGCCAGCAGATATGACAGCACGCGTGCAGCTCTTCCACTAGCCTGCACACATTAGTTCCTCAAGCTGCAGCTATAAAGAACAACTAATCATGAGGCTTCTTTGTGTAAAGCAACGGTGTTGCATATGACGATGAAATGGCAATGTCCACCATATTATTGCTTGAAGAGCCACCTAGATCAAGTACATGTCAGCAAGGGGTCAGCTCTGCAAGCTGAAGGGTCTCATCGTCAGCAATTGATGCATGTTTTAAGTGCTCGGTGATCCAAAAGCCAGTACTGAGTCCTAGGAGGCAAAAGCAACAAACCTGAAGAGCACCAGCTTTGGTGTCAACCAGGGAGTGCATCAGCTCCGTACCAAAAGAGGTGTCCTGGCCTGCAAGCTCATATGAGGTGGTTCATGCAAGCAGACAGCGATGCCACACCTGGGGCAAAAACATGCTGAGTCAACAATATGGTTGTCAACAACGTGGTTCAACATAAGGTCTTACAGCAGATCAAATCAGTTGCCATGGCAGTGCCTGTATGTCAGTGCTGCTGCCCAAAGAACGCCTTGCATACCGCGTAGTGTCAGACATACAGGATGTAAAGCAGTCACTGCAAGCTGACCTGTCTGTTGAAGCTTGGACAAAGAGGCAGTGATTGTGCTAGTGAGGGCTTGCTGGCCTTCCTTGTTTGCAATGCAGAAAGCTTGCAGCACCTTCAGTGCCCCAATCCGCTCTCGGATGTCTCTTCCATGTAGCACAATGCGCAATACCACCTACAGGCCAGTGCACCAGTCAAACATCACCAACCAGTTCAGGTGATAGCAGGTTGCACACCATAAAGCCTTGACAGCATGTGTAAAACATCTGTGTGCAGGCGCAGCAGGGTACTGACAAGAGGGTAGTGGATGTACCTGAAGGGCAGAGGTGGCTGCTGGCAGGCATGGTTGCCTTCCACAAGCTGCCATACGCATCGCAGCGCCTGCAGTCACGAGCTTTGATGTCAACGCGGCATCAACCTGCTGACCATGCTCAAAGAGAAAGTCTCCGCACACTCGGCAGTACCAAAAGGTAAAGTTGAAGCCATGATATGCATGCAATCTGCACTTTGGGCATGACAGGTGTACCTGGGATCGCAGTACTACAGATGAAGCACCAACCAGCTGCAGCAGAGCATCCAGGCAGCCAGCTTTCAGGATGGTGATCTGCGTGCCTGCCTTGTCTGGCTGCTGCTGGGGCACGCTGTCCTTGCTCTGCAGGCAGGCTTGCTCATGATATGCAAACAGTCATATCAATATTACAAGGTGTCTTTTGCGTGTGCTTACCATCAGACACACAATGTGCATGAGCTGCTGCTTGCAATAGTTCAGCAAGTGCAAGCTAGTTTCATTATTTGCTGAAGACACCCACATTGCAGCACCTCAAACACTATGTGCTGAAAAGCGAAGTAGGTCATGCAAGTCTGTCTTGCCGCAACTTAGGTGAACTTAGGTGATGAAGGTGCAGACACACCTGGTGACCTGCTGGAGTGGTGATGGGTGCCAGAAGCAAGTATACGCTGTCAAGGGCAGCCAGAAGATTGGCAACCTTCTGCCTAGCCAGCGGCTTCTGTATATTGGCTTGCGTCCTGAGCAGACCTGGTAAACTAGACAAATGCCCCATCTCTCTGCACAGACGATGTTGAGCTTATCTCAATGCGATATTGCAACAACTCTGAACTAGCTTGTCTCACTATGCCTTCATTGTTGGCACAGGAGAAACAAGGCCATGGTATGGCACATACAACTCATGAGTGCATTTTGCTGTGATGGACAGCAGTCAGGACTGCCATCCAATCGAGTCCAACAGCATCGAATTTGTGGCTGACCTGAAGAGTAGTTGGTTCTTGGCATTGCCCCGCAGCAGGTTGTTCATCATTTCGAGGCAGTCTTGAACAACAATTCCACCATCTGCTGCTCCTTCACCCCTACAACATTGTAACATGCTCATTGACATGTGAGCATGCTTGCCCTATGATTCTTGGGCATCCATGAACAGTTGCTTGTCGTACTGTGAGGCATGCAAACCATGTGATGACAAACACATGGTGACATGCAGATGTTGACATCTGAAGTGTCTAGCATGTTCACGCTTCTACACACCATTCAGCTGCTGTATGCCTCACAACATTCTGGGAGTCTTGAGAAGGTAGGTGGGCTGTTCAATTGCAAGACAAAGTCACCTGACAATGTTGAGAAGCCGTTCAAAAGCACCTTCAAAAGCTGCAATTTGCTGTATGGACTGATTGGAATGTGTTAAGCCAATGAGGAGCAACAACACCTCATTGCGCAGGGCCTCCATGTCCATCATCATGTCCATGAGATGCACTACGCCCATAGGTGCAGCAAGGATTGCCTGAACGGCAGAGAGCACTTGCTATACCAAACACAAGTACGGCTTTGTTTCTCTTCCATGTGTGGTCAGCTGTTGTTTGGCCAGAGCATTATCATCTCTTCCAGAAACTTTTCAGGCAGTGGCTTTGTTTGACAGACAGCAGAGATTGCAAGTTGGTTCATCATTTGTAAGATCATTGCAGTCATGAACATACCTCTTGGATGCGGAGTGAGCTGACTGCAGCTAAGGAGGTAAGCAGTTGAATAGTGTGGTAGCGGACATAGAAATCTGAGGTGCCAGCTGGTTCGTCCTCCAACAAGCCAAGTAGCATCTCAATATTGTCCTTCCCCCTGCTGAACAACTCAGCATTGATAGCTGCAGGGTGAGGGCCCTGCACATGACAGAATCCCAATGTCTCAGACCATTCAGAGCTATGCTCACATATGCATTTGAACTGAGTACCCCAGTGTGTCGTTGTGTACCTTGCCTGCGCTTTCTGCCTGACTTGGGGGACCAATGACAATTGTCAAGCACTCCAATGCACCTCGCAGCATTTCGATATCCTGCCTTTCTTCTTTGACTACAGTGCACAGCGTTGGCAAGCCATGTGCTCCAACAGCTAATTTTGCCTGCGCTCCACTGAAAGTGATGGGCAGGCGAAACATGCAAGGAAGAAGGAGGCAGGGACGCTCCGAGGATCACATACCAAAATCCCTGACTGACATACCTGAGTATTGTTTGAGATCAAGTCTCGCAAATCTGCAAGAGCCTCTTGCCGGTCTTCTGGAAGTACCCCATCACCAATACGCTGCAGCAACACCTCCACAGCAGATTCCGCAGATCCTGCGCAAGTGCATGGCATCAGCACATGACCACTTGCTTGTGCTGCCACTGGATCAGAAGCATGTTTGGACTGCAGCGGCTTCACGGTTGTTGATCTGGCAGAGCTGGGGTACTCACCGTCTCCGGACCTAAGAACAGCTCCTCCTATGCCTTTCGCAAAAGTTTTGAAGCCTTTCATTGCGGCTGGCACAGTGTGTGCTGTAAGGCTGTCAGGTTTTGCTGCTTGCCGTGTGCGATCGTTTGACAGGGCCTCTTGGGACGATATTTGTGCAGCAAAATCACCGGCGATGAATGTTGACCAAAACTTGCTTGCCGAATCAACGACGGGTGATGTCAGACCGGTGTGCCTGAGCACTTTCGAGCGCACGGATGTAGGGACAGACTGCAGCACAGCGAAACGCAGCGCAGCGAAGATTCTTCACCGAAGAAGATGCATGCAGGAAAAGCAGCAGTCAGCCGCAGCAGAAAACTTAACAAGGCAATCGGCCAGCACAGGTATCAGCCGCGTCCTTCGCGCAACATGAAAGCCGTCAACGGTGTTGATGCAAATATCAGCGCTCGCGATGTCGGCGAACAGGTACGGCGACGTTTAAAACGCAGCGTAGCGCTCGTAAAGCTAGCTTAGAAAACTCATGCCGCTGAGACCTAGCACTTGTGTCGCGCTCCGCGCCGTCTTCTGCTACACAGATTGAAACGTATCGCTCTTGAATGCGTATTATAACGTGTAGCAACGTTTTGCGTTGCATGTAGGTGCTCAAATTCTTTTGGGACCTAGCGAGTTTAAACGAGGTAGGCGCACTGCACGCAGTTGCTGTGGTACCCTTCTGCATCGATGCTGGGCATGTCAGACAAGCTGAAAAACACTTGCTGCATCGTATTCTTCCTCTGCATTGTTTTTTTGCTCTACGCGGTCGCTTAGTTCGTCATACTACGTGTTGTCAAACGGTAACTGAAGGGCTGCAGCGACTGCAAGTAGCTGAATCTTGCTTCTGCTATCTGGTCTGTGCTCTGCAACAACAGCACAATAGCGTCTCCACAAGCATTGAACTGCAGGATGCACGAGCCACAGCAGCAGCAGGCTTAGTTGCCGAACTCAAGAGCATACAAGCTGAATTTTCACCAAGCAGTTCTGGTTCCGAAAAGCAAGCCACATACGCACCTCCTTTGGTAGGCCAGCAGAAAGTGGCATTGGCAGTCTGGCATGTAAATGCATAAATGATGCAAATACAATCCTCTGACAGGAATACGATTTGCGCAAATGATGCAAGCACAATCCGCTGACAGTAGTAGTAATCACAATCAGGCTGGATTTCTCTGCCAGAAAAGGATGGGCATGCCCAGTACAGTGCCACACTGTACACTCAACGTTTAATATCTACCACAGCAAAGCAGCAGGGATGTTTTGCTAAATTGCACAGCATTGGTTGGGACTGCTGGCTTGAGCTGTTGCAGGTGTATGGGCTGAAGAGGTTGGTGCGAGGGCTTGCCAGTGGGCGCCAGGGGGCACGGCAAGGCAATGCCCTTGCCCTTAGCAAACTGCTTGCTGATATACCAACACTGTCTATAACTGAAGTTTTGGCAACTATGGCATCAGAGCTGGAGGTCTCAGGACAAGCTAAGGTGAGCTTCAAGCTGCATCACAGCAAACGGCGTGCTTTTCCACAATACATATTCATTGTTCTGATGAGGTCGGCGCAGTTGCAAGGATAGCACCAATGGGGCATAGTAAAGATCCTCATAGGCTGTTGTCGGAATCAGCTGGCTTCTGAGATTGCATTGTATGGGCCTGACACGCACGCAGACATGTTGTCAGAAGCTCAAGCTTGCTGCCTTTTGCAGGGTAGTGAGGCCCATGATCAGCTGCTGGGGCAGGTCTTTGGGTATGCTGCCATCATCAGATCAGGCCTGCACATTGACCAGCCAACTGCAGTCACATGTGCAGAGGGCCTTACACACATTGCCAACAAGAAGTCTTTCCTCAGGGAGCTGGCAGCAAATGTGCTTTTAGAGCTAACAGGTGTGATTTTGACCTCCCACGCTGTCATAGTTGCAGAGTGCACAAAGTGCATATCAAGCTGAGGCTGCTGGGGCAAAGAGCCTTGTGCTGACAGCTGACATGCATGCATGAAGCTCTGCTGCCAGACTTGCTTGCTCACTGTGACAACATCCAGGTCATTACATATGCATGCTTGACGGCTAACTTTTGAAGATGGCACTGAAATATGATGCATTGCTTGTCATGCCCTCAAAGCCTGCCCAATTACTGTTTTTCTCTGACTGCATTGCAGAACAGCTGGAGGACACAACACTGACACACATCCTGGAGCAAGAGAGCTGTGGCTTGAAAGATTGGCTAATGACCCCTGCTGCAGATGCTTCACCTGAGGTGAGAGGTTTGGCAGCTTTTGTTCATGGCTGAGCGCAAAACAGCTCAGTGTCATTTTGTCTGAAGTCTCCATTCAGGTAGATGTCTAGCTGTTGACACACAGATATGCATTCCTGCAGGTGCTGTTGCTTGCACTGCGTCTCTGGGGATCAATGCCATCAACTCTGCTGCAACAAACCAGCCTGCTGCCATCCAATGTTCAACCACCCTCCACAGATTTTTTCACTGTGTCTGACACGCCCAAGGATGCAGCAGCAGCAGCAGCAGCAGCTTTCTTCTCAGAGCAGCACCTGCAGACAGTGCTGCCAGTCTTGAGAGGGAGCAGCAGCAGCCATCCACGGCTGCACAGCCTGTGGCCCACGCTCTTTGCTTTGCTGCTACCCGGCTTCAAAGCTGTCAAGGTACAGCTTTCTTCTGTGAGGTTTGTTATGCCGACTGAAAAGTACACCCCCTGAAGCATGTAGTGACATCCGACGGCTTGATTGCCATGTATGCTGCCTAGGGGTGTTGAACTGATGCCATGGTCTTGCATGGTCGAAGCAGCTTTGACCTTGCTTTTTCGGCCAGAGACTCTGCCAGACTGTGGTGAGCCTATGGTATGTTGCAGGACCTGAACACTGCAGATAGTAGCGAGACAGGGAGCAAGGGTACAGCTGCAGCAGGGCAGCTGGAGGCCCTGTGGACAGTTGTTGTGCAGGACCTCTTCACCTCCTCTCATGAGCGCAAGGCTCTTGGCTTTCAGCTGTTCACAATTCTGCTACCGTTCTTGAGGTGAGCGTGCTTCACCAAGACCAGAGGCTTACTAGCACTGAACAAAGCTTTCCTGCTCTTGCTGAAACAAAGCTGTGTCAACATTCACGGCATATTGGCGCGCCATCAGTGCATGGACCATACATGTGTTGCAGCACAAGTGGTAAAGCAGGCATTTTGTGTGATGCAGGCCTGAGCAGCTGCCTGTGGTGTTTTCTACCCACTTTCTGCGCTGCTTCACCAACAACCTGACCAACTCCAAGACATACCTCCACAGCAGTGCTCAGCGCTGTGCTCAACGCATTGTGGCCTTTGCTGACAAGACCAAAGCCACCCCCAGCATGCAGGTGCAGTGCGCCTTCTTGCATGACTGATGTGCAGCACAACCTGACGCCAATATAGATACAACACCACTTGTTTGGTATTGTGACTCATCATCTGCATCTCAGGACAACAGGACTGTACACGTTTCAGCCTTCACTAGCAGCTTTAGGGCAAATCAGGACTGGTAGCAGGGCTAGATCAACTTACTGGTGTGACTGCAGAGGCTGCAGTTGCTGTGGATATGCTGTCCATGCTGTCAATGTATGCATCAAGTGTGTCATGCTTGCAGACTGCTCTGGCTGTGGCTCTGCAAGGTGTGGGTGGGCACGGCTTTGACAAGCTCACCAAGACCAGCACTGTTGCCAAGCTGCTGCAAGTAAGACTCTAACTGCCCTGTATCTGCATTAGAGCATTAAGGTTTTTTCTCTCTGTTTCTGTGATGCCATGCCTGCACTGCACTACATTGCAAGCACAACAGTTGAGACAGCATATGAGCTTCCTACAATTTGTTGGTATCAGTGCAACTGCCGCACATAAAATGCATGTAGGTGCGCATGCTGGGTTGTTTAGCTGCAAGTGCTGTTTGTGCATGCAGAACCTGGATGCAGCAAGCCTGGAGTCATATGTGCAGCGCCTGCAAGACCACTTCTGCAAGGGCAGCAAGTCAGGCAGCAACGTCGATGATGATCAGGTCTTAACATTGCCTTTTGGCATGCATGTCGCACACCGCAGTAGGCGCAGCACATACCTATACCTTTTGCCTGATTTGCATGATTTGCATGATTTGCATGACATCTCTGCTTTTCAATACTTCATGCAGAAGCTTGCACATGTGTGTTCAGTGAGTGAAGCTGTTTTCCTCACGACTCAGACTGGTTGCAGGAGATTGAGAAGGCTCGCCAAGTAGCGGTGGAGCAGATGTGCAACATGGCAGCCATTAGAACTGTTCCTGCATCTGTCAAGACAGGCGTGCTCAAGTTTTTGGCTGTGCATGCCTTCTTTGTTGTGGACAAGGCTGCTCTTGGAAAGGTAATGCTTGACTCCGCCTTTTCCTGTGTGCCATTTGCTGGTGTCCATACTGAGCTGTAGCAGCCTGCTGAGTGACTGGCATGGCACTCAGGAGCCAAGTTCTTGATCTGCCTCAAGTGATACGCTGCACCTGCCCCTTCTCATACTGGATCACAGTGCTGATTGGCTGGCATTGCCAACTGCTTTGTGCCCCCATGTGTATTCCAGTTGAATGTTCATCTGCACCAATAGACACTTGACAGATCAAGAACGCTGAAGGCATGGACAGGTTCCTTTGTTTTGGAGCTAATACATTGCTAGAATTAGTAGCCAGACTGAGGCAGTGTATGTGCAGGGCAAGCCAAAGGAGGCGAAGGCGGCACTTGAGGCGCAGCCGGCCCCCTCAGCAGCCACACGCCAAGTGTGTGCTGCACGCCTCATTGCGCTGCTTGACTCTGCCACCAAAGCAGCTCAAACTCCCCTTGGCCCTGTTCCTGTCAACACCAAAAAGGTGTCCAAGACCAAGAAAAGGAAAGCCGCTGAGTTGGTTGCAGAGGCAGCAGCACCAGCACCAACAGCAGAGGCCATGCAGGCAGCACGCCTTGAAACTCCTTTCCTGACTGAAACTGTAGCCTTTGTGAGCAAGGTGCAGAGGACAGCAGGGGTGAGTCTGGCTGCTGAGCTGCCTGAGGAGATGGATGCAGCTCTGAGTCAGCTGCGGGAGAGCGAGGCCCTAGCTGCCACCAAGCTGGCTGCTGGTGCCACAGGTCAGTCATGCATCACCATGAAATCCTACTGCCAGTACATCTACATCTTGGCAGTCTTACAAGTCAATCTGCGCTTGATGTGCATATGTATAATGGTGCATGCATGTGTTTGGTCAGGATGAGGAGAATCTCTGTTAGCTCCAAGGTAATAACAAGCTGAATAATATGTATTGTGGGGCTAGCTTCAGGTTACACAACACAGACAGGCTGTGGTGTTTGCATGTTTGGATGTTTCCCACATGAAGCTGCACAGTCAATTGAAAGCTGGGTCTGATGCGCAGGTGTGCAAGCACAGCAGGTGCGCAGTATGGTGGGATTGATGCGCTGGCTGCAGCTCTACATTCTGTCAGACCCTGCTGCTGCTCAGCCTGATGTGGCTGCTGACTTGCAAGGAGTTTTCAATGGTGCTTTTACAAAAACCAAACCAGCTGCAGGTGTGTGCACAGCTGTCATCTCCCATATGGTCGAGTGCTCTTCCCGATAAACCTTTTCTGTCTCTGTGCTCAAAAGACTATTCAGTCACTGAAATCAAAGACATATCCATACACTGAGCTGTAGATGCCTGCCTTACGAGCTGATCACGTTGCGCGCATCTGTATGCTGAAGCTGACTGTGCAGGTGTGCAGCCGCATGGGTCATGAAACAATGAATGATTGGTGGATTGGCTTGTTGGCATGTTCAAGAAGACTTGTTGAGCGTGGTGATGCATGTGCAGATGAGCCACACTGGATGGATGTGCTGGTGGACATCTTGCTCAGCTTGCTGGGGCGCTCTGGGGATGCCCTGCCCTTTGGACCCTTGAGGGAGGCCTGTGAAGCCCTGTTCAGGGCATTTGCAGAGCAGGTGACATCTCAAGGGTTTGCTGACTTGGTAAGGGTTGTGCAGCAGCCGCCAGAGGGTCAAGCCGACGAAGAAGAGGATGAGGATGTGTTTGAAGATGATGATGAAGACATGCTGGCTGGTAAACCTGCATGAGTCAAGCAGAGGCTCATCGTACACATTGTCAAAAGAAGTACTAACATTAGACCTTTATGTGTGTATGCCCATGGTGTCTGATGGAGTGTTCAGTGGTTGCGTGCTACAGCACGCCGACATCAGCATTGTCCTTGCACGCTAGGCTTTGCAGCGGAGGCTGTAAGTGCATGCAGGCCTGGTTGTAAGCCTCATCTCTGGCATCGTCTCAAGAGAGAAGCTGCAGACATGCTTGTATGCTGAGTTGGTGTACAAATACATGTCAGATACATGAGCAGCAGGTCATGACGGTGCAGGAAGTGCAGAAGATGAAGATGCTGTCAACCCTGCAGAAGGTTCAGATGATGATGCTGAGGAGGAGGGTGAAGAGGATGATGAAGCAGATGGCACAGCAGTTGATGCAGCACTCAATGTAAGTCTTCTTGTATTTGCTGTTTATGCGCTCAGAAAACCCAGAAAACTACTTTCTCAGAACATCCTTGATTGCAGATATCTGGCTGATAGCTAATGGATGAGCTGCAGATCAAGGCAGTTTAGGGATTATAATTTTGTAAACTTTCCTGCTTCTCTGTGCAGGATGGCTTGATTGCCACCACCGATTGTGAGACAAACTTGTATCACCATTTGTTTGAATTCGAGTGACCACTCAACTTGACTCTTATCCCACCGTGATGGTTTCTGACAGTGTGTTGACTGATGCAGGCCAATGAAGAAAGTTCTGGTTCTGACAGCAGTGATGAAGAGGACTTTGATGACGACCAGATGTTCAAAATGGATGACAAGATTGCTGCAGCACTGCGGGTGATGGCACGTGGCGGCGCCAATGCACGCGAGTCCAGAGAAGCCATTGCTACTTTCAAGTTCCGGGTCATAGGGCTCATGGAGATCTACATCAAGAAGGTAGGGCTGTTTCAGCCACTGCAAACCATAGCCTGAACTGCTGAAAGCATGCTTCACCCCACAGCTGCGAACAGCTCAATGATGTGTTTGTTTTGGACAATTGGTCCTCTCCGAGCACAGCTGCAGCTCAATCAGTGTACATGTAAGAGATGCAGGCCTTGCCTGTAGCAGCGCGTCTCCTGTATGGATGAATGTGACTGAGTGCAGTGCCACTTGCAGGTGCCAAGCAGCCCCTTGTTGGCGGCAGCTCTGCCAGCCCTGCTAGGCGCCTTGACTGGCGCATGCCAGCAGGGAGGAGATGCAGCCCTTGCCAAGCGCCTGCACGTCTTGCTTATGCTCTTCACCAAAGGCCACGCACACTCAGTACCCTCTGCATCAGGTACCTCCTTTGCTGTTCTAGTTGCGCTTTCGCAGCATCTGCTTGTTTGTTTGTTGATCCTGAGCTGCACCCACTGCTGTTACCCCTTGCACAATGACCACATGTTAAATGTTGTTTTGTCCGGATGGGTTCTCATTCCTGGGGCTGTGAGGTGCAGTCAGCGGTGCCTGACATGGTTACTCCAGGCAAGCCCTTTGGCAATGGCTTCTGCACAGGGGCTGTGGCCACGTCCCACAAGCTGGCAAGGCCAGCAGCATTCATAATTGACTGTCTCATGACTGACCTCTCTGAAGCACAGGAGGCCGTGCATAAGACCTTGCTTGTCGTGGTCATACAGATAGGAAGTCGTGGTCATACAGACAGGAAAGCAATTCAAGAGACAGGCAATGTTTCCAATGTTCAGGTGAAGCAGTGAGTGTGCCTGATGGAGAAGCTATGGCTGGTCTGTTGAAACGAACCTTGTACCTGGCCTCCCGCCACAAGGATAAGAAGGTCACATCAGCTGCTTCTACAGCTTTTGCTTACCTGCTGCGCTGCAGCGTCACCGCTGAAGGTAAGTCCAGGAATTGGTACTGACTGTAGTGCTGGTGCTGCATTGAGAGTTTGTGCAACTCATGGATCTTGTGACCATGCAGGCAAACCTACTGGTGAAGCCACAACAGCTGTCAAAGCTGCCTTGGATGACTTTTTTACCAAGAAAAAGAGCAAATTACATAGGTAGAGATGCCTGCTCATTGACACAGCGTTAGAGCACATCTTTCATGCTAGGTTGCTGCATGCCATTGCCCATGCCTGTTCCCAATGCTGCATGCTTGGCACCCCTGAGGGTGTGGTTCTTAGCTTGTACAGTTGTTGAGGTTTTTAAACCTCTCTTTGCTTGTGCAGGAAGCTTTTTGAGGACATCATGGCGCGCTGTGCATTGTTGAGTGCAGCAACTTTGCTACCAGCCATTGTGCAGCATGAACATACAGCTAGGAGTGGCCATGTCAAAGCAGATGCGATTGCACTCTTGTTGGCTTTCCTTCGTTCCAGCAAGGTAACTTTGCATAGCCTGTCTGTCAGCTGTTGCAGTCCTGCAGTCATTGCCCTCAGGCCAGACGCATGATCATAATGTATGCTGCTAATGCTGCAGTAACAGACGCATTGCATGTATGTGCATTGCACAGATGCATGCATAGGGATCTTTCTCATGCACTTAGCAATGCGCCGCTCAGGTTGTATCATGATCACAAGCAGATTGACCTTGCCTAGAACAAGGTAGTATGCCTTTGTGCAGGGACAGCAGAGTGCAGACAGTGTAGCAGAAGCCTTCAGAAGGCATGTGTCAGTGCTGGCTGGACTGGCTGTTGATGCCACAACTGGCAGTGTTGCCCAATCAGCCAGACAGAATGAGGCTCTCAAGGACATGTGCGCATCATTTGAGCAGCTTGTCAAGGTGACTGCCCTCAATGTCTGACTTGCCAACATTGCTGTTGCTCTCACTGCTGGTGTATGTGGTATGATGCAGCTTCTCAAACCCTGGCTGCTGTTGCCTGCTGCCATTATGTGCTGTCACAAATCCATGTTGCCATCAAGACTGTGGATGCTGTTCAAGCAGAGAATGTTCTGCTTGCATAAGCGCCAGGGGCCGCAGGTTGCCAAATGTGATTGCTGTGTGCAGATCTACCCAGCGGAAAGCCTGCAAGATGTGGTGGGCCAACACCAGATCCAGCTTGTGCTGGCTTCCGTCCAGCAGGCTGAAGCTGCTGCCCCAAAGCCCAAGGTGGGTGTGCATTGCCATTGCTCAATAATTGTAAAGTGCATGCTGGCTGTGTTTTGGAGCTGTCTCACTGCAATTTTAAATGCAGCACTCTGTGTGTGTTGACATTTGCTTGTGGACTGAGTATGGTTTGAGCATGGCTGGTTCTGCATGTTTCAGGTCCAAGTCCAGCTAAAGCGGCTC
>JAABUO010004151.1_pt1 | contig 17060 bp, 15 predicted proteins | sample 5559291 | NCBI WGS metagenome assembly JAABUO01 (sample SAMN10711878, study PRJNA513372) | rock metagenome | isolation source: Antarctica rocks | place: Antarctica: Victoria Land, Finger Mt sud | reverse complement strand
AGCAAAAGTGTCTGACCGTCAACAGAAAGCGGCAGGGCAAGACCTTACTGATGCCAGACCAGCAGTCATGTCCGCCACAGCATCCTTTTTGGCTTTCCGCTTGTCATTTTTCTTGGCTGCCTTGCTCCGCGCCGCTGCTTTTGCCATTTCCAGCTCTGCACACAGCGGGGCTTTGCGCTCAGCAGGTACCATCGTGACACTGGTAAGGTGCTGCAGCTTGTACGCCAGGTTTGGCAACTTTGGCGGTGGGGCGCACCCTGGTTGTCAATGCCTGGCACTTTAGGGGCGTTCTTCAGTGCCTGGAGAGCAGGCGGACGCAGGCTTGCATATCCACTTCACCAAGCTGCCGCACTGCAGAGGCAGGCTCAGGCAAGGCACCAGGCAATGTGTCAGCGCTCAGCAGGGCGCCGCACAACAGCGCCCCGCGGCTGGTACACTGGCTGCTCGTCCTGCGGCACGTAGCCCGCTCGCACACGGCGCTCCTTACGCAGTGTGCCGTCTGGCCGCTTGGACGCCGCGATCACACGCTCGCCGTCCGCATTCATGGTATACCCTTGCGAATCCATCCTAGATAATAAAAACAGCTCAGAGGCGGATAGCATGCGCCTCTGCCGCATGGCGCAGCACACTGTCGCATCTCCAGGGTTTGGCGGTCCTGTTCTGGCTCCCCGTTTTGAACTTGTCAGGAGGCTGCAGCGCGCGCCAATGGAGACGCCAGCAAAGGAGGAACCGTCAAGTGATCGCGCACGTTGTAGGTGAGCGTGCACCCTGACTGCACGACATAAATACCTGTAAGTTGCTATTTAACTTTGTAGAAGGAGGAGACCCTCCATATGCAAAGCTGCTTTCTGTGCACGAGGCCTCAGAGCACCAGCTTGAGAATGCTTAGCTGTCGGTATCCCTCGCTCTTTGGCTGCCAGCGCCCTATATGAAACTTTGCAGAGATTGCATATATCAAGATTGCTGTGCGCTGCAGGCTTCGGGCTACCCTCCACGCCAGGCTACCTCGCAGCCGCATGGCACAACGTGCCTGGCTAGCACTGCCGCTCCTGGCCTCAGTGCTGCTCGCTGCTGCGCCGCTGTGCCATGGCGCTGCGGCCGACTCGCTCGCGCACGCCAAGCAGGCCAGCGAAGCCGGCGCGGGCTGGCTGGCCTCAGTGCAGCAGCAGCTGGAGCACATGTGGCCTGCGCTGCGTGGACACCCGCAGCCGCGAGCGCTGCCGGCGGGGCCGGTCTGCTTAGACGGCGCCGGGCGGCCAGTGGACTGGTGGCTGGACCTCAAGCAGGCCGGCAGCGGCAGCTGGGCACACGTGGACAGTGCGTCACAGGTGTTTGATGAGGCCCTGGGCCACGACCACACGTTTGAGGGCCGGTTCAGGTGCGGCCTGCTCCACGCCTGCGCCAGAGTTGGAGAGCGCACGCCTCGCCGGTCCAGCCTAAGGCCCCCGCACAGCCACACAAAGGTCGATGAAGCAGCCCCGAGCTGCGCGTTGGCAAAAACTGACGCAGGATCGACAGCAAGAGACACGGCCAAAACCGCTCGTGCTGGGCTGCCGTGCTGCCTTGCCCCTTGCTGCCCAGGGTGCCATGCTGCGCTGCCTGCGTTCATCATTCCATGACAGTAGTGCAGCAGGCATAGCACAAAATGCGCCGCGTGCCGCTCCAGGTACTTCTCTGGCGAGGGCGGAGGCAACACGTCGCTCGCGCGCACGCTCGCGCAGCTGCCCGCCGGCAGCTCCGGCGCTGACGGCGCGGCCGGGCACGTCATGTTCAACAGCCACGCGGAGGGCGCTGCGGGCGGGCTCGCAGCGCCGCCGGGCCCCGCCAAGGGCGTTATGGTGCGCCCGGCCGCCGCGTGGACGCTCTTCGGAGCGTGGTGGGTGCTGCGAGTGTGCCGCTGTCTGTGCAGGCATGGCACGCACACCGGCCGCATGTCACATGCGCCCAGCTCCTGTCGGCAGCGACTCTACTGCCGCGCGCTGGGATACCTGCGGAGGCGTGCCTGCGGGTAAATTGCATGGACATGGCGCGAGAGCGGACCTCGCCTGTGTTCCACAGCGCGCCACTCCGCTGTGCAGGATCCAGGCCTCAAGCTCGGCTCCAGCGCAGGGCTATGGGTCGGAGGGGGGCTTCCTGCTGCTGCACAGCGTGCCCGGCTTCCCGCTGGCGCCCCTGGAGCGGGCCGCAGTGGGTGCGCGCATGGCCCGTGCGCTCACGCCGCCACAGCCTCGCTTTGGTGTCCGGGAGCCCGATCACAGTCAGACTTGTGCGCCTGCTCGAACCTCCAGCGACCGCGGCACCTGCACATGCGCTGACAGCTGAGGCCAGTGACCGATCCGCACGCTGTCACGCACAGCATCGGCAGCCTGGCAGGCTGAGCTCCGGCACGAAGCAATCAGAGCAGCAGCCATGCGCATGCGGCGCCGCAGAGCTGCCTGTGATGGAGTCCGCGGCCGGCCACCGCTTCCTGTGCGTCTCCATGCAGCTGCCGGCGCTCGTGGCCGCCGCCCACACGCTCGGCGCCGCGCGGCCGCACGTGTACTCCGCGGCGCCGCCGGGCGGCGGCCGGGCCGGCACGGCAGGCCCGCCCGCGCTTGCGGCGGCCCTGCGCGCGCCCTTCACGCTGCTCTCGGGCCGCGCGCTGGCGCACCCGACCCGGGGGGTCCCGGGGGTCGGGCCGGAAGGCGAGCGGCGCGGCCCGCCGGGCGAGGCGGAGGGGCAGAGCCGGGCGGGGCCCCTGCGCGGCGCCGCGCCAGACCTGGCGGCCGAGCTGGCAACCGCAGCGGCGGCTGCCGGCGCCGCACGCGGCACCGCCTGGGGCGCGGAGGTGGTCAGCCTCGCAGGTGCGCGCTCCTGGCCGCGGCCCGGCCCGGCCGCTGCCTCGCTCTGCGACGGGCTGTCCTGGCGCAGCGGGCGCTGTCTCCCTTGGCGCACTTGGCTTGGCTGGACAGGGGAATGCTCGTGTCGATGGCCGTCCCCTGTGGTGCTGCCGCGCAGTGCGCGCCTTGCAGGCTCACGGAGGCTGTTGGCGCTTGTTTGCGCCGTGCTGTGCCTGCGGGGCGCTGGTGCGGGACGCTGGGCCGCCTGCACATGGGGCGTGCGCGCGCGCGGCAGGCGCGCGCTTCAGCGTGCTGGCGGCCGGCGAGACGCGCGACCTGTGGGCCGAGGTCGTCGCGCCGCACCTGGCGCTGCGCCCTGCTGACCTCCTGACGCCCGCGCGCCGCGCCGCGCCCTGCGCAGACATGTGCGCACCGCCCGGAACCCGTGGTCGCCCGCCTCGGTCTGCTCGATCTGCAGTGATAGCGCTTGTACCGGAACGCTGTCACGAGCCCTGGGCCCTGCTTCCCATGCAAGCTGCATCCGGCCAGACCCTGGCCCTCACGCCAGGATATTCACCGCACTCTGCAACGCTAAAGTGCGGTCTGCCCGCTGCGCATGCCATGCGTGCCCGGCCCCTCATGCCCCAGCTTTCAGGCCGGCCCGCGGGTGCATGTGGCTGTGACTGGGAGGGGCCTTCAAAATCGAATCGAATTGAAACGCGCGCGGCGCGCAGGCCTGGCCTGCCGTCGGCCTTCAGGGCGCCCCATGGGCGGCCCGACTGGGCCATCGCCGCTCCCGGCGTGCCGCGCCCCGCCGCGCACAGCGGCGGTGCGCAGCGGCGGCCGGCGGATGCCGCGCGCGGCGGCGCCACAGGCGCAGCGCCAGCGTCGGGGCTTGACGCTGAGGCGCTGGCCGTGCTGCGTGAGACGCAGCCGGACGCGGCGGCCGAGGGCGAGCTACCAGGGGCGGCGCTGGACGCCGACGCGCTGGCCATGCTCCGCGAGACGCAGCCGGACGCGGCGGCGGAGCTCGACGCGCGCAGCAGCATCCGGGCGGCCGGTTCTCCTGCCGCCAGCCTGCCCGCCCTCGCCCTGGTCCACGGCCGGCTGGCCATCACTCTCGGCAGCGGCGAGGCACCCGCGGCGCGCGCCCGGCGGCTGCTGGTCGCGGCGCCAGCCGGCGAGCGCCCTGCTGCAGGAGCGGAGCGCCCCACGGCTGGCCTGGCGATCTTTGAGGCGGCGAGGACGCGCCTGGCGGCCCTGTGGCGATCGGCAATGCCCGGCCATGCCGCGGCCGCGCCGCGCGCGTCCGCATACGCTGCAGAGGAGCAGGCCCCGCGGCGCGGCTGGGAGTGGGGCCCGACCGTCGCGGCGGGCGCCGGCGCCGGATCGCCCGCAGAGGCTGAGGAGCGGCGGTTCCGCGCGGCGGCCGCGGCGGCGGGCGCGCCGCTGCCGCCCGGCTTCAGCGCCGACTTTTCGGAGGTGGCGGCCGACTTTGCCGAGGGCGCGGGCGGCGACGCGGCCGCCGGCGCGCGCATCGCGGCGGCCTCCTTCGACGACATCCTGTTTGGCGGCGCGCTCCTGAGGCAGCCGCGCGACGCGCGCAGCCCGGTCCCCGAGGCCGAGCTGGCTCCCCTGGGCGCGGCCGCGCCGGCGGCGGCGGCGGCCGGCGGGCGAGGCCGTCGCGCGGGCGGGCCAGCGCGCGCGCCCGGTGACGGGGGCGCCCTGGCGGCGGAAATGCGGGCGGCGCTCGCGCGCGTGGAGGCCGCAGCCGCTGCGGCGGGCGCGTCGCTGCCCGCGGGCATTGCGGCCGAGCTGGGCGCGGCCGCGCGCGACTATGCGGAGGGCGCCGGCGGCGACGCGCGCGCGGGGGCGCACATCGCCGCCGCGGCGGCCGTGGAGGCCCTGCGGCAACGCGCGCCGGCGGCGGGGCGGCCCGCGGCGCGCGGCGCGGCCGCCCGGGAGGCGCCACCGGGCGGGGCTGGCGGAGCGGGCCTGCGCCAGGCTGCGGCGGCGCAGGGGCGCTGGGAGGTGTGCTTCGGTGACGGTCCCGCGGCAGGCGCGCGCGCGGGCGCCGGCAGCGCGCTGTGCTTCGCCGACAACCGCTTTGTGTGGGAGGTGACCCCGCGCACGCGCCTCTGTACTGGACTGCCTCTGCACTTGCAGGTCGCCCGACTGCTGTGTTCAGGTCCAGATATGTTTGCAAGTTCCTAAGCTTGCGTGTTGTTGTGGCTGTGATGCAAGTACACCCGCATGTTTGTGTGCCTGTTCCTGAGTTGACATGAGGTGTGGTGCGCAGGCAGTCCGCTCCACGCTGCGAGCGGAAGCCTCTGATGCATAAGGCTGCATGCATGTCTGGCATGGGTGCCAGTGCCGAAGCGCCTCTTCTATGCTCTAGGCGATGCACACCGCATTCTAACGCATGCATCATCAGAGGCTGTGCGCATGCTGTGTTTGATTACCTGCTGATGATGGTGGCATCGTGCAACTTGCATGACTATGTACAAGTGCGTGGAGCATCGGGGCATTCCCGGCTTTGCGCGCAGCATAGTGGTTTGTAAAGAGGTACTGAAACTTACCAATAGCCCCTGCATTCAGAGCGAGAAGCCTAAGAAGCCTTAGGTCGCTCAGTCATGGTGCTCTTTGTCACTGTATCAAATTGCCTGCTCCCATCTCCCTTCCTCGCAGCCTGTGGGCCATGTCATGCTGCAAACGCTCGCTTGAGCTTGAAGACAAAATACAGGCAGGTACAGACCATGCATCCACGGATTTTGCACGCCAGCTCCAGGTGTGTCAAGCTGGGCTGTACCCCATGCATTAGATCTGAGTCAAATTCAGGCCCCAATGTGGGGTGGGGGCTGGTCGCTCCAAGCAGCCCTGCTGCAGCGCTGCAGTGTGATGTTACACATACGAAGGTTGCTTCATACCGCCGTCGGCCGTACAGCTCCTCATCACAGCGCTGACAGACAACCACACAGCATAAGAGGCAGTGCTTGTCCTATCAAGAGCTCCTGCTGCCTGACAGCCTTTCCAGCATCAAAGCGCGCGGCTGCTGCGGCAACCTGCACGCGGAGCGAGCTGGTCTGCAAGCTATGCGCTGGCTACACACGCGCGTGTAGAAGGCTTGGGTGCGCGTTGCGCAACCTCGGACCCGCGGATCTACCCCCGCCTGCCTGCTCTGACACTGCAAACTTGCAGGACAGTGCATGAGCAGCTCTTGTATTGGTGAGCCTCGCAGTTGGGGCTCTTCCAGCATTGCACCTGATAGCGATTTCCGACGACCTGCGGTGCGCGCGCGCCCAGGTGTACCGGCGTGGCAGGCGATACCGCGATGTCGACTGCGCCTCGGTGCCCCACCAGATGAAGCCCAAGCTGCTCCCAGGAGAGGGGCCGGCCTGCGAGGTCCCTGCAGTGGGCAAGCTTGCGCGCTGCGGCGCCGCCATCTCGCTCTGCGCGGAGGCGCTGTCCAGCACCGCGCTGTTGCCCACAGCCGACGCCGTCACCTGCTACAGTGTCAGTGTCAGCGGCGCTCCAGTGGCTGCGGTGGCTGCCGCAGCTGCCGCCAGTCCCCTCGACGGCCTGCATGGCCCAGGCAGCTCGCCAGCGCCCGCCGCCGACGGCCTGGGTGCGGGCAGTAGCGGCACTGCAAGCGCCCTTTCTGTCGCCGCGCTGGCAGGCTGCGGGGGCTCGCTGGCGTGGCAGCAAAGCATCCGGGACGAGGCCGCAGCCGGCGAGGCAGCTGGGTGCCAGGGGGTGGCGCAGGGCCTTGTAGAACAGGGCCCGGCGCGCGCCGGCACCGGCGGCGCGGGCGCTGGCCCTGCGCCTGTGTCGCCGCGGGGCGCCGGCCTGTCGCCGACGTCTCCGCGGGGCCCTGGCGCGTCGCCAACGTCGCCGCGGGGCTCTGGCGCGGAGGACGCCGCCGGGCGCGTGCTGCGCAAGCGCAAGCACAGGCGCGGCGGGCGCCCGCAGCGCCTGCCCGACGCCTCGCATGTGCCTGCCCGTCCTGTGGGTTGGCCGACGGGCGCCAGGGTGCCTCGTGCATGTGGGCGTGCGCTTCTGGCGCCGCGGGCGCAGCGCGGCCTTGGACTCCGCATTGTGGGCTGCCTGCAGAGCACAGGGCCGCGCTCTTGCACGGATGCCACCCGACGCGCGTCGATTACTGCGTATGGGTGCTCGTACTCAGGCGGCGGCTGTGACGTGCGCATGTGGGGGCAGGGTACGCTTTGCAGCCGGGCCGCTGCGCGACGTGTACCACACGCGTGACGGCCACCCCGATCATGAGGGGCAGGCGCGCACCTCCACTGTGTGTGTGCGTGGTTGCGCGCTCCTCCGATGTTGTGCCGCGCTGCGGGGCTGGCAGAAACCTTTGGAGTTGTCGAGGGTAGGTTGCTTTTCTTTGAGGCGGGGCGCACGGTGGCTGCTTGACCGAGTGTTGGGCACAGAGCAGGAGTCTGCAGGGATCCGCCCGTTGTGTCTGTCTGGCTGCATTGACTGGCACTGGGACGGGCATCGCGCACCATGCATGTCGCAGCCTCGCCACCTGCGCGTGCCCAGCCGTGGCCGAGCGCTCCGTCAAGCTCGCTGAGCGTCCACAAGCGGCGCGCGGGTGCACTGCGACGCTCGGCGTCCCTGCCGCTTGGCGCTGTGCTTCGGGCAGGGCGAGCGCCGCGCCGCGCCGCGCGCAGGTGGCGCGGCAGCGGCGCGAGCTGGGCGCGACGTGGCCGGTGGACCTGACCCCGGGCGGCGTGCGCATGCTGGAGGTGGAGCTGGGCGTCGGCTACACCTGGTCGCTCGACCGCCTCAAGCGCCGGTGCGCCCGGGGCGCCGAGGGGCCGCCGCCGCGGCCGGCGGGCGGCGCGGCGGCCGCGAGGAGTGCGTGCGCAGGGCGCGTGCGCGAGCATATGACCAAGGGGCGGGATGCTGGGTACCAGGACGGCAGGGGAAGCAGTGCACGTTCGGGGTGCTGAGAATGGGCCCAACGAAGGGTCACCCTGGGCACTGCGCCGATGCCTCATGGGATGTTCATCAGGGGCACACGCTGTGAAGAAGGCACAGTCCGCTGAGGGCGCTCGTCCTCGCAGGGTGGGCCTGCTCCCGCCTGTCAAGCGGCCGCGCACGTACGCCACCGCGCCGCGCAAGGCGCTGCGCGCCACCCCCGCGCGCCGCCGCCCGCCGCACGGCGGGGAGCCGGGGCCGTCGCCGACCGCCGCGCCGCCCGTCGAAGACTCCGAGTCGTCCGAGTCGTCCACGTCATCCGACGACGAGTACGACTACCTTGCAGGGTTGGGGGCGGGCCGCGGCAGAGGCGCCGCCGCGCGCGGCGGCGCCGGCGGCGCGCCGTGCCGACCCCTGTCGCCGGTGCGCTGGTCGGCGGCCGGAGGCGGCGTGCGCCACGGCGCGCTGCCCAGCCGCTCGGCCGGGCGCACGCTGCTGCCGACGTCGCCGCGGCGCGCGCCCGGCCAGGCGCAGCGCGGCGCCTGCGCTGGCGCCGCGGCCGGGCCGGCCACGCCTGCCTCGCCGCGCGGCGGCGCGCGCAGCGCGGCCGCCGCGTTCAGCCCGAGCCCCAGCCCCGCTGCTGGCGCGGGCCGTCATGGCGCCGCGGCGGGTGCCGCCACATGCCCGGCGTCGCCGCAGCCGCCAGCTCTTCTCGCAGGGCCGGGCAGCCCGCGGCAGGGCTGCGGCGCAGGCGCGGGCCATCCCGGCGGCCCGGGCGCGGGCCTGTTTGTGGGCGGCAGCGGGCATGCAGAGCGCGCGCCGGCGCCCTGCCCGTATGGCAGCCCCACGCGCGACGGCCGCCCCAGCTCGCCCCACAAGGGCATCCGGTTGGGGCGGGGTCTGGCGGGCGCGGCCGCGATGCGCATGGGCTCCCTGTACGACAGGCAGCGCCCGCTGCGCACGCTGCGCTCGCGCCAGCCGCCTGCCTCGCCGCCCCCCTGCGCGCTGGAGCCCGCAGCCGCCCCTGCGCCCGCTGCGCCGCGCGGCAGCGGGGCGCCGCCTGCTGCGGCGCTGCCGGGGCTGCCGCCGCTGCGGCTGGCGCCGCACGCGGCTGCGCATTGCGCGTCGGCGCCGGGCGGGGGCGCGGGGGTCGGCGGCGGCGCGCACTGTCAGCTCGCAGGGCGCGCTGCGCCGGCGGGATCTGAAGCGGCGGTGTCAGTGAGCGCAGGCGCCGCCTTTCGGCCGCCGCGCCTCGCGTGCCGAGAGCCACCCTGAGCACACAGGAGCACTCGCGTCTCAGCTTTGGGCCAAGGGTTGCCAGCAGCAAGATGAATGACTCTGTGTGGTGAGGTATCAGACCCTGCGTTGCTCATCCGCATGTGTGTGGGCCGTGTGCAGGCCAGTGGGTGGCGGTAGGGCATCATCAGCTGTTGCTAGGCACCTTGCACCTTTGTTTTGCAGGCAACAAGTAGGGTTGGGCATGGGTGCAGAAGGGCAGGGGCTTGTAGCCACGCAACACGTTTGTAGGACTAGGGGGGTGCTGCTAGGCTGGCCACAACTTGGCACATGTATAGGCAGGCGCCTGGCACCTCTCTGCTTAGGCGCCACAGCTTTGCGCAGCACGCGAGAATATTGAACAGTTGCTGTGGATGCATGTGACAGCAAAAGCTGCTCCCTTTACATGCGCCTTAAACATGCGAAGAGCGGCGCAGTGCACCCTGACCAAAGCGCACAGTCGCAATGGTGGCGGTGCGGCTCCCCCCATCGACGGCAGAAGGGGCACCCCTACTGCCACACCTACACAGGCTAGTGCGCAGCAAGCGCCCAGAACAGCAGGGCAGCCCGCTAGACACACACGCCGCGTGTTGAAAAGTACTCCACGGCCCAGTAAGCCAAGCAGCAAAATACGCAGGAGCGCCCTTGCACTAGCAGAACAACGAGACGTAAAAAACATGAACTGCCCACGTTTTTGTGTTTTGTGTTCCTTTTTACTTCACTGCCCAGAAAGCAAGGACGACACATGTGGTTTGGCTGACAGAGTTCCATGAGCTAGCCTGCTACCAGATGCCTGGCACGCTATGTGACGCCTAACAGTTGGGTGCCAGCGCGGATGCAAAATGTGCCCGCACACCCACACCTAGCCGGCCAAGCAGCATGTGCGGCTTGCTAAGGGGCTGGGCAGCAGCCCGGCATTGCTTCGCTATGACGGGCTGCTATAGCGGGCCCAAAAACCTCTGCCATCCACCGCAGAAATTGTTGCGACGGCCCAAGGGTCACCCTTGGTCGTGATGGCCGTACGCGGGTGATCGTGTTGCATGCTGCACGGCTGTGCATGGTAATGCGTCTGACGCATGGGGGGCCAAAACAGGAACACACACTGCACACAGAACGACCAGCTTTGCGCAAGCCCTCGCGCCCCAGGCGGCTGGTGTGCCGCGGCGCAGGGCAGACACAATGAGCAAGCACCGGCACCAAAATTCGCACAGAGCAAGAACCCACATCGCAGCCGGCGTGGCAGGCTGCGGCGCCAGCAACTCATGCGCATGCCGGCCGGGGCGCACGGCCGTGGTTCGCCCAAGACCCTGAACCACCAGGCCACCGCGCCCGGCCTGCGCGGCCCCCAGCTCAGCGCTCGCGCCCCACGCGCCTGACGGTGCGCACGACCGGCAGCTCCGCGTCCCAGTGCGCGCCGTCGCCGGCCCGCTCCGCCGCGTCGCCCGCCACGAGCCGCCGCGGGCCGGGGCGCGGCGCGGGCAGCGCGCCCTCGCCCGCCAGCCCGCGCGCCAGCAGCGACACGACACGCGGCCGCGGCTTGAGCGCCACCTCGAGGCCAGGGTTGCCCTGGCACTGCACGGCGTCGCGCGGCCCGCCCTCACCCTCGTCGCTGCGTTCGCACGCGCCTCTGCCCACGACCGCTCCGCGGCTCCGCCCGGCGGCCGGGCCGTGCCCCGGGCCTTCCCCATCCGCGTCTCGGTCATCCTCTGCGCCCGGCCCAGCAGGGGCCGGCCGCGCCTGCGGGTCCCGCACGTCGCGGCCGCCAGAGCTGCCGCCGCGCACGCGTGCGTCCGGCCGCCGCGCCGCGTCCGCAGCGTTCGCGCCGTGCGGGGGCTGCGCTCTGCCGCCGCCCGCGCGCAGCGCAGGGCGCGGGTCGGGGTTGGCCGCGAGGCGCTTGGAGGGCGAGGCGAGCGGCGCGGGCGGGTCGCGCGCGGGCGCCGGCGCGGGCGCCAGGCCCCACTTGGTCAGCACGCTGCGCGCGCGGCGCCAGGGCGGCAGCGGCAGCCCCTGCGCGCGCGCGGCAGCATGACATCAGTATGCAGAGGTGCGGGGCGCGGTGCGCCCTCTCTTGGAGCCTCGCCTGGCAACACATGGAACTGACGCATGCCGAGCTGCTAACAAACAGCCGTCTGCCAAAGGTGCCTCGAGTTCACGCCCTCTGCACCACATGAGCGTTCCTGGAAGTCACGAGCAGCCTCAGCAGCCATGAGCTCACGCCACGGCGGCACAGAACACCCTCATCCGTGATCCGAGCATGGAGGGACCCAGGTCCCCAGGCCCGGCGCGCCTGCGCGGCGAACGTAGCGGCCACGCCGGCGCTGAGCAGCTCGACGAGCGCGCGCAGGCGGCCCGGCGCGCCTACAAACTCCAGCGGCACGGCCTGCAGCAGCGCGCCGTACGCGGGCGTGGGGTGCCCGATCTCAAAGCTCTCGCGCAGCTGTGGCTCCACAACGCTGTTGACCTGCGCCGCGCGCGCCGCGCATGATATGCAGAATCCTAGTGTGTCATATCCTGTTCCGAGCTTCGACATCGGCCGCCGCCGCCGGCCCGCCGCGCGTGAGCGGCTCGGTCGCGCCGCGCGGGCGGCGGCCGGGCTACGGGCAGCGCGGCCGCGCGTGCGCTGTCAGACGGTTGTCACGCACAGAGCGCCGCACAGCGTCGAGCGTGCGCCGTTGCCCGACAGAGAGCAGCGGCAGAATCGCCTCCAGGACTTGCTTGCACAGCACCGCAGGTCATAGCCGCAATCCTAGCCAGCGTCGCCGGGGGCAGCCAAGGGGGCCCCACCGTCACGGCGCCGGCGAGCGAGCCGCGGCATACTACGTAGGTATGGTGCAGGTTCTCCAGGCAGCGCCGGCCCACGCTGCGCGCCGCGCAGTCGCCCGTGTGCTTGAGCTCCACGATGTAGCCGCGCTGCTGCAGCGCCGCGTGCAGCGCCTCCACGCTGAAGCCCTCCGCGCTCGTGCAGGCCGGCTTCAGCGCGCGCACCGCCTCCAGCAGCTGCGCCCGGCGCGCGCTGTCACTGCAAGCCCTCGTAAGTGCATCCTGCAGCCAGCCCTCAAGAGAGTAGCAGTAGCGGGTCGCCGCCCAGGCTGCACCCTGTGCAGGCCGCCCTGGAGACACGGACAGCTGCGCCTCCCCTGCACACCACCTGGAGCCTGGCTAGCGCCAGACATAAAACTGTGTGGGGGTAAGCAGCAGTGGACGTTTGTTGCACGCGCAGCGGCTGTCGGGGCTGTCCTGCACTGTGAAGCGCTTGACTCCGCACAACACACAGCGCGCTAAACACGATGACTGGCAAGCTTTCAGCGCAGGCCAAGCTCGCCGCCACAAGCCAGCACACGCTCGCCAAGCGCACCTCCTGCTCAAACTCCGTCCCCGGGCGGCCCAGCGCAGCCACGGTCTGCAGGTCGCCGCCGCAGCCGCTCAGCTTGCGCGCAAAGCCGGCTTCATCTTCCTCCGCGCCGCCCCGCAGGCCCGCGCCGGACTGGCTGCGCTCGAAGCTGAACAGCAGCTGCTCTGACGCGGGGCTGGCCGTGCCGGCCGCGCCGTCGCCCGCCGCCTGCGCGCCACACGCGGAGGCGCGTCAAGCGCGCGCTCTGCGCCTCAACTCGTGCCAGCAGGCGCGACGTCTACAGACGCGCGCCGCTGCGCCGGCAGCAGGCACTGCGAGGCCAGGCTGCACAGGCGCTCACCAGGTCCCTTGCGGAGCCGGTCAAGGAGCCGGAGCGGGTGCGCCGCAGCCCCCTGATCATCCTGGCCCTGGCCTTGCCCCCGACAGTCTTTTCCTTGTCTTCAGCCATACAGTACTTTCAAGCACTGTGCGACATCCCAGTGCGCACTTGGTCCCTACTACAAACTGGAAAAGCTACGGCGTGCGTCTGCTGTTGTTTTCTACTGCAGTTTGGTCAGCTTCAGCACATGGAGCTGCTTTGGTGCAGGCACCCGCTTTTACATATTCGCATCCTGCCGCCTGGGCACGAGTGCAGCTCATCAGGGTTCCAGCTCCACCAAATTAGGTATTTATACGTGGCATTGATGTGGCATTCATGCATCAAATGTTGCATCTTGGCCCTCCTCACCGACGCTCGGATGTGATTCATTGGCTACGTTTACCGCGGTAATAGTGCCCCAGCATGCGTTGACAAGCGCGCTTTGGTCCGGCAAGACTGCCAGGCAGGTAGAACCACCGTGCGCAGACCGTGAGGTGGGCCGACCTTGCGACCCACCAGACCTGGTGACCCACAAACACGACAGACGACGTGCAAACGATAGCTGAAACAGTAGCACAAACAGTGAGAAACTTGCGCACGCGTGCGCACGCGCAGGTTCGTACAGAGGAGGGCGTGCACGGCGCGCGGCCCTTACGTGCCCTACCACGTACAGGTGTTGTGCCCGGTGGTGACGGTGTTGCCGGGGTCCCCCATGCCCTCTGTAGGGCTCGGCATCGGGGAGTCCTGCTCTGCGGCAGGCGAGGAGCCCCCGGCAGGCGCCTCCGCGCCTGCCTCTCCCTCGGGCGCTGCGCCCCGCAGAGCAGCAATGCTTGGATCTGCAGGCAGGATTGCGTGGCTGAGACCGAGCCGCGTGATCATCCTGGCGACAGCCTGGCCCTGCTTTGCGGAACGGTGCAGTGTCGGGGTGGATGCATGCCCGGCCGTCGACACGCTCGCAGCGGCTCACGCCGCATGCAGGGCCTGGGCTGCACAGGCGCAATCTGCTTGTGCAGAGGTCACCAGCCTGTTGATGCGGGGCCGCAACAGGGCCCAGGCCGCGACACACGCGCCTGGCGCTCGCAGCTTGCGCATAGTCAGTGGGCCTGGGGCTAGCGCGCCGGCACGCACCGTCGGTCAGCTCCAGCGGCGCGTCGGGGGTCAGGATGGGCGCATGCGCGCTGGCGTCGCCCAGCTCGCGCGCGAGGATAGCCGAGTACTTGACCACGTCCGGGTGGTACGGGTACGAGCCAACCAGGCAGCGCGCCTCCTGCTCCGGCGTCAGTACCTGCGCCCGCCGCCGCGCCCGTGTGAACCCTCATGTGATCCCTAACCCTACCCCGTATAAACAAATGGCCGAGTCCGCGACGCGGTCCTGCTGATCGGCATTCAGACGTACGCAGGAGGGCCCCACAGGCAGGCGCCGGTGCGGCGTGCTCGCCACGCGTGGCACCGCTGCAATGCTGCGGGCGACGGCGCCGACCGCGGCAGGCGCGTTCAGGCTCAGCGGCAAGCAGGGCTCCTGCGGCGCGGCCTCGGGAGAGCAGGCCGCGCGACCTGGCGGCGCCCCAGCTCATTGGGCAGCCCTGCCAGACATGGCCTGCCAGCCACGGGCAGCGGTGCCGGCCCGGCAGAGCGCGCGCAGCCGGCGCCCCGCCGGGCGCCGGGCGTGCTGCGGAGCGTCGGATCCCAGCTGCGGCGGTGCGGCGCCTCGGGACCCGGCCGCGGCGGCGCAGCGCGGGGCCGCGCCGTTTTGGTGAACGTGCTCATGAAGCCCCAGCTGACCTCGTGGTCCTGCCACAGGTTGGCCGCCAGGCGCTCCGCCGCGCCCACCGCCTCGTGCAGCGGCCGCCGGCCCGTCTGCCGCAGCCCGGCCGCGTCGCGCGGCAGAGACCCGCGCAGCGTCTCCACCAGCGCCCTGCGGGCGCCCCGGGCTCTGTAAAAAACCCTTGCCCAGCCAGGTTCACGGGATGTGGTGCATCGTCACGGGGCCTCTGCGAACGGCCTGTCGCGGCGCCAGCAGCCAAGCTCACAGGGACCAGAGATTGTGTTGGCTGACGGCTCATGCTCGCGCCCTGCATGGCACGGGGGGGCGGCTAGCCCGTCGGCGCGGGCGGGGCGCGGGCGGGGCCGTGTCCGCCCGGCGCGCCTGCGCTCGGAGACGACGCCCTCAACGCGCGTGATGAGCGCGCGCCGCGCGTCCACCAGCCGCTGCTTCTGCTCCATCGACAGGCCCAGCGTGTCCTGCGCGCGCCGCGCCCGGCGCGCTCGCAACGCGACGTTGCGTGCGCCTTGGGCCGCAGGGACGCGCGCATCGGATGCAGGGCGGGCGCGGTGCACGCTGCCGGCCTGACCGCCCTGCCCCACACCCTCCCGTCCCAAACGGCAGCGTGGCAGGGTCCTCCCCTCCTCCAGGCCTGGCCGGCAGCATAGCCAGTAAGCTGGCCAGCAGCCGGCCGCCAGCGCGCACACGCCGAGGGCGCGGCGCCCCAGGCAGTCAAGCGCCTGAGCAGCGCGCACAACCCACAGGGCGGCCGGCGCGCGGGAGCGCCCTGGAGCCCGGCGGGAACGGGGAAGGCAGGAGCGCGCCAGCACGCGCTCGTGGTGGCCCGGCGGTGGCGGCCCGGCCTTGCCGACGCTCAGCGACTTGACCTTCATGGTCATGCCCATGAGCTTGCGGCTGTCGTGCGTGGCCATGGCCAGCACGGTCCAGCGGTTGGCCTCCACCAGGCCGACCAGCTCGGCGTGCGCGTCGCTGCCGGGCTCCTCGCCGCCCTCCAGCAGCAGGTGCGTCAGGCGCGTGATGAAGTCCTGCGCGGCGCGCGCGCCCATGGTGTCGGCTCGCCGCCCGCTCCCCGACCACCTGCCCGCCCCCCTGAACCTCCCAGGGCACCCGCTCGCCTCGCGCCTCGCGCCTCCGCCCGCCGGCCGCCGGCGGCGGCCGCCGGCGGTGCGCAGCCCTGCCCCCTCCTGGCCGCCCACAGACAGGAGGTATGGCGGCCGGCGGTCGCGGGCCTGCACGCGCACAGCTCGGCGGCCACACCAGCAGCCGCCGGCTGCCCTGCACCCTCGCCCCCGCCCGCCCGAGCTGCCGCGCTCCTGGAGGGTGGGGCGAACGGGGGAGCAGGGGGCCGCAGCGCCCGAGGCCGCAGGGCCCAGGCCGCGCCGGGGTCAGGGTGGGGTCAGGGCGGGGGCAGGGCGGCCGCACCTTCCAGACCTTGTAGAAGTCGCTGGCCTGCATGTTGCGCACGTGCTCCAGGCGCAGCGAGGACGACATGCCGCGCCCGGGGTACACCTTGTCCAGCAGCGCGGCCGCGTACTTGAGGTACTTGCCCTCGCCGTCGCCGCCCTCGCTGCCCTGCAGCAGCACCTGCGCCGCGCGCGCCCCGGCGCTCGCCCGCCCGCTTCGAAGCCCGCGCACGCTGCGCCGGGCGCGCCGCTTGCGCTGCGCCGCGTGGCCCTCCCGGCCGCGGCGCTTGCCCGGTGTCGCGGCGCCTGCAGGATGCGGCTTCCCGGCAGAGCAGGCGGTGCAGAGCAGGGCGGCGTGAGGCACGAGAGGCAGGACGCGGCGGCGGCTGTGCGCCGGCCTCCAGTGCATGCTGCGCAGCCTTGAACGCGCGCGCGGCGACGGGCGGACAGAGGGCGCCGCGCTGCGCGCGGGGCGGCACCTTCATGGTCTGCTGCGGCACTGCGCCGCCGTCGCCGCGCAGCCGTACCACCTTCTCCTGCCGGGCCCCGCGCGCGCGCCCGTCAGGCGCAGGCGCCGCGGCCGCCGACCCGTGCCGCGCGCGCCGGCTGTCCCGTCCTCCCCTCACACCCAGGTCCGGCGCCCGGTCTGGCTAGTTTGGCGCCCGTCCTGGCAACTCCGGCGCCCGTTCTGGCAAGTCCGCCGCCCACTCCGGCCCAGCCGAAAATCACCACGCGCGGGCCCGGCAGGCGCGAGCAGGTCGGGTCCCCGGGGCCGGGAGGTGGGGCCAGCCGCGGGGCCGCGCCAGCAGGCTGTTGCGGGCCTCCAGGTTGGCCTTCTCCGCGCAAATGTTGCTCAGCCGCGCGGACAGCTCCTCGATCTGGCGCTTGTAGTCCTCCGTCTGGGCCTGCGCGCCGAAGGATGGACGCGTCAGCATCCCCGGCGCCCGGGCCGGCCTCGCAGCTCGCCCGGAGCCGGCGAGACCGCCGGGGCAAACACCGGGCGCCGCGCCGGGCGCGCGGTCAGGGCCGCGGGGGTGCGACCCAAGGCCGCGCGCCTTTTTCCTCTCCCTGTAGCGCTTCTGCGCGCGCTTGGACTTCTCCTGCAGCGCGCGCTGCCGCTTGAGCGCCTCCTGGC
>JAABUO010004145.1_pt1 | contig 17085 bp, 14 predicted proteins | sample 5559291 | NCBI WGS metagenome assembly JAABUO01 (sample SAMN10711878, study PRJNA513372) | rock metagenome | isolation source: Antarctica rocks | place: Antarctica: Victoria Land, Finger Mt sud | reverse complement strand
CTCACTCACTCACTCACTCACTCACTCACTCACTCACTCACTCACTCACTCACTCACTAGATTTTCAAGGTCGTTGGGGCCAACCATGACCATTGGACCAGTAGACTGAAAGTGTCAGACAAAGATACCCAAATGTTCTAAAGCACTTATGAAAATGTATAAAGCTGACTGTAACCTGCAAGTTGAAGGTAGCTTCTTCTCCTTCTGACATTGACATTGACTGACCAGACAGAAATTGGATCCCGGGGACTGCTGCTGGAACTCCTCTCAGCATAGTCTGTGTGGTGCAGTGAGCAACCTCTTTGGGAGTTGCTGATGGTACAATCACCTGGACATCAACGAGCTGCTCTTGGTTTTTTAAAAAATGGAATGTCTCAAAGCGCTTGTGACAGGGGGTCTCAAAACAGGTAGGATGCCCACATTGCGAGTGAGTTTTGGTGAGGGCGTTGCTGCACGCAGTTTCGTGTGGGCAGCCCACTTGACACAAATTGTTTGTGTGGGTACACAATTTTCGTTTTATTGAAGCACGAATGCAGCAGTCTACAGTGTTACATACGGAAATTTTACGGCAAACGTGAAACACGGAAAGGCTTACTTGGCCAGGCCTACAGCTTAGGTCCCTCTGGTATTTCCAGCTCTCGCGCAGGTGGCTGTCCGTCAAATTATATGTGAGCATCGAAGGACGCTGTCGCGGGGTCTGTAGCACCTGTCGGCATGGAGGAGGACAGTCAACCCGAGGTTGTGCTGTCTGCTGTGGAAGACCTAAGCGAGCGAGAGAGCTTACTGTTTGACGTGAGCAACAGCCAGGCTTATAAGGCAGGTACACCATACACTAAAGTGTTAGGTTCCCTTACTGGCCTTGCGCACTTGGTCGAACCCAGTGCGACACCTGTGCCACGTACAACACAAATCAGCAGACTGCATCGTGACTTGGCCACAGGCTGTGCAAGAAGCTCTTCAGGCAGGAGACATCAACCCTGCTCAGGCAGCTGCTGCCAGAGAGCGCTATGCAGCCATCCATCGTCATTTTGTGCAAGCGATGGCCAAGGAAAAGAAGCTGCTTGATGAAGCAAAGCTGCTGAATGAGGAGCTGCTGGTAGGATCACAATGTATTCTGCCATACCTTCAGTCAAACACAGCATTGCAATGACAAGCCTTGGCGCTGTTTGCTCAGCCATGCAAGGTTTCCTGTTTGAGGTCTCTGCTTTGCTCAAGGAAATTACCTAAAATGGCAGCTCTTCAAGTTTGCAGCCATAGAAGTTTATAGAGTTGCCATGGTGTGTCATATCACAAGCCATCACTGCAGACAGCAAGTACCTGCTAACTTGTTGGCCTTAGAAGTGACCCATTAGACATAATGTCATAATGTGATCTGCAAAATGTCACATGCTCAGGAAGACAATACAGCACCCGGATGCATGAAAGAATATATTTGGGTGTCCTTTCTCCCTTTCAAAAGTGCTGCAAGCAGATTTTACAGCAGTTCGATGAGCGGCAAACATGCTCAATACGCATAAAGTGAACAAGAGATTGCACAATGTCAACCTGCTTTTACACATCCCAGGAACAAGAACAGCCATCCTCACGGGATGCAGATGCAACCCAAGCCTCGTATCTTGAGTCAGTGCCTCGACTCAGAGAGGATGTCGAGGAGGCTCAGGCAGAAGCAAATCGCGCTCAGGAACAGGAGCAAATGAAGCAGATTGAGGTGACAGAGCTGCAGCGGCAGAGGAACGAACTGCGCCAGCGCTTGCATGAAGCAGAAGAGGCACACAGAGCAGTAAGCACTTGGCACCTTGCACGCTTGCATCAAAGGCATACAACAGCAGAGACACACCAAGCAGTGATCACTGCTGGCGCATGCATATGTAAGTTGATATATATATATAACACGGCAGTCGTTGAAGTGATGCGACGTCACACAGTTGCAGCGGCAGTGGGAGAATTTGCAGCAGCAGTTGCATGCAGCAACAGTTGAGGCACATCAAACAGTCAGTACACTGGTGCTGTCCTCTCCTCATTAGTCACGTTTGGGGTCCAGTCCTGCATCCTGTTATACTGCTTATGCTGCTGCCTCGGCTGGAGGACTGTCATTTGCACCAAGGCAAGCACTGCTTGTGCCTCAGGTCAGCCCTGATCAGGCCTTGCCAAACCCAATGCTGCAGTAGCAGCCCCAGCAAGTGCTTGTACACCTGGTTGCCGCATGGAGAGTGCCACTGCCAACATGTGACCCAAGCAAGCAAAACAATCTGATGTGGATTGGACGGAAAGATGATCTTTTAGTTTGAGCAGTACTAGTGACTTGTGTTGCTAGCCCTGTTCTTCATGACATTGTCACTACTGCAACTTCTTTGGCGCTCTGTTGTCAAGTGCTTTTGAAAGTTTATTGCCTGGTGTGTGTTGCGTCTCCCAGTCATTATCTGTTGGACTCCCAAAAGATGAATTCCAAAGACAGTCAACATACACTGATTGGTTGGTTGATTGTTGCACTGCAGGTGCTGCTGCCACAGCTGGAGGCCTTGAATGCGGACATCACTGTGCTGTCAGCCGACACAGATGCAGAAAGACGCAAACAAGCAGCGTCCTCTAGGGAGGTGGCTGACCTCAAAGACAAGCTGCAGCAGGTAGCTTGGTCACTTTTTGCCTGGTTGCCCTTGTAGTTGATATGCGCTTCTCCTCCTTGCATTCCTTTTGCCGTGACCTCAAAACATCTCTGTTGACTTATTCATCGGCATCTTTTCATTTTAGGGTCAGTTCATATGTGTTGAAAACCCGGGTCCCCTCTTTTCTTGGCTAGCTAAGGTGACACTTCTCAGCAAGGCAGACTGCATGCATGTGCCAGTGCAGCCTATTCCGGATTGATAGTACTTCTGACAATAACGGTAGTACCACTCATAGTCGTTGTGATGGATCTCACACACCAAGTACAGACTTGCTGTAGCTGACCCACAGCTTGCCTGACACCAACTTCATCTACAGCGTACATTTCATCAAGTCTGCTGCATTCCACAAGTAAGGAAATGCAAGACAGCTACTGTTTTGTATAAGACTAGACAGGTGGACAGGCAGTCTGTGTATGCAAACCCAGGTTGGCTGTGCTGCTCAGCCATGCACGTGAGATAAGCTGCTTGACATCCTAGGTCTAAGCTGGGCACAGCAGGACCCAGAAGGCAGACCAATGGGCGTCTTGGAGTGTCTGCCTGCAAAAGGCAGCCTTTTGTGTACACAGGGTTCTAGGCTGACTAACTAGGCAGTGCACACAAGCTTCGCGTACCTCATTGATGATTGAATGATCAAGCGAGCAAGCAAACGAAAGAACGAGCAATGTGCTGAGTGAATTATTGTATGTAGTGAATGATATGAGCTGAGTGATTGAGAGAGTGAATGAATGATTGAATGAATGAGGGGATGAACATATGAATGAATGACACAACGAACATACAAACGAGCGAATGAAGGAATGAATGAATGAAGAAATGCATGCATGAAAGAAGCAAGCAAGGAATGATTAGGTGAATCGATTGCATGAGTCTCACACTGGGTGTCATTGCTGTAGGTTCAGGCTGCCACGCACAGCTTGGCAGAGGAGTGTGCGTCTGAAGCTGTAAATCTGGAGAAGGCTGCAGTGGGACCAGACAAGACCAGAAGGGCGGCTGATCTGCTGGTGAATGCTGTGAAGGGATTGCAGCTCCAGATGGAGCAGGCTGCAAACAAGCTGCAGCAGCAGGAGGCCAGATTGTGAGTCTCTCCTCTACTTCTTGTGTAGACGCAGCCTGCCTTTGGGTAGACACATCTCGCCATGAGTGGACACAGCCTGCTTTTGCATCGTTGTCCAGCTGTGAAGGGACTGCAGCTCCAGATGGAGAGGCTGCAAACAAGCTGCAGCAGACTGTGAGTCTCTCCTCCACAGTTCAAGTAGATAAATCTCGCCTTTGCAGTGTTGTCAAGCTACTGGCCAATTGGCCTCTTGGCAAGGCACTTATCAATTGTGTAAAGGGACTGCAGCTCCAGCTGGGAAAAGACAAACTGCAACAGGAGCTCTCCAGATTGTGAGCGTCTTGTCTACTGCTTGGGTAGACATGTCATGGTATAGTCTGCTATGGAAGTCAAGTGCTTCCACATGCGCACAGCAGCGTCTGACTGGAAGCAGCAGGGGTCTAGATTGCGCGCTTCTAGTACACTGCCTGGGTAGACAAGTGCAACTTGCTGTGGCATTCAAGTGCTTCCATATGGACCACTGTACAAAACAGCATCTGACTCAGCAGTCAGGAGGTCGAATTATGAACGCGTCGTCCACTGCACAGGTAGACATGGCTTCCTACAGTCTGCTGTGGGATCCAAGTGCAATCACATGGACCACTGCGCACAACAGCATCTGACTGCAAGCAGCAGTGCTCAGAAGTGGTGCAGTTGCAGTTGCAGACTGTACAGATTGCAGTCAAGCCGCAGCAGCACAAATGCCTGAGACGCCAAGCTAGTGCAAAGAGCTTTTGATCATGCATGTGGTGCTCTCAAGCTCGCAGTGTACAGTACTGTAACATTTCAGTTGTGCCAGTCATGATCTGCCGCCTGGCCTGACCTTGTGAGTGACCACAGCGACAGCACGGCCTTGCTGTAACAGTGTCAGAGATCAAGTTGAAGCAGCAGCTCACTGCTGCATCATTCAGACGCACATGGTCTGACAATGGAGTATCCCAGTCATTGTTTCTTATGTCCCCTGTTGAGTGTCAAAGAGAGGAGGTGTCCAATGCTTCACACTGATTGATTGGCTTTGACTCCCACTCAGGCCAGCTCCAGTTGCCCAGCCTCTTACCACAGTCATTCTGACAATGTACAGAGGGTTCTTCCCCATCACGCTATGGTGGTACTATGCAGGCAGGGATTTGAGGCCAAGGCACAGGCGCTAGAGGCCAGTCACATCCAAGCTTCAGGGGCGGTTGATCGCAGCAAAATCAGCATAGAGGCAAAGCAGCGGGCTGAGGATGACATCAGGCGCGATGTTGAGATTGCCAAATTAGGCGCTGAGAATGCCTTAGTGGAACGGGTGAGAGCTTGTTTATTATCCAATTGTTGCCATGCAATACGTACTTGCAAATTGCGACATTCAACGGCTCCTGGTTTGCTCCTGGCTCACAGCACTGCGCCACTTCACTGCCGCAGCATACTTTGCTCGGGCATCACTGCATTTGCCAAAAGTTCATAGCTTTTGTGGCCAACATGCTTCTGCCAAGCTTGCATGATACGAGCTGGTGCTGGCTGCCACAAACTCACATGTCCAGTGTGCATGTAAGAATTTAGGATAACACATTTCAATCAGCATGAGATTGCTGTTTGACGCTTGGATTCAGGGAATGTTGTCAGCGTTTGTCATCTGCCTCACTAATTGAATTACTCTATACCTGGAGTGCAGGCTACGATTGACATGGAGATGGAGGGAAAGGTGATGGAGCTGAAGAAGGAGAAGGAGTTGCTAGGCAGGCGCCACATGGACCGAGACAATGCGCTACGCAAGGTCAGAAACATCAAGTCCTTCTTTTCCCTCCTGCGTGTGATGAATGTTCGAAACTACCAACGCCAATGAAGCCTGTATGTCATTCTTTTACGAGCTACAGTATATATTTACATATATATTTACATGTGAAAGACCGATATGCATGCAGGAATTGACATCACATAGAAGGTCAGCATCATGCGTTGTAAAGAATTGACATCCTTGGCAACTTGAAGGCCTTTTCTGCACAGTTCTAGGCAATTCTAGGGTGCACATCATAGGCTGCAGAGATGCTGCAGTACTGAACGCAATGATCAATTGCTGCACCATGATGTTGTTGAAAATTGCTGCCGATGTTGCATGACATGCATGATAAAGTGACCACAGTAAAAGCTCTTCCACATGCGTTCAAGCTGCATGTTGCATTCATGGCAATGATTTCCATACTGCTATATTGCTAGCACAGGTCAGGCAGGCTGTCCATTTCTAGCCAAGCACACAGGTCCAGTTCCAGCTGCTGAAGGTTTTGTAGCTGTACATTACAGTTCATCTGAGTATCTGCAGCCACGGCAGCAGTATTGTGGCTAACTGTGACTTGGTTATTGTAGGTCAGGAAGGCTGTCCAGACCCTGGACAGTGCGAGTGATCAGCTGCCACCTTTGAAGGCGTCTCTGCATGCTTCCAAGCTGGACATCACGGCGCTGAAGAAAGTCCAGGCCAAGACAGCAGCATCTGTTGTTGAGCTGAAGAAGGATACGGATATCCTGATCAACTCATTCCTCAAGGAGGAGAAAAAGGTAAGCATGCTTAGCAAGTTTTACCTGATTGGGCCTTGTCATCATGGCATGCAGTAAAGTCTTTGGCGCCAACCGGCACATGATTTGGCCCAGTAGTGATGTGTGGAAAGTGCTTTTGCCTGGCATCAGGCAAGCTTTTGTGAGCTTGCAAGACTTCTGCTGGATCAGAAGTCACGAGAACGGCTTGCTTTGATTGGTGGGTCAAGCACACAGGTGCAACACTGGGAGTTGTTTGCTTGCAGGGTGGCATTCAGAACGAGCTGTTCAAAGCCAGCTACGAGGAAGCGCAAGCCTTGGAAGACGAGGTCGGCATCCTCAAGCAAGAGGAGGCTCAGCGACTGGTGGTCATACGAGATGTCGAGACGCAGCGCAACCGGATTGCTCGGGTTGCAGCAGATACGCAGCGCAAGGTCAAGCTCACCGAGGACGATGTAGCGTTCAAGCATGTGATCGTGCAAGATCTCAAACGCACGCGCAAAAAGGTTGTGCGACGCTACAATGATTTTCAGCAACTTTATCAGCTGGTTAAAAACCAGCGCAACAAGTTTGTCAGTCTGGTGGCAGTGGCTGGTCAAGGCATCGGCGAGTTCAAGGAGAAGGTCAAGATACTGACCAATGAAATGGAGGTGAGAAGCAGCATTGGCAACATGTAGCGCAGCTCCTTGAGCATCACCATTATCTGGGAATAGCTGCTTGCAAGTCTGTTGTGCAGAGTTCTGCTTGATTTATAGGCAATGCAGAGCTATTCTTGCGCTTGAAGGCAGAGTCACCTGTCAATCCTAGTACACTCACACTCATGGGCCCCCCTGCTTGTAGGATAGATCATCCAAGGATAGTTCACCACTCCTTAAACAAACTAAAAGCTTGTAATGAGTCAGCGCAATCGCACAGACTGAGTGATGGACATGACTGCAGATCCTGCAAGCAGAGGAGGTTAGCAAACGGCGGCTGCTAGAGAGGGCTTGTGGGGACCACCAGCAGGCTTGCAGTGCCAGAGACACTCAAAGGGGTGAACTCAACAAGTGAGGCCCTTTGTCTTGCTTGTGACGCCTGCTTATCTGAAGTGTAATAGCCTTGACTCTGCCCTCTTCTGTTTCCAGATGAACATGTCTTTACGATATCAGTTAGTCAGTGAGACGCAGATGCAGTTTTGGACTGCAGCACATAAGCTGCAGGCGTGAGCTTCAATCCTGCTCTTGCTCCCACTCAACACTGTCAGCCCTCCTCCTGACGACGCATAATGATGATGACAGCATGCCGATTTGTGGCCAATCATGCATGTGTTGCACATCCTTCAATATGTTTCTGTTTCTTCTTCTCACTGCTTACTCCCTTCCTCCCACTCCTTGTCTTCCATTCCATCCACTTCTTTTCTCTTCTTCACAGTCATCACATGTCACATGCAGGCAAGCCATGGTGTTCAAGAAGAAGCAGTCAGCAGTGGATGAACAGATTGCAGAGATTGACAAGCTCAATGCCGTCATCAATGCTGCAGAGCGGGACATGCTCAAGCTGCGCAAGGTATGGGTTGTCTTCATTTAGGGTTGTAGGGCAAGTGCTATTCCGAAGGTGCACACAGTAGCCTTTGATGCTCAAAGTGCAGGCACCACTCATGTCCACTCAGCTCAGGTCTGCCATCCCTTTCTGCTCAAGAGATGCAAAAGAAAAACAGGAAGTCCAATGCCTTCGGCTTTACACCAGTCGTTACTCTTCCTGCTCAAGCTGTGCATTTTGAAGAACAGAAAAGCAATGCAAGTCTGCTTTGAAACAATTAGCTCTGCAAGACTTTGATTTGGGTCCAGTAACATCAAGCAAGATCATCTCCCAGTGTGCAAGCTGTTTGCCTTCTGCAGATCCATGTGCAGGCAATGCACAACGCATCCATCATGGGTCTGCTCCTACACTTCATGTTCATCTGCTGTGTTGAGTCGCCATGTCACCCGGCTTAACAACCTGTCTGAGCTAGTCAGTCGCTTGACTGCAGGAAACTGAGAAGGTATTGACTGAAAACTTGTAAGTCCTTCTGCTGGCGTGTGCAATGAACTGCAACAGGATGCATGGCAAGAAGAGGACTGGAATCACACTGGCATCATGCACATCATCAGTCATGTCAGCTTCATCACCATGTTCACTCCATCATCATGGTTGACACTATATTGATGATGTGCAGGAGTACGAGGGGGCTGTGGAAGACCGAAATCACACCGGCATCATGCTCATAGATCGCAATGATGAGCTGTGCATCCTGTATGAGAAGGCCAACACCCAGGAAGAGGTCATGCGTAAAGGTAATGCTCACCTTGCCTTGCGTGAACCCGTCACTCACCTTACCTTGACACAAGGTAAGTCTTGGCTTACCTGGAGTCTGCACCCTATTTGCTCTCAGCACATTCGCTCTATGTGGTCTTCAGGCACTTGACCACAGCCGCAGACTTTCAGTCAGATTCCTTTGCGGCTGAGTGATGTATACTTCTACTGTCTCCTTGCATTCAGGAGACCTGCACTCAATGCTATACTAGTGATTATTTTTTACTTGCAAGCTTGTGTCTGAGCAAGCTGCTATTGGAACCCCATCACTTTGGTGGGTCATACATGCAATCAAACCGTCAGGCAGCAAGATGCCATTCAACTGCAACACAGGGTTTGCAGACCAGAGAGTTGCTGACTGCCAGGCTCGAAGCTGCCAACAGTTCACTGCTGATACTATGCTGATGCTGATGCAAGGCACAGCAAGTCCTGCCTGCATGCTGCACTCATTGATTGAAGTTCCACATGACTGCCATTGAGGCCATGGACACTGATGCACAGGAACACAAATGGCTTCTGGCAACTTAGGTTGATGTGTTCAGGAATTAAAAGGATGACAGGGTTTATAACACAGCCTTTGTGACTGGTACGCTGAGCGCAGATCCCATCTGAAACCAGCTTCACTGTAGAGAACTAAAATTGCCACCACGACATCAATTCTTGTGACACCCAACACCGCCAAAGCAAGATTCCTGCCTCTGCATTCTACTTTACTCGGCCAAAGTACTTTTCCAACATTGTCAAAAGAGTGATTGACCTGTGACACCAGTTGTGACAAATCACACCGCCACTGTCACACCAGCTCATGCTGCAGGTCATAGGAGATCTGGAAGGAGCTGACTTGCATTGCATGCCCCGGATGCCTGCTGGCCAAGTCCACATTTTTTTGTTACTATTACTACTACTATTAGTAGTAATACTATTACTCTCATTATCCATAATTGTTGTTACATTTATTGTGGTGCAGGTCAGACAATGCTGCACAGGCGGCAGGACGACATCCGGCTGCTGAAGCTGGAGGTGGCAGAAGCCCAGAGGCGGGTGCTGGTGACCGGCAAGCTGAGGGGCATTATCCCAGGGCTGGACCTGGACATGGCCTCCCTCCAGAAGCAGCTGCTGGAGACCCGCAGGAGTGCTGACGAGCTGGCACTGCAGCTGGAGTCCCCTGACAACAAGACCAGGTCACCACCATGCCTTGTTTATTACTGCGTTGATGTTAAGAATTACTTATATGTATATTTATATCATTATTTGGTATTCTTTCTGGTAGTATTGTTCTCCTTCTTGCTTATTGTCTTCTTCTGCATCTCCCGTTATGTATTGTACAATCGGATGTGAAGCCATTAGTGACTTGTCAGACATCCTGGCTCAAAAGCATAGGTGGATGTAGTGCACAACAAAAATCTTCCAGGTGAGGTGGGCTGTAAGCTTGCATTGCAGCTGAAGCGTCACAAGACCGAGACCAGCTGCACTGATCAAGTGCTGGAAAGTTCAGTCACAAGCTGTTTGCTGACAATTGAAGTCAACTTCTTTGGCACAGAATGGCAATAGGCTCCTGATGCTTCTGTCAAGCGGCGGAGTCTGCCACACAGAGACCCAGGCATGTGTGAGCTGTGAACAAGAACAGCTCAGCTGCATGAGCGTTTAGCTGAGGAAAACTGACAGTGCCAGGAATTGCCTGCACCTCTTTTCATACACCTCACTGCATTGATGAATTCATGCAAGAAAACTTGTGCTAGAGGGTCACTTGAGTGGCAAGAGCTGCCAGGCAAGATATTAGACAAGGATGGGTTGCAGAACCACATAAGCTGTCTGCAGGATTGCTTACACAAGAAGCCAGACTCACTGCTCAGCTTGAGTCATTTCAATGCGTGCTGTAGCTTTTCCTGTCAGGTGGCAAAGGCTGTCAGGCAAGGTATCAGGCAAGGGTGAGCTGTGTATTCAAATGAAACATCCGCACAAGCAAACAAACAAGCATGCAGACTCACATAGAAATGATGGATTGCGGTGCATTTGACGAGTTTGTTTGTTAGTAGTAACTGTTCTCCTTTCAGGTGGCGGAGGCTGCCAGGCAAGATTCCAGGCAAGGACGAGCTGCGCGCCAAGATCAGCCAGCTGCATGAGCGCCTGGACAAGAAGGAGGACTCCCTGCTGGAGAAGCACCTCATACTGGAGGAGATTGCCAGCTTGAGTGGCCGGCTGCGAAACCAGGCTGCTGAGGGCCGGGAGGACACTCTGGAGCTGGCACAGAAGGTGAGCTCAACTCTGCTTACTCATTCCTGGTCATTGCTGGTTGCTGAAGTTGAGGTTTAGTATTGAACGGCTGCAGAAGAGAGGCACAATGCTTCACAGCAGGCATAGCATGTGAGCACCATCTTGCTTACTCACTGGTCAGCAGTACAGCTGATTGCTCTCTGGCTTCAGCTACTCAAAAGCTTGTCAGAATAAAGACATGTGCCTACCATCATTGAACACATGTTGGCTTGTATAATGAGGTCTGTGCAAGCATACCATCAGGTCCAGAGCCTGTGCATCACCAGCAAGGTTTCACAGCTGTCGCAGCAAAACAGAAACCGTTCTGATTCTGTGCAGTCATACCTCAGCCATCTTGTGGTTCACCCATGACTCATCCATGCCTCATGATGTTCACCCCTGACTCAGAGGCCCATTTGTGACATCAAAGCATCATGCCTGACTTAAGACATTGGCTGCACACCTTTGTCTGTAAACAGTGTAACCCAATACGTGGTTTTGGCAGCAGTGATACAGAAAAACTTGGCGTATGAACTCTGTTGTCAAATGCGCCCTTTTGCTATGCATGCATCAAGCACTATGATGGCAGACTCAGAAGCAAGACTCAAGGCATGGTGGAGACGTTGAGCAGGCTTGATACATGCCAATCTTAGACCACAGAACAATGATTGCATTGCTTTGCTACAGGTAACCGAGTGTCAGTGCAGAACAGGCATAGGGGTATTGTACATTGTGTTGATGACTATTGTGAGCAAGCAGAGCATGCAGCAGGTTTGTGACTTTGTCCATTTGCAACATTTCCAAGTCTTGACCTGGCAGGTGAATGACTATCAGATCCGGCTGCGAGGCATGACACGCCGTATGATGGCTACTGTGAGTGAGCTGAGCATGTATCAGGCTCACAGCATCAAGCTGAGTGCTGACAAGGAAGCCCTTGAAGAGGTCGTCATGGCTGCATGTGACAAGTTGGAGGTATGAGAGGATCAGTTTGCTTGTGCTTAGCTTAGTTTACTTGATCATGCAAGGCAGGCACCAGCGACACAACGATTTGCATGGAGCAGCAGCAGCTCCGCTGCGATTACACAAACAGAGGTTTGCTGGTTTGCAGTCAGACGGTATTCTGTGATGCGTGCCTGATGTTGACAATTGACATTGTGCTTGGGTGGATTCATGTATGTCACAGCAGGTTGCTCTGTTATCGGCTTGAGCTCCACATCCAAGCTTGTGTGTCCTGTGATGAATCCCTGCATTTGTTCTGCTGTTTAAGATGGGCCAACGGGCTCATGTGATACATTTGTGTGTGCATGATGCAAGTCATATGCATGATTTTGTAGAGCTAGGTTACTGTACGCATGTGGCATTGCGGTATCAGCACCCTCCTTCATTACAACGTCGCAACTGCAATTTCTTTGGTGCTCTATTGTTCAGCATTTAGTGCTTAGTGCATGTTGCTGATTTCCCTGTTATTGTTTGTTGACTGCCCTGTTGAGTTCTCAGGACAGAAAGTGTTGATTAAAAAATCGAATCATGCCAAACCTGAGCGCAGGCCGGTGAGGCACCCACAGAGGATGTAGAGAGGGACTGGCAACGAATGGAAAGGGACCGCAGCCAATTGTGGGACATGAAACGACAGGTAATATACCACAGTCATCACCATGTCAGAGGTGTAGCTGCTCATAATCATCTGCTCTGTGCCCTTACACCTAGGGTGCTGCGCATCAAGGCATTTCGAGCTGTGTGTCCTTGACTGCATACTCGTGCGCAAGTTACATTTGCTTACTTATGCAGGCTGTGATGATCCACCAGATTCAAGACGATCAGGTGATGGGTCCTCCATCATTAGCAGAGTCACGGCCGAATGCATACATCCCTGAAGACCTGGGCATTCCCAAACCTTATGGTGGCTTTGCTCCTTTCAAGCCTTCGGAACCTGGCAGTTCCATGAGGCATCTTCGGGTTCCCAACCCTGGAGAAATTGTAATATAGCGTAGGGCATTCAGCTGTACAAAGACAAGATGCAACATACTATGCTATCAGCCATGTGTGATCAGCAGGTACATGTACTGCGGACAAAATAATTTTGCCTGGACCAGCGTGTTGATTACCTGGCACTTGACTGCTGACAGCTATGTACCTTGCTTTGCTGCATTGTGTGGACATCAGCGAGTGCCAAATTTTCTGCTTTGATGTAGACCACCTCGGCGCTTTTGTGACAGACTGGCAGGACAAGAAATGGTGAAAGTCTCTATGATCGTTTTGTGAGATGTTGATTTTCTTCTCGAGGATATAATAGACAGCACTTGCAAGGTCAGGCAATTCTAGGTCAACGCACAGTCAGGGCTGCAGTCAAGGTGGAGCTGATGAGACAGTGACTGACGCACTGAACCCACCGACACATGCGTACGATCAACCGCTAACCTTTAAGCGCACCTGACCCAACCGTCGGTCGAGCTGTTCGTCGCGAGTCATGTTGCTGACCAGCCCCCATTGGTTGCTGACTGCTTTTGCAACGGACTTTCGACGACCTTTGTACTTATCATAACGTTGTGAGCCCACCGAGACGCCATTGGGACGCCCGTATCACTCGCAGCTGCACAAATAGATCAGTTACTGCCTCAGGGCTTAGTCAGAGTACAGCGAAGCAACACAGGTGCACGCCTTTGCGTGCGTGCCCACTTGAAAACAGCACAGACCTGATCAGAAACCTCACCTACTCTAAGCATTCGGTCCTGACACCGCAGCGATATGGGAGCAGCGATGTCTCATTCGGTCCGTCACAGCAGGTGCGCCCCGATGGTCTTGATAGCGCTAAGATCAGCATGTCAGCACTAGACTGCTGCAAATGACAGCAGATCTTCGACCCGGCTTATTGCTCTCAGGCGACCCTCGCACGTGCAACAGTGCGCCAGGCTGCTGAGCAGCTGCGGCCAAGGGCCGTCAGCACTTCGGCGGTTTACGCTTGAAAAGATGCGTATGAGCGCCTGTTTGCAGCACTGGTCAACCTTATGCACAGGTGTGTAATGTAGCCCATTGGAGTGATCAAGAACTGAGTGGTCAAGTGGTCAACATATTCTCCCAGATGCTGACTGAGCTCATGGCATGCATGATGATCTGCAGGAGATGCCGCTGACGTCAGTAACAGCAATGACAGCATGCAACAGGTGCACAGAGAGAAGCCTGAAGAGGTTGGGCCCAAAATCAGCCTGCTTGCAAAAAATCTGCAGGCACAGTGGCATGAAAAGCTCAACCGACACCTTGGCAACATTCTCATCAAGCCATACAGCCACTGCAAGGTCTGGTGGTCATGTGAGCAGTGCCCAGAGGGTCTTCCTCATGTTTGGGAAGCCCATGTGCACAACAGAACCCAAGGAACAGGCTGTCCTTTCTGCTCAGGCAGGGCTGTTTGTCAGCACAACACGCTTGCCAGGAAGGCACAGGAAGTTGCTCTGTTTTGGGATGCTAAGAAGAACCACCCATTGTCTCCAGACCAAGTGACTGTCTCCAGCAACATGAGAGCCCATTGGAAGTGCAGCGCTTGCTTGCACGAGTGGCAGGCTTCAGTGTGGCATAAGGCGCGTGATAACACCGGCTGCCCCAAGTGTGCAAAGGCAAATGGCGGCAGGAAAGCAGACGGCTCTAGGCAGAAGCATCCTACTTTTGCAAGGGCAGAGCATGCCTTGCTGGAGCAATGGGACCATGACAGAAACAGCAAGAACGGAAACTTGCCCGACAATACAACATTAAAAAGCCACAAACTCATTTGGTGGCGTTGCCGAATGTGTTCAAAGGGCAAGGTGCACAGCTGGCAGGTTTCCCCAAATAGTCGAACAAAAGGCAAGCTGGCAAGAGGATGTCCTTGCTGTGTTGGGCAAAAGTTGTGTGAGTGCAATTCTTTGGAGACTGTTTGTCCTGATGTTGCTGCTGATTTTGACATCAAAAAGAATGGTGTCAGTCCTGCTGAAGTGACAAGTTCGACACACACAAAGTACAGCTGGCTGTCAGATGAGCCTGGAGCCAAGAAGCGTACTGTGACTCAGCGCACATCGTATACAAGGAAGCAATGCAAAACAGCTGCTAGACGCCTCTGACATTTGTAATAGCAGTCAGCAATGTGTATGTTGTGTGATCATTTTAAGGTCGTGTGCTAGAGTTGCAGCTGGCATATTGTTAGGTGTTCGTGAGCACACTGACGTAGTTGCTAACTCTTCACAAGTTGTGCAGATCTTTTGGTTATTGCACAATGCTTGATCTCCAGAGCATACCCTGGGGCTTTCTGCACACATTGTTAGCATCTTGCTTGTTGACATCAGCCTGTCTGTGCGGAAAACTGTGATTTATAATGTGAACATCGTTGAGTCAGGGTGACCATGAGACACAGTGTCAGGACATAGCTTGAGCAGCCTTCCTGTGCCTAGGCACCCAGGCCTGGTGTCTAGCTGAGCTGAGGATCTCAAAGTATCAGGTTTTGTGAACACCTTCACAAGCTGTACACTGTGACAGGTAAGAGTGTGGAAACATCAGTACTTTGAGCTGGTGTTGTAGTACCATAAAGCACAGGCTGTGCTGCCTGTTATGACCGTCAATTGCACACACCAGATGGAAAACTCAGCTGGTGTCCATCACTGCATCTGTGGACTTCATGAATTCTGTGTGAACAAGATGAGAGGCAGCTTGTGCACATGACCCATGTACATCTTTTAGACAGGGCCTTGAGGGGACTGCATCAAGCATGACCACTTGTTCTCTGGTGCTAACCCAATAGGTTCTGAGATCTGAACCTATGCATGATGCAGGTAAGCCTCCCTGGGTGATGCAATCTGTAAGGAGCTTGGCCACGAAGGCATGCTGAGGCGCTTGCCTGGATCAGGCCCCCTCAGTACAATAAACTCATCATCAAGCATATGGCTGGCAAGACAGGTGATGCTCTGCTGTCAGCCCTTCCGTTGCTTCAAATGTCTCCTTAGGTCACTCTGCAGCTGCTTGTGTGGCTGATTCACTGGTGTGGTGCATCTGGTGTCTGTCTACTTCTTCTGGTGTAGTTACAGATTGTGAACATTCAAAGTAAAGCAAAGGTACAAGCTCTGATTTCCTGTTCATGCAGGACTGCTAGACTCCATGAATGCAGCACGAGCAGATGATGAAGGCCCAATGCTCACAATCTTGCTGAAATTGTCAAGCTCACATGCTATGAGCCTGTTGCCACATCCTGACAGGCTTGTCCCTAGAGGTAGTCTTCCTTGCCCAGCATTACAGAGATGACTATCCCAGCCCTACGGACGTGGGTGGAGATGACCTGTGGACAAATGCCAGGTGAGGACTGCTGCTTGTGTAATGACATCAAGCTTCCTCTGGCATTGTTGCAGAGAGGGCATCACCTCTTTGGCACTCTTGTACCCAGTGCAGGGAAAGGCACTTGCATGAGTCAACCTTTCATGTTTGAACATGCTTGACATGCTTTATGTAATGACTTCCACTGGCTTGTTTAAGGTCTCACGCAGTGGCATTGCCTGCTGACATGTGGGACATGTGGGACATGTGGGACATGTGGGACATGGTGGTGCCTCATGCCTGCACTTTCTGCTTGCAATGAGATGCGCCTGCACTCTGTCTTCTTAGCTATCTTGTGCTCAGCCTGAGCAAGGGCAATAGACCAACAGTAACCAGTGTTGCCCCTGACTGCTGACACAGTCTGTTGAGACCAGATATGATGAAGTCTGTAGGACTTTTCTACCAAGTCACTGGGGATCCCCAGTGTTGGCACTGGGGATGGCATTCACTGATAGCGTTTGAGAAGCTTTGGCAAGTTGAAATCTGGCGACGTATCAACTTGGGCAGTGTCTTTGTGGTAAGCATCTAATCATGTTGATGGTGCTGCTCACACATTGTGCCTGTATATGTTTAGACCAGCCATGTTACAGCTGTGCTTGTGTGGGCTGATCTGGCTGCTGCAATGAACTTGCAGTCACAGGCCTGTGCGTCAACAAAATTCTGCTGAGCACAGCAGTACTTTCAGTCACAATTTGAAGAAGTATTGATGGGTACCCACGCATGAGACATTGCTGCTCATGTCTTAGGTGATGCCACAGTCCAACCCTAAAGAGTTTTGTGACGCGCAAGGCTCTCCAGCAGCTGAGCAAGCTGTCAGGCATCCATACAGTAGCTCGGCTGAGATGACTCACAGGCTGAGTGGGTACTGAGAGTGTCAGCACATGGCTGCATGGGTGCAGGTAAGCTCAG
>JAABUO010004143.1_pt1 | contig 17086 bp, 31 predicted proteins | sample 5559291 | NCBI WGS metagenome assembly JAABUO01 (sample SAMN10711878, study PRJNA513372) | rock metagenome | isolation source: Antarctica rocks | place: Antarctica: Victoria Land, Finger Mt sud | reverse complement strand
ACCCCGCCATTGCCGTCCTGTGGCGGCCTGTGTGCTCAGGGGGTCGCAATCTTGCCCCGGCTTGCTGCGGCCGGGCTGGCGCGTGTGTGCGAGCGGTGCCGGGTGCGCCGGCAGCCGTCCGTGTGTATGTACTTGGCTGGCTTCCCGGTCTGCCAGGCAACCCCCTGTCCTGCACGCTGCTTGCGCGCGTGATGTCGAGTGCAGGGGTGTGCACGCTGTCACGTAGAGGGTGGATGTCGTGAGTTTTCTTGGCCTTGCCTTGGAGCCTGCGTAGCATGGCCGCGAAGCGAGAATCAGGGTCGCTTGAAGGGGTTCCGGAAGGAAGCCTTGCGGAGCCTGGCCTCTAGTGACAGACATGATGTACACTAGGCATTTGCATGCTTTCCTGTGTGCCAGACCTCGGTATGCGCATGCCACAGACTCAGGAGCTTGGTTGGCAGGGCGGCGCACAAATCATGGCAGCGGCGCGCAGGAAGCCGCAGGTGACCCACTCGCGGCTGGGTTACTTCGATAGTTTCCTGGTGGGCGCACACGAGGCTGTGCAAGTGAATCCCCAGCGTCAGGGTGTTCGCTCGAACAAGCATGCAGTGCCCGGCCAAAACACGCGAGTGGCCGCCGCTTGTGTGAGAGCGTCTGGTAGGGTGCCCGTGCCGCCTTGAGCGCGGCCTGTGCCTCCGGCGCGCACGCATGCCTTGGTGTCCAAGGGCGCAGCTGAGTGACCTGGTGCGGGGCCAACCTACGAGGTGCAGCTCCCACTTGTTCACGCTCTCGGCAGCTCTATGTTAGCTTTGCGCCCACAACACTCCCACTGTGAGTCTCCCAGGCGCGTTGAGGTGTCTGCAATGCAAGCGTAGTCTATGTGTGCTCATGGTATGCGCAAGCCATCGGGGATGCCAAGCTCGCGGCGCACCACCTGTCAAACGTGCGCTGGTCGCTGGCGGCTCATGCGCTGGCTCTTGCTCGATACGCTCTCAGAGCAGCTCAGCTTTTCCTCTGCATGCACAGCACCCTCATACTACACCAGCGCCCGTGCTTCATCTGCATCGGCATGCGCCGTCACCTCAGACGTTCTTGCAGCGCACATGCTGCCAAGGACCCCGCCACTGGTGTAAAGCTGGTTGCCGTGCGCTAGGTGTGCCGTCCGCGGCAGCTCTAGCACTTGCTTTCGTCAGGATGCTGCTTTATTCTGCCGTGCCGCCCAGCTGCATTCACGTAACATTGCGCGCAGGAGGACGTGGTGTCGGACATGCACCTGCTGCTGCCGGAGGCTACGGAGGACCGTATCACGTCGCAGTTCCACGCCTCCACAAGCGGCACTGCTGACGCCGCACCAACGCGCCTGTGCGCGCCCCACGGCCTGCATTGCGTGCCGGGGCGGGCATGCATGCCAGGGCGCTTGCGTCTGGATTTTGCTGACGATGCGGGCGGCGGCAAAGGCGTGCTGCCAGGCATGGACACACAGGTGTTGCTCAGCATGGCCATGTGCCTGAGGCCTGCGCATCCTGCCTATGTTCCTGAGGCAGCTGTTGCAGCCGCGCTGCCTCAAATCCCAGGTGCACCACATCGCCGGCGTGCCGCGCATCGAGCTGCCGGTACAAACCTGCCCCCGGGCGGCCTGCCCTGCCTTGCATGTCTCACGCCCATGACTCTCACGAGCCACGACCTGACAGCATTACTACCATGCATTCAGGACATGGTGCGCTTCGCGCATCTCAGCCTGTCCTAGCACCTGTTTTAACCAGCTGCCCGCACTTAGGGAGCTTTGGGCGCCGTGCTGCCCAATGTTCCCTCCACCTGCAGCATGGCGCCCAAGGCCAGCGGCCCAGCATGGCTGTTATTCATGCGCTTTGCCTGCTGCAACTGGGGCCCCTGGGGCCCCGGGCGTGCGGGCGAGCTAATTGTGAGAGGTGGTGCCGTTCGCGCCGGTGCGGGTGCGAGGAGAGCTGCAGCTTCTGGGCCGTTCTGCAGAGCATGGGCCCCCCGCTCAGCAGACCGTTTCCAGAGCTTAGCGAGATTGATGGTTGCAGCTGATGTTCTATGCAGCAGCAGTGAGAAATAGGCCGTTTGCGCTGGGCAGACCACATCTCATATAACTCTCCAGCACTTTTCTTACATGGACATGTGCGGCGGGGCAGAAACTGCATGTGTAATTGAGACGTGGTTAGCCCAGCGCAAACCGCTGGGTGGGACATCACACCCACACTCAACAACCTCGATGGGCTCCGGGAAACATCCCGTTAAGTGGGAAGCCCATGCTCTGCCGAAGCGCCCAGCAGGTGCACTGCAGGGCCCTGCTGCCACCTCCGGCAAAGCCCATGGGCGCCTGGAACAGAGGACTGCGCTCCCTGTCACACCAACGAGACGATAAGTGTCGCTGTGCGGCTGCCGGTGAGCAGCAGTGATCCTAGTGACCCCGCAGTGACCCTACATAGGTCACTCAGTTGCGGCCCCGGACACCCAGGCATGCGTGCGCGCCGGAGGCACAGGCCGCGCTCAAGGCGGCACGGGCGCCCTACCAGACGCTCTCACACAAGCGGCGGCCACTTGGATGTTTTGGCCGGGCAGTGCATGCTTGTTCGAGCGAACACCCTGACGCTGGGGATACACTTGTACAGCCTCGTGTGCGCCCACCAGCAAACTATCGACGTAATCCAGCCGCGAGTGGGTCACCTGCGGCCTCCCGCACGCCGCTGCCATCAGTTATGCGCCGCCCTGCCAACCAAGCTCCTGAGTCTGTGGCATGCGCATACCGAGGTCTGGCACACAGGAAAGCATGCAAATGCCTAGTGTACATCATGTCTGTCACTAGAGGCTCGCAGGCTCCGCAAGGCTTCCTTACGGAACCCCTTAAAGCGACCCTGATTCTCGTCTCGCGGCCATGCTACGCAGGCTCCAAGGCAAAGCCAAGAAACAAACGCGTGCAGGACAGGGGGTTGCCTGGCAGACCAGGAAGCCAGCCAGTACATACACACGGACGGCTGCCGGCGCACCCGGCACCGCTCGCACACACGCGCCAGCCCGGCCGCAGCAAGCCGGGGCATGATTGCGACCCCCTGAGCACATGCATGCGCTTGCTGAACAGTTAATGCCGCGCGCAGGAGGACGTGGTGTCAGACATACACCTGCTTACCGCCCTCGAGGAGCTGCGCCTTGGGCGCCACGCTGCCCAATATTCACTGCAGCTGCAGCATGGCGCCCAAGGCCAGCGGCCCAACATGGCCGTCATTCATGCGCTTCATGGATTGCCTGCTGCAACAGGGGCCCTCGGGCATGCGGGCGAGCTTATTGCGAGCGGTAGCGCCGTTCGCGCCGGTGCGGGTGCGAGGAGAGCTGCCCCTTCTGGCCATTCAGCAGAGCATGGGCTCCCCGCTCGACAGACCGTTTCCAGAGGTCACTGACGATGAAGATTGCGGGTGATGTTCCATGCAGCATGCAGCAGCGATGATGTATAGTCGATGTGCGCTGGGCCGACCACATCTCAAATTACTCTCCAGCATATTTCTTACATGGACATGTGCGGCGGGGCGGAAACTTCATGAAAGCAACTCGAGACGTGGTCGGCTCAGCGCAAACAGCCTATTCAACGTTGCTGCTGGGTGGAACATCACACCCACCCTCATCCTCGATGGGCTCTAGCAACGTTCCGTCGAGCGGGAAGCCCATGACTTGAATGGCCCGTAAGGTGCGCCGCAGGGTCCCTGCTGCCACCTGCGGCAAGCCAGTGGACAAGCACCTTGATCAAGGGACTACGGCCCTGTTACAGTAAGGAGGCGACAGGTGTTGCTGTGCGGCTGCCGGTGGTCAAGTGCAAAGAGCCCCTTGATCGGTCAATGGCGCGGATATTTGCATGCAGCCATTGGCGCATCTTGACTGACAAGCACATGCCACTTGCGAGTACAGAGTGTTGACCATTGGAGCCTGCTGTGATGAAAGATGTTATCATTATCATACGTGAGGCAGAGGCACCCTACCCATGTGACACGGCATATTTCTGCTTGCCAACCTCGTTACGCCTGCCACAGACTCGGGAGCTTGGGTTGACAGGGCGGCGTACAAGTTACGAGGATACACACGCAGCGGCATGGAGGAGGCCGCAGGTGACCCACTCGCCGGCAGGATTATCTGGCTGTTGGGCGACCAGAAGACTGTGTAAGTGTGTCATGAGCGTCAGAGCGCTTGCCTGAACAAGCATGCACCGCCCGGCCAAAACATGTGAAAGGCCGCTGCTGGCCTGAGAGCGTCTGATAGGGCGTTGTGCCTTCCTGAGCGGGGCTTGTGCCTCGGGCGTGCAGGCGTGCCTTTGCATCCTTGGCGCGACTGATATAACCTGGTTGCTGTGCCACCCATGAGGGCCATACGCTGCCGCTCCTGAGCGCGGCGGGCGCTGCAGTCCGCGCCAGCAAGCGGCAGCTTTCCAGGACACTCTACCAGGACACTCTAGTTGAGGAGCGGCGGCGACGCAATGCGGAAGGCGGCCAGCGACCTCAAGAGCAAGGCGGGCGGCGGCATGCGCCGCGCCCGCTCCGAGGCCGCGCTGCAGACGCGCCAGCCGGGCGCCCTCAGCGAGCTTGCGCTGGCCGCCGGTGCGGGCGCGTAACGAATGGATGAATGCATTACAGTCGTGTATCAGCCAGTTTGTCTGCAAGCGCGCACGCCAGACCGCGGCGCCCATGTAGGCGAGCTTGGCTTGCCTCCGGAGGCCGGCCCCGCACCTGCAGTCTGTCTCAGGGCTGGTGGCTGGCAGTTGAGAGGGGCCGAAGCGTCGGCTTTGCTCTTTGACACAGACGCTAGCTACGCTGGGCCTGTGTGCCACGGCGCTTGTCCCACAGCATGGGCAGGGGATGCTGAGCCAGGCCTTGCGCCCCCCGCGTCAGTGTGACGTCACTCCAGCTCGCTTGCAGCCTGCGCAAGAGCAGGGGCGGAGCTGCGGCGGTCTGGGCCAGTGCGCGGCTTGGCCGTGACCTTGGCCTCAGCACTACAGGCCCAGGAGCCTGTAGTGCTACCCTGGGGTCATTCACCCCCCTCCGGCAGTCCTCGCAGGCGGTGACGCAGTAGCACAAGCCTGACGCTACCGCTGACCGGGGCAGCGTCAGGGCGACCCAGGCCAGCGCCTGCTGTGCGCCCCGGGCTGCGCTGCCGCGCGCGCGCGGCTGCCCGTCGCGGCCAGGGCCTGCCGCGGCGTTGCTCGCCGCGATGGCCTGCGGCATCAAAGAGGACCGCTCCGACGCGCGCAGCGCACCGCTTTGTAAAGCGCGCTCAGGCCCGCCGCGCGCCGCGCGCGCAGATGACGACCCGGTCGCGCAGGCGTTCGTGCTGCGCAAGAGCTCGCTGAACGAGGAGCAGTTCAACAAGTTCCTGCACCACCGACTCGGCCCGGGCGCGTTCGGCTTCTACAGCGGCGCCAGCTCCGCCGACGGCTCGTACTCCGCGGGCGGCCACGGCCGCGGCGGCGCGAGCTTCACCAACGGCGGCATCAGCAATTACCACCACGCCAAGTCCGCCCCCCACCCTACCCTATCCCTAACCCATACCCCCCACACGGCTGCGGCGGCGCGAGCTTCACTAACGGCTGTCTATACCAGTAAACAAGCCCTCTTCTGCTATGTGCAATGGCCTTCATGTGCGCTGGGGGGTGCTCACCCTGGCAGCCGTTAGCGCTGACGCAGCCGCCGGCCGGCGCAGATCATCCGGATCGTGCGGCTGGTGCGCTTCGTGAGCCTGCTGAACCGGCTGTACGCGACGGCAATGGCCGCCAGCGCGATCATCCTGCCGGGCGTGACCGTGTCGCACAACCACGCGCACTTCTTCAACCTGCTGTTCGGCGGCGCCATGCTGCTCAACTTCCTGAGCTGCCTGTGGTGCGTCCTGCCCTACCCTAGCCCCATCCCTATCCCTATCACTCCCTGTATCGTCCCTGTTGGTGGGGGTGACGCGCGCGGTGCGCGGTGGTGCGCTCCTGGTGTGCGCGGTGGTGCGCTCCTGCTGCGCTCCTGCTGCTGCTGCCGCCTGTGGGCTGCCTGCGGGCGCTTGGCTGTTGGCCCAACTCTCTGCGTATGCAGCACGGCGCCCAGTAGAGCTGTTGCCCCAGCGTGAGGTCTGCACAACTGGCTGCAGCGTGGCGCATGGTGCGGTACGTTCCCGCAGCAGCGGGAGCCTGTGCAGCGGGCCTGCGCTGCCGGTGCTGCACCTGTTCATACTTTCAGGCGGCCGGCCGGCGCGGCCGGCGCTGCAGCGGAGCGCTGCTCCAGCAGGCCCCCAGCAGCGCCGCTGACCTGGTGCCACGGCGCGCCAGGAACTATGTCGCCATCCGGGAGGGCCTGACCACGACCTGGTGCGCATGCGCGCTGCGCCCTGTCCCCAGCGTTGTCTGTGACACTGCGGGGGTCACCCGGGGCACCTGTCCTCTCGATGTGCCCCTCCATCATTGCTGCACATGCCCACCACCCCCCTGTGCTCTTCACTCCTCGACAGGCACTCTGCCCCCTCGCGCCCGTGCTGGCATGGTGCCAAAGGCGTGCGGCGCACCGCACAAACAGCCGGCAGCGCTTGTCCACAGGGCTGGCCGCGCGCAGGGTGAACACGTACGCCGTGTTCATCAACACCTACGCCTCGGACGGCAAGACTGTGACGCAGGCGGACGCCATGGCGATCCCTGCGGCCCACAGGCGCGCCCCCGCTCCCGCTGCGGTGGCGTTGCAGGGTTGAGCGGACGGCGGCGCATCGAGTGTGCGCCGCTGTGCCAGCGCAGTGAGCCGAGCGATGTGACGAAGTCGGGCTGCTGATCTGGTGGCGCTTAGCAATGTAGCACAGCATGAGTAAGTGGCAAGCGGTGCCGGCGGAGCGTCTGTGCTGCGCACTCTGCGGTGTCAGGGAGCAGCGCTTGGCAGCACTGGGGGCGCATGGTCTTGCAGGGCTGAGTAAGAGCCGTGCCGGGGTGCTGGGACGCTCCGTGGTGCTGTGATCACCCGCCTCATGCGCGGGCTGCCTGCGCAGGTGGCTGGTCGGCGCGTACTACATGCTGGTCACCATCCTGTCGGTCGGGTGCGATACCCGCTGCCAGTGGCATGGGCGCAACCCTCTGCCAGTGGCATGGGCGACCGCGCTCGCCCCGCATGCTCGCCGCTGCCCGGCACCGCGCCTGCCGCCTGTCCTCGCTTCCCTCAGCGAGGCCGCGGCCTGTTGCCTGTGTGCCTTGTTCCAGTGGCTGCAGGCGCTGGCCTGCCGCCTGCCAGGGCCGCCGCTGAGTTTTTACCCTATTCCTATCCATATAACCGGTGTGCGGCCGCGCGCAGGTATGGCGACATCACGCCGCAGACGCAGATTGAGACAGTGGTGCGCGCGCAGCCTGCGTGTTGAAGGGGTTGCGATGTGCGTGCATGGTTGCTGCTGCGTGCGGGCGCCCCTGCGAGGTGCCAAGCCTGCGCGGTTGACGCGCTGCCCGACGACCCAAAGTCGAATGCATGGGTAGAAGGCCGCCCGCTCGGCGTGGGCCTCGGCTCTGCCTGGCCTTGCCCCTGGGCGGCGCGCTGATAGGGCACGTGTCTGATGGACAGCTGCGCAGCGGCAAACAAAGCGCTGCGCGCAAGACTGGCGCAGGCCGCCGGCCCGATGCGGGGGCGCGCCCGCCCCGGGCGCCGCGGCCCCCGGCGCCCGCCAGCGCGCGGTGGGAGCATGGTAGGGTATGGTAGGGTTTGGCCGACGCGCCCGGCGCGGTGCCGCGCAGGTCGCCATGGCCTGCATGATCCTGGGCATCATCTTCTTCGGCATCCTGCTGGGCTCCATCGCGGAGGCGCTGCAGCATATGAGCAAGGAGTCGGAGCGCGTGGCGCGCTACCGCGCGCGCATGGAGGTCGTCGACAAGTGGATGGCCAAGCGGCGGCTGCCGCTGAAGCTGCGCTCGCGCATCGGGCACTACTACGCGGAGGCGCGCGCCCGCGCCGCGCGTGGCGTGTTGGGGGGAGGGGCAGGAGCGCGGGCGGCTCCTGGTGCATGTAGTAATCAGCCCTGCTGAGTGCTGTCGGGCGCGGCGTGGTGCCGCGCCCTGGGTCGGACGCGAGCGAGTGCGTTCGTGTGCCACCACCAGCGAGTCACCTCACAGGTCTGCTTGTCAGGACGCGTAGTGCACATGGGCGTGAGGAGCTTGGCACATGCGCAATGCGCAGAATAGGTCCTCGCCCGTGCCCGCCTCCCGCGCTGGGGCTGGCGTCTGTTGAAGCGTGCACGCGGGACGGCCGCCATGCATGGGGCGACCCAAGCAGGCACTGTGCCGGCGCACGACGAAGGCCGCAGCCTGCCTGCATATACCCCAAGCCTAACCAAGCATAATGCCGGCCGCGCAGAGTGTGTGAACCACGTGACGGGAAGTAAGGAGGTGGTGGTTATTGGAGCCGCACATGCTGGAGTGGTTCTAAACCTAATCCTAATGCGCAGGAGTGGGTGACGCATGTGGAGGGCAACGAGGAGGTGGTCATCATGGAGGAGCTGCCGCACACGCTGCGGCGCGAGATCGCGCTCGTGGTCAACCGCAAGATCTTCGAGCGCCTGGCGCTCTTCTCCGACTTCCCGGAGCGCGAGCTGCGCGCCGTGGCCAACATGATGGCGCCGATCAAGGCGCGCGCTCGGCGCGCATGGAGCAGGGCGCTGCAACAGCGTGGAGCAGGGCGCTGCAATGCGTTGCAGTCACCCGGTTCATGGCAGACAGTGTGGCAGACAGTGTCAGACTGCAAGGAGGGCACCCTGTGATGGCAGCTGTAGCAGAGTGGTCGTCCACGCTCTGAGCTGGGTGCAGGCAGATCGCTGCATCTATTTGTTGCTTGAGCGTCACAAGCGCCGACGGGGAACGCCCGCGCGCGCGCAGTGCCCTGCCGGCATCGACATCTGCGTCGCGGGCGACATGGCGGACTGCATCTGGGTGCTGCACGAGGGCGAGGTGCGAGGCAGCCCTGGCCAGCACGCCGGCGTGCTTCATGGCATGGCTGCTGCGCGCTGACGCTGCATGAGGGCTGATTGCAAGGGCCATGACTGGCTGGCTGCGCGCTGAACCGCGGCGCTCCCTCTGGCCAATGCAGCGCGCCCACCCCTTGCGCGCGCTTCCCGCGCGTGTGCGCCCGTAAGCAGCTGCAGGGCTGCGCCGCTCGCGCATGTCGAACATGTTGTGCTCGGGTGCGTGCGAGGGTGCCTCCCTGCCCTAACCCTAACCCTAACTTGATGACTACCGCCTTGCTCCGCAGGTGGTGGAGGTGGACTCTGACGGGCTGGAGCAGGAGCGGGGCACCAAGGCGCCGGCGCTGCTGTGCGAGACCGCGCTGCTGCAGGAGCAGGACGACAGCTTCGCGTTCGTGCAGCGCTCCTACCGGTGCGGCGCTAGCGGGGCTGCTGCCTAGATGGGGCTGCTGCCTCGCTCAGTCCTTCTGCAAGAGGCCACTGGACGAAGAAATCGGTGTGACTGGCACCAGAGCGTGTGTGACAGCTTGAAGGAGCTGATCCGCAACAGCCTCGCGCCTGCACGACCGTGCACCTGCCTCCGCGGCCGCTCCGCAGCCTGCGCCGGGCGCGCGCGCGCGGCAGCGGGCGGGCTGAGCGCCGGGCTCGCGCGCGCAGGACGCGCTGCAGCAGCCTGCTCTGGCAGCTGCCCATGCGCGACCTGCTCGGCCTGCTGCGCAAGCACCCCGACCTGTACCGCAGCGCGTGCCGCCAGGCCGTGCCGAGCGTGCACTTCGACTGGCTGGCCATCGTCAACAAGGCGCGCGGGCTGCCTGCGCGGGGGGCGTGCGCGTGTCCGCGTGTGGGGCTGCAGCTCCCGCAGTGTCAGGACGCGGCCACTGCTGTTCACTGCCAGGCTGATGGAGACTCTGCCGCCTATGACAAGGGAACAGCTGTGGCTGCCGTGCCGCGGATGTTGTTTGTGCCGTCACTGGACATCACTGTTTTTGACTCCACGACGCCTTGCAGCCAAAGTTGTTGTTTACGTCAGCTTGAGCCCAGAACGCCCAAAGTGGTGTGCACCTGCGGCGGTGAACGACTGATATGCGCCAAGCAGGGCGAAGGCCAGCAAAGTCGCCGGGCTGCGCTATGGCACCCGCGCTCGCGCGGCGCTGACGCGCAGGCTGCGGCGCGCAGTTGGATGGCCAGTCCGAGCTGCAGGCCGCCACAGCCGCGATGCGCGCGACGCCGCTGCCCGCGCCCGCCGGCGACGGCAGGGCGGGGCCGCAGGGCGGCCCCGGTGTGCCCAGCTCGCCCTTCGCGCCGCTGTCCGGCGGCCCGCGCGGCTCGGGCCCGGGCGCGGGCGCAGGCCGCGGCGCCGGCGGGGGCGCGCGGCACGTGTCCGCGAGCCAGGCACGCTTCAGCTCCAGCAAGTCCAGCCGGCGGCTGCAAACCTGAGTGCGGCGCAAGCGCGGCCCGCGGGCCTGTGCGCTGTTCCGTTTTGCGCATGTGAGCCAACGCGCTGTGCCCGGGGCTCGCTGCCTGGTGCTGCAGTGGTTGTCAGCTGGTGCGGAAGCAAGCGTGGCTGCTATGCCATGCTCTGGCCCACTAATCTGCTTGTGCGAGCGCCTGCCTGCCGCGCTTGCGCTGGCAGCATGCGAATGTGCGTTCACTGTCTGATGAGCCGCTGCCACACTCCTTTGGCAGACTGCAGCACTGCTCCCTTCTGATCACATCAAGCCATGGTCTTTGTACGTGTTAGAGCCGCGGCTCGTTGCCAGACAAACTGCAGTCTTGCAGGGTGAAACATAAGCGCGTGTACCTTGTGGCGTTGTTTGCATGGTTTTCTGTCTGCAGGCACGGGCCCTTGACTCACACTCTTCCTTTTTTAAGTATTTGCCACAGACTACAGCTGCATGAGGCGGTTCTGGGGACTATCTGCTGCCAGCCCTGGATGGTCCATGGGGTTGCGCGGTTCTGAGTCTGTTGGACTGACATGACTCTTTACCCCAGGTCTCCTATGTCATACTGATCCTGCATATGATGGCTGCCATGCAGTGAGTGATTGCTTGTGCAGACTCAAATGTGAGCTACCTTGACAGGCTTCGCCTGCACGGCCTGTCCTGTCCTGCTACATGGTTCAGAGCATGACCGGGGTTTGGCGTCAACCTTTTATTCTGACATCTGCCCGGCAACTGCTCGTGCAGAGCACACTGCCGTGTAAAGCACCCCCGTCTGCTTCAAGTTGAAGCCTTCAACATGGGTCAGCGCATGAGCTTTAGCAAGGAGGCTGTGAAATTTGCCAAGTACAGCAGAGGGGCCTTGGCTTTGCGACGCAGGCGCATGCGGTGGGAGTGCGGGTTTTGCTGCAGCTGCAGCGCTGGATTGCACCCCCACGGCGCCCCTCAACATACTGATCATTGCAATCAAGTAAATGAAAGGCCCTGATTATGAAACCTCCACAGGCTGGGAAACCAATAAAAGAACTAGTACTACTAGTGCTACATGGTGGCAAAAGGCAGGCTCGTTGGCCAGAGCTCCCTCTCGCTGTTGCGATCCGTACAAAGGACACACGGACAGACTTGCCCAGTGCTGCAGGGCCTCTGGCCTCTGCAGTAGAAAACCTGGTTTAGAAAGTGAGACAATTTGCAAGCTGAGGTGCTTGAGTCAGCGAGCACTCGCAGCGGGGGGTAATGCGCGACGACATGGCGCACGCACCGCTCATTGGCGGACGCTATGGTGCCGAGCCCGCGCCGCATGATAGCTCGCACTTACGAGCTACTTGCCTTTGCATTACTTGAGAAGTGACCCCACAAGCTCCTGGTGTGCACTCATGCTCTGACCCAAGCTCCGGGTGCTCTTTGCCCCTCAGAGAGAGTGAGGACGCTGGGCAAAGGCGCTTACGGCTTGGTAATCCTTGGAAAGGATGTGCAGACAGGCGAACAGGTGAGCCCGGTCATGTATGCCACCGTGCCACTTCTTCCTGGCTCCCCAGATACACTGCATCTCTGTCCTGCTTGTTAGACGTACATGGTGTCAACGCACGCACGCAGCGAAGCACTAGATGTGGCGTATGCATTTATCACTTGCCGTTGCCGCCGCAGGTGGCAATAAAGTTCATAGAGCGGCGCGAGGTTGTGCGCAACCAGAAGAGCATTCGCAGGGAGATTGTGAACCACTCCGCGCTCTTGCACCCGCACATCATCCAGTTCCGCAGGTACAGCACTCCTGGACTTGTGCTGGTGCAGCTAGGCAGCGCTTTGCGGTCTCTCATGCGTCCTGTGCCTGAACTGGGTGCGTGCGTGTGCTCCACACATGGACCTTACTCGTGCCTGATATCCCCGCAGGTGTGTGGTGACCGAGGTGAGTGGCTGTGCGCAGCGCAGCTCTGCTAGCTTCCTGCTCCCGCTACCTGCTCATGTAGCTGCTGCACTCTTCGAGCGTGCAAGTGTGCACGGCCAGCTTTCACGGGGCGGCAGGAGCATCTGGGGATTGTCATGGAGCTTGCCAATGGCGGCAACCTGTTTGACCTCGTCAGGGAACGGTGCGCTGCACCTTCCTGAATACCGATGAAGAGGGCATGCACAGCATCGGCCACTTGTCGCTGTGGCTGCGGTGCACTGAGTATCAGGGCTTCACGTGCCCCATTGTGCAGGGATGGTTTGAGCGAGAAGGACGCGCGCTGGTTTTTCAAGCAGCTGATGCTCGCGCTAGACTACTGCCACAAGCTGGGTGTCAGCAGCCGCGACATCAAGCTGGAGAACACGCTGCTCGAGAAGGCGCCGGGCCGCCGGCCCATGCTCAAGCTCTGCGGTAAGGGATGTCCAGGCAGTGGTGCACCAGGCTCTCAGAATGAATGAATGCAGGACAGCCGTGTATCAGCCAACTTTGGCTGCGTACGGGCGCAGCCCTAGAGCTGGGCTACGCATTGCAGGTCATAGCACACCGGGACTGGGGTTTCATTTGCACAGAGTTGAGCAATGCCTAGCAGGGCATTAGGTGAGGGCATGAGTAATGAGTGTTTGCACTGTCACACCTGGGTCGGGCATGGCGCAGATATGCGAGCTGCCATGCTCCTTGCAAGGAACTGGCGTGCAGGCAGGCGTGCATGTGAGCAGCTGACACCGCTGATGATAGAGTGTGCCCGGCCCTGCCACACGCTTCATACGGTGCGCTGACAGGTGTGACTCCTAAACTGCCCGCGCAGACTTTGGCCTGAGCATCAACGAGGGCCAGAGCACGCCGCGGTCGATGGAGATTGGCACGCCGGGGTACTGCGGTGCGCTGCCTGTCTTTGGCCAGATTTAGGCGCCTCACTCACTTCTCACAATGCAGACAAGGGGTCATGATGTCATGCAGGCCGTGGTTCACGGGACTTCAATAAAACGTCAGGAGTTGCAAGCTTGATGCATGTTCTGGTCAGGCCTGAGCCTCCAGTGTGCCGCTTGTGTGATCTATGGTGCATGCACCCCCGCGCATGCTGCAATGCATGCAGCAGAAGCAGCAGCTCCTGCCCCACTATGCATGCCTGTGCAGGTGAGGCTGCATTGCCATACAGGCCCCTGCGGTTGTCGGTGCCAAGCGCTCGCCCTCCCAAGCATGCACTGCAGGTGTCGTGCCCCTAACGCCGTGTGGCGGGTGCAGCGCCCGAGCTCCTGCGGATGAGCGGCGGCCAGGCAGTGCACAACTATGACAGCAAGAAAGCAGACAGTGCGGCGCAACCCCGCTTTTACCATGTGTTTCGGCTCATTGCTGGTGGAGGTGGTGGATGTAATCTGAGCTCAAAGCAGCGGCGCCGCTTGCAAGGTCCTAAGCAAGAGTAATGGCCGTCTCTTCTGGCTTGTCCCTTCTGTCGCGCCTCTCAGCTGCGACCTGGTCATGCGAGACTCCTGCGTCATCGCCAGTCATGCTGGCCCGAAGGCCGGCCAGGCGCCTCCTTGCGCTGTGAAGTGCTTCTTAGCATGTATGCTGTGGCACGAAAGGTCCTTGTGCTGAGGGTGACGAGCGCGGGGTGCTGGCAGTCTGGAGCAGCGGCGTCATGCTGTACGTCATGCTCTGCTGTCAGTACCCGGTGCGCAGGATTGCTAGGACCTGCAAGCCCGCATGACGTCATCAGCAGTGTACAGGCTTGTGCACAGTAGTTGTGAAAACCCTGTGGGGTGTCTGCCATGCTGCCTTGATCGATCTCTTAACCAGTCCTAGCAAGTCTGCAGCGCTTCCTGCTGTATCATTGAGACCTCACTGCCCATGTCTCAGCGCACCTCATGCGCAGGGCAGGGCTTGTAAGCAATGTGTGCTGGTGGGCGCAGTTTGACGACCCCCGGGATGCCGTGCTGGGGGAGAAGGCGGCGCAGGTCAGGGCGCGGAAACGGGCGGCAGCTGGTGCGCACTCAGACGCACTGCATTCCGTACTAGCTGGGCCTGACAAGCAGGAAGTGGCTGCTTGCAAACCCAGTCTGTGTCGTGCGTGTGGTATAAGCGGCGTTAGGATGTTCTGCAGAGGCCTTGCATGAGGGCGACGTGGGGCTTTTTGGGCATCTGCTACAGCATGCGCAGAACTCTGCTCACAATGTGGGGTTCATACAGCAGGCTGTGCAACGTATAAAGCGCGGGCTGAGACCTACGAGGGTGCCCCTCCACAGGCCAGTTCGCGTTCCCCGACCGCGTACCGCTGTCGGCGGAGGTGAAGGACCTGCTGGCGAAGATGATCCATGTAGATCCGCTGCGGCGCGCCAACATGGCCGACATCCAGGTACGCCGGGGCAAAGCAGTGTCATGACTTGGCTGTGGTGCTTCAACCTTCTCGTGTGCCTGCTCTGTAGTCACGCTGGACGCAGAGGCTACTCTGAGCTCATCACCTCATTTCACGCTGTCAGCACCCATGAGAGCTGCATGCGTCGGCATCTTAGAAGCCGCAACGGCGGGCTGTGCGCTCAGGCTCATGCCTGAGGGCACCGGGCTGCCCCGCACCACAGCGTGCCTCACGCATCGCCTATGGTCGGGCCTGCGAGTGCGCGCACATCGCTCGCGGACAGCGCAGACAGCCCTGCCTTTGCTCTTGCGCACAGGAAAATGATGCAGCCCGCCGAGCGGAAGTGCGCGCGCGCGCGCGCAGGCGCACCCGTGGTTCCGGCAGGACCACCCGGAGAACCTGGACCTGAACCGCGTCAACGCGGCCTACCTGGAGCTCAGCAGCTCGCGCGCGTCGCCCGAGTTCGCAGAGCGCTCGCAGGCCGTCATCGAGCGCATCATCAAGGCCGTGGCCGACCAGGTGGGCGCGCGTCCCTGCCTCACCCTGCCCACCCCCTTTGGCTCCCTTATCGTGCTCCAGCCTTGTGGCCGCGGCCGACCAGGGCGGCGCGCGCGCGGGCGTCGCCGCGCGCGTGAGCGACGCCGACCTCGACGACCTCATCCACGAGGAGTGGTGAGCGAGGCGATGCGGGCCCAGGACGCGCGCCTGCTCGCGCGCGCGCGGACGCCGCCGCGCGCGTGCGCGGCGCCGATCCGACCAATGTGACCCACGAGGACTGGTGAGAGACGATGGACGCCCGGGCCGCGGCCTGGCTTGCGCGCGCGCCGATGCTGCCGTGCGCATGAGGGACGCCGACCGGCCATCCTGACCCACGAGGAGTGGTGAACGAGATGGTGGGGGCCCAGGCCACGGTCTTGCTCGCATGCGCGCGAACGCTGCCCCGCGCGTAAGCGACGCCGATCTGGACGATCTGACCCACAAGGAATGCTAGAGTAAACAAGATTTCAGACCTGGAGTTCAAGTGCGTGCGCACAGGACGCCACTATGAGGGTGAGCTATGCCGATGTGGGCGCTCAAGTCGTCCTGAGGAGGGGTGGGAGGGCAGGGGGAGGAGTGGCACGTCGAAGGGTGGACACAAGGGAGTGAATGCATTCCACATGCCATTGCCGTGCGCGCATGGGCAGTGCCTGCCTGGACAGCAGTGCATAAGGCGGGTACTGAGCTGTTTGTTCACGGGGGTGAAAGACGCATGTCAAGAGGGAGGGCATTATTATGGTGCTCAGTCACATTGATTTAGCTAGCTTTCCGTTAAATATGATTTGGCACACTTGCCTGTGGTGTTGACACAGTGCGGCCTGTCGCTTACCTAGTACATGTCTCCAATGTCATATTGTATGCGCATGCAGCTTGAGGGTGCCTAGTCACGAAGCTCAATTGGATGCAGGCGCTGCCAAAGCTGGGGCACCTTGCTGCCTGCTTCCAGTGCATGCATGGTGTGCATGACTCCTACCTTTGTACAGGCCCTTCACATCCAGGCACATGCCTCCTGTCAGGCGTGAATTGGGTCCAGATTATGCCTGCATTGATGCAGTTCAGCCAGATGCAGTCTCCGTTTGTCTTGCTTTATTGTGGTCGGTGTGTCCTGTCTTATGCTATGCTCCATGTACTTTTTTCTGGGTTGCTGAATTTTAAGCATATTGTGACAGCCTAACTCTGGCCACTTGCGAGTTGAGCATGGCTGGAGTAGGTGATTGCTGGTGCCAACAGCCAAGACAATCCCATGAGAAGAAGAGTGAAAAGGGTAAGTAGGCCAGGTAGAGGCCGGATGCACCTAATCCACGTGTTCGATAGTTTCCTGTGACGCCAATTTGGCCTAGCTAGCTAACAAAAAAAAAGCAGTGGCCAAGTAAGCGACTTGTGCCAATTCAAGCGCAACACCGACACCTAGAATAGAATCAGCCAAGCGGCTAGCTTCAGCACAGCGCAGCGGCAGAGCACAGGGGAGGGCAGAGCAAGCTGCATTGGCCAAGAGGGGCGCGGGGTGGCGACACAGAGGGCACACGTGCAGTGGGTACGCTGCCCTAGAGCGGAGTGCCCCCCACCGCGCCATTATGAGCGGGGAGCTCCTGTCTACTGCGGAGCGCTATGAAGTGCTGAAGACGCTCGGCAAGGGCGCGTACGGCGTGGTGGCTCTGGCCAAGGACAAGGAGTCCAACGAGCTGGTGAGCTCGCGGCCAGGGGAGCATGTTGTTGGGTTCACGGCGCTGCTGCACGCCAAGGGCACAGGGGAGCAGTCTGAACGCGCTGCGGCGCAGGTCGCCATCAAGTTCATAGAGCGCAGCGAGGTCGCCAAGCACCAGAAGCACGTCAGGCGAGAGGTCGTGAACCACTCCTCGCTGCTGCACCCGCACG
>JAABUO010004142.1_pt1 | contig 17089 bp, 20 predicted proteins | sample 5559291 | NCBI WGS metagenome assembly JAABUO01 (sample SAMN10711878, study PRJNA513372) | rock metagenome | isolation source: Antarctica rocks | place: Antarctica: Victoria Land, Finger Mt sud | reverse complement strand
CTCCAAAAGTGCCCAAAACGTCGTTAAACGAGCGCCCAAGGGCCGAAAACATGGCCTGAGAGCGAGGAGATCGCGATGAACCTCGATCCGACAAGTAAAACCTCGCCTATTTCCGCACCCTGCTAAAGGGGTCCTAATCGGGATTCAAGTCTCGGTCATAATGCGACGCCGCGCTATCTGCGCGGCGGCAAGCATGGGCGCGCCCGGCCTACGGAGCTGTGAACGTGTACCGCTGAGAACCGCTGTCAAACCCGAGAGGCTTTGTCTGCGATACGACGGTGTTCCAATGGCCGCCGCGGTGTTGCCCGACGGTCAACGTCGCAGTTGAGGTGCAACGGCAGGCTGGTCGCCAGGCGATCTTGACCATATTCGTGCCACGATGCACATACCGTGTGATGTCCGCGTTGGAACCGTCCGTGTTAAATTGGCCGAGCGAGTGCCCGTTTACGGAAAACACGAAGATCGTGTTGAGACCGCGATATTTCACGATGTACTGAGTATTGGGAGCGGCAACCGCTACGGTCGACCCCATCGAGGCGAGTACTGCAAAGGCCGCGAGCGCTTGAAAAATCTTCTCATCAAATCCTCCGTGCTTCGCCTTTTACCCAGACGCTGCGCCCGTTTCTCGGGGGCGGCCTAAACCGGAGATTGCCAAGCACAGTGCAGCGACCGATTGGGAATTCCGCAGCGACCGATTCGTTGTCGTAATACCGAAAACGGTTTCGGGACGGCATCGTCATGAAGCTCCACTTAAAGGCGCCGCTACGCCGCCTCGTCCTTTGTCAGCGCTGCAGTGACGGCGATGATCGCGGGCTCGAGCGCGACGATCAGAAAGCCGTATGCGTCGCCAGTAAGTCCTCCGCCGAGCCGGCTGACGACCGGGCGAGCGAGCACGATCGAACCGATGAGCGATAGTGGGACTGTCACCCAGACGCGTGGTCCAAGAGTCCGCGCAACCATGACGAACAGCGCTGCTTCCGCAAGCAGGGCGTCTAAGCGAAGTTTGATGCGCAACGCCTCGGTTGACCGAGGGCCTGAAGCGGCGGGGAAGATCGCCGCATTTACGACTGCAGCATACCGAACCAGTGCCGCCGAGTAGGCGAGGAGCGCGGGGAGCCGCTGCAGTTGGCACGTTTGCAGCGAAGCGATCCACACAGATGAAATCGCTGCCATCGTGGCGATGGCGAATGAACCGTGATGCGGATCTTTGAGGATCTCGAGCCGCCGTGCGGGAGCGACTTCCGCGAATACTGCATCGCTACAGTCGAGGAAGCCGTCGACGTGAATCGCGCCCGAGAGCGCGATCGAGAGTCCGAATGCGGTCGCAGACGAGAGCGGCGCCGACAAAACTCGCGCTACGAGCTGCGCGCCAAGACCGGCAAGCCCTCCGATCGCGACGCCGACGAGTGGTAGTGCCAGCAGCGAACCGGAACTGGGAGGCGAAGCGGCCGCGCGCCCAGCGACCGGCAAGATCGAAAAATACGAGAACGCTGCGTTGATTGCGCTAAGAAGACGCTTCATTCGATCGACGTCGCGACTCCCGCTTGCGCGAACGTCTCCATCTCAAACATGATCCGGCTTGCGGCTTCGAGCAACGGTAGGGCAAGAGCCGCCCCCGTCCCCTCCCCGAGCCGCAAGCCGAGATCGAGCAGCGGCTCGAGCCCAAGCGCCGACAGCACAGTCGGGTGCCCGCGTTCTTCCGACACATGGGAGGCGATGCAGTAATCGAGGATAGCTGGAGCGATTCGCGATGCAAGAAGAGCCGCTGCTGCGACGATGAAGCCGTCGAGGACGATCGGGATGCGGTGTCGCGCGGCGGCGAGCATTGCACCGGCAAGGCCGATGATTTCAAAGCCGCCCACCTCGCTGGCAACGGCCCTCCAGTCGGCTCCAACGCAACGAGCGACTGCGCATTCGACGACGGTGATCTTTCGCCGCAAACGATCGTCGTCGATGCCAGTGCCTCGTCCGACGACGTGTCGTACGTCGACGCCGAGTAAGGCGGCGCTGATGGCAGACGCGCTCGTCGTATTTGCGATTCCCATCTCCCCAAGCGCGATCGCGTCGTATGCGCGTTCACACGCGATGCGCTCGAACGCCGCGATCCCGTAGCCGAGCGCGACATCGACTAGCTCGGGCGACATGGCTCTTTCGCGGGCCATGTTGGCCGTGCCGGGACCGACGCGAAAGGAGAGGAGCGATGGATGCGACGCCGGTGCGAGAGTCGCCCCAAAATCCGCGACGTAGAGATCGGCCCTAGCCGCTCTCGCGCACGCGTTGATGGCTGCTACGCCTCGCGTGAAAGCGGCGAGCATCTGAGCGGTAACAGCGGCAGGATAGGCGCTCACGCCCTCTGCACTGACTCCGTGGTCACCGACCCCCACCAGGATCGCTTTCGCTTCGATCGGCTTCCCGGACGGCCGTCCCGTGATTGCTGCAAGCCGGATGGCGAGCGTCTCTATCCGACCGAGCGACCCGACGGGCTTCGTCAGCGAATCGATTCGCTGACGCGCCTTCCGCGCCGCGTCCGCTGTTGGAGCAACGATCGCACCGGCATAATTGGCGACGTCGGCAGCGTCCCATTTTTCTTGATTCATCACTGCTCGGCCGCGATGGCAACGCCCGAGGCATGCAGATCGATTGCGAAACCATTGACGATCAGGTACATGCGTTCCGCGTGCTTCGCGATCGCTTGATGGAGGCGACCGAGGACGTCACGGAAGACGCGCGCCGACGGATAGATCGGGACGATTCCCCAGCCTACTTCTTCGGACACGAGAATCGTGTGCGCCGAGGCAGAGCGCAGCGAGGCGTCAAGTTTTCGGCAATCTGTGTCGAGAGCGGCTTCAAGTGCAACGGCGTCGTCCCCGGCCCCGATGGTCCCCGCACCCATTTGAGCAGCCAGCCAAGTCCCGAGCGAATCAACGATAACGACGCTTTCCGGCGTGGCTGTGGTGACGATCTCGATGAGATCGCGTCCACTACCCGCACTCTCGATGACCTCCCACTCCGGCGGACGCGAGTGTTGGTGAGCAGCGAGCCGCGCTTCCCATTCCGAATCGTCGGGATGCGGAGCCGCTGCAGTCGCTACGTAGATCACACGACCCGTTGCTTCGCGAGCAAGATGTTCAGCGAAGCGGCTCTTCCCCGAACGGACGGGGCCGGTAATCAGCGTCGTGGGCATCTAATCGCCATCAACGGCCTCGAATGTCCATTTGTCAGAAGCGGCGCCATCACGTTCGGTATCAGCGCTCTGGCTTGCGCGCCGTAGTCGCAAGATGCTGGCCGGCGCCAGCACGATCCCGAGCGCGCTTTCGGAAGAGCCCTCGAGCATCAGCCATAGAATGGCGTGCATGACGGCTGCGTGCGAAACGATGAGCGCGCGCCCGTTGCGCGGGAGCCTCGCCGTTACTCTGCTCAGTACCGGCCGTACCCTGGAGCAAAGTTCGGCGAACGATTCTCCGCCGGGTGCCACGTGAGTGTCGGGCTGCGGCTCGGACGGCGACGTTGGTGGAATGCGTTCCGTGATCTCCGACCACATGAGACCTTCCCAAGAGCCAAAGCTCATCTCCCGGAGCCGCGGCTCCTCCTGGATTGCAACACCCGCGGCGTTCCCAATAAGCTTTGCGGTATCGAGCGCACGTTTTAGGTCAGAGGAAACCGCAACATCGAAGCGCTCCGCGGCAAGTCGCGCACCGAGCGCTCTGGCTTGCGACCACCCTTCGCGGTCCAAAGCAATATCGCTCTGGCCCTGAAAGCGGCGCGCGCGATTCCACGCCGTCCGACCATGCCGGACGCAAACTAGCTCCAAGGGTCTACCGTATGCACGCTCACCAAGCGCGCGACCACGCCGGACCGGGATGTGCATCGTCCCGGAGACGCGCGTTGACTCCGAGCCGTGCTTCGACCACGCGAGCGCATAGCCACAAGACGTCGCTGAGCCGGTTGAGATATTCGAGGACTGTCGGCTGCACCACACCGCCGTTGGTTACATAGCGCACGGCGGCGCGCTCGGCGCGACGACAAATTGCGCGAGCGACGTCGAAAGCGGCCGCTTGCGAACATTCGCCCGGGATCGACCAGTCTCGCAAGATGCCCGGCTCCAACTCGAAGCGTTCGACGAGAACGTCGAGCCTGCGCACCATCTCTTTGGTTACGTCGGGAATCGGTTTATTGGATTCCGGCTTGGTCGAAATGGCCGAACCAACGACGAAGAGTTCGCGCTGAATCTCGCGCACAGTCGCGTTGAGCTCGGCCTCATGGCACCGCGTGCGCGCGAAACCAATAACGGTGTTCAGTTCATCGATAGCACCGTAGGCCTCAACGCGCGCGTCCGCTTTGCTGACGCGGCCTCCGCCACCGAGCCCAGTCTCGCCGGTGTCGCCGCGTTTCGTCGAGATGCTCACGGCGCAGTCACGTAGTCGACCGTGCTTAGCTTGGCTTCCATTTCAGCAGCGTGCAGGTACGATGCCAAAAGCTCGGGATGGATAGCTGCTGCGAACAACTCTGCGGTCTCGATGAGCCGTGGTCCCGGACGATTTGCGAACTGATGACCGTCGAGCGCTACGACACGTCGCATCCCTGCACTGACGAGGCGGCGCCAGTCGGGGCTCATCCGCGTCAAGTCATCGATCGATGCGCGCGTTGCGGCCAGATCCATACCGCAAGGCGAGACGATGATGCATTCTGAATCAGCAGACCGGATCTCGTCCCAAGAAATGACGCGCGAGTACTCCCCCGTCCAGCCAAGAACCGGTGTTCCGCCGGCGATCTCGACGAGAGTCGGTGTCCAATGCCCGCTTCCCATCGGGGGGTCCGTCCACTCCAGAACAAGCGTACGTGGCCGGGAGCGCCCCTTCGTTTGTTCGCCCAACGCCGCCGCCCGGGTGCGAAGCTGATCGACTTCAAGCCGAGCCCGATCGTCCGTTCCCGTGGCCTCACCGACGTCGAGGATCGTCTGGTAGACGGCGTCGAGCGACGTCGGTTCGAGCGACAGAACCTTTGGCGAAAGAGCCAGCCGGGCGAGGGTTTCGCGAAGCAACCCTGAGGAGACGGCGCAGACGTCGCACAGCTCTTGCGTGAGGATAAGGTCGGGCCGCAGCTGCGCGAGCAATTCGGCGTCGATGTCATAAAGGGAGTGTCCGGCATGCAAACTCTCCCGGACTTGGCGGTCGATCGAGGCCGCGACCGTTTCGTCGCCGTGCGCCTCAGCTACGACGTAACTGCGTGTCAGTTTCGGTTTTTTGAGGGCATCTGCGGGGTAATCGCATTCATGCGTCACGCCGACGAGCTGGTCACCAAGCCCGAGCGCGTAGACGATCTCGGTCGTGCTCGGCAGAAGGCTCACGATCCGCATATCAGCTGTGCCGGACGTGAGCGAATCTATCGGCGCCATTCGGAGCGATCGAGACGAGTCGATATAGAACGACCGCGCCGAGGGCGACAGCGGCGTTGCTGATGAGAAGCTGAGCGATGATGGCAGGCGTAAAGTCGGACAGTCCGCTACGTGTTGCGAGCGCAAACGCGGCGAGGCCGAGTTCATAGGCGGCGAAGGCGACCGCGAACGCCAGGGCGCGTCCGCGCGGAGCGCACGCGTTTGCAACCGCCGCGGCAAGCACCGTGCCGGCGCCGAGTGCGACTCCCCACGCGACGGTCATTGATGCGTGCGGATAGCCAAACACCGTGAACCCTAAGGCTTGACTCTCCAGCCAGATACCGAGCGCGACTAGTAACCCTCGCCGCAAGCCGAGTGTTAGCGCCGCGACGACCGCGAACGCGACGAGGTTGCTGCCGCAGATCAAGAACAGATTGCTCGCAAAGCCGGCAGCGAGAAGGACGATTGCCCAGACGGCGGGCGTTGGATGGTTGAGGCGCATTGAAGAGGTTCCTTTACGTGAAGGCAGCTGCAGTGGTGACGAACCGGTCGATTGCCGGATCGCCGGGAAGAAAGTGGCGGTGAAGGAAGGCGGCGAGGCAATTGCCGAGCACGGTGCCGTCGCTGGCGTTACCGATGTCGTACGCGTGAGAAGCCGGCGCAAGCATTGGCGTCGCGTAGTGAAATTCATAGCCACGCACCGAATCTCCAAGCGCGTCGAGCGGCGACGACGTGGCAGCCGTCGCGAGCCGATAACCGAGGTGCAGCTTCGGCTCCGCGATCGATGTCGCTCCGGCGATCACTCCCACCATCGCGTGCGAACCGTTGGGCGTATGGAGTGTCTCCGCAAGATACATGAGGCCGCCGCACTCGGCGTAGGTCGGCATCCCGCTTGCGACGGCGTCGCAAACGGCCGCGCGCATCGTGTGATTGGCTTCGAGGCCGGCGGCGTGGTCTTCGGGATAGCCCCCTCCGATCCAGAGCGCACCGCAGTCGGGCGGCAGATCGCGATCATGCAGCGGCGAAAACGGCACGAGTTCAGCGCCGGCATTACGCAACGCGTCGAGTGTTTCCGGATAGGTGAACCAAAATGCGGTGTCGTCGGCGTAGGCGACGCGAGCGCGTTTTGCCATAAGACTCACTGGGCTCGTTGCGGGTAGCGAAGCGCTGGATGCTGCTGCTGCTACGAGCGCGCGCAGATCGAGCTGTGTCGCGAACTCCGTCGCCAACCGCTCGATTACAACGGCGCGCCCTGCGAATGCGGTCCTATCCAGGCCAAGTGTCCGTTCGGGCATCCGATAGTCATCCCGCGCCGGGATCGCGCCGAGCACTTCGATGCCGGCTCGCGCACACGCTGCTCGGACGGCGGCCGCGTGCGTCACTCCACCGACGCGGTTAAGGATAACGCCGACATGACGAACCGCCGGGTCATACATTCGCAAACCGAGCGCAATCGCCGCCGCGCTTTGCGACGCCGTCCACGTATCGAGCACGGTGAGGACCGTGGCGTCGAGCGTTCGTGCCAGCTTTGCCGTCGATGTCGCACCCTCGTCGTCGCCGTCGAACAGACCCATCATCCCTTCGATAACCAGGACGTCCGCATCACCCGCCGTCGAGGCGACGTGGCGGCGCACGCCCTCCTCGCCGTCGAGCCAGAGATCGAGATTGTGAGCCGGTTCCCCGAGGACCGATGCATAAAGCCGTGCATCGATATAGTCGGGCCCCGCCTTGTAAGCGCCGACACGAAAGCCAGCGTCGCGGAGGGCAGCGCACAGCGCGGTCGCGACCAACGTCTTGCCGGCGCCGGTGCCGGCAGCGCTGACGACGATACGCGCGGTGCTCATCGCGTAGACAACTCAACCACGAAGCGCCGGCCGACGTTCGGATAACCGAAAATCGGTGCTTCGCGGTCGTTCCCCAGATTGAAGCCGCGCAGCGACAGAATTGTCTGTGGCGACAGCTTGTACCGAATGTAGGCATCGAGCGAACTGTAAGCGTCGTAGCTTCCCGTCAGCGGTGGACTCACGTTTGCACGGTCGTCGCCGTCGGAACCGATCGCGCGGACGCGTACCTGATACGCAATTGGACCATTTACGAACGGGTGAGTGAGTGCAAGCGTGGCTTGCCCAACCGGATTGCGTGGTAAACGCGCGCCGCTCGTAATGTTGAGCGCCTTATAAAGATCGGTAAAGCTGGCATCGAGGACGAGACCCGCGACGGAGCGCGTCGTGGCAGCGACGACGATACCCGCGGTTTGAGCGCGACTCGCGTTATATGGTCGATAGTTCTGAGTAGGATCGTAGATGATGAAATTTGATCCGCTCCGGCCGAACCAACCGACTGACAGAGTAGCGTCGCGACGCTCAAGCGCAACCGTGACGTCGGCATTCTGCGCTTTCTCCGGGGCGAGCTTGGGATTTGAGCTGCCTGGTATCGGATAGTAGAGTTCGTTCAGCACCGGAACACGGAATGATTCGCTAATATTGCCGGCGATGTTGAAACTACCAGTTCGGATTGTGCCGCCAAATGAAGGGTCGACGACGGACCCCCGCGGGGAGTCGTTTTCTGCACGAAGCCCAGCGACGACGCGGGTTCCGTGGTATGGGCTCGCGCCGAGTTGCAGATACCCGGCGACTTGGGATTGTGCAGCTCCAAAAGCGATTGCGGGAGTTTGGGGTCCGGATTGGCCTGGCGCAAAATAGTAGGTCGCACTCTCGCGGCTGAGATCAATGCCCACGACCGCATCGGTGTGCGCTCCGCTGAGCGCGTCTTTGAGAGATAATTGTGAGCGACCACTGTACGCATCGCTCTCGCCGCCATTAGCGGGATCATTATAGGCCAGGCGCTGATTGAGTCCCGAACCGGTAAGGGTAATCGTCGACGTTTGCGTTGCGTGCTCGAGCTCGAACAAGGCCGTGTCGTTTGAAATCCCTTGCGTCGCGTTGGGTGTCGTGTAGTCAATTCGACCAGGCACGCCGATCAGGGTGGCCGATGCGTCGAATCGAGCGCGCACGCGTATCCCGTCGGCGAGTGGGGCATCGACGTCGAATCGGCCCGAGCTCTCCTGTCCGAACGTATTCGTTCGAAGTGTGGCAGGGAAGATACAATTCGTCGCGTTCGCACCGCACGGGTTTGGTCCGTAGTCCAGGGCTGGGTACGCGTACGTATCCGTAGCGACGTGCCGCTCGAAGGAACCACCAACGATGCCATTGCCGGCGCTGACACGCGCATCGCGGTCGGCATATGAACCTAAGGACCCCTCAAGGTAGGTGCCGCGTGGGACGCGCGTGAGGATATTAATGACGCCCCCGATAGCGCTCGTCCCGTAGAGCGTTGAAGACCCGCTCTCGACGACTTCGATGCGATCAACGCCGATCGTCGAGAGCTGGCCAAGCGTCGCCGTTCCAGAGGCTGGATCGGCAACGGGGACGCCGTCGATGAGGACGAGTGTCTGCGTTGAGGTCGCACCACGAATTCCGTAGTCGACCTGCGCCCCGAATGGACCATATGAGAAGAGCTGAACTCCTGGTACGTCTTGGAGCGCCTCGGCGATCGTCCGCGCCCCCTCGTTCTCAATGCGTGCACGATCGACAATAAACGTCGGCCGAGACGTCTGCCCGATCGGCTCCGAGCGGCGATCACTCGTCGTGACCCGGCCGATCTCAGCGAGAGGCGATGCGGAGGGCGCCGGTGTCGGTGGTAGCTCCGCGGCCGCGACCTCACGGTAACCGACGATGATAAGCGCAGCGAGCGCGCAGCGCGAGAAGAAAGCTAAGAGCACAGACGCCAACCTTCATGCGAGGCGGTGATCGATAAGCGTCCGCTCCAATATCCTGACTTTGCGGATCCTCACCATTTGCTGCGCGTCTTCCCGACCGGAATCAGTGACGAGCAGCGGCTCCCCGCTTACAGTGGCGCGACCGTGCCGGATTTGCACCGGCTTCCTGTCGCGGACGTGCTCTAAGGTTGGCTAAGCCGGGGACGAGCCCTCTAAGGGGAGGCCCAAAAGGGAGTCGTTTGCGGGATTCAAGCCTCCGTCATGATGCGACGCCGCGCTATCTGGGCGGCGGCAAGCATGGGGCACACGACCTACGGAGCCGTAAACGTCTACCGCTGAGAACCGCTGTCAAACCCGAGAGGCTTTGTCTGTGATACGACGGTGTTCCAATGGCCGCTGCGGTGTTGCCCGACGGTCAGCGTCGCAGTTGAGGTGCAACGGCAAGCCGGTCGCCAGGCGATCTTGACCAAATTCGTGCCACGATGCACGTACCGCGTGATGTCCGCGTTCGCGCCGTCCGTGTTGAATTGGCCGAGCGAGTGACCGTTTACGGAAAACACGAAAATCGTGTTGACCGCGGTACTTCACAATGTACTGAGTGTCAGGAGCGGCGGTCGCTACGGTCGCCGCCGCCGCGAAGGCTGCATACGCCGTTAGTGCTCTAACGAATTTGGTCATCGTACTCTCCCCGCTTGTTTTGACCAAGAAATGTGCGTCCCCGTCCGGACAAGCCCGATACAGACCGCGACGAAGTGCGCTCCGTGATGGTTCCCGCCTGGCTCTCGGCGCGGCCGTGGCCGCGGTTGCTTTGGCCGGCCGCGTCCTTCCCCGGCGGAGCGGCAACGCGCAATCGCAACTGCTGACGTTCTCCTTACGGCGTTGGACAGATCATCGGCACGCTCATTGCAAACGCGCATCCGTCGTCACTGGATCCTACCGTCTCGCGGTACCTGTCATAGCGGGTTCGCTTTCCACGGCAACGGTTGCGTTCACCCTCCGGTTCCACGTAAACCGACAGCCGCAGTTCGTCCGCCAGATGGTTCCTGGTGCAGCGCGCAGTCCAACAAAGGGTCGGTTACGGTACAGTATGCGACGTGATAGTCGCGACCGCTTTCACTCTCGCTCAGTGGGGAACGAGCCGTTGCGGAGCACCGTGTCGCGCAGGATTATGCGGCTGTGCGTTTCCGATGCGCCCTCAGCGCGTAGTGACTCGATCAGGGCAACGAGTGCAGGTTCGTCGGCCACGGCGACTTGTAGTGTATAGTCGAAGTGTCCCGTCGTTAGCGAAGCAGCGATGATTCCCGGCATTGCGCGCAACCGAGCTTCAAAGGCGTCGGCAGCCATCCCGTGTGCAAGTCGCAGATCGACAAAAGCGGCGAGACGTGCCCCGGCGGCGGCGGAATCGATGTCGGTATGAAAACCGCGTATCGTCCCGCTCGTCGTCAGGCGCCGCACGCGCTCCGCTACCGCGTTCGCGCTTAAGCTGATGGCCTCGCCTAGCTGGCGGTAACTGATTCGCGCGTCAAACCGCAAGCGGTAGAGAATTGCGCGGTCAATGTCGTCCACCGCAGAGTAATACGCTGTGTTATACGGTTTTACTTCTGAATATCAGTGTGATCAGCGGCGCAGACGGTGTTAAACTAATCCCATGAACCGTTTTCCGCTGGCCGTCGCATTCGGCCTTGCTTTGCTAACGTTCCCCGCATCCGCCTACGCCGTAATTGATCCCGCGCGCGCCGTCGCGGTCGGCGCCGCACACCGTCTCGAGGCGGCCTATGTTTTTCCTGCGCCGGCTCGTCAAGCCGCGAACCTCGTCCGCCGCAATGCCGCCGCTGGCCGGTACGATGGTCTTCGCGACGACGCGCTCGCAGATCGGCTCACAAGGGACCTAATGGCCGTATTGCACGATAAGCACGTCCAGGTGAACTATCAACGTGCGGTGCTCCCGCCTGAGGGCACTAGCGGCGCGCCTAGTTCCCAGCAGCCAACGTTTGAGTTGCGCAGGGACCGCGAGTTCGGGTATGGAGTGGCGCGTATTGCGCTCTTGCGCGGGAACGTTGGCTATCTCGACCTGCGCTTTTTCGCGCACCCAGACGCCGACACGTTCACGGCAATCGATGCGATGGTGAACACGGTCGCGCACGCCGACGCGGTCATTTTGGATCTGCGCCGGAACGGAGGCGGCGAACCCCAGACGGTCGCGCGCTTCCTTAGTCATTTCTTCCCGCCGAAGACCCACTTGAACGACTTTGTCGGCCGCGGCGACGGCAAACCATCAATAGAGGAGTCCACCTACACGACCGATGTCCCCGGCCCGCGCGTCATCGTCCCGCTGTACGTACTTACGTCAGGTGATACGTTCTCTGGCGGCGAGGAGTGCGCGTACGATGTGCAGGCGCAAAAGCGTGGAATCGTGATCGGCACCGTAACCGGCGGCGGCGCAAATCCTGGCAGCTCACGCCGCATCGACGATCACTTCGAGATATTTGTCCCGGATCGGCGCGCGCGCAACCCGATCACGAAAACGAACTGGGAGGGCATCGGCGTACTGCCGGACCGAAAAGTCGCAGCCAAACGCGCGCTCGCAGTCGCGTACGGGCTTGCACTTTATCCGAAGTTATCGGACACAACGCTTCCGCCGACGTATCGTTCTCGGCTCACAAGGTTGCGCGGGAAGCTCGATACGATGGCAGACTCCGAGATATTCGAGTTACCGGGCCCTTCGTGGTATAATCTTCGGTAGCATGAACGAGAGCAGTATCCTTCAACACGTGGCCGGCCGCGTCTTCGAAAAGGTCAACATCAAGGCCGAATACATCGGCGGTCAGCGTGCGCCTGAGGTGCTCATGTGGTCCGGAGACAAACGCACGATCAAGCTCGGGATCGTCGACAATCGCTTTATGATAAATAATGGTGCCATTACGGCTGCTCTCTTCGATGATGGCCACCATCTTGCCAACTACCTCGCATCAGGCGAAGTTGTAGCCGGCGCCGTGGCCGATGAGATTCTAAAGCAGCTTCGCGACTAAACGGCAAGCTCGGCATTGCCATTACTAGCAAAGGCGAAAACGTTACCCGTTTCCACGTAAGAGCCGAGCCCGTTAAACAAGAACCGTTGTGATAGAGCGTCTCTAAAGGGGTCCATTTTGGGAATCTTTGGATCAGCGCGAGCGGTTCGTCGATTGCGGCTTGGAAAAGTGGGCCGGTTGCGGTTAGCGCCGGAACTTCCTACGCGCGTGTCATGAACGCGACGCCACCGATGAGCAATATTGCTCCCACTACGCGAAAGGCGCTCAGTGGTTTGATGACTAGGCCGAACCATCCGAATTGATCGATAAGGAGCGCGCCGATCATCATGCCGAGCACGGCCAGAGAGAGCATCTGCGCGGCACCCAAGCGTGGAATACAGACGATTGTGCTCGTGACGTATATCGCTCCGAGCAGGCCGCCTGTCCAGACGTACCAGGGCGCGCGAAGCGCATTTGAAAAATCGGGAAAGGGGGCCCGCAGGATCAATGCAACGACAATCAACGCGACCGTCCCGGTCAGAAAACTAATCGTCGCCGCCCAGAACGGGTCGCCGATCGTACTGCGTAAACGCGCGTTAACCGCGGGTTGAAAAGCCAGCGTGAGGCCGGACGCCAGCGCGAGCAGCCGTAGAAACAGGATAATTTCGTCAACGCGAACCGGCCACCGGCGCATGGCGCTTCACGGAAAGGGTCATCGCCTCTGCCTCTCCGCGGCGCGTAATAGTGCGATCCCAACCGAGCTGGACGTTTTTTCTGCATAAGAACGTCAGCTCGACTTCGCCACCATGGACAAAACCCGGCGCACGATCTCGTCCGGGCATTCTTCGGGCAGCAAATGTCCGTAACCCGGAATCGAGCCGCCGTCCACGGTCTCAGCGACCATCTCGACCATCTCCCGCACGTGCGTGCCTCGCGACTTCTCTCCACCGAGAGCGACGATCGGCGTTCGGATCTTCGCAAGGGACAGTCACCATCGTATCGCCCGCAAGGTCGACTTGAAGCGTCGCCGTGTTCGCAGGACCAGCAACGAAAGTCAACACTTCCGGCGCAGTTGGGTCAGTAACGTCGACGACGCTCCATCCACTATCCCAGAAGTGCCCGGTGTACAGATACCACCGTCCTTGAACTTTCGCGAATGGCCATTTTGAAGGCCGGTGCCCATCGAGTTCGCTGTAGCCGATCGGATCGATATTTGAAGCCGCAAACGGCTGTGGCAGCTTAGCAAGCGTCATCAGTCCATCATGTACCCGGCGGAGGCCACATCACTCGGGAAAGCGTGGCTAGCGTGGTCTCGGAAACGGCGGTTACGGGACTTGTGCGAGCAGAGAACCGGGGTGAGTTCCAAGATGTAACCCGAAGACGGCCACATATGCGTGAGACGTCGATTGGCATGCTCATTTTCCCCGAATTCCAGCTTTTGGATGTTGCCGGTCCCCTCGAAGTATTCGCTTCGACGGAAGGTTTGCGTCCTGGCTAGTAGGCAACATGTGATCCGGTTGCGGCCGTCGGTTTCAGCGGCATCGCCTTCACACCCGATACTGATTTTGCGGGAGCACCGCCGCTTGACGTCCTGTTCGTGCCTGGCGGCCTAGGGATAGCGCAGGCGATAAGCGATCCGCCGACGCTGTCGTTTCTCAGGACGCACGCGTTGAGCGCAACGTACATCACCTCTGTTTGCACAGGCGCGCTAGTGCTGGGTGCAGCAGGTCTTCTCAACGGCTACCGTGCTGCTACTCACTGGCGATACATGGACTTGCTGCCACTTGTCGGAGCCGAGCCTGTCGACGAGCGCGTCGTTCGCGATCGTAACCGCATTACGAGTGGCGGCGTCACGGCCGGCGTCGACTTCGGCCTCGTCCTCATCGCTGAGATCATGGGAAGAGCAGCAGCGGAAGCGAGGCAGCTGTCGATGCAATATGCCCCTGCTCCACCATTTCAAGCGGGCCATCCTAGTACGGCTCCTCAACAGATTGTAGAAGAGTTCAGGAAGCGCACTCACCTTTTGCACGAATCACGGGAAATGCTGTTGCGCAAGTCCGCGTTGCCTAGCGTCTCGTAAACGGTCAACAACGTCCGTCGTTTTCGGGAATTCAATCATTTGTGTACGGTGTCGAGCACATGATCGTTGGTCGAGAGGCGGATAGTCACGACTCCGAGAGGCTGCCGACGGGTTGCCCATCGCCGTTGATTAAGCGATTAACGTCTCAGGCAGCGCGCCTTGCCCAGACGCCGCCTACAACATGCATTGGCCAAAAATCCGCGGTGGGCGCTTTTCAACGCAAGAACCTCCTATACGATTCAGGCAAAGGGATGCGGAACCGCTCGCAAAGGGCGTGCACGTCCTGAAAATCGAGGTCATCCGGCTCGTATTGTGTGTGAAATTTTATGGCCCATTCTGCCAGATGAAGTGTGGTCGAAGATCCGCGACTTCAACGAAGATACTTGGACCGGCGAAGTCAGTAAGAGCTGGAGCGAGAATGGCAAGTCGGGCGAAGCTATCGGCGCAGTGCGTATTATCCAGGTCGGAAGCGCGCGCATTCGTCAGGACCTCAGAGGGTATTCGAATGAGGAGCGCTTCTATACGTGTGGCTACTTCGGTAGCCGCCATTTCCCGTTCATGACTATCAAGCAACGGTACGCGTGATTCCGATCGTCGACGGCAATCGCGCTTTCTCACACAGCGTCTTTGAAGGCCAGGGTACAACGAGCGAATGCAATTGACTCTTCCGTTCCTTGAGCTTCCAATTGTGCTCGCACCCATGGGCGGTGCGGCGACTGTCGCTCTAGTAGCTGCCGTGAGCAACGCGGGAGGCTTTGGCGTTCTTCCATGCGCCTATTCAACACCAGAACAGATTGCGACTGAAGTCGACGCACTTCGTAACGCGACGAGTCGTCCGTTCGGTGTCAATCTGTTTGTCGAATCTCCACCGTACGTTCCCGATGACGCCCGCATCGCGCTCGCTCATGAGAGGTTGCGCGGATACCGCGAGGAGCTGGGGATACCTCACCCGCAGCGGCCCGCCGTGCCGCCGGACCTCTATCAGCATCAAGTCGGCGCTATCATCGACGCGCATCCCGACGTATTCACGTTCACTTTTGGGATCCCGGGCGCCGAAACGATGGCGCGTCTTCAGGCCGCGCGAATCTTCACGATGGGGACGGCGACCACGGTTGATGAGGCATGCGCGCTTGAACGGGCAGGCGTCGACGGTATCTTCGCGCAGGGATCGGAGGCCGGCGCACATCGCGGAACGTTTCTTGCTTCCGTCGAGGAGTCACTCGTCGGAACGCTTGCACTCGTGCCACAAATCGTCGACGCGACAGGCTTACCGGTTGTTGCCGCAGGCGGAATCGGCGACGGACGCGGCGTTGCGGCGGTTCTTGCGCTCGGCGCTCAGGGGGCGGCGCTCGGAACGTCATTTCTTCTTGCGGACGAATCCGGTATCGCCGCTCCGTATCGCGCGGCCCTTAAATCAGCTCGTTCCACCCACACGGTGTTGACGCGCGTTTTTTCCGGGCGCACTGCTCGTGGGATTCCAAATCGGGCGACAGCGGAGTTGCGTGACCCCGACGACATCGCGCCGTACCCGTTCCAGAATGCGATGACGCGCGACGTACGTAACGCCGCCGGTGCTGCCGGCAATCCGGAGCTTCTCTCTCTTTGGGCCGGACAGGCCGCGCCGCTCGCACGCGAAGGCCCGGCGGCGAAAATTGTTGCCGCCCTCATGCGGGAGGCGCAAGCCGCCTTACTTGCGGCGCGTGCGTCTGCGGCGCGTTGACGCGGTGACTGCCCGTACCGTGCGTGCGTCACCCCCGGAGATTGGCACGGCCTGGTTTCCGAGAGACGAGTAGGCGTACCGCAAAAGTATCCGCCTTCAAAAGGGTCTGCCGATAGGGCTCTGCGGGGCCATCGAAGCCATTGCCGCGCAAAAGCAACTCGGCACGGTCGCTTTTGCAATCGAGCAGACCACGGTACCAGGGGTAATCCCAACGTTCGTGTCACCAGCCGCCATCTGACCTCGCAAACCGCCCGGCGCAACAACACTGTACCGCCGGCCGTGCTCGCCCCCCCGCGCGCTCGCCCCGCGTGCCGTTGATCGACGTGCAGCCGGTCGGCTCGGCTTCGGAGCCCCCAAACGAAGGGCATTCTGACGGCTTCGAACATGGCACGGGCCACCGCCGGACACGGCTGAGGTTTCCTCCCCCGATGATCCGCGGCACTCCGCGTAGCTGTGAACGGGTGGCGCTCGATGGATCCCGCGGTCGATGGCAATCTCGAAGTCTGGACACTCTCCGCTGAAGAGCGCGAACTGAGCAACGCGAGGAGCGACGCGAACCGCCTGGACTTTGCATTGCTCTTGAAATTCTTTCAGAGCGCAGGACGTTTCCCATCAGAAACGTCCACGATCGGGTCCGCGCTCATTGCGGACGTCGCCCAACAGCTCGGCGTCGACGCTGGCACTGTCGGCGCGATGAGCGCTCGCACGATCGAGCGTGCTCGCGCCGAGATCCGCAATCTCTGCGGGTTCCGGGAAGCGACGGTCGACGATGCGGAGCGGCTCACCGAATGGGCGCGCGATCACCTTGTCGTGATAGCGCCACGCAGCCACGATGGCCTTGTTGCCGCAGTGGAAGCCGAGTGCCGAGGCAGACGGATCGAACCTCCGTCTGCAGAGCGTGTCGACCGGATAGTTCGTTCGGCGATCCGAGCGCATGAGGAGCGTCTGTGCATGGCCACTAGCACGCGCCTCTCCTCGGTGAGCCGTCTACGCCTAGCAGGATGCGGAAATAGGCGAGGTTTTACTTGTCGGATCGAGGTTCATCGCGATCTCCTCGCTCTCAGGCCATGTTTTCGGCCCTTGGGCGCTCGTTTAACGACGTTTTGGGCACTTTTGGAGACACCGATCC
>JAABUO010004141.1_pt1 | contig 17090 bp, 15 predicted proteins | sample 5559291 | NCBI WGS metagenome assembly JAABUO01 (sample SAMN10711878, study PRJNA513372) | rock metagenome | isolation source: Antarctica rocks | place: Antarctica: Victoria Land, Finger Mt sud | reverse complement strand
GACTTGCATGACCCCTGAGCTAGAACAGTCTCTGATAGTGCTGTTATCTATGCTTGCCGGCAATCTACGCATACGCACTAGATGCCTATGCGTATATGTGTATAATTGGGATCGATCATAATTGGGCAGTGCAATTAGACTAGTTCACCGTAGATGCAGCCAAACATCTACGGATCTACATACGGATATACAGGCGTATGCACGCCTCAAAAGTTGGACATTTGATGTAGGTAACAGCACTAGTCTCTGACGCTGTCAGCCGAGGCCCTCAGGACCCGGTGAGGGAGGGGGGGGGGAGCACTGCTTGCAAACACTTGCCCCCGTCCCCCCTTCCGTATATAACGCCACTGCACAATGGCGTAGTCTTTCTCTTTGTTTTCTTGTCTTTTGAGTTCTGCCAGGACTTATCAGTGAGGATGTGCTGTGTCCTCAGCCCCAGCTGTGGCAGCCTTATCAACAGCCGCAATGTGGTTTGGATATGCATGCAAGCAGTGATGGCTTGACGCAAACTCACCAAGGGCCAAAGCTCACAGCGTCAAGGATCACATGTGGGAACACTGAAAAGCAATGGTGCATTGTATAGCAATGATGCATTAGAAAAAGCAATGATGCTTTGAAAGGCAATGATGCAGTGAAATTTAATGTTGATTGTATGTGCAGATCATGGAGATGCTAAGTCTTGACAGGAAGGAAGCAGGGGGTGAATCTTCAGTGGCTGCATTTGCGACAGCTGTCATGGTTCAGATGGGCAAGTTGCCCCTTGAAGCCCTTCAGCCTGTCAGGTGAACCACCACTTGCATTAATTCTCTTCTCATAATTTACTACTTGTACGTGTACAGCTTATGGTCGATTGCTGATGCAACACAGCTGCACAGGCGTTATTATATACATATGCATAAATTTCTTCTTAGAGTATCTGTCTGTACGTTTTCATCATGTAAATGCCTGATACTAGGGTACAGACAAAGTATCTGCTTGAGCGTTAGCTTCAGCAGTGCGGGTGTTGTTACCGTTTGTTATTGCTGGCAGCCTGACATTATGCCATTGATATTTATGCCTCTTGCATTCCAGCAACAGCAACTCATCACGGCTGACTTCTGTTACACCTGGAGGTCACCATACTTTTGTGTTGTTTGTTATAGCAACTGACAATCATATGCTGTTGTCTCGGCTCAGCCAAGCAAGCTGGCATCTCAGTCAGCATGCTCATGGGTGACGTCATCGTTGTCCAGTTCTGACAAAAACCTCTCACTTCAGCTGAGCAGTATGATGCTCTGAAGTACGGATCGCTTGTCATCAGTACACTCTTTGTGCAGACAGCTTTGTGTCAGTCGGAGGGGAGATGGGCTAGCAGCAGTGATGAATGCTGTTGGAGCAGCTGTTCATCACGGCCCTGCACAACACACAATCCTGCTGGAGACTTTAGATGCCGTACAGGTCAGCCCTGCAAGCACAGTGAGTCTGTGCATCCGTCATGCAAAGCAACTGAGGCTGCTGACACAGCACAAGTCCTCAAACATGCAGCTTCCTGTGCTGATATCATCACAGTCTGGCTTGTTCCTTTTTGGACTGCCACTAGATCAGCGTCACAGCATCCCCATTCATGATGCTTTTTTAAACCTGTTCAAACCTGCTTGCCCAAAGACTGTGAAACTGACAGGGTATACATGCAGTGCTCATGCCGTCAAGTATGTGTCATCGTCTTGACAACATCACACCAGCATGCATCAATGCAGCTCTGACACTTATGGCCCTTATGTTGCCGCCTGTGAATCATGACTGTTACTGTCATGTTGCTGCAGGCTGGTGATTTCCCAGAGCAAGCTCTACAGCTATTGGCTCTTATGGTGTCACACTGGCAAAGCCTCATAACACCAACATGGCCTGTTTGCCTGATGACTGCATACACACCCTCAGCAGCCGTCACTAGCCTGCCGTACACTCTGCCTGCCTTGCTTCAGCGCAAAGCATGGCAAAGCACAGTAGAGCCTGTCACCAGGCGCCTGATCAGGCTCCTGCTGCCCAATGGGCCCAAGACACAGGTCACTGAGGCAGCGCAAGCTTCTGAGAAGCATGGGCGGCATGCACAGCAGGTGTCACAAATTGCTGCTGCATGTCTTGTGGCGTTGCGGCAGCACTTGGCAGATGACGCGTGGCAGCACATGCCACATATTCTAGGATGCCTGGATCATAGTGACAACTGCAGCTAGAGCAGGCACTTGCCCGACCTGATGTGTCAAACAACAAATGCAGATATACTGCCAGCCTGCACATCACTTGTTGTGTGACAGGCCTGTCCTAGATGTTCTGGGTCACCATAGCTTGAGTGCTGCTATTGATACGCAGAGCGCAGACCATGTAGCACATCATGTGCAGCCACAGAGGCAACAACTACCGCTTGAGTCACGTGTATCTGTACAATTAAACAATTTTCAGCACTTTCTGCAAGCACGGAACATCGTGTAACTGTTTTGCTAACTAGATGCTGTGCGGCGCTGCACACCTCAGACCATGCATGCACGTGTCTTCTGCAGATCCTGTTTGTCAAACCTTCCATGCACATTTAGTCACAGATACGGCAGTCATTGTCTCAGCTTTGAGTGCCGGCATTCGTGGTGAAAGGCCTCAGACTGGACAGCTCGACAGTTACCTGTGCAAGCTATGACACACAGCTGCATGAACATAAGCACAGCCTTATGTAAGGGCACCAGAGCAGAACAGTGCCTATACAAGCCAGGGACAGCCTATTGACACTAGCTTGCAGTGGCAATGTTTGTGGCTGTGACATGAGCATGGGGCCCCTGTGAGCATGGGGAAGCCTCACTGCAAGCAGTGGCAACAGGAGAGGTCATATTACAAAGAAGTACTTCTTTGGCCACTAGTGGCGCAAAAACAATTGGCACTCATGCTACATGAAAGGCTCGCTGTCACCAAGAGCAGCTGTAGAAACATGTTGATAGATGTAGCACTTCACAGAACGACTGTCAAGGTGATATTGAGCTACAAGGACGTGCTGGAAGCAGAATACATTGCGGAATGCAGTACTGGAAAAAACTTTCTGTCAATGCCAATTTTACATGTCAGTGTGATAAGGTATGGCTGGACACCAAGACCCCCTGTCTGTGGCCACCTGCATACCATACATCATCAAGCTCAGCCTGTGCTAACATGGTGGTCGCGTACTCTCCATGCTTGCATCAAGCTTTGAATTAAACAAACTTCAGCCTTGCAGCACACGCATGTCTGTGTTCAGACTAAAATGTCAGCTGCAATGTAGCATGTGTCATGGTCCATGATAGCATACTTTGCTTTACGTAAGCAGCTAGAGTCTTACAGACCAGCATTCACCTTCACCTCAAAGGCCTTCTGAACCTCCTCCGCTACTCTTTCATGCGCTGCAGTTTCTTCCTGGAGTTTTGCTTCTGTGCTGTCAATGTCTGCATGCAAGCAGTGTGATTGCATTCAACACGATCTGAATGACCCAGTATGCTCAGCACATGTGAGCTCACATCAACATTGTAGTGGTCTGCACGACGTTGTGCTGCAATACAATGAGATTCAGTGCATGTCATACGAGGTGGCACTACTGCAAGGCTGCAATGTGCTAGGGTCCTCTGGAGATATACGATGGCAACTTGTTGTTAGTAAGGCGCACTGTTACAAAGGCTGACAGTGCTGCAGCAGTTGAGCTAGGAAGCACACTTGCACTGTGCTGCCATCTGGGTTGTAGGTGTTCTCAGCCTCGAGGAGCTCCTTGATGAGCTTCTTGCGCATGGCTGCAAGTGCTAGAACCTTTGCCTGAAGCTTCTGCTCTTCTTCCTGCAAGGTATGCAAGCCGGCTGCGTCACAACCTTGTTGACACTGAAGACTAAAGACTGAAGGTCTTTGAAGCACATACCCTGAGCAATGGCATGTCGGGGTTGGCCTTGCGTCACCTTTAAAGGAAGGCTTTGGTATGTGGACAAATCTCAACTGCTTTGGTTTTCTATAAACGAGACTCATTGTGTGCATCACAGGCTATGCTAACTCACCACCAGCTTTTTCCAGTTGGCAACCACACGGGCGTTCAAGCGCTCTTGGTTAGCGGCAGCACTTGCCTCCAGATCTGGAGTGTCAGCCTGCAACTATCATAAGCATTGCCTCTTCTCTAGATGTGATAGGGCAAGGATTGTGAAGACAACCAGTGGCCAGAGCAGTAGCTGCTTGGGATAGCCATTCAACTTTGATTTGATGGCTACAGCAAGCTAGAGCATACCTGACACTTGCCATCTTTGTCACGAATGCAAGAGTTTTCACGCTTTTGGGTGGCGCGAAGAACACGCCTTATTGAGGTAGAAAGATCTTATCAATCGTTACAAGTGAAGAAGAGTGATTGCAATGAGATATTCCATTCTTTATATTAAATGACCAATGTAACGGCCACTACGTTACAGTCTTCCCCCTCATGAGAGGATCAAGCCACAGTAGGCTTGATTTCAGCATTACCTTCTCAGTTGTAATTAGCTGCCACAGTGATGTAGGCCAGCTTGCAAGCTTTGCCAATGCAACGGCCCAGTGTGTTGGACCCCCGTGACTGATTGATCAGGTCAGAAACAGGAATCCTGGCTGCAGTGACTACCTCCCAGCATGCACTGCGACATACCAGTAGTGAGGGTATGACAGTCCTTGCATAGCTGCATACGCACTGATAGTCCACCCACATTTTACTGTGCTCTCCAGACATGACAGACTGAAGGCTTGGGATTCCGGACATCCCAAGTGTGACTATGAAAAGCATGTGTGCATGCTGATATTGCCCAGCCTAAGCTCAGCATATTGGCACAAAGTGTTGTTCATCTGCACAGTCCTGTGGTGCAGGTACAGACAGCATGGTACACTGTCTTGAAATGCTTGGAAGCATCCAAGCATACCGCAATTGACAAGCGCTCGTCAGCAGGTTTGGTGTCCCAATACTTCTTGACAATTTTAGGACAGTTTGACACATCATCTTGCCAAACATCATGCTCAGGCCCATAGCCCAAGAAGCGTATCAAGTACTCTACCTTACTGGTTTTCTTGTGCTTGATGACTCTATGGTCCAGAATGCGGTCAACTTCCCACTCTGGCTCATCATCAATAACCTCAGGAGGTGGCGGTGGTAGTGCACGGCCATCATTGTAGTATGGCTTTAGCAGTGAGACATGGAACACATTGTGAATGCGCATTGTTTCTGGCAATTCCAGCTTGTAAGCAAGGTTTCCTATGCGCTCAGTGCATTCAAAGGGTCCCAACCATTTAGGCTGTAGCTTTTCAGTGCCTACTGTTAGCACTTTAAGCCTAATACCAACAGTGGACAACAGCAGTTGTGCACCTACTTCATATGCAGCTTCAGAGCGTTTAGTGTCGTAATAATGCTTTTGTCTTTGTTGAGCTGCAAACATGAACTTCTTAGCTCTAGCAGTCAATTGTTGCATTTTGATAGCTAGCTCACCAGCAGCAGGATTCTTCACCTCCACCTTATGAGCAGAAGGCAAGCCTACGGTAAGCGGTGTCCTGGGGTGTCTACCAAAGTTCAGGAAATGGGTTGTCTCCTGCACCGTCTCATGCCAAGCGTTGTTGATGGCAAACTGCACCAAACTCAAATGTTCATCCCAGTCAGTCATAGTTGGTGACACAAAGTGTCGCAAAACATCTTCAATAGTGCGATTTGTTCTTTCAGTCTGGCCATCTGTCTCGGGCCGGCGAGCAGTGGATAAAGCCCAAACGTAACCAAACCTTTGAGCTAGTGACTGATTGAAAGCACTTCTGAATTGAGGTCCTCTGTCAGAAATCAGTTTCTCTGACAGGCCATGGTGGACATACACATGGTCAAGGTACATGTTGACCCAGTCAACTGCAGAGCTCTCCTTACTGCAAGCTACTAGGTAGCCGTATTTAGTCAACTTGTCCACAAAGACAACAATAGCAGTGTTGCCTCTGGCAGTCTTGGGTAATCCTGTCACATAGTCGGTAGTGACAGTATGCCAAGGGTACGGTGGTACTTCAATAGGCTGCAGCAGTCCAGTAGGTCTATTACTAGCAGACTTCTGCACTTGGCAGCTAGGACAGTGCTTGACATAAGCAGCAACCTCAGCATACAGGTTGCGCCAGGTGAAATACCTCTGGATGTTGCTCCTGGTCTTAGTAACACCCATATGACCAGCATAGGGTGAGTCATGAAACTCCTTCAGGATGAGCTGCTTGATTTCAGCATTGTCAGGAACGATAATGACGTCGCCCTGCTACCATATGCCATCCAGCAGGTTCAATGACTTGGTGTTTGTCTCATCAGTAAAGTAGGAGTCACTAGCATAGGCATGCATGATCTTGCTAACCAGATCGGTCGAACCCAGTTCAGTTGAGTTCGCTCCAGTCGCAGGCGTAGTGATGCGGGCGCCGTTTAGTAGGTCGTTCAGTGTTGTTCGCCTCTGCAGTGTTGTCAGAGGATACAGCAGGCTTGTCCCTACTGCGAGTCACAACTGCAAGTACTACATTGAGCTTAAAGCTAGGGTTACGACTCAAAGGGTCAGCAACATTCTGCTTGCCAGGCCTGTGAACCCAAGTAAAGTTATATCGCTGCAAGTACTCACTCCAGCGAGCCTGTCGCCTGGACAAAGTGGGCTGTGTATCCAGGTAAGTGTTAGGCATGTTGTCAGTGACTAGAGTCAAGTGGTCACCCAGCAAGTAGCATCTGAAGACTTTCAGAGATGCTATGACTGCCAACAGCTCCTGCTCATGGTTGACATAGTTCATTTCAGCTTTGGTCATCTTTCTGGAGTAAAATGCTACAGGCCTACCCTCTTGCATTAGCACAGCACCTATTCCAAAGCCACAAGAGTCAGTAATCAGCTCATAGGGCAGCTTGGGGTCAGGCAGTACTAACACAGGAGCAGTAGTCAATGCTTGCTTCAGCCCAGCAAAGGCTTCAGCACAGCGATCCTCCCATATGAAAGGTACATTCTTACGAGTGAGGTCAGTTAAAGGAGCAGTTAGTTGTGAGTAGCCCTGCACATAACGCTTGAAGAAGTTTGTCAAGCCCAGGAACTGCTGCACTTCCCTAACAGTAGTGAGACGCGGCCAATCAACTACTGCTTGGATTTTCTTTGGATCAGGCTTGATGCCGTCCTGCCCCACAATGTGGCCAAGGTAAGGCAGCTCAGTCTGTCCCCATACACATTTAGATGGTTTGATGAGGATCTTATGTTCCCTGAGGAGCTGCAGTACTATGTCAATGTGCTTCTTATGCTCCTCAGCAGTTTTGCTAAAGATTAGTATGTCATTGATGAACACTAGCACAAATTCTGATAGGATGTGCATAGGGTTCTCAGCACCATCAGCATTGTACTTGTTTTGGCTGAATAACTTGTTCATGACAGCCTGAAAAGTGGCTGGTGCATTCGTAAGCCCAAAAGGCAGCACCCTGAACTGATAGTGTCCAAAAGGCGTTCTGAATGCAGTTTTTGGCCGATCTTCTTCTTTCAGCAGAATTTGGTGAAAGCCAGAAGCGGCATCCAGACTGGAGAAGTACTTAGCACCATGCAATTTGTCAAACAAATCATCAATCCTAGGCAGAGGGTAGCGATTCTTAACTGTCAGCTTGTTCAGAGCTCTGTAGTCCACCACCATCCGCAGGCTCCCGTCCTTCTTCTTCACAAACAGGATTGGGCTGCTCCAGGGTGATGTGGAAGGCTCAATCAGCTGCCTCAGCAATAGGTCTGTGACCTGCCTGTTCACCTCCTCTAGCTCAGCAGGCGATAGTTTGCACATGCATTTAAACTCAGGTTGTGCATCAGGTACAAGAGGGACAACATGCTCCACCCCCCTGTCAGGAGGCAAGCCAGATGGCTCAGCAAAGACATCGGCATATGCCCTTCTTGATGCAGCAATATGTTCAGCAAGCTCAGGCACAGCAGTCCTGTTATCCTGCCCATCAGTGCATTCATCATCATCATCATCAATTACAGTGTGATCATCAGCAGCAGGATCAGCAACATTGTTGTGTACCAGCACAAAGAAAGATTCACAACCATTTCTAATACAACGTGTAGCCTGTGCAAAATTCAATATCAACTTGCTGGCACTGACAGATTCATCACCAACACTATCAACACTGTCAGCAACTGTAGCACTACTTTGCCGCACAGCTTTCAAAGAGTACTTCCGTCCATCTCTAGTAAGTGAGATGCAGTGCCGCTCATAGTTCAGTACAGCCTTATGAGCAGCAAGAAAAGAGTTGCCCAAAATCAGGTCAAACTCATCACACAAGTCTGTCACATAGCAATGCTGAACAGTAGTAAAATGCTGTATCTTCAACTTGATTTTTGCTTTTCCGATCAGTTGGCCCTCAATATTGTCTGCCAATCTGAGTTTAAACGCATGTACAGACTATCGCCTGCTGAGCTAGAGGAGGTGAACAGGCAGGTCACAGACCTATTGCTGAGGCAGCTGATTGAGCCTTCCACATCACCCTGGGGCAGCCCGAAACCACTGTCACGAATGCAAGAGTTTTCACGCTTTTGGGTGGCGCGAAGAACACGCCTTATTGAGGTAGAAAGATCTTATCAATCGTTACAAGTGAAGAAGAGTGATTGCAATGAGATATTCCATTATTTATATTAAATGACCAATGTAACGGCCACTACGTTACAATCTTGTGCAGTAGCAGTTGAGGCAATTGCCAATGGCTTTGTGTCATTGTTCGAGGTGTTGGTGCTGCTATTTTGAGTAGGCTTGACAGTGCTCTTTCTCCACTCTGCCTCTCGGAGAAGGCTTCTGGTTAAGCCAGCCTGTGTAGCACACATATAGCAATACTGTCAATCACTGTCTCAAAGCAGCTGCAACAACTGCTCAGATCTGGGCTGGTATCAAAACGGAATCACGCTTGGTGCCAACAAGAGCAACAACCAGCGCTCTGCAGCCGCTTACCCATAGGATCAGCACGAGAGCAGGCACGTACAGAGAACGCAAGCTGACAGCGGCAGGTACAGTAACACCACCACGGCAGCGCTCAACATAGGGTACGTGGCAACGAGGGCTGCTCCAGACAAACACAAAGGGATCAGCTGCTGTTCCAAAGCTACCAGCACCTTCTGCATGAACGAGCTGGTCGACGGTGTTGAGCTTGCAGGAGACATAAAGTCGGTTCTGTGGCACCCCCGTGTCAATACAAGCAGACTCAGAGTGGCTGTCGTTGATCGCACGGTCAAGCACGCTGGCAGAGTGATTGTTTTGCTTGATGCCCTGTTGCGTGTGCGCTTTTGTAGGGACACTTCAAAACTTGAAATCCAATGCCACCGCTGCAAGTCGCATCACCGCCGCTGCAGCAGCTGGTGCCCTTTCACAGCCTGTTTGCAGGCCCTGATGACTCCTTTTGAGGACGGAGCTATTCTGGCCACAATGAGCAAGGTGTGATGTGCACATGCTACAATCGCTGTTTAGCAAAGTCGACTGAATACCAAAGCTGCCACATGTGCAGCTGAACTACCTGTGCTGCATCTTTTCAGTGTAGGTGTTGTGAATGCTTGTGTGTAAGCAACTTCACTGGGTGCGGAATGCCTTGGCGCTTGGAGCAACGCTGCTTACACCTGGTTCAAATGCCCAAAATCATGACCTCCTGATCAGCCTCCCTTGACGAAGCTCTCTCAGCAAAGCGAATCAACAAGCAACACACATCCGCTTTGTGAGCAGCAGCAGGTGCAAGCTGTTGCAGTTTTGGCGCAAGCTGCTGCAACCTTGGCTCTGTAACAGGAACACGCACGGAGTCGGTCAAAATCAATTTCAACAGCCAAGAGTTTCAGTTGAAATGCTTGCATGCCCAGGGTGACTTATGCTAAGCCCAGCAACTGCAGCAAGTTTGCATGGCATGCAGGATTCAAAATATGGTCACGCGTCCCACGCTTGACACTCATTCAATCCAGACTTTAACCCAGGATTTGGGCGCGTCCTGCTCAAAAGTTGTATTCCCGCATCTTAAGCTTGGTTGAGATCTTGTGGCATAATCAATTCAACAAAGCAAGTGGGGAGGCTGCTTGAGCCTGTCTACTACTTCTGTTCTAGCAGTGCTTGGATTTGACGTTGAGTCTCATGAATGAAGTGCATCACGTCTGTTGTAGGCGTGCTGATCGAGCACAACATCTAAAGCCTCAATAGCAAGCTGCTTAGCACAACTTCCTGAGCCCTGTTCTCTGTTGGATGGTGTGACGCATGGCTAGGACTGATGAGCTGTGCTGGGCAGCACGTGTTTACTTCTCTGCCTGCAGCACACATGCCCAGATAGAACATCAGCACACACTGCAGGTGCATAAAAGATGTAATGTTCCAGCCTTGCATTTTGCAGTGATTTACAAAAACTACTAGCAATTCAAATATGCAAATCAGGCAAGGTCTACGCAGATCACGCCATCTGCTCAGGCCATTTAAGGATGCTCAAATCTGGTTGCATGCAGGCTTGACTGGCTCCATTCATAATGACAGTTCCCCACAACATTATATGAGGAATACCAGCCATAAGGCAGCAATAGTCTGAGGGACGCAAGCCTACCTGGCACGATGTAGGGTGACATGCTCCAGATGTGCAGCCTGTTGAGCTGCACAATCAATAACTGTGGGCGGCAGATGTCCCAAGCGTGCTACATCAAGGCCAAAGCTGCGATCAGCAACGCCAGGCACTAGCTTGTACAGGAAGGTGATCTGAGAGATGGCAGGAGCGGACTTACTGGTTGATGGGCTGGATGCAGCCTCACTGTGCTCTTGCAGGTAGGACATATGGACTGACTCAATGCCAGGGTGCTGCTGCTGCAATGCTGCCACCTTGCACACCACAGCAGAGTGTGATTAGAGAGGCACATCACCTTGCTGGACCCCCATCACGGTGATGGGGTTTGAGCCAAAGTTGACACTCATCTGGGGACTGATTTGTATCGGTGCAGCTGCATGCCACATTGCACATGATAGTCCACTTACACCGTATACAGCACAAAGCCAGGTGTGGTGGAGGTTGTGACCTTGGGGTACTGGGTGACAGACAGGGTGAGGCAGCCGGTCGGGCCACCATGTGCTGCAGGGTGGCCAGGGCAATGGCCAGGCCATTATGCGTGCAAGTGCCCCGCCCCAGCTCAGCCATAAGTACCAGCAAGCGCGCCGTGGCACATGCCAGTATGCTGCTTGTCTCACTCAGCACCTGCATTGGCAATGTTGAGCATCACCTGATTGACTGCTGCAAAACAAACACTATGTACGCACATCAAGGGCAAAGTGGGCTGTGCTTGGTTATGGTTGCAGGGCACATTTATGCCCTAAGACCACCATGAATCCTGAAGGAACGAGCTCTACTAAGCATATACTTTGCTCCACAGTTGCAGCACGAACAATCACAAATCTGCATTGGCATAAATGTGTGAGTTTAACCAGCACAACAGTGAGTGGCAGGCCAGCCAAGTAGGGCAGAACAGTAGAAAGTACAAAAATCAGACGATTATGCACTCTCTGTCCTATCACATCCGGCTCAAAGGGACCTCAAAAGCTTTATGTGAGAGGAGCAGATTTTGGCAGCAGGCACCTCAACATGACAGAAGCTGATGAAAGAACCCATGATAGGTGCCACGTCAGGAAAGATGGAGCTACCCATGGCCAGGTTGTCTGAGGCGCCCATGCGCGTGTGCACAGCATCCACCACATGCAGCTCTGCTGACTCAGCCGGCACCAAGCTGCCCACCTGCACAGCACTGGCTGAGTCCACCACTGTAATGCTTTGCTGTGCTGCTGCCTATCCTTGCCCAACAAACTACCTTATGCAAAGCTCATGCTTTTTTGTCTAGCTAGCTCAGCTGCTTACACAGGATGCTATGCAACCATGGGTGCCTATGTGAGCTTTGTACACAATTTCACAGGCCCAACAATGTAAAAAGACATCAGCGTTAACATCTTGCTTCAAGGCAGGAAAACTGTCAGGCGTGCCTAGGGCGTGCTTGTGCAAGATGACCAGACTGCAGCATCAGCCAGCAGCCATGCAGGAGACTCAACACCTAGTGATGCCATTACAAAAGGCAAATCTGGCTGAGAATTCAGATAGCAAGCACAATGAGGAGCTGTACAGGGCAACCCCCTTAGGCCCCTACCTGGGCCATTATGGCTATGAGGGCAGCCTGGCAGATGTAGCATGACTTTCCCCCCATGTTGGCGCCAAAAATGAAGCGGGCACAGGGCCCCAATGCTTTGAGCTCTGTGTCATTAGGTACCACAGGGGTGTCAAGAGCCACATCCAACATAGGGTGCCCCTGTCTGATCTTCTGCTGCGCAGAGGCAGTCTCATCCACAAGCTATGGCGGCACATACCTGCAGTCAAGCAACAGCCTTATAGCTTCTGTACATGCGCAAATAATTGTATCACCAAAATTGTCATGAGGTTGCTCAAGGCAAAATTGCCAAAGCCAGGTAGCTTCAGGTGTAAGGAAGCTTTGAATAACACAAGAGTCTCTTGATGCAACACAAAGCGCTCAGACTGTCCACACTTGCTCAGTCATTGCGTGCTGAATGGCTGATTACCTCAACTGGATGTCATGCCTACCAGTACTCATCAGTAATTAGTCAGTTCCGGCTGCTGCTGTATCTGCTTCTGGCAAATTCATGCGCTTTCTTTGGCACCCAAAACAAATCCTAAAAGTGTGAGTCAAGTCATATGAGTTGCATAAGCGTTAGGCAACAAGGTGTTGACCTGTGCTAGCTATACAGACCCAGCTGGGACCCAGCTGCAGCAGCCGCTGATGATTTGACACGACAAGCCATACAGCAGTAAGACGTGCAAATGGATAGACCAGATGCGCAGCAAGTCTGCTGATTTGATCTGAGAACATTGACCAGTGCTTGCAGGACAGAGGCAACAAGCCTACCGTGAGCTGCAAGCAAGGGTGGCCAGAGAGTGCAAGGCATCCAGGGAAGCCACAGCCATGACAGCAGCTTGTATAGTACAGGGCAAACTCCAAGAGGAAGGCCTCCCAGGCGGCCAAAGCTGCTGCCTGCAAGTGCCCCTTGGCAATGTCCAGCCGCTGCAGGCCCTGCTTCATATCTGGTGGATAGAACCTACTCATCCTCTTGGTGCTTGGTACTTGGTGCACACCTTCTCCCATCCCTGCGGGATCAGGCTGCAGCTTAGATGAAGCCAGAGCTTGCTTTCAATGATCAAAGCATATCCAATCAGAGTTGGGATACACAGACTGTCACACCTTGGGGAAGGGGGCTTGTGTTTGAGGTGACAGTCTGAGACATCAACAGGCTTGTTACCAAAGGGTAAGTGTGGGGAGGCAATTCAGATCTGCAGCTTTGACAGCGCCTTTAGATTTGCTATCAGACAGAAGGCAAAGTGCAAAACCTGAGCTGATTTACTCTGCATTGACTGTTCATGTCAAGCTGTCAACCACTGCTGCTAGGAGCAATTTTGCAACATCAATCTCCGGCTGCTGCCCTAAACGATCTGCTAGCATGCCCATCCGCAGGTTCAGCTTCCGGAATTCTTCCTGTCATGTGGACTACCTCTGCAGTAATCACAAGTCATGATGAAACACACACTTTTCTGTGGGCAGCAGAGCACCAAACAACTGTTGTTGCAGCCTGCATGCAGATGTACATGCAAAGCTTCAGCATTAACATGTACAAGCATTACAAATAGCAAATAGCATAGCTCAACATCAATATAAGGCGTGTGATTAAGGTCATTGCAAAAGCATCTAGAGCCGGTAAGTCGCAATGATAACACATGTCAAGTTCAAGCACTTAGTGTCATGAATACAACAGCTGCTGCGCATAAAGCGTTATGTCACACCCTTGCACGGCCTGCAGACATGCTCATACTCAAAAATACATTGCAGACAATCAAAAAAGATTTCTTGCTGCACAAAGATAAGTCATTTGAGTCAACGGGTTGCTTGTCATTACAAACACTGACACCCTCAAAGACTGTCAACAAGGCTCTCTGACACAAGCAATGCAACAGCTCAGAGTGCATGCATCGCAAATCAGCATGCTATGGGGCTGAGGATCTGCGCTTACTTCAGCGCTGCCTCAAACTCTGCTGCTTTCTGCTCGTCCATGTCCCTCAAAGCTTCAAGCATGTCAGCAACCACCCTGGCCTTCCTCTCTGCCTCCACTTCCTCAGCGGCTTGCCTCTCATGTTTGGCATCCCGTTCTGGGTTGGGCAAGAGGGCAGCAAGGGGGTTCATGATGCCAGCATAGTGTTTGAGCATGCCAGCCTGAACTGCAGGCCCTAGCTCTGAGTCAGCAATTGTTGAGCTCATAGCTGACACAAGCTCTCGAGCGTTGCTCATGTAGATGTCTACTCTACGAGAATCAACTTCTCGAGTGACCGTTCGCCATGCCTGACTGAGCTTCTGATAGCTTCTCCAAAGCTTGCTGTTGACATGCTGTGCTTTTGCCAAGCGCTTGACCAGCCTCTGAACATGAGCTCGGATGCTGCTGAGTGTGAGTGTGCGCTTCTTCCTGTCCTCTGTGGCTCTAGACGTCTTGCTGCCATCTTTAGCAGTCTTGTGCAACTTTCGGTATGCTGCTCCAGTGTGTAGCGCTGAGTCTGCCATGCCAAAGTACAAGTCTGTTAAGATGATGTGCGCAATCTGAGAGAGAGCAGCATCCTTGTGTCCGACTGTTTCAGCTTGGCAGGTGCTCTTGATGTATCTGCTCAAGGCAAATATGGCTGTCTCATGCAGCTCTTCCCAGGTGGGGAGTGGCAGAAGCTGCGTGTGTTGCAGATACTCACAGAACAAGCGATCATCATCAATGAATTTCAACCTAGCTGCATGCGCTTTGATCAGCTTGTCCTTTGCTTGCTGAAGCTTTTCATTTGCTAACTTGTTCTTCAAGGAGCTAGCAGCTTGGGCAGAGGCACCATCTGGGGCTGGGGCAGGAATGGAGACTGGGTTTGAAGCCGCTGCTGCCTTGCCAGGTTGGCGCTTGCTGCGCCCAACACCCTTGGTGTTTCTGGAAGCAGTGCTGGTCACAGGTGCGTTCGCTGCGTTGTTGGTGAATTGGTTGCTGGTGGCCTTGGTGTAGGCACTTGCAGCTGCAGCAGGCTGTTGGGGCTTCTTGGTCACATCAGCCTTTTTCCTGTTGGCTGTACTTGTGTTAGCTTTGGTGGCGCTAGGCCTTCTGGCTGCTACGCCAGGAGCGTTGCTGTCAGGAGCTGAGATGCTGACAACTTCAGCATTGGCAGCTTGGGCTGTGACCCCCTTGTTGGCTAATAAGCTATCAGTTGGGTGAACACTGCCTGGTGAGCTTCCATCCTGGCTGCTGTCGTCATCGCTGTCAGCTTGGTCACCAATATCCTCCCCAGAAGAAGGAGATGAGCTATCTTCTTCTTTCTTCAAGGGAATCTTAAGACCCTTTTCAAGCAGCTGATCTGCAGCAGCCTTGAAATGTTTGCGCAAGTCTTCAACGACGCTGCTCCCAGGACTGAACCCAGTAGCCTGCTGCTCTCTCCATCGTCCAACAAGCTTCCTGGCGCCTTGTATCTTGAGGGAGATGTAGACAAAGTACAATTTGCCACAGCCGTTCTGTCTGATACCTTCATCAATATGATACAGGCAGCTCTTCATGAGGTCATCCTTGGCATCATTCAGCCAGCCCTCCTTTGTCTTGTACTTGACTTGGCACATGCACAGCATATCATGGAAGCTGCAGGTAAGGTCTCCATCATCACCAGCTTCTGGCGTAACTTGGTCATATGGAAACTTGCCATGGTGGACAGGACATGTCCCTGGCTTCTTGCTGTTTGCTAAGCTGGCTGGGTCAAGTATGATGAGGAGCTGAATGAGAAGCCACATGGCTTGACTGTAATAGCCATTGGCTGAGTCAACAGCAGCCTTGTTGAGCTCCCCCACAAAAGTGGCTTGCTTCTCTTCCTTCCGCCGCAGGGCACTGCAATTCTTTTGCTGAGCCTCTGCATGCAGAGATGCTCTGCGCTGTTGCGCCTGCTGGATCTTATCATTCTGTGCCTTGTGGCCTGCACAAGAACAAGGCTTCAAAGTGTGTTGGAATCTATGGTTTGCAACAAATGCATGTTCCCAAGTAAGTGACATTGGCTTTCAACCACTTGAACTTTGATGTAGCTGTACGGTACGTCTAGAAGAACTTGCCTGAGCAATACAGCTGTGCCAGTATGCTGCAAGCGTTAGACACATAACTAGCTATGTCAACATCTGCAAGTTGATCAAGCTCCTGGATGATACCTCTGTTTTTGGCTTCACATACGCCAGTCAAGGTCTGTATCTGCTCCTGAGACAGTGTTTCCTCAACATCATTTGCATCGCTCTCTGCAAAGCAATAACAGTTTCAAGGTCAAAAGTTAAACTGTATGCAGCTTCAGTGCCATAGCACACACAAAAGCGAATCATAAGCTTTACCTGTGCTGTCTGCGTCAGAACCGCCCTCCCAAGCAGATGCAAAGTGCTCGGAGAGTGCTGTCACGGGATCACCAGCGCATTGCACCACATCCACATCTGTCGTTCCTGGATGATGCAACAACAGTCAGATGTTGTCAATGGTCTGCCATTGTGTGGATACATCACACACATAATGACACCAATATATGTTGCTCACTCTGATTAAAGAATCCAATTCCAACTGAGTGCACCTACAGCAAAACATCTTGCATTGATGCTTCAAGCATGAGATGGGCATATTACACTGTGCTGTTACCTTTTGATGTGCTGCTTTTCTGCTTGGCAGAAGCTTGTTTCTTAGCAGCATCTTTGAGCTTCCTATTGCCAGAGGCGTGGGACTTGCTAGATGGCCGCTTACGCATTTGGAATCCCTGATCTGCAGCCAGACCAGTTTTGCCTGCTGGCTGTGACTGCTGTGAGCCATTCTCCTGCATGTCACCACGCAGCAACAGTCAGATGGCAAATCAACAAACCTCCGCCTGGACTCTTGATGCAGATGATACTAGTAGTCATCAAAGCCATCTGTTGTGCAAAAAATGCATGCTACCTGTTCATCAATGCACACAAAAGGAGACGTGGTGCCTAGGGTCCTGCATTTGCATCTAGTGAGACAGCCTTTTTCCCGCC
>JAABUO010004140.1_pt1 | contig 17092 bp, 19 predicted proteins | sample 5559291 | NCBI WGS metagenome assembly JAABUO01 (sample SAMN10711878, study PRJNA513372) | rock metagenome | isolation source: Antarctica rocks | place: Antarctica: Victoria Land, Finger Mt sud | reverse complement strand
GTCGAATCCAAACAAACAGCGCTGCAAAAAATTAGAGTCACAAGAATATACACCGTCGCGTTCTTCCACTGTCATCTCTCCCTTCCCTCTCCCTTCCTTCCCCCAAAACCCCCATTTCCGAAGCTCTCTCGTGCAGGTCCCGAAAGCTCCTACACGATTGCACCGGATATTAGGAAAGAATCTCGAATAGCAAACCTCTCGTTGTCACAAACCAATATCATTGGTTAATCACATCGGTCTTATGGTACTAAGCGTTACGTTGAGATTCTGTTTTTGGAAAAACAATGATCCAACGGATTTGCCATCCTGTGTTATATGCAGCTTCGACTGTTGTAGTAGGATGACGTTATTAATGTGGGACTGAGAGCAATGGATTGCCTAGCGGATGGGGAAGTTGCTGTAAGATATCGAAGGTGTTTTCAGTGATAGTCTTTTGCTTGGGGGTGGTGAGCCAAGGAGTGAGAATGGCACGTTGTGGGGATGTGTTCGAGCATATGGTTCATAGATTCGTCATATCACGAAAGCTTTAACCGAAAGAAATCGAAACCAAGACTGGAAACGCACCCCTCTCAACAGCCAAGAATTGCAGACCTCGGTGATACGAGACAGAGCGAGCGAGACCCCAGTCGAGAAAAAAGAGCGGAAGGATCGAAACGGTATAGCGGTCAAAAAATCCTTTCCGGTCCCATCATCACTGCCTCCCTCATCCCTCTACGCCTCCCAACGCCCTCCCCAACCACCGACCCACCTCACTAATCCACCCCTCCCTCATGAGCGTAAAATGATTCGCTCCCTCCACGCTCTTTACCCCTCTTATCCTCCCCTCACCTACCAGTTTCTCCCACCCCATTGATGCAGTATCTGTACGATTGTTTAGAAGCCATTTAACGTTTTCATTCTTGCTCATGTCGTCGTTTAAGATGGAAGGAGGGGGCCGGGGAGAATCAGGGGAGAGGCAGACGCCGGCGGTGGCGTGGAGGATATGGACTTTGGGATTTGGGGGTTTTGTGGTTGTGGATGTGGCGGATCGGGAAGACAGGGGCGCGATCGTGTAAGACGACAGAGCGCGTATGGAAGCGTCGAAATGTGGGATAAGCCAGTCCGGTGTTCCTTTCTTTTTGTTCCCATCAAGACCCAGGAGACCCATCTCATCAAACCATCCGTGCAACCCCGCCGGCAGCCCCTCGCTAAGCTTCAACTGGCATGGCGCATCAATCAACAGCAACCTCTCGACCTCCTCCCCCTGCTTCATCAGCTATATAACGGCTTCATAAGCGCTATTGGCCCCAGCGCTCCAGCCACCCAGGTTGTAAAGGCCATGGGGTTGGCGGCGACGAATTATAAGGAAGATGGCGGTGAGAGTTTTGAGGGAGCAGGTGTAGGCGGCTGGGTGAGAGAGAAAGGGGGGGTTGAGGGCGTAGATGGTTGTATGTCGCAGAGAGAGGAGAGCGGCGTAGGAGGTTGCGGGGCCGGAGCCGTCGGGAAGGAGGAAGAGGGTTTTTGCGGGGGAGGGGGGCGAGTGGAGGAGGATGGATGTTGCGGCGGGGCAGTGTGAGAGAGTTGGGTTGGTGGTGGTGGTGGTGATGTGAGAAGGAGGGGGGGGGGGTTGCTAAGGCTTTTTGGCTTTAGGCTGGTTTAGTTCAGGGTGGGTTCTATTGTTGAATTCTTAGGAGGAAGGGCGGGGGAGTACCTGTTGGATGCCGTAGTAGTCTTCTATGGCTTTGAAGGTGGTATTTTCGTCGAAAAAGTCCGAGGAAATTTCATCGTTCGTGGTCTCACGTAGTTTGCTGAGGACTGTTAAAGACACTAACGAGTCCATGCCTACCTCAACTAAATCGGTTGACGAGTTGATCTCCTCGGGATCCATGTCCATTTCCGCGGCGATTGTGGAGCGAATGAGGTTGATCATTCTGTTGAAGCCGCAGACTGTAATGTCATCATCTTCGGGCCTGGAGGAAGCAGGTTCTGTGTCTAGGCCGGGAGTCGTCATGCCAGGGCTTGAGGCCGCTGTGGAGCTATCGAGGCTGATTCATCTGAGGTTTCCTCCGAGACACTGTCTCCCTTGTCCTTAGGCTTCAAGTAGTGCTTCAAATTTTTAAGGGTTGGGCAGTCGTCAAACAATGTCGAGGCAACCTCGATATCGAGAATCTCACGCATTTTGCCTGTGATCGTGAGTGACAATAGCGAGTCAACACCCAATTCGGTAAGAATACTCTCATTCGAGAGCTCAGTGGTGTCAACACCAATCTCATCTGTTATTATTCTGACAGAAGAGATATCAAATTACCTGGTTTCTTCACTGGTGAGGTGGCTGTAGTCACAAATTATGTTTTCTGGAACTTATCATCCTTCGTTTTCGGTGATTTTGGTTTAGTGACTACTGGTGGCGATGTATCCTTTTTCTTGCCGCTTGCAGTAGAAAAGAAAGACTTCATGAGCGAACGTAGCAAGCAATGAAACTTGGGGATATTAGCACTGATCAGTTGTTAAGCACATACAATGTCTTACCTACGACCCCTCAACAACCGCAATAATCTCGGCTTCCTCAAATACGTAAAGGTCTCCGACGACTACATTGGGTCTCGTTGGTTGCATCTTTACATAGGCCCAGTAGGTTTTTTTCGGCTGAAAGGGGCGGGCGACACGGTAATTCTCCCATCCATGGCTTACATAGACCTGAGTTGCAGGATCGGCCTTTTCGTTCGCAAGCATGACAAAACCTGACAGATGTGCGACGCTGTCTGTCCAGTAAGGTGACCTGTAGAAGTTGCCCTCGCTTTGCCCTGTCTGAAAGTCAACCGAAGACGTGGCCTTAAGCTGAGCACCTATCAAGGATGACTTCTTTCATACCGCGATATTTGGGTCCATAATTGATTAGTCCTCCAAACAGCTTATAGGCCATTCCACGCCTGATCAGATTCATCTTACCACTCCTCACCCCGTTGATTAGACTTTTGACATGGGTGTTAATCAGATAATTGCTTCTCTTCCAGCTCGGCAGCCAAGATCCAGCACGCTCGTGTTTGACACCACATACAGCATGGGTAGCAAGCTTTTTGCCTTCAGAGGATACACTGTAGTATGTCAATTGGGCTTCCTTCGCAGCCAAATTCGCTATAGCAAACACGCGTATTAGCTACGAGTCTTTGAGATTGGCAATTAGCGCTTTCTCGACTCTCATGTTGCAAACATTGATGTCCACTTGTTTTACGTCTGGCTTTCACTGTTTGTACAGATAGTCCGCAATTACAAGCACCATATCTGCGTACAAAGACTGTGGAGTGGTCAACATAAACGATCCAAAAGGCTTGACGACTTCAAGAACGGTTGAACTTACTGGAGGACAAAGGCCAAGTCCATTTACTTCATGACCCAAAATTGCCTCTTGCAAAACTGGCTCGTCAATATTAGACTCAACAACAATCATAGTAGAGTCTTCCTTGATATTTTCTTCGACCACACGGTGTACGAAGGTGGTCGATAACTTGAATTTCGGCTCTGCTGAGAAGAGCTCTGCACCACGCTACAGGATCTTCTTTAGTCATACACCAACTATTCTTATATTCAATCCAATAATTCTTGTTATCCCAAGTGTAAGTTGGAAGGCGCAGAAGCTCGTGAGCTGAGGCAAAGGGCCGATGGTATTCGCTCCAGTCGACATCAAGCCCCGCAGCGTGCAGCGTGCAACGTGCAAAGGCTGCTCGCAATGATTTTCCAATCATCTTGATCACGCCGAAGCGAAGGCGCTGTTTGGGTATTGGGTCCGAAAGTCGCCTTGACCATACTAGAACAAAGAGGATGCGAGCCAATTTCGAGCCATAGACTTTCATCGGTCACGACTCCAGCGTGTTTGGAAGCTTCGATACCTCCAAGAAAGTTGACCGTTTCCCGGCAGTGGCGTTTCAAGTACGATGAACCAATTGTACCGCCATTTATGATAACTTCATTAAATAGCAGAGAAATCATTGGAATCTTCGGTGGATCAAAAGTAACTCCTTTTGCTGCAGCCTCCAGATCTTATAGAATTGGTGAGACCTGAGCAGAGTGGAAAGCGAATGGTATGGATCGTTTGGTAGGTTCGAAGCCCCGATCCTTGAGCTCACCTAACAGGAATTTAATGTTAATGTATGTTCCGCTAACAACTGTCTCCTCGGGAGCATTGATACAAGCTACCTCGACGTTATCCAGATATTGGCCGATGGTAGCGACAGACGTCTTGATCGCGAGCATCATGTGACTCCCTTCGTAACATTTCTCTTCAAGCAGCTTCGCCCGCGTGCCAACCAAGTAGATTGTATCACTGATCGACAGAACGCCTGCAACATGTAGTGCAACATACTCTCCTAGACTATGACCTACCACGGCCTTTGGGATCATGCCCCAAGAAGCCCATAGCCTTGCAAGTGCTATCTGCACACATATTGCACTAAGCTGAAACATTAAAGGCGTGAGTGAAACATCAGGTAGGCTGCCGTTGACCACTGGCAGAATGGAAGGAAAGCCTTGCGCTCTTGCAATAGCATCAAGTTGTTTGATATTGGCGCGAAATTGAATTGAATCGTCGAATGATTGCTTTCCCATTCGTGGATAATGGGAGCCTTGGCCGGTAAACACACTAGGCTTCTTTGACGGTATCTGCGCGTATTGCTCCTTCGATAGGGCTAAAGCGTCTCTGATCTGGCCAACATCTGAGCCTGACACGATTACTCTATGATTATACTGGATAGGTCGGGCGGTGATCTAATTAAGTTAAACCAACAAGAAAGTCGATGGGGCGAAATAGAAGATAGAAATGTAGCAAGATGCAGAGTAGGAAATGTGTTCAGCAGGAACTTGGGCGACGCGACACTTGACAGATCAATAGTCGTAGAACAAATTCCTCCTAACAGAAAGGGGCCACGAAGATGTATAGATGAAATCAGGGGCATTCTAGTATTCTAATAAAATTTTACAAGACACACAGACGAAAAAGAAACATTCACTCACTGTATACGAAAGACTCGGTAGATCCACTGCGGGATTTGTCATTTGAAAGACTTATCAAGCCTCTGATGTTCTGCTTTAGCGAGGATTGCGATTTTGCTGACATGGGAATGTTGTTTTCCCCGACCACCGGTAGAGGGCCATCTTCTAGCAGTAAGGCCGTGCTCCCACCAGCCGCGCTGAAATTATTGAGGAAGACCACAAGCTTTCCACTTTTCGGTCGTCGCCAATCAGTGAGTGTAGAAGCAATGTGAACATTGCGCTCTTCAAGGTCCTTCGGAAACGTGTGGTTGATACTACCTTTAATCCCAAAATGCGGAGGTATTGTGCTTTTCTCCATCATCATCATCATAAGCACCTTCGCGAGAGACGTCGTTCCCGATGCAGCTTCTGCATGACCTGAATTTGCTTTTACAACACCAAGGTGCAGCTTCTGGTTGGCCGTCGCCGCCGACGAGCAGACGCAAAAGTATTGGTGACTAACCGCATCTCTGTCGCATCGCCCGCCTGAGTTCCGGTCCCATGCATCTCGACGTAGCTCACTTCATGAGGATCTATATGGCATGCGTTCGAAACCTTCTTGTAAAGGAATTTTTGCGCCCCGGCATGAGGGTGTGTAATTGAAACTGCCTCGGCGGAATGATTAGTTGCGCAGCCTAGAATTACCGCAAGAACGGGATCTTGATCAACTTTTGCGTCCTCCAGCCTTTTCAGTATCACTGTTCCAACCCCGTCGACCCGGCAGTACCCGTCAGCCCCATCATCAAATGTCTGACATGAGCCTCTTGAATTTCCTCCAATCATCACTCGTTTGGCTATAAAACGGTGTCCTATTTGGAACGTATCCTGACATCTCCAAAGCTTCGTATGCTGTGATTAAGGCCAGTTTTTGCATTAGGTCAGTCTGTGTTGCCTCCCTCGGTGAGATATTGAAAGGTCGAGGATTAAATAGCCCAGGTTCATCTATAAAGCAGCCGAAAGGCGTGCGGCTTGTGTTTGCCTTTTCGCCGCTCGGATCGACGTGAGTTTCTACGTCAAATCGATCTTTTGGAACTTCTCTATGAAGATCTAGAACTTGTTCTAGCAATACCTAGAACGCTTCATGATCCGCAGCATTAGGAAACCTGCCCGCAAGTCCACAAATGGCTATCTTAGAATCTGCTAGCCTCCCAGAAACTTGATACGTCTTTTGTTCGACCGTGTCGGCCAGAGAGTGATCATCAAGTGCAACATCCAGCTCTGTGTTGTGCTTCAAAGCGGAGATTAGGCTTTGGCCAGCGTTGTGGATGGTCCTATAAAGACAACACTGCATTGTGGTTTTCGTGATTCTTTCATCGAAGTAGCCACAGCGTCAAGTACGTTATTCCAATTCAGTGGACGTATGAGGATATCTTGCAACACTTCTTCCATCAACCGACTAAACTTCGAAGGCGAGAACCATACTTTTGTTCCTATAGAAATTAGAGGATTACGAGCCCCATTTGGTTGCTCGGCAAACGCTTCTATTATGGGCTGCACAAGGCTTTTTACATCATCCGTATTGTACAAGTGGGCTGCGTGATAAGGCCCATGGATCGGAAGCCTGACTGGCTTTAGTACTTTCCATGTTGCACTTTGTAAAATCTGGTCCAAAACCTGGGCTGGCCCGCTTAGGGTCAAGGTGCTTGGACTGAAGGTGCTGATGTATACTCGGCTGTATCGGGGCGTGCACTTTTGCTTTTAGCTTCACTGAAACTGGAAGAACCTAAGCACACTCACCACTGATTGATGGAATTCGTCAAGAGCACTAGTGACATCATTTTGTTGAATTCCGGATCGCAGGGGAAAACTTTTGCCAAAGCGTGGAAGAATCCTCCATTATCTCAACTCTAGACCCGGAATCGGCACTTCCTGGGTCCATATTCCAGATAAACGGTCGAATAAGCACAGGTGCATTGCCCACTGACCTTAGGGGTGGAGCACTAGTCCGAGTCGACTCGTTGGTCTCTTCAGATCGTCCTGATTCTTGCTCATGAAGACATTTGAGTTTTCCCGTCCGCTAAGAAGGGCTGTAATTGCGTTTCTCCCCGTGATTCAAACAACGTGCACAACTCGGCGTCTCCTTTGTGTACTTAATCTTGGCAATATAGCAGCTATCGCAAGAAGTTGAAGCTTTTGAAAGCCGGCTTTGACTTGTGGAGTTACATTGTCAGTAAACGAAACCGATTGGCTTTTTGCGCTGCGGCCGTCCAGCAAAGTGTTTGGAAACATGCTGAATTCGAGATCTTGTCATTGAAATAAGAAGGCAGCCACCTGCGACATAGCTCTATAGACCTGGCATACGGGAGATCTGCTAGGGAAAGCCACCAGGGCTTCGAGCAGATGCGTCAAGGCAGTAAGGGTGGATCTCTACGAGGCTATTCCTCACCAACCAAGGATGAGCGGGAACAAATCGAGAGGCACGCATTGCAGAATGTCAAACCTGACTGGCCGAAGTTTGAGTATCATCAAGAATTCCCATTGCCTCCCCCGCCAAGAGCTGTTCCCTAGCGTTAATACTATGACTTGACCGCTAATCCCATGACGCATTTCTCGAGATTGTGTTGCATTTACGAGGCTAGTGAAAGGTACGTCTTATTCCTCGTCTAAAAAAGATAAGGTTGTATTATCAAAAAGAGAGGTGCTTTATGGGCTTCTCAGCGCACCCAGTAGTAAAGACACTGGGAAGTCGATGCGCAGGATTCCGCAAAAGCGTAATTCTTACCCGACCGAAAACCCGAACAGAAAGAAATATCTGGGAGGCTGCGGCGTCCTATTGATGGGTGCAAAATACATGCGTGTGAGCCCAATTGTCCAAAGAGCTGCTTCCAATCAATCTCAGCTGCAGCGCTGACAGACGCAACGGGGATCTGCTCGGGACATTTTGGAAGACAATCTTGGCGCATTCAATCCTTTGGTAAAGGATATGCAACGAGCCATCGAACAGGAAGCTAAACATCTGGTAGGAAGATAGAAGCGGGGATATCGCTCTCTGTGACAAGTAGAATCTAGAAATAAGCCAAGTCTTGATAGGTATAGATAGTTTGCGATGTCGTGTGAGCCTTTTCCAAGTGAGAGAACCAACGAAAGAGTCACTACCTCGAGATAGTAGAAAAAAGTTAAGTAAGCACCCCAGTTCCAGGGCCAGTCTTTCAGTTAATATTTTCGTCCCTAGTAGGGCTCTTTTGACCGGATGCGTCTTGCTGGCTTCCACGTGCCTGGACAGGTGTGACAGTGTGGCGCACAAGAAGCTTCATAAATGACTATCACGTTTGAGAGACATGGATAGCTGAGTGAGGCGCCTGACCGCCCAACATCACTCGTTAGTTCTGTCATGATACGTCACATCTCTTCCTTTTGTTCTTGACGGAGCGGCAAAGATGGAGGTTGGATTACCGAAGCCTCAGGTGGTACACTGTGCCAAGAGCACGCGTTCATGTTGGTTTGACATGGCCGCATCCCGGTTGGGGGCACGAACGGCCAAGGTTGTTCTAGGAATCTCTTTTCTTCCCATACTTTCCGGGTTCGTCATCCCGATTGTGACAGAACCCAGTGGTCATTCCAGCCATTGCCGTGAGCAATGCAATGTGACTAACGGTGGACGATCGCATGCTGAAGCTACCACTGAGATCGGAGTCTATACTTGTGTTGGCTCAATAGTCTCTGAACCCGATTCAGCTCGCCTGCTTTGAACACGGCCCCGATTGTGTTTTCTGGCTCACCGAGAGCTCGTTACGCTATTTGTCTCATTGGTAGTAGAAGTTCAAGAAGGTGTAAAAGATGAAAGAGAACATGCATTCAGGCTAGAGTATTGCGCCACCGGATCGCGCCGGATTTAGCGCGTTAGCGTCTTACTACTATGAGTGAGTAAGATGGTTTGATCTCCTTCTCGAGGTGCCACCTTTCACCAAACCCGTTGAGAGATTAAATTGAGAGCTAGAAGTAATTGATTCGCTTGTCTCCATCAGTCAAACGCTATGTTAGTATCGAGCGAAGAAATGTATTCGTGAATACTCGCTAAATACTCGCTGAATACGCGAATAGTCGCTGAATAGTCGCTGAGTAGTCGCTGAATATTCGCGAATACTCGCGACTATTCTACTTATCACAGCTATGCCTCTCAATATAGCCTCTTTCCCCCAGATCACGCACCAATGTTCGTGGTGCAGTTGTTCAACAAGACTTGTTGTTACCAATGATGAGGTTATTAGCTCTTCGAGGTACATATTAACAAAATACATACTACGGTCTTGGTCATATCAGGGCATGAGCGCAATGCAGGGTCCGGACGATCATCAGGAGAGGGCTGCTAATTGGCAAAGCCCGATCAGCATTCTCACCTTACGGGTATACAAGCACGAAGTCTCGGTCCGAGTGTGCAATAAGCATAACTACCTAACGAAACGACGGCTGTCCTAAGTAGCCAACGTCAAGTACTTACGGTCAACCGTCCTCACTAGCCATACTCAGTCATTCATTTCTTTAATCGCAGTATGGCAAACACGATGGTCTTGCTCCCACTGCTCATCTCTTCTCTTTGATCAGAGGATTTGCGTCACTGCTAACATTGTCAATCATATCCCAATGTGTGTAGTATCGACGGCTGCTGAGGAGCAAGGAGAGGTTAAGAATGAGATACCGACAAGTATTACCACCAAATCACTTTGCAAGCTTACGTCCAAAGTGCCAATGTCCAGGACCAATGCATCCTCAAGCAGCTCGGAGAACACCGTGGAGCTGAAGCATAGCCTTCAGGAAGCTCAGCATAATCCAGACGAGCTGTTTCGCAGTCTGACTGATAGGTAGATAAACTAGCCCCTTGATCCCCCAGACTAGGAGAAAGGTGACCATCGATTCTATGACTCCCCCGAAGATACTGAAATAGAGGGTCCACGGCCAGCGCCAGGAAGAAGCAGCTGTCTTATTCAGTTCGAAGGATCTGACGATCCAGGCAATCCTGCAAATTGGTCTCCAAGATACAAAATCTTCAAGACTATTGTATTGGCCGACATAACCTTCATTACCATGTTTACCAGCGCAATCTTCAGTACCGCCATCGATGCTACAGCCGAAAATTCAAAGCCAGTACCGAAATCACGACTTTGAGCACAAGCCTCTTCTTGGTGGGTTTTTTTTTTCGGCCCAACACTTTGGGGCCCATTGTGGAAGCTCTATGGAGGCCGAATTCCACTTTTCATCGGAATCTTTGGCATGTCCTCTTTCGAGATTGGCATTGGCGTTGCTCTGAACATTGAAACGATCATGATATGCCGTTTCTTTGCTGGGGTGTTTGGCTCTGCGCCGCTGGCGGTTGTGGGAGGCGCTTTATCGGATTTCTGGAACCCTGTTGAATGAGGAGTAACCGTCGGGGTATACTCGATGTGTACTTTTGTAGGTCCTGTTGCTGCGCCAATAGTTGGTACCTACATTGTGGAGAGCTAGCTAGGTTGGCGTTGCACTGAATACGTTGCTGTCATCGTGGGTAGAAATCGTATAGATTTTACTTGAGAATATCTGTTAACCATCTTCCAGGCTTCTTCTTCTGGACCATAGCAGCACTGTTTTTGAAGGTGACCTACCACCCCCGAATCCTTCAGCTTCGGGCAAGGAAAATCCGGATAGAGAGTCAAGAGTGGGCCGTGCATGCCGCAGCAGACGAAAAGATAATTACCATACCGATCATTATCGAGAAGTATCTCACGCGACCGATAAGAATGCTGACCCTGGAGCCCATACTCCTTTTCTTAGCCCTGTAAGGCCCATCATGCCCATTCACCCTCAAATTAACAAACTTACCAAACTCAACCCGCAGCTACATCGGCCTCGCCTACGGCATCCATTACTTGTTTTTCACCGCCTGCCCCATTGCCTTCTAGCAACAGCGTGGCTGGTCCTAAGTAGGCTCCTCCCCAGCCCTCTCCTCCCTCACCACCCCCGAACTTCTGCTCCCGCTCCCATCCCGGACTGAAGTGCCCCCCTCATCAATCCACGCAGGGCAAATCCTCCCTCCCCTTCCTCTCCCTAACCCTTGGAGTCCTCCTTGGCGGCACCCTTAACACCCACCACACCCTCACTATCTACAGCCGCGCTCTTTCCAACTCCACCGCCGTCCCCGAAGCCCGCCTCCCCCGGGCCTCTTCCTCTTCGCCTGGACCTCCTCACTGACCATTACGCCATGGCCCCAGATCCTCGCCGGGGTGCTCATGGGCGCTGTAATCCTCTTGATCCTCGTAAACGGGCTAAATTACATCGTGGATATGTACGGGGCTCGTAATGCGAATAGCGCGATCGCGGCGAATACGGTCGTGAGGAGTATGTTCGGGGCGGGGTTTGCGGGAAAGATGTTGGGGGTGTTGGGGGTGGCGTGGGGTTTTGGTTGCGGGGGGGCAGGGTCAGGGGGTGGAGTCGGTTTGGGGGAGAGTGATGAGGGAGATGGAGTATATCGGTTTAGAGAATGCATGTTTCGAAAGTTGTTTCCATACCTCGCTTTTCCAACCGCGGGAAATTCCTTTTCGAAAGCGCCCCGATCTCCGTGCCGCACCCGCAACAACCCTATGCAGTCGAAGCTACTTACAACGGAGGTGGCAAGCCCGTCAGATCGTTCCGTCAAGAAACAAAATTCTGGTGTCACAAATCTGGCGCCCACCAATATCGATGTAGATAATTTTCAGTTCCGTTCTAGAATAACAAGAGTTGTATAATCCCCTTCACCCACCTCCACCTCTCCATGAAAACTCCCCCCTTCCCTAACCCCGCCCCAGAACCCCCTCACACCTCAACTCCCCCAAAACCTCAACCCTTAATCTCAGAAACTACGAAAGTGATAGTGGATGTGGCTGGTTCCATTCGGGAAGGGGTTCCCGGTGGTTTTCCCGGTTGTGGGGTGTTTGGTCAACGGTCAGGCGCTTTGGGGGGGGCTGGCGGTGTTAGAGTGTTGAGCGTACGATTTGATGATTGTGAGACGTGAGGTGAGGAGGAGGATTAGGTCGAGGACTTTGAGGTAAGAATGAGAGAGCAAAGATATTGATTCCGAGAGATTGGGTATGGTGGTTTAGATAAGGAGGCTTGGGTAAGAAGGTTTGAATGATGAGATTGGGGTAAAAAGGTATTAGTAGGGAGATTGGAGTTAGGAGCCAAGAGTCAGAAAGTTGAAGTAAGGAGATTGACGTAACGAGAATAGCGTCAGAGGCTCAATCAAAAACTTCCTATTGAGGAATTAGTACTGAGCCACTAAGTCTCAAGTATTGTGAAATCCTGACTATGTGATAGTAAGCATCGGACTCTGACACCGCTTGCCACCGTACGAGATGATTTGCTGCCAAAGATTCCAATACCTACTTCCACCGTAAGCCCCCCCGTATACCAAGTCTATAGCTATCTCACACCCCTCCAACTCACTCCTGCACCCTTTCAGGCCTCCTGTCCTTTGCGTCAAGACGTGGTAGTGGCGGATGAAATTCTTCATCCTTCACTGTCCACCCATCTCTCTTCATCATCTTCCAGCTCTCTGCAACCTTCAACCTCACCAGCTCCCCCGCCGCTCGCGCATCCTCCTTTGAATCATGACCCTTCGGCCCACCCATCTGGATATCTCTTTCCAGATGCTTCTTCATAAGCGCTTTCAGGCCGAATCGGATCGGTAGGCTGCGAGGATGGGGGTAGAGGAGACAGGTATCGATGATGGAGGGGTGGATGATGCGAGTTGTGTTGAGGTCGTTTTCGAGGGCGTGGCCGATGAGAGGGGTTGAGGGGGTGAGCAGGTGGAAGAGAAGGGAGCGGGCGACGGAGGGCGAGGGGACGATTCGGAGGGGATGATAAGTTGGGTCGGTCTGTCTGGGACGGATGGTACATTGGTCTTCAAGGTCTGCGTTGTATGGCGAGGCGTTTGCGTAGTCTACGGGCCAAACGCCAGAGAATTGGGAGTTGAGGTCTAGGATTTCTCCTATAGGCCGGACAAGCACATCTAGGAGTTCTCTTCCGTCAGGCCAAGAAGTTGCGGTTAGACGGATCAGTTCGAGGCCCAAAGTGGTGTATCCCATTTCGCAGTCGAAGCAGACTGCATTGCTAGACTTGATCGCGACATTCGGCGGAGTCTCCATGAAAGGCATCACCAGTGCAAGCCTCTTGATCTCTGAAACCTTGAACACATGCGTATCTGCAGTAATACAACCCGTCGAAGTACCAATGGTTTCATTACAACAAGCGTACACAGTTTCTCTATTTCCGTTGCCTAATTGACGTCGTGGCTTCGCGGGATGATATGTGCACGTCCCTCTGCTGGTCAAAGCGCCATCTTCCTCTCTCCTGCCTGGGAAAACCTGAAACTGGCTTTGGCAGCGGTCACACTGCTCCCAGCCTTGAGCCGCTTCAATTCCTTTTCGAGCTTGCTCGACCTCGTCTTTGCTTGGTGCCGTGAAGACGTACCCATGTTTTATTAGATATGCTTCTTGCTTTGCGACTAGTCTTGGCAGAAAGGCGAATTCTTCGTCGGTGGTCAACCCTGTTTCGATGACCTTTGGCGGCTTTGGAGCGCTCTGCTGTGTATTAACAAGGGCTTCTTTCATAGCTTTTTTTAGCCGCTCTGTCTGCCAATCAGCTAATTTCATCTTCTTTAGAGCGACTATTCGCATCTTCACGATATTGGAGTAGATGGCTGGATTTTCCATGGCAACTTTCTCCTCTTCGGTCAAAGCTTCACGGATCATATCTTGCTCCGAGAGAATCAGTGCTTTTATGGATGGATCCTGGGATTGCTTGACTTCATTATTCAATCGAACCATATGCTCATGTAACATGGTGATTAATTTCAGCCTGATTGCATGTGACGCTGGCGGTTTGGCTAACATTCTTGGATTTAAAGACTCTTCTACGACTTGTTTCTCAGGCAGAACCACAGGGTTCGCTTTCGCGTAGGCAGCAAGCTCTTTTTTGGCTTCGCTCTCGTGCTGACGAGTTTGAGTGTTAGCGGCTCTTGGCTTGGTGTTACACAAAGGGGGCGGAGATATTTTTCTGAGTGCTGTTGTAGGCAGTCTGCCCGCTGAAGCTTCACGCACATCGCTGACCTCAGTGCTAGCGGCAGCTGACTTGATGGTTGCGGGTGATGTATTCTTTGGGCTTCTAATTTTCGATTCTGATTGCGAGATCTCATCCTGTCGCTCAGGACCACTAATCCGCCGCTTCTTCCTGGGCTCATCTGCATCGTCTAATTCCGCGTCGTGTCGTCGAGCACTTGCTTTTCGCTGCGCTCGCTGGTGTTGCAGACTCTCCACCTTATCACTGCCTGATGTGCCATTATGGGCAAAGATACAACTCAAAAGCGAGCAATGAGGCTGCTCAGGACATCCAACTTGCTTGAAGAGGCCCAGTGAAGAAAACATGGCGTTTACGAAGTGCAGATGAGTAAACATCAAGTGATCACATCGAGATCCAAGTGATATCCAGTAAGGTTTAAAGGCATCTTAGATGAATCATCTCACATTATCAACTATGTTGAGAGTATATGAAAGTAAGATTGTAGTATGACTGGAAGCACCGGACTGTTTGCCTGGCTGGAGAATATCGTTGTAGCTGTGAGGATTTGCAGGCTCAGCAAGTGTGCTTCACGTGTCACATCGTCTCATTGTTCTATGACACATGCGACAGTAACGCGATGCCATGTTGTTGAGATCTGCCATCAAATCATTTGGTAGATGTTGACTTTATAGGCCTAGAGCTCTTGGTGGTCCAGGTCACTCGATGTCTCGGTTAAGGCTGAAATCAAGGGCCCTTCGGGTAAGCCAGGGGTACTTCCCGACTACTTGGTAAGCGTGGTAAGTAGGCGCAGCTGTCATGTGTCATCATCACCCGGAAATGTATCTGGTCTTTGTCACAGTCCACGTCGCTATGATTCTATCGCCATAAAGGATTCGGACTTTCGATATCGTTCGGGATGGCGAGCCCCTCTGCAAAGCAAATGATACTGCAAAGTTTCTACAACATCAGCAGTGTCTCAACGCCCATGGAAGCCGAGCAAGTTGCGTCCGATCAGCACCGCGAGGCTGATCATCTTTGCGTCTTGATTCACGGGTCCATGCTTCCTGAAACCCGCAACGATTTCATCTAAGCTAACTTCGACAGACTTTGGGGCAATCCCGCGCATCTCTCATACATTGCCTCTGCCCTTCGCGAGAGGTACTCTGAAGATAAGCTACACATACTCGTTGCCAAGAACAACTCAGGCAGCTTCACTTACGATGGTATTGAGGTCGGAGGCGAGAGGGTGACCAAAGAGATAGAGGATGCCCTCGAGACGCTTGCAGAACAGGGGCATGATATAAAGAAGCTGAGCATCGTTGGGTATTCTCTGGGAGGCCTAGTGGCAAGATACGCTATCGGATTACTCTACTCCAATGGTTGGTTTGATCATATTCAGCCCGTCAACTTCACTACATTCGCATCGCCTCACCTAGGAGTTCGCACGCCACTTGTTGGCTACCACAGCCAAGCATGGAATGCCTTTGGGTCAAGGACGCTGTCTACATCTGGTCGCCAACTCTTTACTATTGATACCTTTCGTGAGACCGGCCGACCTCTTCTATCTGTTCTAGCAGATCCAAACAGCATCTTCATTAAGGCTCTTTCGCAATTCAAGAACCGAGTACTCTACGCCAACGTAATCAACGACAGATCAGCTCCTTACTACACCACGTATATCACACGCATAGATCCATATGCTGATATCGAAGCCGTCAATATCTCTTACTGTAAGGGTTATGAGCCTGTAATCCTGGACCCATCCAACCCTGTCTCGCGTAAGGTGCCTTCTGAAAACCTCTCTCTCTACAACCGCCTCACCAGCAACAGCCAGGCTCTCCTTAACCGCGCTCCTATGTACGCCATGTTTGCCGCCATCATCCCCGTCGGTGCCCTTGTCTTTTTAATAACCTCTGGCTTTCAATCCATTCGCAGTCAACAGCGCATTCGCCTTCACGAACAAGGGAAAGCTGGCATTGGACTCGGCAGCTACCGCATACCCCTTATGATCGAGAACGCTCAGAGTGCCGTCCAAGGTGCGTTTGAGAATGTTAACGCTCGGCAGAGTCAGGAGTACTTGCCTGACGATACCGAGGAGATCTCATCAGAAGAGGCGCAAGGCGAGACTGGCCCAGGCAAAGGGCGGAGATCTGATTCAGCGGAACCAACTGCTCCTCTTTTAACACGCACTTCCACGCGCTCCAAGACAGAGTTTCCGACTCTAGCTCTAAGTCCAGAGCAATTCGCCATGATTGAAGCGCTGGAGGATGTTGGGTTTCGGAAGTATCCAGTCTACATACACAAGGTCACCCATACTCATGCTGCCATGATCGTTAGGACGCCCAGAGCGGATTTCGAGGAGGGGAAAGTAGTAATGAAGCATTGGATCAGCGAGGAGTTTGAGATCTGAGATGATGCATGTTGTTATAAACTAATTAGATGCTGACCGAGCGTTCAGATTGGGCAAGGCGTCGCATTTGCTTTGAGCATAGCGGAATGTAATTACTAACGGGGGAGTTATCTCCGGCGTTCTTGTTGTTGGCATCATGATGGAGCCACAGGATGTGGGTCAGGGGTATTTTTTTGGGGCTGTTATACCCTTAGATCTAATATACCAATATCCGTTCTTCTTTGTTGAAGTGCATGCTCGATTGTAGTCTTTTGTATTTAGAGACAAATAAGAGAAGTCACTGCGCTTCTTCCAACAAGATATCCAGTCTTAAGAATTCCCACCCGCGGCTTTGAAACGTTTTTTCATCAAGCAGACGACCTCTACTTTCCCCGTTATTGAAGTCGACAATTGACAAACTCAGGCCGTTTCATTCTTGACAGAAGAAGTCATAACCGATGCTGGCTGAATGGGCATTTAGTAGAACTTCGCCAATTCGTAGCCATCAGAGCATATTTTTTGATATTGGGATGCTGTCACGCTATCCATCTGATTGGCCCAGTAAGCGAAGATATACGATACCAGGCTCCGAGTCACCGACACGCCAAGAGTTCAGATTCGATGTATTGGGCTTCAATTCGCTACTGACGCAACTTGACATGTTTACGATGCCATGAGATATGCCTAGGT